>Ga0209084_1000019_pt1 | contig 165606 bp, 148 predicted proteins | sample C_130820_MF_Meta_FD_187309 | JGI IMG/M metagenome (GOLD analysis project Ga0209084, IMG submission 187309) | Freshwater microbial communities from Lake Croche, Canada to study carbon cycling - C_130820_MF_MetaG (SPAdes) (version 2) | ecosystem: Environmental > Aquatic > Freshwater > Lake... | reverse complement strand
CAGACCTCTGATATCTGCCTTTTCGCATATGAAGCAGGGATGCCTACAACTCATACTCCCTGATGGAAGTTTTAAAATATTTGGTTCACCTGAAAGCCCACACAAAGCTGTTATACAGATTAATTCAGAGGCGTTTTTTAAGCGATGTGTATTCTACGGAGATATCGGCTTTGCTGAGTCGTACCTGGATAGTGAATGGGAAACCGAAGATCTAACAGCAGTGATTAGCTGGTTTATTATAAATTTAGAAACATCTCCTGGTCTTTCAGGATCAAAAGCGCCGCGAACAGCGGCACTCAATATCTTAAGATATCTAAACCATGCAGGACACTGGTTCTCCAGGAATAGTAAAGAGCAGGCACGTCGCAATATAGCTGCACATTACGATCTCTCTAACGAGTTTTTTTCACTATTTCTTGATGAGTCCATGATGTACTCGTCGGCTAAATGGATTAACAGCGATGACACACTTGAGAATGCACAGTTACATAAAAATGATGCTTTATGCAGGAGTCTTGATTTAAAGACTAAGGACCATGTATTAGAAATCGGGAGTGGTTGGGGTGGCTGGGCAATTCATGCTGCTAAAACATACGGATGCAGAGTTACAAGCATTACACTTTCAGAGCAGCAGCTTAAACTAGCTACAGAACGTGTAGCAGAAGCGGGATTAAGTCATCTCATTACATTTGAGCTAAGAGACTACCGTGATCTAAGTACAAAGTTTGATAAGCTTGTGTCTATTGAGATGATGGAAGCCATAGGGCACTCATATCTCCCTCAATTTTGCCAGTCTATAGACAAATCCCTTAAACCAAACGGAATAGCTGCTCTTCAATTTATTACATGCCCGGACTCTCACTATGAGGAGATGCGTAATGGTGTAGATTTCATACAAAAACACATCTTTCCTGGATCCCTACTTCTCTCTTTAGGGCGCTTGAATCGTATAATGCAGCAATCAGGTGCGTTTCTAATGACTCACATTGATGACTTAGGGCAAGATTACGCCAAAACGTTGCGCACGTGGCAGGACCGATTTAACTCAAAATTGCCTGCAGTTAAAAAGATAGGGTTTGATGATTATTTTATACGTAAATGGCAGTATTATTTATCTTACTGCGAAGCAGCCTTTACTCATAAAAAGATATCTGTGGTACAAGCAGTCTATAGACGCTCTACAGTGAAGGCTATATAATGAACTTAAGTCTTATTGTTATACTGTGCACTTGTGTACTAGTTATACTTTTTGGCCTTTGTAGCTTAATAGCTGAACGTACTAGTAATTATGGGATTGTTGATATACTTTGGTCATACTCTTTTGGCATAGTTGTATTACTTTTTTTCTACTTGATTCACGCAGCGACAAGTAGCCAATTACTTATCACAGGACTAGTGCTTACGTGGAGCATCCGCCTAGGAACACACTTACTGATACGAGTAGTCAATCATCACCCGAAAGAAGACGTAAGATATGCTCAGCTTCGTATAGAATGGGCTAAAAACCTGAAGTTGAAAATGGCATGTTTTTTTCAAATACAGGCTATATCAGTAGTACTCCTATGCACCCCATTCTATTTTATATTCGCTAATGCATCAAATAACTTGGGGTACATAGAAATTGCGGGTTCTCTACTTTGGGTGATTGGAGTTGCAGGTGAATCAATTGCAGATTTACAGCTATCCCGTTTTAAGAATAATCCTTTAAATCATAAGGAAGTGTGCAGCCAAGGTTTATGGCGTTACAGTCGTCATCCTAATTATTTTTTTGAATGGATAATCTGGGTGTCTTATTTTATCATCGCATGCAGCACACCCTACGGGTGGTTATCAATTATTAGTCCAGCGATTATTCTCTATTTGCTACTCACAAAAACAGGTGTTCCTATGGCAGAAAAACAGTCTTTGCTGAGTAAAAAAGAAAAGTATTCTAATTACCAAAAAACGACTTCAGTATTTTTTCCCTGGTTCACAAAAAGTAATTAATCGCTATGATAGATACAGTTTTAGAAAAGGATTTACTCCCAGAATGTATTATTCGTTTCGGCATAAGACGACTACTTAAGCAACGCATTCAAGAGATTACACATACTGAGATCTCTTCTAGTTCAGCTAAAATACAAGCATATGCTGATGCTCTCAAAAAAAGTCCTATTGCAGAATCTACCCAGGCAGCGAATGAGCAGCACTATGAAGTACCCGCAGAATTCTACCAAAAATGTTTAGGTAAGAATCTAAAGTACTCAGGATGTTTATATCCGACAGGTAGAGAGTCTTTGTCTGAAGCTGAAGATGCCATGCTTGCGCTATATGCAGAGCGTGCAGAACTTATAAACGGTCAAAATATATTAGAACTAGGGTGCGGATGGGGATCACTCAGTTTATATATGGCTAAGCACTACCCAAATTCACACATAACTGGGGTATCGAATTCTAGTTCTCAGAAAGAGTACATTGACAACCAGGCACGTCTTAGAGGCTTAACCAATATCACAATTATAACCTGTGATATGAATGTATTTACCCAACCCAGTTCTACTTACGATCGCGTAGTCTCAATTGAGATGTTCGAGCATATGAAGAACTATAAACTTCTACTCGCACGTATAGCTGCCTGGCTAAAAGCTGATGGGAAATTATTTGTACATATTTTTACCCACTGCAAATATCCCTATCACTTCGAAGCTAAGGATAACTCTGATTGGATGGCTAGATACTTCTTCACTGGTGGCCAAATGCCTTCGCATGATTTATTAAGCTATTTCCAAGATGATCTTAAGCTCTCAAAGGACTGGAAGGTAAACGGTACACATTACCAGAAAACAGCTGAAGATTGGTTGCGTAATATGAAAGAGAATAAAAAAACTTTAATGCCTTTCTTCCACCAAACTTACGGAAAAGATGCAGTCAAATTCTGGGCCTATTGGAAGATATTTTACATGAGTTGCGCCGAATTATGGGGCTTTAACTCAGGTAACGAATGGCTCGTTAGCCACTATCTTTTCGAGAAGAAATCTTAATCTTGGTTTTTAAGAGGTAACGCTTGATTGATACTGGTAATACAATCAAGTAGGCCGCTTAAGCAGCGGATAAACTTAAAATTATTTCTGCAACTCAAGCCATTCAATCCAATCACCCTGTGTTTTGGGTGTGCCTGGTAAAATCTTATACTTCGAATAGAGATATATATCTGCTTTCACACATCCTACTGTAAGTATTGATGTTCTTTCATAAAGCGTAGGATGCCCCTCTAAGGTATCAAGGTCTGATAAACAAGAAGCCGTAACTTCATACAACTCGACAGCTACAACCCCTTCACCAGGTGTCAGATATGGATACTGCCCAGCATACAAATCAAAGCCAGCAACACTATCAGTACCTATGTAACAAGCTCCACCATTTTCTAAGAGGGCGTGATTTTCAAGTCCGCGTCTTAAAGTACCATAAACTGCTATAACCATATTCTATTATGAACGGCCCATTATTTTATCTGATTTCGAATCTGTAATAGCTAATAAGTTTCTCGATTGAACAAACTGCTTAACAACCTCCATACGCCCTTTCTCTATACTGTCCTCTACAATCTCTTCTGAGCTACGTTGATTATCTCTGTTCTCCATAAGTCTACGCATGTGTTTTATAGAAAGCTGTTCAAGCTGACGAATACGCTCACGCGTTACATTAAATTTTTTACCAATTTCTTCTAATGTCATTTCATCGTTTCCGTCTAAACCAAATCGCATACGAATGATCATTGCTTCGCGCTCGCCAAGTGAATTAACAGCACGAGCCAAATCACTTGATACGTTTTTACTGCCAAGTGCTTCGGAAGGACTTGAAGCACCCTCATCACGAACAATATCACCCAATAAGGAGGCATCGGCAGACTCACCAAGAGGCGCATCTAACGATGCTGGATGCACTGCAACTGACCTTAAATGTATTAGCTTCTCAAGTGGCATACGTAGTTCCGCTGCCAATTCCTCATCTGTAACTTCATGCCCTAACTTCTCTGTCAAGGCACGCGCGGTCTTACGTATTTGTGAAATCTTTGCTACTGCATGTACAGGCAAACGTATAGTCTTTGATTGATTAGCAAGTGCTCTTTGAATCGACTGTTTTATCCACCAAGAAGCATAGGTACTTAACTTGCCACCTTTAGAAGGATCGTATCTATCAACTGCTTTAATTAGCCCAATATTTCCTTCACTAATCAAATCCTGAAGCGGTAATCCGAAATCCTTATAATCAAGTGCAATACGAACTACTAAACGTAAATTAGCACTTATCATATGCTGACGAGCAGATTCGTCACCCTTTCTGATCCGTGCAGCAAGCTTCAACTCTTCTTCAATTTTAAGTAATGGCGTCTTACCAATCTCGTTAAGGTAGATCTTAAGGCTATCTCTATCAGATTGCAACGAAGGCTCTCTAGCACCTGGTGCAACATCTTCAATACGAGCTGGCTCAGTTTGTGTTAAATGCGTGGGCATGGAAGTAGTAGGTAAATATTTTATACAAGCACTTCTGCATATGGATGACTACTAACCCGTAGCAGGTCGAACGCCATAGATGGTAAACGTAGTAAGATTTCCGGATTATTTATGATTCTAGCCTGTGTTAGTAGTCCATCTGCTATTGCTATCAGGCTATCTGTTTTCTCGGCGAGATTACATTGCGGGATATGCTTCATCGCTACTGCATCTTCTATGGCTGATTTGAAATAACTGCGTTTTGCATCTCCAATAGATTGGACTTTATCTCTAATACTCTCCTCTTGAGTGCATATCTCTGAACCTACGGAACAGAAGGGACATCCTAGGGTTTTTCCATATTTCTGCTTCAATTCAATTTGCTTAGAATATAGAAAATCGAAATATCCTGTGATACGTACGAGTGGTAAAGGATGGGCAAAAATCTCCTGATAGTGAGGCTTTAGTACTTCGCCCCATAAACGGTCTAAGGCAAAAACTGCTAAAACGGCCTTAGATTCAAAAAAATAATAGAAGCTGCCTTTGCGTACATCAGCACGCAGACAAATGTCATCAATAGTGACAGCTCCGTAGCTTTCTTCCCAAATGAGATCTACGGCTGCAGCCATTAAACGTTCTCTAGCATCGCTTGTTCTACCCATATGCTTATAGTTGACTAACTAGTAAACAATTGCAAGAAACAAAGCATTACATATAACTCGTTATTCAATAATAACTTACCTAACTTGTAGGGTATCACCTTCGAAGGTGAGGTCCAATGGCGGTATAACTACCGCTTTTCTAGAACCTTCTTTGCTAACAGATCCCGCAATCCAAGCATCATAGCCAGCCGCTTTTGCTGCCTCAATTGTTCTGTCAGCTAATGCAGGATCAACATATGCAGCAAAACCAACTCCCATATTAAAAGTGGCATATGCTTCACGTAGACTCACAGGTCCTTTCTCCATAATAAAACTAAAAAGCGCAGGAACAGGTCTTAGATTAGAAATTGTGTATACAAACGGTTCCTCCAAGCGCATGAGTTTTCTCCAACCATGGCCAGTAACATGCGATACATAGTTTAATTTGATGCTACGTTTTTGGCACTCAACTACGAACGCTACATATATTTCTGAAGCACACAGCAATGCTTCACCATACGTTCTACCATCACCTATCGGTGTTTTATAACCATGCGGCAGCGATTCTGCTAATTGTCTGCAAAGGGTAAGCCCATTAGTTTGAACACCTGAGGATGCTAAAAATATAATCGAGTCTCCTGATTTAACATTTCCGATTATTCTTTCTGATTTAGGGAAAATGCGTCCGATTGCAGAACCTGCCAAAACAATAGCCTCAGGTTCTACAAGTCCGCGCAATGTAGGTGTTTCACCACCACCCCAAACAGCACCCGCTGAGCGACACCCTTCAGCAAATCCGTTTACAAGTAACGCAGCGCGCTTCTCATTTGAAAACCAATTTGAATCACCTACGGCAGCATGCATAGCTACAGAAATTGGCCGAGCACCGCACGTGATCAAATCATTTACAATTGTAGCAACCGTATCGATACCAATTTCTTTATAAAAAGATAGTCCTGTTTCTTTTTCAACTATATCTGCGACTAGATTTTTAGTTCCTAGTCCTTCTTCTACATGTGCTAAATAATGATCATCAGCTTCAATAAGATAAGCACTTTCGCCGCGAGTTTCTGCAGGTTCTTTATAACCGTGACCAGACAAAAGATCTACTGTCTGAGCAGCAGCTTTTTGACATGCACGCTTAAACGTATCCAATTGATCATAGCGCACACCTGATTTTTCGTAACTCAGTGACATAAATTTAATATGACCGACCTGCTAATTTTTCGTAATACTTAATATAAGCCTGATTTACCACACGGTATCCACCCGGCGTTGGGTACTTACCAGTGAAATACCAATCACCTGTGTGTTTTGGTACTGCAGCGTGAAGATTCTCAATTGTCTGAAAAATAACTTCTATTTGCCCTTTCCACTCAATTCCAGACGGCCGAACCAATTCTACAATCTTTGCTGATATTTGATCAGGCGTAAAAGATTCATAAATTTTACTTACTTGGTTTTTCAATGCTGTACCTAGAGGCTTTGCAACTTCATCTCGGCACAAATTATAAACCTCTTCTAATACATGCTCACGACCGCTTTCTTTAAGGAGTGCGACCGTAGCTTCAAAAGCTATAAACTTACCGAGTTCAGACATATCTATACCATAGCAATCAGGATATCGTATCTGTGGAGCAGTAGAGAGAATTATAATTTTCTTTGGATTTAACCTGGAAAGTATGCGTAGGATTGAACGACGTAGTGTTGTTCCTCTAACAATAGAATCATCTACGCAAACAAGATTGTCTTTAGGCTCAACGGAACCGTACGTGATATCATACACATGACTCCCAAGCTGATTACGCATATTTTCTTTTCCGATGAAAGTGCGTAATTTAATGTCCTTGCTGACTACTTTTTCACCACGTGGCCAATTTCTAAGAATTAATTCATCTAGAACTGTTTCAGTGAGCTCACCCGATTGGCTCGCTTTTAAAATAGCCTCTTTTACTTCATTACGTCTGCGCACTCGTAATGCAGACATGAGTCCATAGTAAGCTACTTCAGCAGTATTAGGTATAAAACTAAATACTGTATTACCCCAATCATGCCCAATGGACTTAATGGCTTGATCCGCTAAATTGCCACCTAAAGCCTTACGTTCTTTGTAGATATCTACATCATTACCGCGCGAAAAATAAATACGTTCAAATGAACAAGATGTTTTAGGAAGTACTTCCGTAAAACGTGATGCTTTTACTTCACCACGTCTTTTAATTACAACAACATGACCGGGAGGGAGTTCTTGGATTTGATCAACTGCAAGATCAAATGTCGTCATTAATGGTGCTCTTTCTGAAGCAAAACTAATCACCTCCTCGTTTTGAAAATAGTAGCAAGGGCGAATACCTGATGGATCACGCGCAACAAAGCTATCTCCATTACCAATAAGACCTGCGAGAACATAGCCTCCATCCCATTTAACTGATGCACGTGTTAACACACGTGCTAAATCTAAATCTTCACTAATTTGCTTAGACATATCTGTCCCGGCTAGATCTCTTTTCCTTAGAAAACGATAAATGTCTTCGTGTTCTTCATCTAGAAAAAAGCCTATCTTTTCTAAAATAGCCTGCGTATCTGTCGCAAAAATAGGATGTTGCCCCATTGCGATCAGACTATCGTTCAAGTCCTGTGTATTAGTCAGATTAAAATTGCCGCACAGTGCTAAATTACGCGTAGGCCATGGGCTTCGTCTAAAAAAGGGATGGCAGGCGCTAATATTATATCCACCACTTGTGCCATATCTTAGATGCCCTAAAAATAATTCTCCTCCAAAATCAAAATGCTTTTTTACGGTTTCTGTAAACTCGGGGTGAATTTCTCCGCTATCCACTTTATCATTATATTGAGAAAGCAGTGACCTAAAAATACGGTCCAAAGAATCAGATTTTACATTCCGTTCTCTGAACATGAATGGCTCACCTGCAGGCATGTCTAACTTAACACATGCAACACCAGCACCGTCCTGACCCCGATTATGCTGCTTCTCCATCAAAAGAAACAATTTAGTGAAACCCCATAAAGGATTCCCGTACTTCTCTTGATAGTGTGAAAGAGGCTTAAGTAGGCGCACTACGGCGATACCGCATTCGTGGGAAAGGAAATCGCTCATGGGTTAATTTAGTTTAAAGTAAAAGGTTAACGAATACTCCGTTAAAATAATTAATTAAGACCAGGACGCCTCATTGCATTTTCAATTGTTGTTTCCCAGCCTGTTCTTAATGCAGCAACATTCCACTGCGTTTTAATTGAACCCTTAGCTAAACTAAGGACACCTGAGGCATTCACTTCACCAATCGTAGTTGCTGGTAAGCCAACACTTGCAGCCAAAGACAGTAACTCTTTTTCAACAACACTCGAAACTGCAATCACAGCGCGTGCTTGGCTCTCACCAAACAGCAGTGCATCTAAGCGCGAAGCGCTTAGTGACGAAAGATCAAGAGCAGCTCCAAGTGTAAGCGCGTTGGGAGCGCCGACTTCTGGAGTAAATAACATTTCTGTTACTGTAACCATTAAGCCGCCTTCACTAATGTCATGAGCTGCAATTACTCGCCCAGCTTTAATTTGAGTGAGCAAGAAAGTTTGAAGTAGACTTTCTGCATTCAAATCAACCTCTGGCGCATCACCTGCCTTAATGCCGTGACAAAGACCTAAGTACTGACTTCCACCTAATTCATGCGGAGCTCCACCTAGGAGTATTAAACGGCTGCCAGAAGTGCTCACGGTCTGCCGTGTAATATGTTTTTCGTCTTCGATTAATCCAACTATGGATACTGTTGGTGTTGGATCGATCGACCCTGCTGGTGACTCATTATATAATGAAACGTTTCCACCTACTACTGGAACGTCGAAGAATCGGCATGCTTCAGCTAGACCCTGAATACATTCACTGAGTTGATAAAAATTTTCAGGCTTATATGGATTTCCGAAGTTAAGATTATCTGTCATTGCGAGCGCCTTAGCTCCACTGCATGCAAGATTTCTTAAACATTCCACCATCGCAATGAGTGCTCCTCGTTTAGGATTTAGTGCACAATAGCGCCCATTACAGTCGTTGCTGATAGCAATAAATTTTTCAGCATCGCCCAAGCGTAATCTTACAACAGCTGCATCACTACCAGGACCCACTGCAGTACCATGCTGTACCATGTTATCATATTGCCGGTAAATCCATCGCTTCGAGGATATCGTAGGACTTGCAATTAAAGCACTCAGTGCTGCTTCAACCCCCTTAGCATCTAGATCGGGTAATGCTGCAGGCGTCCACTTACGTGCGTTAATCGCCCATTCACCTTCTTTTGCTTCTCGTTTATAAAGTGGCGCCTGATCTGTAAGTACATTCGCTGGAATATCTGCAACTGTAATACCATGCTGTTTAACCACCATGCGGCCAGTGTCTGTTACAGTACCGACATTGGAAGCATGCAGATCCCATTTTTCAAAAATAGCTTCAATTTCTTTTTCTCTACCTTTCTTAACGATCACAAGCATGCGTTCCTGAGATTCGGAAAGCATGATTTCGTAAGAATTCATTCCAGTCTCACGCTGGGGAACTTGATCGAGTTCAATTTCAATACCTGCTCCACCACGACTTGCGGTTTCACAGGTTGAACACGTAAGCCCTGCTGCACCCATATCTTGTATACCAACGACTAGTCCGGGAACTGCCATCATCTCAAGACAAGCTTCGATTAAAAGCTTCTCCATAAAAGGATCGCCTTTTTGAACTGCAGGACGATCAGCAGCACTTGCCTCACTTAATTCGCGGGATGCAAATGCTGCACCACCAAGTCCATCACGGCCTGTTGCTGCACCAACATAAAATACGGGATTACCAACACCTGTTGCTTTACCTAAACGAATTTGGTCATGCCTTAATACACCTAAGCACAGAGCGTTTACTAAAGGATTACCTTCGTAGCTTGCATCAAAATAAACATCTCCTCCTACAGTAGGAACTCCAACACAGTTTCCATAATGAGCAATCCCAGCAACAACACCCCTGAGTAATCGCTTAGTTGCAGGAGAACTTAATTCACCGAAACGCAGTGAGTTAGTTAGTAGCACGGGACGAGCGCCCATGGTAAAAATATCTCGAATGATCCCACCTACTCCAGTTGCTGCACCTTCAAACGGTTCAATTGCACTCGGGTGATTATGGGATTCGATTTTAAATGCGACTGCCCATCCATCTCCTACATCAATAATACCTGCGTTTTCTTCCCCAGCTTTAACAAGCACACGGCCATAATCTTTTGTTTCACCCTTTTTTTCAGTAGGGAAGCCTTTCAACAACGACCGACTGTTTTTATAGGAGCAATGCTCAGACCACATCACAGAAAATATACCTGTCTCCGTTAAAGTCGGCTGACGTCCTAAACTTTTACAAATCAGCTCAAACTCATCAGGGAGTAGTCCATGTTTGCGGATTAACTCGGGTGTGATCGTCTGATTTAAAAGCGGATCTGGATTTGGAGGCAGAAGTGCAGCTACTCCCAAGGCGGGATCGCGTGGTGATTGTTGCGAGGCGGCCTTTGACATTTTAAAAATAAGTTAGCGTGAGAAATGCAAAAGAGGTTTATGCAGTATGTTTGAGTAGTTCAGGAAACTTTGTAGCAAGCACTGCTGTAGCCACTTTAAGTCCATCCATACTTGGATGAAAACGCTCAAACGCACGATCAGGGTGAGGCATCATACCAAAAACGTTTCCAGCTTCACTGCGAATTCCAGCGATATCACTAAGTGATCCGTTTGGATTATTTTCATAGCGCAATAATACTTGTTTATTTGCTTCTAAACGAGCAAGCCCTGCTTCATCGATTCTAAAATTTCCTTCACCGTGTCCAATAGGTAATTTAACACTAGCTCCTAAAAAGTTTGGATTAAAACTAGCAGTGCTTGTCTCTACTTTAAGAGCACAAGTAATGCAGCGATACTCAAGAGATGAATTGCGGATCAATGCTCCAGGAAGAAGACCTGCTTCGCACAAAATTTGAAATCCGTTACAAATACCGTAAACAACCCCGCCTTGCTGCGAAAAGGCTTGGACTGCTTTCATAACAGGAGAAAAACGAGCAATTGCACCGCAGCGTAAATAATCGCCGTAGGAAAATCCTCCAGGCACAACCACTAAGTCAGCATCTCCAAGTGAAGTCTCTTTATGCCAGACGTACTTCGTATTAACTTTCAAGCCACTTGCAAACAAGTGAAAGGCGTCTTGGTCACAATTCGATCCCGGGAATTGCAGTACAGCTACTTTCATCGCGCAACGATCTCGTAACGATAGTCTTCAATGACCGGGTTGCTGAGCAGATCTTTGCAGACCTGATCAAGACGTGTTCTGAACTCAGGCGAGTCAACGGCCTCGATCTCAAGCTCAATTAGCTTACCTACGCGTGTAGTTTTAAGCTTAGGAAATCCTAAGCTTTCGAGGGCATGGCCTACAGCCACTCCCTGTGGGTCGAGTACGTTCTTCTTAGGAGTTACAATTACGCTTATTTTCACAGGACGTTAATGGAACTCCATGCCATTGTTTATCTCAGACTGGTCAAGGGGTTTTTGACGATCTTGTGTCAGTTGTAACAAATCTTTCAAACAAGTGCCTAAAAAGATTAAAATTTTTACTCAAATGCGTCTTCGGTCCGCTTAAGTTTAAAAAATGCCTGTATAAGTTCGCGGCATTCATCCTCAAGAACCCCTCCAGCTGTGATTTCTAGCCTATGGTTAGACCTTGGTAGATCATTCAGGTTAGTCGCCCCTCCTAAACACCCCATCTTAGGGTCCTTAACAGCATAGCAAACCCGTTTTACTCGAGCCATGACTAATGCTCCAGAACACATAGGGCACGGTTCTTTGGTTACATAGATTGTTGCATCCGAAAGACGCCAATCCCCTAGTTTAGAGGCAGCTTGGGTAAGAGCTAAAATTTCAGCGTGGGCAGTTGGGTCTTTGATACCCTCCACTCGATTGTGTGCGGCACCAACGATTTCTCCTCCAATTTCGATAACAGCTCCAATAGGAACCTCATCTTCCCTCCATGCATCGATAGCCTGATTAAAGGCATAATCCATGTAAAACTGGTCATCTCGAACGAGTTGCGAAGGGAAACGCTTATTAAAAGGAGAGGGTTGCACGTTTTTAAAGTCTGTTATAGAAATAATGCCTTATTCTCGTCTTTTCGTAAATCCTTGGCTTACTAGGGTGTTTACAACCTTACAAGGGTCTTTATATTTAAACATAATCTATGACACTACTCCCCCTTAACGCCCTTTGCGGTTATTACATCCATGGCTGACGGTACCGCAATTGAAGTCGAAGGCAAAGTGGTATCTGTGCTACCAGGCACAATGTTTAAGGTACAACTTTCGAACGGTCATGTCGTGTTAGCCCATATATCGGGCAAACTGCGCAAGAATTTTATCAAAATTGCTGCAGGCGATATGGTTAAGATGGAAATGAGCCCATACGATTTAGAAAAGGCTCGTATCACATTTCGTATGAAAGAGAGCAATCCTCCTCCTATGCAGCAGATGCGTAGACGGTACTAAGAAACTAATTTAGATTTTTTGATTCAATCCCTAGCTTAGGGGCTGGAAGTTAAAATGTAAGCCGCCATGCTTTCTTATCCATGGCTCGCTTAAATCAAGGGGCACGCCTAAGCCCAAGTAAGGCAACTGCTGAATTTGCATCAGACATAGATGCTTTCATTGCCTTCATGGATTTAGAACGCGGTCTTTCAAAGAATACTCGTGAAAATTATCAGCGCGATCTTGACCAGGCTTCTTCTTTTTTAGTGAAGCAAGGTGTTAAGGATTGGCGGACTGTGACTGAAGATCAGGCTGGATCTTGGCTACGCCATTTATCCGAAACAGGAATGGCATCAGCAAGTCTTGCACGTAAATTAACAGCAATGCGCGTCTTTGCCCGTTTTCTTGTTAGAGAAAGTATAAGGCCCCATGATTTTACAGCACTCTTAACAGGTCCAAAACTTTCTCGTCGGTTACCTGAAACCCTTTCGGCAGAAGAGGTAATTCGGCTTATGCAAGCTCCCCAAGGCGGAGATCCACCAAGCTTAAGAGATAAAGCTTTAATGGAGCTTTTCTACTCAAGTGGTCTTCGTGTCTCTGAACTAGCGGGACTAAATATCCAGCAAGTTGACTTAGAACAGGGCTTCTTACGCGTTTTTGGTAAAGGCTCTAAAGAGCGCGTTGTTCCAGTGGGAGGCCGTGCAAGCGATGCTCTTAAAATATACCTGCAATCCGGAAGACCTCATTTTGTTAAACAAAAAACAGGCAGTCAACTTTTCTTAAGTAATCGAGGCGCAGCACTTTCCCGTGTTCGTCTTTGGATGATTGTTCAAGAATATGCCAAGCGAGCAGGCATACGTAAGGCAGTTAAGCCCCATCTTTTACGTCACTCTTTTGCTACACACCTCTTAAGCGGTGGAGCTGATTTAAGAGCGATCCAAGAAATGCTTGGCCATGCAAGCATTGCAACTACTCAAATCTATACCTCTGTGGAATCAAAACGCTTATTAGACCATCACGCTAAATTTCATCCCAGAAATAAAACTAAACTTTAGAGCTAAAGATAGCCTTCATACAATTGACGTAAGCTAGTCTGTGCATACATTAACAAATTCACTTAACTCTTAACTGACTTCTTTTATGGCATTCGAACTACCCTCCCTCCCTTATGATGTAAAAGCGCTTGAGCCTCATTTTGATGCTCGAACTATGGAAATCCACCATACAAAGCATCACCAAGCATACATCAACAATGCTAACAATTTATTAAAAGATCATCCTGCGTTAGCTTCTCTTTCTGCAGAAGCTCTCATCGTAGACTTAAGCAAAGTGCCTGAAGCTATTCGTGGCGGTATTCGCAACAATGCAGGCGGTCACAGCAATCACTCTTTTTTCTGGCAAATTATTGGGCCAGGTAAAGGCGGAGCACCTAAGGGAGCATTGAAGGCTGCAATCGACTCAACCTTTGGTTCGTTTGATAAATTTAAAGAAGAATTCGCAAAAGCTGCGACCACTCGTTTCGGCTCTGGTTGGGCATGGCTGATTGTAACCGCAGATAAAAAACTCGCTGTAGGTTCCACAGCAAATCAGGACAGCCCACTCATGGGTAAAGCGGTTGCCGGCATCGAAGGTCAACCTATCATTGCGTTAGACGTCTGGGAGCACGCCTACTATCTGCATTACCAAAATCGCCGCCCTGATTATATCGGAGCGTGGTGGAATGTAGTAAATTGGGACGCTGCTGAAGCACACTATCAAGCTGCTTTAGCTTAATAGTGTAATCAGACAATTTATACCGATTTTAACGGGACCACACGTTTGCTTGCAGTGTGGATCCCAGACTTGAAGGGCCCACTGGCGTACTGCGGTGGGTCTCTGTATCTAATATGCAAATACGACTTACGTGGGAATTACGTGCCGTATAAACGACATGGCGACCATCAGGTAGCCACGAAGGTTCGACTCCATCAAAAGCGGCTTCAGAAGCCTGCTCTGCAGCACCTTTACTGAAATCATATACGCCAATTTGGAAGCGGCCACTTGCGCGGAATGTGAACGCAACTTTTTTAGGATTTGCTCTACTCCAATCAGGTTCAGAGCAGTAGGTACTTAAGCCTGTGGAAATGCGTTGTGCATAACCGCCACTTGCACCCATCACATACAGCTGTGGACCAGGCTCTTGAGCAAAAATGATTCTAGAGCCATCCGGAGACCAACAGGGTGAAGCTTTAGTTAATTCGGAGTGCGTTTTACGCACAAGCCCATGACCACGTGAATCACTGACCCAAATTTCAGGAGATCCGCTACCGGATAAAATCATTGCTACTTTACTGCCATCAGCACTGTAGCGTGCACTCATATTAAGACCCTTAAAACTTTCGAACGTGTTACGTTGATTAGTAGAAAGATCCATTACGTAAATATCTGGAAAGCCGTGCATATAACTTGTGTAGATAACCTTAGTGCCATCTGGAGACCAGCGAGGCATTAAAGCATCAGCACGGTCGTTTGTAATGCGATGTACTTCGCCAAAAAACAGATCGCCTTCATACACTTCTGAGCGTCCAGTTAGATTACTTATAAAAACAAGTTTCGAAGCGAAATAGCCTTTAAGACCCAGGCCGTTTGTTTTCTCAACTGCTACATCTGCTGCTTTAAGGAGTGCATTGCGGGCACTTGTACCAGTCACTACTTCTGAGGCTAAGTGTTCTCCGGTTTGACCTTTAGTGACATCCACTCGGACTTCCTTTGGGCCTACAGTAGCGAAGTGAATATCATATGCAAATGCACTGGCCTGTAGGCGGTAGCGGCCATGGGACCTGAAGGCCTGGATCGCCAGAGCATTCATCTGCACATTGTCAGCAGAGACCCGTACGGGTACAGTTTTGCTGAGTTGGACAACCTCAACAGCGCCTAGATCACGCTGGCCATAAGTTGCACCCAACCCACACGTTAGAGTTAGAACTAAAGTAATTAATGTTTTAATGCTCATCAGATACACCTTTCTATTTGCACGTAAGAGCTTCATAACAACTCTTATTTACTAAAAGACTAATATTTTTATTTTTGTGAACGCCGAAACTATTAAGGAATACCTTAAACAAGTGAAATATCCCGGTTTCAGTAGGGATATCGTTTCATTTGGCCTTGTACGTGCAACCTCTTTCGAAAACGGAATCGCACATGTCGAATTAGCAGTCACCACAAGTGACCCTAAAGTGCCTCTAGCCTTAAGGCGTGAAGTAGAAGCCTGCTTAAAAGCACAGGGTCTAGAGAAAATTGAGGTAGAGGTAGCCGTTTCTGCAGCTAAAACACCAGCACCTACGGGTAATATTGCAGGGGTGCAACAGGCACCACGTGCAATCCGATACGCCGTTGCAATTGGCTCGGGCAAAGGTGGTGTTGGTAAAAGTACCTTTTCTGTAAATTTAGCCTGTGCTATCGCACAAATCTTCAAAGAAAAAGGTCAAACAAACGCTGTTGGCCTTCTGGACTGCGATATTTATGGCCCTAGCTTGCCTCTAATGATGGGACTGCATGGCAGGCCTGAAATCCAAGGCGATGGCGCTAATGCCAATCTAATCCCTATGCAACGCCATGGGGTTAAAGTAATGAGTATGGGCTTTTTAGTAGATGATAACACCCCAGTGGTCTGGCGTGGTCCCATGATCATGAAAACAATCCAGCAATTTGTACAAAATGTAACCTGGGGAGATCTTGAAATACTCCTGGTAGATCTTCCGCCAGGGACGGGTGACGCTCAACTCTCCTTAGTTCAGACACTTCCCCTTGACGGTGCAGTTATTGTAACTACCCCGCAACCAGCGGCGTCAAACGTTGCTCGCAAAGGTGGTATTATGTTCCAAAAAGTGAACGTACCTATCCTGGGCGTAGCTGAAAACATGAGTTACTTCCTTGATCCTTCTGGACAAAAACACGCCCTTTTTGGTGAAGGCGGAGGCCTCATTACCGCTGAAAAATTAGGTACAATTATGCTAGGACAAGTGCCCTTAATTAATGAGATCAGAGAAGGCGGAGACCAAGGGGAGCCTATCACTGTTTCTAAACCAGATAGCATAGGGTCAAAAGTATTCCGGGAAATCGCGGAAAAAATACTCTTCAGGCTTACCGAGCAAACTAAGCGCTCAGTGTGACAATTTTGGAAATTGTCTGCATTGACACAGACCATCCACTCCTTCTCTATATAAATACTATTAAAGACGCATGATTACGACGCACAAAGAGCAGGACTCCTCGTCGAGAGAATTCGTCAAGCAGTCGAGTCTTTACCAGGAATTTCTCGCTGAGCGTGAAGAGATCTTAAAGCATAAATGGCTCGAATCTGAGCGTTTAGGCTATGATATTGGCTTTGAAAGGGCCTTGCTGGATTGGATTAGAAAACATCGCGAAAGCTGGCGAGCAGCCCGCCGCAGCCAACTCGGTCAATCTACCTCCACGTCCCACCAATCAAACGAAAAAGCGAGTTAACCTCACTGTTAAAATCCTCTTATCTGTTTAGTTAAGAACAAAAAAAGACGCGTAAAATACGCGTCTTTGTTATTTACAGAGATATAGGTAAGCCAGTGCTTACTTAATTTCTCTGTGAATGGTGTGGCGTTTTAAATGCCAGTTATACTTCTTCTTCTCAATACGCTCCGTGACGGTCTTCTTGTTACGGGTAGTGAGGTAACGGGACACAGGCTTGTTCTCTTTACGGGCTTCTGTGCACTCCAATGTGACGAGTTCTTGCATGGTAGGAAATAGGTTGAAGGAAGATCAAAACCTAAGCTAGGGGCAGGCTGCAACTCCAAAAACCGATATTTAAGCTAACTGCCCTAAACTAACGGCGCTTATCGGTCAGCGGGAGCATCACTCCTCTTCTGAAAAGCGTTACCTGTCCGGTACTTGAGGAAACAACAATAGATATACAGTCCGAGGTAACACTAATTGCGGCAGCCGCAGCATGGCGGCTACCAAGACCACTCGGTAGGTTATGATCGCTATCCGTTGCCTGGATCAAGCTTCCTGCGGATTCAACAACTCCGTCCCCCCGAATAATAAAGGCTCCATCGATCGATGAAAATTCCTTAACTGTCTCATCCATGAACGGGTTAAGTATGTTTCTATCTTCTTCTTTATAACCGTAGAACGGGTTTAAAACCAGCGGTTTAGTGAATTGCGCTACTTTACTTGTATCGCCTACTACAAATAAACAACCCACCGGGCGGCCCTCCCTACCCTCAACGGCTAGTTCTGTAGCTACAGCGATTACACGCTCAAGGACCTCAGGGGTAACATCCGATGGAAGTAAATCTGAAGTAGACCCAGTTATAAGGGTTTGAAATTCACGTTCTATATCAACGACCACCAATGTATCGAACTGATTGCTCCCAGTGATTCCGCCCACGCAACACACGCGATCTTTAAACGCGATAATGCCACGAGTAAGTGCAACCAATATAGCACTTCTAAGCTGTGCTAAACGTTGACTTGAAAAAGATCTAACTTGGATAGTTTCAGAAAAATGAGCCTCTCCTTCAGATGCTTCAATGGGAGTTCTAGTAACTAAGATCATTTTCAGTTTCGACTTCATTGAACCAGGTTCAATACCGCCAACAAAGGTATCCCCAAACACCATGATTGCTTTGCAGGCTGCGCCACGTGCCACACTTTCTGCCTCTCGAAACATTAAGCGATTAATACGACTTTGCTGAGCCTGCACAGGACGCAGTCCACCAAAACCGCTGACCAATCGTTCAAATAAAATATCTAGATCAGATGCATTAACGAGCCCATCTACGAGTTCCGGTTCTTTGACTTGTCTAGCAATAGCAGCAAGGACCTGTAAGTAATCGCGCGCTTTTTCATCAGCGATTAACATAAACACAAGCCGTATTGGCTCGTCTGAAATTGACCCATCGTGACGAATACCTACACGACTACGGCCAACCGCTAAAATATAGCGCCTAGGCATTTTAATTCGTATGTGCGGTAATGCCACCCCATGACCCAAGTAGGTTGTCATGGTGCTCTCTCGCACCAATAAACCCTTAAGTAGCGTCTCTTGTTTAAGATCCGGAAACTTAGAAACAACAACGCCTGCAAGCTCATCTAAAGCTGCTTCCAATTCCACACTTCTTAAATCAACCACTCGGGTCCTCGCGATGACTTTATCGAGCCTCATAGTGGTATATAAATTTCAGGACAATTGCCTGATTAAAATAAAAAGATTACTTCTCCCACTCTAGAGCACCCTTCTTAACCTCATAAAAAAGGCCAAGTACAAGAACTCCAAAAAAGAAAAGAATAGGACCTAGAATTGCAACGTGATGAGCGAGAAAATCGCGGTAGATAAAACTCCAAGGCAGGAGAATAACGATTTCTAAATCGAACAGCATAAAAAGTAACGCTGTAACGAAAAATTTAACTGAAAACCGGGAATGGATCATACCATCTCCAGGAGAGCCGCATTCATATGCGGTATCCATGATTTTGGAATGCTTGCCTCGTTGGCCCATCAAATGACTGACGAGCACAATCGCGCATGCAATCGATCCTGCAAGAATCGCTTGGATAAGAAACGGGAAATAAACACTATTAACAGTCATGACTTATAAGTAATGGGCCTATATCAGGCCCGTAGACAAGCGGGAATTTTATAGAATGTTTACTCTCCAACGGGAACCATGCGTACATTTTGAATCCTCGTAGAACCAACACCGAGAGTTTCAGCGAATTCTAATGTACGAATATCTTCGGAGATATCTTCGAATCCATCTCTACGGCGCCAGCGATTCATACGGGAGCGCATGAGTGAATCCATAATTACAGGGTCAGCACTAAGCCAAACATGTTGTTCAGAGGCTGTATAAAGTGAATTAAAGAAAGGCCCACCAATGTATTGATATATTTCAAGGCTAGCGATTGTGAACATCCAAGTTTGTCTGAGTTCAGGAATTGCACTCATTTCAGCCACAGCAGCTGGTGCGTTCGCTGGTGAACGAAAAAAACGCGCTGTATTGGAAGCATTCCATAGCGTTGCATTTACTAAAGCGCCGTTTACCCCAAGCACAGGATGATCTGTGTAAACAGGAAGATTGATCCAAAAGTCTGCATCTAGAAAAAGCGGCGTAGCTAAGAAACTCTTACGGTCCTCATCCTTAGATGAATTATTTGCATAGCTGCGTGTTTGCTGCTCAGCCAAGATAGGATCAAAGCGCTCAGGAAGTGGACTGTCATAGAACCAGACAGGGTCGTAATAGCGTCCTGATTCTAACACATAAACGGGATTACCTTGGAAAGCCGTTTTGCCAGTTACAAGCGATGGCAAATAACCAGTCATACGCATGCGCAATTGATTAAGACCTACTAAAAAGATGTTTTTATTTTCAAAACCACGACGTACTAACGCACGAATTACCGCATGCACCAAAGGACTTGGCGTTGAAAGACCAGGACCTGAATCGGAGTAAATTTTCAAACCAACTCGCTTTTTGACACCTGGCACCACTCGTTTTCCTACGGATTGCTCATAGTTTGATATCAAAGACTCTACTGCGCGGTCATAGTTACTCTGGTCAAATTGAGGAATTTGAGCATCCCAAACCGGCTCTTTTGGTGTACGAGATCGCGTAGGTGCCGTAGGATTAACGGGTTCCACACTAACGCCTGTGGATATCACAAGCCCCAAGCCAAGGATAAGTCCACACATACGTGGTCCCACCAAACACAATAAAGGCCTAAACTTGGGCTTAAAATTGAAGATCATGTTACTGTAAGTCGCCCAAAAACGGGCAAAGTTTCATAAATTAAGAGGTAAACTTGACAGTATCCCCAACCGGTTGAAAGTGCATTCTTCAGACACGTGCTATTAATCTATGGTACGCGTATTCTATGGCCGTCATTAAACCCACCTGTATTCGTGACCTTAAGCTGCGTGTAAATATTGCAGATGTGGTGTCGCGTACCGTGGCTTTGAAAAAAGCAGGGGCTAGACTCAAGGGGCTTTGTCCATTTCATAACGAAAAAACACCCTCCTTTAATGTCGATGCGGACAAAGGTTTCTACAAGTGCTTTGGCTGCGGCAAAGCGGGCGATATTATCAGTTTTGTACGCGAGACAGAACAACTCTCCTTTTCTGAAGCAATCGAAACACTCGGACAGAGATTTGGTATTGTTATTGAGTATGAAGAAGGCTCGGGTCCAACCAAAGAAGATAGGTCACTAAGACAAGAAATCTACGACCTGCATGAGCAAACTGCAGATTATTATCATGAACTCTTTAAAGGTACTCAGCCTGCCGGAGAATATATACGCAATTACTGGGTAGAAAAACGAAAATTCCCTCTAGAATTAGCAGATGAATTTAAAATTGGCGTAGCTCCCGCAGATGAAAGCGCATTAGCCATGCGTCTTTGGAAACGGAAATATTCAGAAGAAGCATTTAGGCAGAGCGGTTTATTTTTTGTTAGAGATAACTCAGTCATGACTCCGGGTGCTCTACGTCCAAGATTTCGTGGTAGATTAATGATTCCTATTCGCGACCATCAAGGCAGAGTTGTTGCTTTCACTGCACGTCAAACAGATCTAACTGTAAAAGAAGATCCATCATACGAAGCTAAATATGTTAATTCACCCGAGACCCCAATTTTCGTTAAAGGCCAACTGCTGTTTAATTTAGACCGTGCTCGCGCTGCAGTTTCAGACGACAAACCCTTTCTAATGGTTGAAGGGCAACTTGACGCCATGCGGTGTTGGCAAGTTGGCATTAAAACCGCGGTAGCTCCTCAAGGTACTGCTATAACCGAGGGACAACTCGCCTTACTGCGCAGGTATAACCCAAAGATAGATTGTTTTTTTGATAGCGATTCAGCGGGACAAAAAGCAGCCCTAAGACTTCTTCCTATGGCTCTGCGAACAGGTATGGAGGTGCGCTATCTTGGGCTTACTGGTTCTGCTAAAATAGACCCTGATTTACTTTTCTTGGAAAAAGGGGCTTCAGCTTATGAAGACTTGAAAAAAGACTCCTTAAGTGGAATGGCCTTTGCCTGCCACGCGAATTTACCGGAAGGCCAGCAAGTATCAGCAGAAGAAAAAAGTAGAGTTGCTCAGGCTGTCCTGGAAATCATTGCTGCAGCAGAAAGTGAAGTTTCTCGTTCAGCTTTTGTAGCTGAAGCAGCCGGCCTTTTAAAGATTTCTACAGACGCTCTTCAACGCGATTTCGACCGCCTTCTTAAGCGTGGTGAACGCCAAGCAAGGAGACCTGCATCTCTGACAACTCCCGCAGTAACCCCGAATGCTGCACCTGGTTCAGACGGGTCTAAGACCCCGGAAGTTGAGCTTTTGTCCTTATGTTTACACAAAGAGGCTATGGGTAAGCCCATCAGTTCGGCTCTACCCTCAGCTTGGATAGATACCACCCATATTGCTGGGGTGCTACTAAACCGCTTTTTAGCTGAATTTGAACAAGATAACTGGCCGGGAAGAGACCATCTAGACTCCCTGTTAGAAACCCCTGAAGAAAAGGCTCTTATAGCATCCCTACTGTTTGATACCCCCTTATTAGACAATCCGGTCAAAATAGCCCAAGAGGGTTTAAAGCGCCTCAGAGCCCGTTCTATAGAGCCTAGGCTACGGCAAATTGAACTTGCATTAGCCAGTACCCCAGACGAGAGTAAGGATGACGCAATTTCACTCCTAAAAGAGAGCTTTGAACTGCACCGCGAGCTACGAAAAAACATCGTACTTGAGGTTGCGGGGTAAGGCTTATTGTCGTTTTTTGAGTTCTAGCTATAGTTTTTTACAGAAAATTTATTCCATGCCGCGCAAGTCAAAGTCAGCAGCTCCCGCACATTCAGAGGCCGTAGAAGAGGTCCTTTCACGCACACGCGTATCTGCGTCAGCAGATGGTGTTGATTTACCCGAGGGCGCTGAAGCCGCCGCTCCTGGTGGTATCAACGAAAAGATCCGTCAATTAATCCGCCTTTCAAAAGAACAGGGCTACCTAACAATCGATGATATCAATGAAGCGCTACCTGACTCCGTTGAAAATCAAGACGAGATTGATAACGTTTTGTCTATTCTCTCGAACTTAGAAATCGAGATTCTAGAACAAGACCAAGTCGAAGACTACAAACAAAGACAGGAAGAAGCAGAAGAACAGGAATCTAAAACGTCTCAAAATGACATTCTAGATGATCCTGTAAGAATGTACTTAAAGCAGATGGGGCAAGTGCCACTGCTTACTCGTGAGCAAGAAGTTGAAATTTCAAAGCGCATTGAAAATGCTGAGCTCAAAGCCCAGGAAGTTCTCTTCCAAGCTTCAGTCATCGGCACTTATGTTGCAGGACTTGGTTCCAAGCTGATCACTCGTGAGGAACGCTTCGATCGCATCGTCATCGACAAAAAAATTGAGAGCCGTGACGCATATTTCAAAAATCTTCCTAAACTCGTAGAGGCTATCCAGAAAGCAGAACTATCAGTAGCTGAAGGTTGGCTGGAATTACAGAAAGCTAAAAACGAAGTTGAGCGGAAAAAGATTAATACGAAATTCAAGAAGCGTGAAACAGTTCTTCGCTCTCACTTTGGTAAATTCTTTTTTAAACTAAAAGTTTATGAAGAATATTTGGATGTCATTTTTCCAGTTATTGATGAAATCGAAACACTGCAAAGTCAGCTCGATCGTGCTAAACATCCAAAGACTAAGAAAGATTTAGCAATTGATACAAAAGCAATTCAAGCACGTTTCAAAAAGATCGAATCTGATCAACGCATTGCTCCTGAAAACTTAATTGCAATTATTCGTCAGACACAGGTTCACATTCGTGAAGCCCACAAAGCGAAGACCGAGATGGTCGAAGCAAATTTACGTCTGGTTATTTCGATTGCGAAAAAATACACCAACCGTGGACTATCTTTCTTAGATCTTATTCAAGAGGGTAACATGGGGCTTATGAAGGCCGTAGAAAAATTTGAGTATCGCCGGGGTTACAAATTCTCAACCTACGCTACATGGTGGATTCGTCAGGCAATCACACGTTCAATTGCAGATCAGGCCCGGACGATTCGTATTCCGGTCCACATGATCGAAACACTTAACAAAGTGATGCAGGTGCAAAAACAACTGCTTCAAGAGTACGGTCACGAACCTACGCCAGAAGAAGTAGCAGACGAAATGAACCTGCCCGTAGAACGCGTGCAGCAAATAATGAAAATGGCTCAGCAGCCAATTTCACTGCAATCACCTGTAGGTGATGGCGACGACACAAACTTCGGTGACTTCATTGAAGATAAATCTGCTGAGAATCCATATGACATGACAGCTTACTCACTCTTACGTGAGAAAATTATCGATGTATTGGATTCACTTACAGAACGTGAAAGACGAGTGCTTTCATTACGTTTCGGTTTAATTGATGGTTATAGCCGAACTCTTGAGGAAGTAGGTAAACAATTTAAAGTAACTCGCGAACGTATCCGTCAAATTGAAGCGAAGGCTCTTCGTAAGATGAGACATCCAACGCGCATACGTCAGCTGCATGGCTTCTTTGATGCTGAGCAAATCGACAATGCTCAAAATCTACTGAAAGCAGCAACAAGTTCAAAAACTCCTGCCCAAGCAGGGGTACCTGAACCTATAGCTTAATAATTGTAAATCAGTAGTTTGCATAGACTAGCCTGCTTTCAACCTTTACAGGCAAGCTAGCAAGGATAGGCTGATTGTACTATGTTAACGTACAGCGCTACCCTCGGAGTACTCGGAATCGGCGGTTCAGAGCTATGGCTGATCCTAATTATTGTTCTCGTGCTTTTCGGAGGTGCTAAACTTCCATCCCTTGCCCGCGGTCTTGGACAATCCATTAAGGAATTCAAGAAAGCTCAAAAAGATGATGAAGAAGTTAAACCAGCAGATGCAAAGGTTGATGCTACTAAAAAGGTAGAACCAACAGCTCCTAGTTCTCACTAATTTTTCTTAATTTAAGCCCCAAGCGATTTACTCGCTTCGAAGGGGTTAACCCAAAGACCCGAAAGCGTTTTGTAATCATGTCCAACTTCTTCGGTTACTTTTCGAACGATATCGGTATCGACCTCGGCACCGCAAACACACTTGTATACGTAAAAGACAAGGGGATAGTTCTTCGTGAACCTTCTGTAGTAGCTCTCGATACGCAGACAAGAAAAGTCAGAGCAGTTGGTATAGAAGCTAAAAAGATGTTGGGAAGAACTCCCGGCAATATTACTGCGATTCGTCCTATGAAGGACGGTGTTATTGCTGACTTTGATGTGACTGAAGCGATGCTTCGTTACTTTATTCAAAAAGCGAGCCAGAGTTTTAGAGCTCCTCCTCGCGTGGTTATAGCAATTCCTTCAGGTATCACAGCGGTTGAAAAACGTGCAGTGATGGATTCAGCAACTCATGCTGGAGCTAGAAAAGTAATCACAATCCCTGAACCGATGGCAGCGGCCATAGGCGTAGGTTTACCGATCGATGAGCCAGCAGCTAATATGATTGTAGATATCGGTGGTGGAACTACCGAGATTGCTGTTATCTCACTAAACGGAATTGTGTTCTCTAAATCTATTCGCGTTGCAGGCGACGAACTTGATGCCGCTATCATCAACTACATGAAGCGTGCTTACAATTTACTGATTGGTGAAAGAACTGCGGAAGAAATTAAAATTACAATAGGCTCGGCCTACCCTCTGCAGGAAGAAAAATTAATGGATGTTAAAGGTCGTGACTCAGTAGCAGGTCTGCCAAAAACTATCCAAATAACATCACAAGAAATCCGTGAAGCCCTTTCCGATACGATTGCAGCAATCGTTGATGCCGTAAGGACAACCCTCGAGCGTTGCCCCCCTGAACTTTCAGCAGATTTGGTGGATCGCGGTTTCGTTATGGCAGGTGGTGGGTCACTCATACGCGGGATTGATCAACTTTTAAGTGAAAAAACGGGCCTACCCGTAACTATTGCAGATGATCCCCTTTCTGCAGTAGCCAATGGCACTGGAGCGGTCTTAAACGACCTTTCTTGGCTAATGGATAACGTATAAACGAAGGGAAAAGCAGTTTCCTTAATCCTGCTTAAACTGTTGCCGTGACTTTATCGGTTCTTCGGATCAGAAAGAAGGTCCTTTGGCTAAACGATTTGATCAAGCTCGCCCCTTTATTACGCTAGGTGTTGTTGCGATTATCTGGATCGCAATCCCTGTTGCCGTAAAAACGTTCGTACGTGCCAGTTTTTTCGAACTCACTGCACCCGTACCGGTTGCTGAGTCCTATTTGAGGGATCTACAGGCTTACTGGTCATTGAGGATGCATAGCAATAACGACCTCATCGAAGCAGGCAGGGACTTAGCACGAGTCAATGCATCGTATTCACTTTCGGTTCAGCAAAACAGTGCACTACAAGCAGAGAACGCGCGTCTAGAGCATATCCTAAATATTCCTCCTCGCCCTGATTTTCGTTATGAAACTGCGCGTGTTGTGGAACGTGATTTTTCTGCATGGTGGCAGCGTATCACAATTAGAAAGGGCAACGATGCTGGCATTACTGTCGGTTCTCCAGTTGTGTGGACAGAAGGAGTTGTAGGCAGAGTCACCGAAGTGCACAGTTATACTTCAGTTGTCGAACTCATCAGCAGTCCTGGTGTTAGAATTGCAGGCCTCATTGAAGGCTCTCCTCAACCAGTAAGTTATCAAGGAGGCACAAATCCAACCTTCTCTAGACCTCAGGGTACAGTAGAATTCGTACCTCTTCAAATAATCGCAGAACCTAGTACACCCAAACGTCTTGTTACCTCAGGCTTAGGTGGAGTATTTCCACCAGGGCTTTCCTTAGGACAAGTCATTCGCGTAGAACCTAGCACTGACGGTCTATTTAAAACTGGCGAAGTAGAACTAGATTCTAGATTAAGTGAATTAAGTGAAGTCACCGTACTAGTACCACTTAAACCGGAAGTCTTACCGTAAGCTATGCGTGCGTTATTTATAATATTTCTCACACTTCTTGGGCTAGAACTTGTATGCATAGAATTAAATCAGGCCCTGTCTTCGCTTCATCTTTATCTATTTACAGGCGGGCTGCTGATCTCATCAGCGTTATTTTCTCTTTCATATAAGCAAGGATTGGTGGCTGTCTTTGCGATAGGCTTGTCCTATGATGCACACGCATCAATTTACTTTGGCACGCATGCTCTATTATTTATCTCCGTATATGCGATGCTCATACATCTACGTAATCGCTTACCCTATGATCACTTAGCTGGCAGAGTGGTAATAGCACTAATTTGCAATTTAGTTGTCTTTGTTGCTTTGACTTTTTTGAGGATAGATTTGGTAGCACAGCCCACGTCGATGTGGCCTAGAGTGATAGTGGATATTATTATTTCACAGATATTTGTTTCTTTAATCGCTCCTTGGTTTTTCTCGCTCCAAAGCCGCGCCCTAGAATTAGGTAACGCAACAGCAAGCCGCTCTAATTTCAACTAGCCGCATGCCTAATCATTCCGAGTCATCTGATAGCTCAGGGCACCTAATTGAAGAGCATGTTGGATTCGATCCACGTATTATTTCATTCTATGGCATTATTGGTGTAATGCTGCTGTTTTTGCTGGCAGGCACAGCATACAGACAATTAGTTAAATCAGAAGCTTATGGACAAAGTGAACATCAACAAACCCAGAGGCGTGTGCTTATTCCGGGCCCTCGTGGTAATATCTATGACCGGTATGGCCGCGTTCTTGTAAGTAATGAAGCGAAATTTTCCGTAGTTCTTTATCTCGACGAATTACAAAAAGATTTTCGTGCTGAATCTATTCGCATACGAAATAATTACAGAGCCCTGGGAGATAAAGATCTGCCTAGTACTGCAGAAATGGAGCAAATTGCTCATGTCACGGTAGCCCAGCATTACCTAAATATAGTAAACCATGTATTGCGTCGTCATGAGACAATAAACGCCAAAGATCTAACCCTTCACTTTAGTCGAAGACTGTACATGCCTTATACGCTCATCGATGGACTATCACGGGAAGACTTTGTTCGTCTCTTAGAAAACATTCCTGTCGGCTCACCGATACAACTCTATACCTCAAATGAACGCTACTATCCTTATTCTGGAGCAGCTGCCCATGTTTTAGGTTACGTGGGTTCTGGCGATAATGCGATAGCAGAGGATGAACCAGGAGATGACCTAAAGACATTTTCCATGCGGGGTACCATAGGACGAGCAGGGTTAGAAAAACAATTCGACTCACTCCTGCAAGGAAACACTGGAGGGTCAATTTTTCGCGTAAATCCTGCAGGCTATAAAGTTAATCCTCCACTAGAACACCATACGCCCTCACAAGGAGAAAATCTTGTCACTTCAATTGATATCGATCTGCAACGAGCAGCAGAATATGCAATCGGAGAACAAATTGGTTCGGCAGTGGCCATAGATGTTAATACAGGCGAAGTACTTGCACTTGCAGATAAGCCGTCCTACGACCTAAATCAATTTTCTCCTAAACTAACCGAAGCATACGCCGCACAAATTACTCACGATCAGGCTTGGATAAATGTAGCGATAGGTGAAGGCGGTACAGGATATCCTCCAGGTTCAACGTTCAAAACCTTAGTCACAATTGCTGGCCTAAGGCGCGGCACTTTAAATCCAAACGACACCTCTATTGATTGCACAGGATTTATTCATATCGGTAATTCACTAAAGTCGTGCGACAATGGCTTGGGCCATCACGGAAGTCTTAATTTAAGCCAAGCCATAGCTCAGAGTTGTGATATATATTTTTACGAGCACGGCATGCAAATTGGAGCTGCCGCAATTGCAGATGAAGCAAGGCGCTTTGGTCTAGATAAGCAAACAGGTATAGAACTTCCCACTGAGCGTAAAAAAATGCTGATTCCAGATCCTGAATGGAAAAAACGAGTGCGCGGTGAACCTTGGACTAGCGGTGACACAGCTAATATAGCTATTGGGCAAGGAGACATTTTAGTGACTCCACTTGCTATGGCCTGCTATGCAGCCTCGCTTGCACGCAATGAAACAATAACTCACCCTACGTTGATTCATAAAGTTGATCGCGCTACTCAGCACAGTGAACCTATCGGACTAACTGAAGCACAGCGTGCAGTTCTCATTAAAGGCATGGAGGGTTGCACCCAACCTGGAGGCACAGCAAGCGTTCTGTCGAATCTAGAAGAGTTAAAGATACCAGGTATTCAAATTGCAGGCAAAACAGGAACTGCTCAATTTGGAAATCAGCTCAATGTTGCTTGGTTTATATGTTTTGCTCCTTCGATTAATCCTAAAATAGCAATGGCTGTTGCAATTCGCAGCGAGAAACCAGGAGAAAACTACGCAGGCGGTCTTTATGCAGCACCTGTAGCAGCTATGGTAATGAAGAAATATTTCGAGAAAGAAGCCGCCATGGCACCTCGCTCACTTAGCGTCAGTTCTTTACGCTAGTATTTCTAAAATACGGGTAAATAATCGGTTTACTAAGATCTGATTAGATTTTACGGCATCTTTGAAATTACTGAAATCAATTTCAGTACCCTCAAGGCCGTTAGCGTAATTGTCGATAATCGCAAAACTGTTGTACCGAAGTCCAATTTCGCCACATAGATCTGCTTCGTGCGCTGCAGTCATACCAACAACATCACCCCAATGTTGAACAATTTTAATTTCTGCCTTGGTCTCAAAGCGAGGTCCTCGCATCTGGACGTATACCTTACCTGAGTGAATAGTGAATTCAGGCGTTAGTTTACCGATTAATAAAGGCATGAGATTATTAGCTATACCTGCTGCACCACCTTTAAGTTCTTTATCATAGAAGGTAGCTGGACCTTGTTGTAAGCCTACGTAATCAGAGCAGGATACCAAGGTGCCTGGAGGTAAGTCTTTTTTTAAAGAACCGACAGAATTTAATGAAACAATATCTGTGTAGCCCAGATCTGCTAAGCCGCGGATATTTGCCCTATAATTAATTGAGTGCGGAGGCAAAGGGTAGCCATACCCATGTCTATTAATTAAAGCAAAGTCGCCCTTGGTCTTATAAGTCACTGAGCCGTAAGGGGTATCTATAGTCTTGGTCTCCCAGGACGCAAATAGAGCAGAATTCACAATACTTGTACCACTAATAAAGGCGACTTTCATGGTCTAAAAAACGGCTATCTAATGACTTAAGGCAACGCCAAAGCAACAAGTCGTCATTTTGCCTTTTTTTAAGGATGGGTTTCCAAAGCTTGCCACCTAGCGCCTACATTAGCCACGATTGCAGCTTCACGCATGTCATCCGAATCTCCTGCTGGAATCAACTCGGCTTCGGTACCGGGCCACATTGCCATCATTATGGATGGGAATGGGCGCTGGGCAAAACAGCGTGGCCTCCCACGTATGGAAGGCCATCGACGTGGAGTTGAAACAGTTCGTACAATAACCTTTGCAGCCAGAGACCTCGGCGTTAAACGCCTAACCTTATATGCATTTTCGGTAGAAAATTGGAAACGCCCTCAAGACGAAGTGGGAGCCCTCATGGGATTACTCGAGTTTTATTTAAAAAAAGAACTCGATACATTTGTGCGAGATAAGGTTCGATTTGAAACGATAGGACAAACCCAAGACATGCCAGCGAGTATTCGCAATCTGCTGGAAATAACAGTTGAAAAAACAAAGCACTTTACCGAATACACCCTTGTTTTAGCGCTAAATTATGGCTCTAGAACAGAAATGGTTGATGCAACGAAAGCCTACACCCAAGCCGTCATAAGTGGGAAAGAAGATCTAGCACAACTATCTTGGCCTATTCTAAGTAAATACCTCTATACTCAATCTTCTGCAGATCCTGATTTAGTGATACGCACCTCTGGAGAAACACGCATAAGTAATTTTCTTTTAATGCAGGCGGCTTATGCTGAATTTATATTTACGCCTGTATTGTGGCCCGACTTCACAAAAGCTAACTTAGCTGAAGCTATAACCGAATATACAAAACGTGAACGCAGGTTCGGTTTAACAAGCGAACAACTCTCCCCTAAAGCTCAATGACAAAACGAATTTTAAGCACTATCTGTCTTTGGACCTTTATCGGAGCACTGCTATGGCGCTTTAGCAATCCAGGAGCTGTTGTTTTAGTAGGAGTTATTGGCATGCTTACATTAAGGGAATTTTATAAATTTCAAACTTCGGCAGGCCGTGCACCTTTCGCTAAACTTGGGATGATTTTTGGTACCTTAATTACAGTAGCTCCTTGGCTAGAGGCCCGATATGGATGGCAAAGCGATCGTCTTATGGCCTTAGCTGTCATTCTTTTTTCTATCCGGATTTTAGGTGAGCGTGAAGCAAACCGAAGAGCCTCATCCTTAAGTTCTACATTGTTTGGCTTAGCATATGTTGCTGTAACCCTACAATATTTAGTGCGCATTCTTACACCTCATGGAGGGGACACTATCTCGGCGGAAGGTAGAATGCTATTATGTCTATGGATTGTTGTCGTAGCAAAGATGTGCGACACAGGAGCACTACTCACAGGCTTAGCGCTGGGTAGACACAAAATGGCTCCTGATATTAGCCCTAAAAAAACATGGGAAGGTGCAGTTGGAGGAGTACTCACATCCGTTTTGGTCGGAACTGTGTTTGCGTGGTTCTCACGCAACCAAACTGGGGTGTGTCTTTCCTTAAGCAAAGCTGCTCTAATTGCGGTCCCTGTAGCAGTTGTATCAATCGTATCTGACCTGATTGAATCTATACTCAAACGTGAAGCTGATATCAAAGACTCAGGTAGCTCTATACCAGGCATTGGTGGAATATTTGATTTAAGTGACAGCATTCTGCTGGCGGCACCCGTCGGTTTCTTTCTGTTGGGTATTAAGTAAATAATTCACCGTGAGCAGTTCATCACAACGTAAACGCGTCGTATTACTTGGTGCTACCGGCTCAATCGGTGAAAGCACACTGCGCGTCATCGCAGCGCATTCCGACAAACTTCAACTTGTAGGCATTGCTGCACGCTCAAGTGTTGAAAGACTCGCGGAAATTGCCCTGGCCTTTAATGTTAAACATGTCGGCATTTTTGATCATCAGATTGCCTCGAGTGCTAAAACTTCAGGTGCCTTTAAGCCAGGGACAGAACTTGTCTCAGGCCTTTCAGGCTTAGTCCATTTGTCCCAACTGCCAGAAGCAGATATTGTATTAGTTGCCGTAGTAGGCACTACTGGACTAGAGCCCGCACTTGCTGCTTTAGCTGCTGGCAAGCAGCTGGCACTAGCTAGTAAAGAAATCCTAGTTCTTGCAGGAAAATTCGTAATGCAGGCTGCTCGCAAATCAGGGGCGAAATTAATTCCTGTTGATAGTGAGCATAATGCCGTGTTCCAGTGTATTGAAGGACATGATGTGACTGCAATTAGTCGCGTATTTCTGACAGCAAGCGGAGGAGCTTTTAGAGATTGGCCCTTAGATCAGTTAAGTCGCGTAACACCTGAAGATGCTTTAAAGCATCCTAATTGGACGATGGGTCCTAAAATTACAGTCGATTCAGCAACGCTTGCAAATAAAGGCTTGGAACTGATTGAGGCTCAGTGCCTTTTTAACCTTAAAGCTGAGCAGTGTGAGGCTGTAATTCACCCTCAAAGTATCGTGCACTGTATTGTGGGTTTTAACGATGGATCGATGTTAGCTCAGTTATGTCCTCCATCCATGACATTCCCAATCCAACATGCACTACTACACCCCGTAAGATCACCTGGCGTATCTGCTCCATTGGACTTGGGTAAATTAATGTCTCTAGAATTTAGACCGATAGATCAGGCACGTTTTCCCATGCTAGGCCTTGCTCGGCATACCATGACTAGCGGGGGTATTACCCCTGCTATATTCAATGCTGCTAATGAAATCGCCGTAGAAGCTTTTTTGGGCCATAAGATCCCTTTTCTTGCGATTTCTAAAGTCGTTGAACACACTCTTAGCTCAATTCAAAATTTCGAACCCACCACCCTTACCTCAGTCATCGAAGTCGATGCTGAAGCAAGACGTATAGCTCAGCTGCAAATCGCTAAACTCTGAACTCTCTCATGGCTACTGTATTAATTCATTCCCTTTTTTCGCACGTCTGGTCCATATTCTTAGTAATACTCTTTTTTGAAGGATCCGTATTTGTACACGAGCTAGGGCATTTCTTGGCAGCACGTAAATGCGGAGTTAAAGTCGAGCGCTTTGCAATTGGGTTTGGACCCGCAATTTGGTCTTTCACTGGTAAAGATGGAGTTCTTTATAGTATTTGTTGGATACCCTTAGGAGGCTATGTACTACTGCCACAACTGGCAGATCTTTCTGAAATTGAAGGTGAAAGTTCCGTAGACGTAACAAAACTACCTCCTGTTTCGTATGGCTCTAAGATGTTGATTTTTGTTGCAGGCGCTACCTTCAATATCCTTTTTGCGTATCTACTCGCATGTGTGCTATGGGCAATCGGAACTCCGGAAAGCAAAGAAACAGCTACCACAGAAATTGGTTTCATTATTCCAAAGATTGAAGTCTCAGCAGGTGTTAGTGTTCCAAGTCCTGCTCTAGTAGGAGGACTGCAAGTCGGTGATATTATCACTCAGATAGATAACGATCCCGTGAGCGACTGGAACCAAGTAAGGCAGGATATAACAATGAGTAGCGGACGTGACCAAGCAGGTCATCCTGAAACCACATTTACCGTAAAACGTAATAATGAAATCAAAACTATTGTGATTCTTCCGCTACTAGCGACAGAGGATAAACTCCGTCAGGTAGGTATTGGCCCTGCTTTTGATCTTATTGTTTACAGTATCACTGCTGGATCGCTTGCAGAAAAGTGCGGCATCAAAGTTAAGGATCAACTAGTCAGTATAGATGGCGTTCCTCTGCGTAGTAATGTCACATTAGGAACATACCTAGAAAATCATCAAAAACAATCTCTTGTTCTAGGCGTCAAGCGCGGCTCAGACATTATTTCATTATCTATACCTGCTCTTGCTACACTAAAGCCAGACGCAGACTTTGGCCTAGCCTTTGATCCTGGCGTAAAAATTATTCACTACTCGCCTTTTGCATTAGTACGCGATCAGTTCATAAATTCTTTCCACACCTTATCGAGTCTAGTAAATCCTCACTCTGATATTGGATTATCCAAACTCTCTGGTCCGATCGGTATAATCACTATGCTTAATCGTGCAGCTGAAGTTGGCCTTACCTCGATTATGATGCTAACAGTTATGATTAACGTGAGTTTGGCTGTATTAAATCTAATGCCAGTTCCAGTACTTGATGGTGGCCAAATGTTATTTGCTACGATTGGAAAATTACGAGGTAAAGCACTACCCACCGAATTAGTAATCAAGATGCAGAGTGCTTTTTTGATTCTTATTCTTTGCATGGTCCTTTATGTAAGCTTTTTTGACGTACGCCGTATAGCCCGCGACGTACAACACTCGCATGTAGAGGCTCCTAAATCGAAGTGAGTTACTGCACATCTCGTTTTCACTCCATACGACGTTCCACAGTAGTGGTTAATGTCGGTTCTGTTGCTGTTGGTGGATCTAATCCAATCAGGATTCAGTCCATGACAACAAGTGACACACAAGATATCGCTGCAACGGTCAAACAATCGGTCGCACTCGCAGAAGTAGGATGTGAAATAATCCGCATCACTGCTCCGAATGTCGCAGCAGCAAAATGTCTGAAGGATATTCGATTAGAACTCTCTAAAGCCGGATTTGCTGACATCCCTCTCGTGGCTGACATTCACTTTCTTCCGTCAGCAGCAATGGAAGCAGTCGAGCACGTTGAAAAAATACGCGTAAATCCAGGAAATTACGCCGATAAAAAAAAATTCAACCAACGTGAATACTCCGACTCAGATTATAACGATGAGCTTTCAAGACTTCACGAAGCCTTTTCTCCGCTAGTAAAACGCTGCAAAGCGCTTGGTCGCTCGATGCGAATTGGTACAAATCATGGCTCCCTAAGTGATCGTATCATGAATCGTTATGGGGATACACCATTAGGTATGGTGGAGAGCGCCTTAGAATTTCTAAGAATAGCAGAATCTCATAGTTACCGATCGATCATCTTATCGATGAAAGCCTCGAATCCAAAAGTGATGATTGAGGCCTACAGGCTACTCGTGGAGCGTATGCAAGAAGAAGCCATGCACTACCCGCTACACTTAGGTGTAACTGAAGCAGGAGACGGTGAAGATGGCCGCATCAAAGGCTCGATTGGTATTGGTTCACTTCTTCTTGATGGCTTAGGTGACACCCTACGTGTCTCCCTCACTGAGGACAGTATCTATGAAGTTCCTGTTGCACGGGCCATTGCGGATAAAGCACTGCACCTTTGGTCAAAGGTAATGCCGGCTGCAGTAAACGTTCCTGCACGAGATAGCGTTGATCCCTTCCATTTTACCAAACGAGAAATTAAGCCTATCACTTTAAGCCAGGGATGTGCAGTAAGTACGGAGCAGCCCCCGCGCGTTATCGTCAGCGTTAAACCAGAAGATGCAGGTCGTTTATCTGAAGTATTTAAATCGATCCGTATTGCAGATACGCCTGTAGAAGGTCTGCTTTTCAAAGTTAAAAGTGCTGCAGAAATTTTAGCTATTGAAAATCACCTTTCATCAGCATCACAGGCACACAAGCCTAGCCTGGCTCTTTTTGAAATTCCGGCATCTATTACTTTAACAGATTTAAAGACTGTCTTTGCGCAAACGAATAAGTCTTTCAGATCCGGAATAGTGCGTTGCTTTAAAAGCGAGGAAAGTATTCTGCTAAAAGATTTCACTGCATTTACTGCTAGAAATAACCTGATTCTTGCCTGCGACATTAATCCAGAATCAGCTGCATCTCTTGCGAACGCGCTAAGGGAAGTAAGTAATCCTGATTTAATACTAACATTTTCAGGCGGTATTTCATCGCTACATGCACATGCACCAGGCGCTTATCGCTCATTAATTGAGTCCTTTAAATCCATGGGTTTAAAGTCACCTGTATGGATCCGTAATACAGAATCAAACGCTATCATTAGCCAAACCAGTTTTCTTTCTAAACTCATTGAGGCGAGTTTTCTTAGCGGATCGCTTATGTGCGACGGATTAGGGGATCTAATCAGTGTTGAAACTGAACAAGATCCAGAACGATCACTTAAACTGTGCTACAACCTACTTCAGGGGGCTGGTGCCCGGGTATCAAAAACCGAGTTCGTTGCATGCCCAAGCTGCGGCAGGACTCTATTTGACCTGCAAACCACCACACAAAGGATTCGCGCACAGACCGGCCACCTCAAAGGCGTCAAAATCGCCATCATGGGCTGTATAGTAAATGGTCCGGGAGAAATGGCGGATGCAGATTTTGGCTACGTAGGAGGAGCTCCCGCTAAAATTAACCTTTATGTGGGCAAAAACTGTGTGCAGTACAACATTCCTCAGGCAGAAGCAGATCAAAGATTAATTGCACTTATAAAAGAGCACGGGAAATGGGTTGAACCACCAATAGATTAAGTACCGCATATCTTGCTTTACGTATTCATAAAAAATACGGCGTAACATTTTTGTAACAATTAGGTTACCAGCAAAGTGGCTTCCAGAGCCTATTTATGAAAATTGTATTATTTATATAAATACATATATTGTATTTATATTTAGGCCTTAGACTTTTTGTCATTCTTGCAACGAAAAACGCTTAAAACTTATCCCCAAACCAATTGTGAATAACTTGTCTAAAACTTCATCTTGAAAGCTCTTTTTGTTTCGTTGTTAGTGCTACCTTGTTCAGTGAGTTTGTACCCGCTTGAGTGTTCTTTCCCATGTCTATTTTGACCCTTAGAAGTGAGTCCCTGTGGTTTTACTATAAACACATCTTCATCAACTACTTATACGAATTTATACTTACCCCTTATACACTGATGAACGATTTTCCCTTTACCACGGCAGCTGGAGCTACAGAGTGTCAGGCCCGACATGACGATTGCGCTTTCAACGACCCAGTGTGAATAAATCCAGTAACTAGCCAAAAAATGTCGTCTTTGTCCCTAACTCCCAATCTTTGGGAAACAGTAAAATGTGACTTCAAGTCCCTGTTTCCAGAAGATGTTTTCCAGATGTGGTTTGAACCACTTGTATGTCTGGAAACCACTGAAACCAGTATGGTTCTTGGAGTTCCTAATGATTTTGCAGCTATCTGGATCAGTGACAACTACTTAGACCTTATTGTTCAGCGCCTACGACTCAATGCAGGGCGGATGATCACCGTGAATCTTCGCAAGGTGGATGCCGATAACAGATCCGGTTCCCACGCTAAGACCCATAGCGCTGAAACCACGACTAGTTCCAGGATTAAGAGCCAGCCTACACGCCGAACGACTCGCAGCGACGAACGTGGAGCTTCTACGGGTACCTTGGTGCCTCGCAATACTTTCGATACGTTCGTGGTAGGTGCCAATAACCAGATGGCTCACGCCGCAGCCCTAGCAGTTGCTCAATCCCCTGGCCAAGCATACAACCCACTATTTCTTTACGGAGATACCGGTTTGGGTAAAACCCACTTAATGCATGCCATCGGGCACGCCATTTTAAGGAATAACCCTGAAGCACGTGTCGCTTATCTTTCAACCGAAAAGTTCACCAACGAATTCATTCAGGCGCTTCAGGAAAATAGCCTCACCAAATTTAGGCAAAAATATCGTCACGTTGATGTACTACTTATCGACGATATTCAGTTCCTCACAGGCAAAGAGCGTATCCAAGAAGAATTCTTCCATACTTTTAACGACTTGTTTGAAGCTGGTAAACAAATCGTTCTTTCAAGCGATCGCAGAGCGAGCGAAATCCAAAAGCTTGAATCTCGCCTAGTCTCTCGTTTCGAGTGGGGTCTGCCAGCTGATATCCATGCCCCTGACTTTGAAACGCGTTTAGCTATTCTTCGCTCAAAAGCAGCAACGCTTCAATGCGATATACCGGATGCTGTACTCACCTTCATAGCGCAAAATGTCACCCGTAACATTCGTCGCCTCGAAGGAGCTTTGATTCGTGTCGCAAGTCATGCATCTCTTTTCAGCAAGACATTAGATGTCGAGGCTGCTGAACGTCTTCTGCATGACATGCTCATCGAGCAGGCACAAACCATCCTTACAATTGAGACCGTACAAAAACGCGTCGCTGATCATTTTCAGATTCGTCATAGCGATATGACCAGTAAGCGCAGACCTAACAATATCGCGATCCCTAGACAAATCGCGATGTATCTATGTAGAACATTGACCAAGCATTCCTTGCAAGAAATTGGGGATGCCTTTGGTGGACGAGATCATGGCACAGTCATTCACGCCTGTAAGGCAGTTGATAACATGATGGAACAAGATGCTTCCATGCGTGGCAGTATCAATTTCTTAAAAGCTCAACTCTCGAAATAATCAAGGTTGCTGGCAAAAGAGGCATTTTGACCTCTGGACAGCATAGCATCCGTATGCGTATAGTTAGAAGCGTATGGCTTTGAATACTAAGCAAAAGCAACTCGTTACAACTTGGGTAGTCGCTGGCGATAGCCTTTCGGCGATCCAAAAGAAAATTATTGAGACTTTTAAAATCTCCATGACCTACATGGACGTGCGCTTTTTAGTCGATGATCTAAATTTAATGATCAAAGACGCTCCTGCAAAAAAGAGTACCGACTTAAGTCAACCAGTTACTAAGAGTGAATCGAGTGCAGAGGAAACCGTGGACGAAGCAGAGACTGCACTTGATCCTTTAGAGGATGATCAAAACGCAGCACCAGCGGCTATCGGAAACGCTATTGTTACCGTAGATAAAGTAACCCTCATTCCTGGAGCTATAGCAAGTGGTACAGTTGCTTTTAGTGACGGAGTAACTGGCAAATGGATTATCGATAATCAAGGTCGCCCTGGGTTTACAGAAGTAAGCCAACCTGATTATCACCCTAAGCCAGAAGACGCACAAGCGTTCATGCGAGAACTTAGTGCAGCAATGCAGAGTCGCGGTTACTAACTAATACTTAGCTAGTAAGTTTAAGTAATTCGGATTCATCGATAACAATGACTCCAAGCTCCAAAGCTTTATCTAACTTTGATCCAGCCTCATCTCCAGCAACGACGTAATCGGTTTTCTTACTCACGCTTCCTGTTACCTTACCACCGCAGCGCTCTATTAAGTGAGCGGCCTCATCTCTTTTAAGAGTAGGAAGAGTTCCTGTAAGCACAAACGTTTTACCTGCAAAGACTCCGTTACTTAGAGCCAGATTTTTAATTGGAGCAGTTGGATTTACCCCGAGACTTCTGAGTTCGGTAATTAACGCAGCATTCCTTGGAAATTTAAAATATTCTAAGATCGCGGCAGAGACAGTCTCTCCAATGCCTTCAATGATACTATCCTTTTTATCGGTCAGCAGATCTAAAGCATTTGCCGAAGCTAAACTTTCAAGACTTCCGAAGTATAATGCGAGATCTTTGGCCGCAGCAGCCCCAACATGGTTGATCCCTAGTCCGTGAATAAAGCGCCATAGCTCAGCAGTCTTACTTGCCTCAATCGCAAAAATTAAATTATCCGTTGATTTTTCAACCTTCTTTCCAAGAGAGAGTAAATCTGAACGGCGATTCGGTAAGCGATACACATCAGCTAACGTTACAACCCAGCCTCTTTCGACAAGAGTAGCAACCATAGCCTCTCCCAATCCATCAATATCAATGCAAGCCTTAGAAACAAAGTGCTGCACACGTCTACGAACTTGAATTGCACAATCGTAATTAGGACACCTTAAAGCTACCTCTCCTTGGTATGCAATAGCCTGAGTTCCACAGCAAGGACATGTTAAGGGAAACTCAAATGGAATACAGTTGGGTTTACGTTTAGCTAAATTAACCCCAACAACAGCAGGAATAACTTCACCTGCTTTTTCGACATATACGTAGTCGCCAACACGAATGTCCTTACGCCCAATCTCATCTCGGTTATGAAGCGTAGCACGTGCAACCGTAGACCCTGCTAACAGAACAGGAGCTAATTCAGCCACAGGTGTTAATACTCCAGTTCTACCTACCTGTATCGAAATTTCTTTAAGAAGTGTTTCTGCACGTTCTGGTTCGAACTTATAAGCCATAGCCCAGCGCGGAGCTTTACTGGTACGTCCCAGCTGATCTTGTAGTAAAAAAGAATCTAATTTTATCACTGCTCCATCTGTTCCGTAGGCAAAACTATGCCTTATGCGGTCTAATTCCTGAACAGCATTCCAGACCTCATTTATTCCCGAAGCATACCAGCACTTTTCAACTGTGGGAGCGCCCCAAGCACGTAGCCTTTCTTGATAGCTAAGTTGTGTTAACCCTGCAGCAGAAGCAGGTGCGCAATATCCAATCCCGTAGAGCACAATTTCTAGACGCCTACGCGCCACTTCTTTAGGATCAAGTTGTTTTATAGTACCCGCAGCTAAATTACGCGGGTTAGCATATAGCTCTTGGCCACACTCTTCACGTTCCGCATTAATTCTCTGAAATTCCGCCTCGGTTAAATAAATTTCTCCACGAATTTCAATAATATCAGGAACAGGAAACTCTTTCGATGGTTTCAGTTGCTTTGGTAGCCCGTAAAGCGTCAGTGCATTTGCAGTGATATCGTCTCCCTCTACGCCGTTTCCACGTGTAACAGCTCGTGCGAACCTTCCTTTCTCATAAGTAACACAAACTGCAAGTCCATCAATCTTAGGTTCAATGCAATACGATAAATCCGTTTTATTGGCTAACTTAACAAGCCGATTATGAAATTCCCTTAGCTCTGCTTCAGAATACGTGTTATCTAAACTCTGCATAGCAACTCGATGCTTCGCAGTTTTAAATCCTTGTGAACGGTCATCCCCTACGGTCTGAGTTGGCGTGTCAGTACCTAATGCTAGTACAAGCTTAGGATACTTCTGCTCTAGCTCTGCTAATTGAAGCTTAAGCTGATCGTATTCTAAATCAGTAATCTCAGACTTTGCTTTCTTATAATAAAGCTCGTCATGCATCATCACTGCTTTACGTAAAGCGGTAATCTGGTCATGAGGAGATTGTGATTGCATACGGTTTAAGATAGCTAAGCCCTTACAGGCCTCAAGACAGGACCACAGCTGATACTGTTTTCTTTTTATACCTATATATAAGACGTACTATTTCTAAAATCAGTAATGGAAGGAAAATCCAAATAACTTGCTTAGGGAATATTTTTCGCCCCAAGGCCTGATGAATAGCTACCAGAAACGCTGCCAAATAGGCAAATCTGTGCATACTCTTCCATGTCCTTGCGCCCAACCAGCGCACTGCTGCATTAAAACTTGTCGCCGCTAAAAGTGTTAAAATCAAAAATGCCAAAACTCCAATTAGAATAAAAGGCTTTCTTAAGTCATGCACGAGTGTAGGCCAACCTGACTCATGTAGAAATTGAAATCCTAAATGAATACAGGCATAAACAAAGGATGCTACTCCCACTGCCCTACGTTGTGAATTAAGCGCAGTGAGAAAAAATAATTTTGGGAACAGAACTTTTAGAGGAGTAAATGAAAGAACTGTAACGAGTAAAAGACATGCCCAAAAACCAAAATGATGCAACAGGTACTTAGTTGGGTCAGCAAGAACTGTATAGTTGCCGGTAAAGAAAGGATAGAGTGGCCATAAGGCAGGCAGACTAAGCAGACTGTAAAAAATAATCTCTGAACGAATCAGTCGTGTAACAAAATTCACGATTAATAATAACGTTTTAAGTCCATCCCCTTATAAAGACTAGCTACTTGTCTTTCGTATCCGTTAAACATAAGTGTCGACTGTCTTCCATTAAACACGCCTCCACCAATTACGCGCTCACTACCTTGAGACCAACGAGGATGATCAACCTTTGGATTTACATTAGCATAAAAGCCGTACTCATCTGATCTAATTCTTTGCCACGTATTGAGTGGGGCTTCCTGAGTAAATTCAATAAGAACAATAGATTTAGCACCTTTAAAACCATACTTCCATGGAGTAACCAAACGAAGTGGTGCACCGTTTTGATTAGGCAAAGGTTTTCCAAAAACACCGGTAGCCATAAAAGCTAATTCATTTTGTGCTTCATCTAAGCGCAGACCTTCGATGTACGGCCATCCGAAATTTGAATCTTGTTGACCTACGGCATTCTTTGAATCCTCAAAAGAAGTAAACGTAATATATTTTGCATCCGCTGTAGGTTCAGCAAGAGCAATTAATTTACTCAGTTGAAAGCCGTCCCAGGGAATCACCATTGACCACGCTTCGACACAGCGATGTCGATAAACACGTTGTTCAATGCCGCCCACTTTTCTTACAAGCGCATTAACATCAAACTTTCCCGTATTTCTAGCAAGGCCGCGGATTTCAACAGTCCAAGGATCAGTCTTCCATCCCTGATTGGAATTAGTAACGGGATCTCCCTTATCCATTCCAAATTCATAGAAGTTATTATAACTGGTAACATAATTAAACGGAGTAACCTTAAGCTCCTTACCTGAATAATTTGGATTTAGTTTTGACGGAAAACCTTCAGTTGCTGCACTGCTTTGATTAGGTAATAGTAAAGCGCCCGCTGCACCAAACCCTAGCGTTTTAATAAAATCTCTACGCGTGCGAGATCGATATTCTTTTTCTGGCGTCACCAAAGATTCTGAAAGCTGCCAGTCTTTATTAAATCTAAGATTCATATTTAAGAGTATGCTAATTGAGTGAATATTAGGAAGCTAGTAAAGTTTAAGCTTAAACTCTTGCATAGCACCAGCCTCTAAGTTTTATTGATCCTCTTGTATGTTCGGGCCGTAGCTTAGCCTGGTAGAGCGCTTGCATGGGGTGCAAGAGGTCGGGAGTTCGAATCTCCCCGGCCCGACCAATAACTTAACTAACAACGAGTTAGTGAGAACTAGAAGAAAGAGTGGAATAACCTTTAGGAGTGATTAAGACTCAAATTGCCTCATCCTAAAGAAGACGTGAAAGCCAAAGTGAGCATAAATTCCTATAAACAAATAAATCACAAAATAGTGATTTATTTTTTCCTGTGTGCACTAACTACACTTTGTGTTGATGCTAATACCATAAGAGTCGTATCCCAAACAGTGGGTAGTGATGAAATGCTCCTAGCCTTAGCAAGTCCTGATCAAATCGCTGCACTTAGCCCTTTAGCGAAAAATTCCGTTTTTTGTGCTCGATCAAATCAAGCAAGTCCCTACCCAATTATTTCTGCTAACGGGGATGCTGAATCAATCTTAAAGTTCAATCCAACGCTCGTTCTTTGCGCAGATTTTACTCGTCCTGAACTTATCTCACAGCTTAAGAAATCAAAGGTTAAAGTAATTATTTTTGATCATTATTCAACAATCGATGAAGCATATGTTAATTTAAGAACTTTAGCTAAAGAACTGAATGAAGAGAAAAAAGCTGAGATGCTCATAAATGAAAGCCGAAGACGCATTAATAGTCTTAAAACACTTCTTGCGAAATCTCCTGTTGTTAAAGTTCTCATGCCTTCAACTTTTGGTGTACTGGCTGGTCAGGATACAACATTTCAGGATTTATGTGAACATACCGGAGCAGATAATGTTGCGAGCAGTTACGGCCACATAGTTGGCTTCCAAAAACAACCAAGTGAGGCAATGATATCATGGCCCATCGATTATATCATCTTAGAGGGCTCTGATTATAATCAAGCACTTGCGACTATTCAAGGCCTACCCCCTTATAGCGTTATGGAATCGGTTAAACAAAATAGAGTTGTTCTTATCCCTGGATGGATTGCTGGCTGTATTTCTATTGATCGAGTCAAAGGCTATGAAATTCTTGCTAAAGCGCTGCATCCTGAACTTTTTTGATGAATCTCTCTCCACATCAATCAAAGCTTATTATGCCAGTAATGCTTGTATTACTGGTAAGCTTGGCGTGTGTTTCGCTGTTAGTCGGTGATGTGAATCTTTCTATACGCCAAATTTTATATGGTCTTTATGACCACACATCTCCTTCAGCTATGATTGTATGGAATATGCGAATTCCACGACTTTTAACGGCATTACTTATTGGTGGAGCCTTATCAATGGCAGGCGTTGTTATGCAGTCATTTTTTAGAAATAGTTTAGCAAATCCTGGACTTCTTGGTGTGAGCAGTGGCAGTGCTGCAGGCGCTGTTATTGCAATTGCTTGCGGTTGGAGTGCCATATCACTTTGGTTTTTACCCGCTGCTGCATTAGTAGGCGCATTTGCTGCAACACTAGGAGTTCTGATTCTTGCAAAACGAGGCGCTAGTACCGAACGTCTCCTACTAGCAGGCGTTGCACTTAATGCTCTGCTAGGAGCATTTACAAGTTATGTACTGTCACAGAGAATTGGCTTATATGAGAAAAATGCTCAGATATTATTTTGGCTACTTGGTGGCCTTGAAGATCGAAGCTGGGAACATGTGTTTATAGCTCTACCTATTGTCGTAACAGCTATATTCCTTTTACCGATTAGTCGATCAATGGACTTAATGAGCTTAGGATGGAATGAAGCACAAAGTCTAGGCGTTGATGTACGAAGCATCCGTCGTCGAATGATTATTCTATCAACTCTTTTAACAGCATTCTCAACAGCAGTTGTAGGAGCTATAGGATTTGTTGGATTAATTGTGCCACACGGCTTAAGGCTTATCGTAGGACCAGAGCATAAGCGTCTACTGCCATTAAGTTTTATTGCCGGAGCAATATTTGTAATCACCTGCGATATCATTGGAAGATTGGCTGGAGGCATTCAGTTGGGTATCATTACATCATTAATAGGTGCACCTTTTTTCTTATACCTACTACGCAAATTACCGTGAACTCCCTTAAAGTAGATCTACTCTCTGTTCCCGGCAGGCTCTCCGAGATAAGTTTTACTGTAGATTCAGGAAAAGTAATTGGCCTAGTAGGGCCGAATGGTGCAGGCAAATCGTCTCTCCTGCAAGCGCTAGCAGGATTACTAGTATCCAGTGGAAATGTATATTGGAATGGTACATCACTAGATAAAATTCCTGCAATCGAACGCGCACGAATTGCATCTTGGATTCCACAAGAGGCACACTTTGAATTTGGATTCACCGTACGATCTGTAGTAGAACAAGGACGATTCGCACACGGAGATGATCAGCTTGGAATTAATGAAGTACTCACAGCATTCGATCTCATTGCTTTAAGTGATCGTCCAGTAAATCACCTATCCGCAGGAGAAAGAGCGCGTGTTTTATTAGCACGCGCATGCATCACAGAAGCGCCAATACAGTTTTGGGATGAACCACTAGCAGCACTAGATCCTCGTCACAGATTAGAGACACTACGTATCGCAAGAAAACTTGCCCTTAAAGGTTCAATTATAATTTTGTCGCTACATGACATTTCTCAAGCCCTAGGATTGGATCAGGTTATCGTTGTGAATAACGGCAAACTGGAAGCAATCGGTTCACCAAACGAGGTTTTAACAGATGAACTGCTTTTACGTGTATTTAAAGTGCAAGCATCAAGAAATCTAAGTAATTTAAACCTAGAGCTACCAATTTCGCCCATACATTATCTATAACACCTAGGAACTAGAATAAAATCAAAATGGGTATACCTTTAGAGATACTTAGTAAATGTTACGTTTCTGAAGAAGCTTTCTTTGGGACTACTAGTCCTATAATTTAAAGCTATACAAGCACAAATAGCATGTGTCACAAAAGAACCATTGTTAGCTCTACTCATGAATCAACAGTGCACTGCAAACCTTTTGTGACTGTAATCAATTATCTTCCACCATTTTTATCAGGCTCGATTTAAACATCTGACGGATACCCTCTTTGTCGATAGCCGTTAAAGGTTCAACAGATTGACTTTCAAAGTAGTCCTCAAGCTCAACTACCGACATTGCCACACCAAGTCCGATATCAATCCTGATGATTTGGTTTTGCTTCATATTTAGATTTAACAAAGCACTGTAACTGAAAATAAAGTCAGCAGTACATTGTGTCATAACTGCGAAATAACGCTTCAGGACTGATCTATTCATCTCATAGATAAGCCGCATAGACGGTGACTCCAACTCCCAGGACTGCGAGTATTATGCCTATAAGACTTAGCTTATCTCTCTTTTCAAGTAAGATTACTTCCAGCGATTGATTTGTCTTTATTTTGAAAAGTTCTGTTAAGCAATAAACAGACATCGCAACGTTACCCAGAGATAGAACTGCAAATATCCAAGCCAGTTTTGATACCCATTTAGTCTCTTTGTATAGCACCCATACTAAAAAAGTGACGAAGCCCCAATACGCATCAAACAATGTAGCAATAAACCAGGGGTGCGTTGCAACATTACGCGGAACCCCAAATAAAGGACAATGCAACGAGGCCCAACTAGTAACGCAAAGCATTGATATAAGGATACAGGTAAATAGGATGCGAAGAAAACTGATCATTTAAGAAGTATATACCTAGTTTTACCTGCACACAAGTCGCAGAAGTAGCATATTCCATATCGACGTTTTAGATATCATCCCCAAGATTCTGATATAACCTAAAACTCAATACAGATGATATACGATCTTCTTACGAATTATAATCTCTACAGCAAAGCAAATGCACGGCTTGCGCTTGGCTTTGAATGGTTATCTAAACTTGACCCTAAAACACTCGATGGTCGCATAGATATCAAAGGTGATGAAGTTTTTGCTATCGTCCAAAGTTACACCACTTTTCCGGCGAACGAAAAACGGTTCGAGACTCATAAAGATCATATTGATATCCAATATATTTTTGAGGGTGAAGAGATGATGTATTACGAACCAGTTAGAAACTTAACAGTAACCGAAGCTTACAACCCTGAACGCGATGTCGCTTTCTATGCAGACTCCGCAGAATTTGTAAGCCTTCCCTGTAAAACTGGTCAGTTTACTGTATTTTATCCTGAAGATGCGCATAAACCCTCCTGTATCTTAAATAAAGCAAGCTATGTAAGAAAAGTAGTCGTTAAGGTTAAATTCTAATGTAGCGTTACAGTTATTGCGATGAGTTCCCCTCTAATCCAATCATCCCAAAACGAGCATACAAACTCGTCAGGAGGTTCAATGTCACTTGAAGGGATGCACAATACTGTACCTGTACCAGACATAGGTGCTAGTTTTTGGAAAAAATGGCGCGCGTTTGTTGGACCCGCTATTTTGATAAGCGTAGGATATATGGATCCAGGAAACTGGGGAACTGACTTAGCTGCAGGTGCTCAATTTAAATATGGTCTTCTTTGGGTAGTAGCGCTGTCGAGTCTCATGGCGATTGTTCTTCAAGTAATATCAGCAAGACTTGGAGTTGTTGCAGGTAAAGATCTAGCCCAATGCTGTAGAGATTGGTATCCTACATGGACTAGAATTCCTAATTGGCTTTTATGTGAATGTGCTATTGGTGCATGCGATCTAGCGGAAGTCCTTGGAAGCGCTGTTGCAATTAATCTCTTATTCCACATACCCCTTTTCTGGGCTGTTGTTATTACTAGCTTTGATGTGCTGCTTTTATTAGCACTTCAAAGTTTCGGAATAAGAATGATCGAAGCTGTAGTCCTGGTACTTGTTGCAACAATTACTGCTTGTTATGGCATTGAGCTATTCGTAATCCCACAAACACAGCCAAATCTATTGGAGATGGGACACGCTCTTTTCCACCCAAGCCTCAGCCAACCCGGAATGCTCTTCATAGCAATAGGGATTATCGGGGCTACAGTAATGCCCCATAATTTATACCTGCATTCTGCACTTGTCCAAAGTCGCCAATTTCAAAAAGACGAGACGTCTATTAAAAGTGCAATACGATTTAATACTATTGATTCAACCTGCTCACTCACGATCGCTTTTTTAGTGAATGCAGCCATTCTTTCCCTAGCAGCTATTGTATTCTATGGAAAAACTTCTGTGACGGTATCAGGAGGACAGGTAGTATCATTTTCTAATTCTAGTGACTGGATTAGAATTGCGTACCTAACACTCGCTCCTCTTCTAGGAACTGCTGCTGCGAGTTTACTTTTTGTAATCGCATTATTCGCAAGCGGTCAAAGTAGCACAATTACTGGAACCCTAGCAGGTCAAGTAGTGATGGAAGGTTTCATGAATTGGAGGATAAGACCTTGGCTTAGACGTTTTATCACACGCATGCTAGCAATCATTCCTGCAATTGTAGTGATAGGCTTACATGGAGACTCTAGTGTGAACGACCTACTGACATTAAGTCAGGTTATACTCGCGATGCAGTTACCTTTTGCCATGTTTCCATTACTTCATTTCACAAGTTCTAAAGAGAAAATGGGGAAATGGAAACTAGGTTGGTTTCTTCTTATAGCTGGTTGGGGTACAGCAATCACAATCACTGTAATGGATATTATTAGTTTACCCGGCTCCCTTAAAACTGCGTGGGCAATAATTCATGGCTAATGAACACCACCCTAGAAAAATCTCCTCATATTAGCTTATATCCTAACATATTAGTTACTCTGGACGGTAATCCAAGTGATCGTGCGATTATTGATCATATTAAACCTCTTGCATCCGCCTCTCAAAGCCATGTCACTCTTTTCCATGTTGCTGATGGATGGGCAGCACGCACCTACGGGAAGCTCGCAATAAGTTCGGAAATTAGTTCGGACGAAAAATATTTAGAAACAATCAAAGCTGAATTTTTAAAGTCGAATATACTTACTGATTCAGTTCTTGCATTTGGAGAACCTGCAAAAGAGATAATTCGTTGGGCTGAATCTAATCCGTGTAATCTTATAGCTATGAGTACACATGGACACGCGTTTTTTGGAGATTTCTTTTTAGGATCGACTTCCAGAGAGGTAAGACACGCGGTCAAAGTACCCGTACTCTTACTCAAGGCCTAATATAATTATTTCCTAGTTGTTACTTCAGTCTGATCGAAAATTATTTTCTCTCGTAAATGAGTAATACGTGATTTTGCTTCGCTATTTCGAACGGCCATTCCATAAGCGGCAACTTCCCCAACAATAAATACTTTTTTCCGACCACGTGTAATTGCAGTATATAGCAAATTACGCTGAAGCATCATAAAGTGTCCTTTAAGTAGCGGGATAACAACAACAGGGTATTCACTGCCTTGCGATTTGTGAATCGTGATTGAGTAAGCAAGCCCCAGCTCCCCCATTTCTCCACGTGTATACTCGTGCCTGTCTCCATCAAAATCTGCAGTGAGTGTACCTTCAACACCATCCACCCTTACTATAGATCCGATATCTCCATTAAAAAGAACCTTGTCGTAATTATTTTTCAACTGAATGACCTTATCCCCCACCTTAAATTCTATTGCTCCGATACGAATGCCACGTGCAGCAGAACGGTTCATACTTGCCTGAAGCTGCGTATTTAGATTTGCAACACCTGCAACACCCTTATGCATAGGTGCAAGAATTTGTATATCCTTTATTGGATGAAACCATGAAAAATGCTTAGGCACATACTGCGTACATATTTCAATCACCTTACTCACACAGTCTTCAGCAGAATCTGCAGCTACAAACGTAAGATCGCTCCAAGCAGGTATAGAGGCAACATCAGGCACAACAGGTGGAGGAGAAGTGTCTCCTCCATTAACAGCGTGCGCAATTGTCACAATGTTACTTTGTCCTTGTTGACGATAAATAACTGAAAGCCGCGTAACTGGGATAACATTAACTTTGGGCTCTTCCTTTAACGCCTGCTCCGGATTGAGCGAGCCAACTGCAATAATATCTTTGAGCACATCACCAGCACCAACACTTGGTAATTGATCTACGTCACCTACAAGTAATAAATGGCCGCGAGCAGGGACTGCTTGTAATAGCGCTGCAGCAAGACGGCTATCAAGCATCGACGCCTCATCAACAATTAGAAAATCAGTATTAAGAGGTCTCGATTCATTAGCAGAAAATCCTCCACCTCCTGGATCTAACTTTAGAAGCCTATGAATCGTGGAAGCGTAGCCTCCAGTTGTTTCAGCTAAACGTTGAGCCGCTCTACCGGTAGGCGCAGCTAAGTGTACTTTAACTTTTTTCGCTTTAAGAATATCAACAAGCGCTCTTAAAATTGTAGTTTTTCCGGTTCCTGGACCGCCTGTCAGAACGGTAATCTTGTGTGTAAGTGCACGACTTACTGCTAAACGCTGTAATTCGTGAAATTGAAACCCTGCCTTCTCTTCAGCCCAAATTACAGCAGCATCTACTTTAATAGGAGGTAGTGCACTTACTGCTTTTTTAATTCTTTTAAGCGATTCAGCTATTTTTTCCTCTGCTCTACTATTATTTGGCAACTGCACTAATTGCATTGGCCATTCTGAATTACGCTTTAAAAGACTCAGTACATCAGGAACTACAGGTATGGCCTGTAATACAATTTGCTTCGATTCAATCAATGCTTTGATACGTAGATCAACAAGATCGGCCGATGTCTCCAGAAGATTTGCTGTATGGTCTCGCAGTTCGTTTTGTCCATAGGCTGTGTGCCCATCCTCTTGAAGCGTATCTAATGCGTATATTATACCCGCATCAATACGAGGAGCAGCGTCGTTGGCAAAACCAATATTAATTGCGATTTTATCTGCCGTTTTAAATCCTATACCGTCAATCTCTCTTGCTACGCGATACGGCTCCTTAAGAAGTACTCTTTGTGACTCTGCTCCGTACTTAGCTACAAGCTTTATACACTGACTTGGCGTTACTCCATAGGTTTGTAAAAATACGTATACTTCACGCTCCGTCTTTTTTTCATCCCATGCTTTTTTTATGGCTGTAGCACGTTTAGCCCCAATACCTTCGACTTTGCGCAACTTACCCGATTCTTCACTTAAAACTCGAAAAGTATCGGCACCAAAAACATCGACAATTTTATTGGCATATACTTTGCCAATACCAGGCACTAATCCACTACCAAGGTATTTTCTGATTCCATGAACGCTTGAGGGAAGTTCACTTTTAAAGGAATTGATTTTAAATTGAGAACCATGTTGAGCATGCCGCGTCCACTCACCTAAAAGATGTAGCGTTTCACCGCACTCTACACCTGGTAAAGCACCCACAATGGTCACGAGCTCTACTTTCGAACTTTCTGAATCAACTTCAGGGCGTAGTTCAGCTATTGTGTAATGATTCTCTTCATTAAAAAAAATGATTCTCTCCACCACTCCGGTAAGAGAGTTAGCCGCCCCTGCTGATGAAGAAGTTACATTAGCCACAGATAAGTATTAAAGAAACGTGGAGCCCAGCTTATGGCAAGCGCATGCAAGACACTCAAAGACCTAGATCGTCTGCCATCTCATCAAAATTAGCATATATTGCATCTGCTCCTGCTTCTTTAAGCTCTGCTAGATTATGTGTTCCCGTGGTAACACACCACGATACAATACCCCCGTTATGAGCCGCTTGAACATCAAAAGGCGAATCTCCAATCAAGACGGCAGCTTTAGTGCTACTTCCTAGTAAATTTAACGTATGCGAGGTCATTTGAGCTGCAGGTTTTAGCCATGGAGTATCCCCAGCACCAACAACAACATTCATGTAGCGCGCAATTGATAAATGCTCGCAAATGCGCCTCGCCGAGGGTCCATGCTTATTCGTGCACACCCCTAATGTAGCTCCCCGAGCATGTAACTTTTCTAGCAAGCTAAGAGCACCAGGTAAAAGCACAACATCATCCAACATGGTTTTATCCCAATACTCCCGATAGATAGTTAACCCTTCTTGATGATATTGAGTAGGTATTAGCTTAGAAAAAGCACGTTCTAGGCCTCCCCCAACCGCTGACCTAACTTGCTCCATTGTTGGCTTTGGCAATCCCAATCGATTCATAGTGAATACGTAGGAGCGGTGAATAGCCTGAAAATGGTCTACCAGTGTACCATCTAGATCAAAAAGATATGTGCGAAAACCCATGGAATAAAAACCCAATACATAATTGTTACATTTCGCAACTAAACGAATTAAAACCTCATTATCAGATTGGCCTAAGCCGTCTTTCAAACCAGTATTCAATGGATGCCAGCTACTTCAAAAATACTTTTAGCTGAAGTAAGTATTGAAACGACGAATAAGTCGCTGGAAGTTTGCGTGAGTGGCATTTGGCATATTGCATCAAAAAAGCCGTCTTGGTCTCAGTATAGTACAAGTCTTAAAGACATAGATTTAGTTTTCATCAAAACATCAGGTCTTGAAGCCTGGGATAGCTCGCTTCTTCTTTTTTTAATTGAAATTAAGACCTGGTGTAAAATACACAAAATAGCGTGCACCACATCGGCATTGCCTACACGCATGTACGATCTTTTGGAAAACCTTGAAGGTGTTTACGATAGTGAAATAGCAAAGCCTAGAGGTGAGAACTTTTTAGCAACCGTTGGTATAGCAACACAACAAGCGTGGTTTAATCTTAAAGGGATTCTTGGTTTTATTGGAGAAGCTTGTTTAGGTCTTGCACGTCTACCTTCTCGCTTAGGTAAATTTCGCTGGAGAGATTGGATTCATCAGATGCAGGCTTGCGGCGTTATGTCACTGCCTATTGTAAGCCTAATTAGTTTTTTAGTTGGTCTGACCCTTGCATATCAAGCAGCCGTCGAATTACGGCAATTTGGTGCAGATATATTTATTGCTGATATTGTAGGTTTATCTGTGGTTCGCGAAATGGGGCCTATGATGGCAGCTATAATACTCGCAGGGCGAACTGGAGCATCGTTTGCAGCAACGATTGGCAATATGCGAGCCAATGAAGAAATCGATGCTTTGGAGGTATTAGGTATTTCTGCAATTGATTTTCTAGTTATACCACGGCTCTTGGCTTTAGGTCTGATGATGCCTCTTTTAACGCTTTATGCTAACTGTGTAGGCATTCTAGGAGGCATGGTTGTTGCAGGAGGAATTCTTCAAATTCCTCCCTCGGCCTACTGGATAGAAACACAAAGCAGTATCGATCTCACCGATCTAGGTACTGGTCTTTTGAAAGCCACTACATTTGGGCTATTAATTGGCCTATCTGGATGTATGCGCGGCTTACAATCTGAACGCAGCGCTGAGGGGGTTGGGAAAGCAACCACATCTGCTGTAGTAACAGCAATCCTTCTCATCATTATAGCAGATTCTTTATTTGCTATTCTCTTCCACGCATTAGGAATCTAGGAGCATGCCTGCCTTACCTACAGAAAATATGAACCAAGCAAAAGCTGCAGCCATTCAGGCTAAGGGACTTAGCTGTGGTTATGAGGGTAAACTCATTCTTTCGGATATCAATTTTAGCGTTCGCCAAGGTGAAGCTTTCTTTATTATTGGAGGCTCAGGCTGCGGGAAAAGTACTTTGCTTCGTACGTTAGTGGGATTAAATACTCCCCAAGAAGGTAGTGTGGATATCTTAGGGAAACCTTTTTCAAAAGCTGATTTACCTACTCGCCGTGCCCAATTACGAAACATAGGCATGCTTTTTCAAAGTAGTGCACTGTGGAGTTCTCTCACATTAAGACAAAACGTAGCACTACCTTTAGAAGAACATACAGCCCTGACTAGAAGAGAGATCGACGAGATTTCTATGCTTAAGCTCGCTCAACTCGGACTTAAGGGCTACGAAGATTACTATCCAGCTGAAATCAGTGGAGGCATGAAAAAGCGTGCTGGTCTAGCGCGTGCCTTAGCGCTTGATCCTGCTATTGTGTTTTTTGATGAACCTTGGGCAGGTTTAGACCCAATCACCTCTCGGAAATTAAATCACCAAATCAAAGACATTCAGCAAACTTTTGGGACTACCCTTGTGATTGTATCTCATGAGCTTGAATCAATTTTTGAGCTAGCTGATCGAGTGATCATGCTCGATAAAGACGCAAAAGGGATTATCGCCGAGGGGAATCCCCACGCATTACTTAAATCCACCACAGATAACCGCGTTAAAGACTTTTTGCATCGCGGATCATCGAATAATCACCCAGTATAAACGTATACATGAAGAAGGTTAGCCCAGCATCTGTAGGAGCATTCGTTATAGGAGCCTTTACGCTCGGTATTTTAGCTATGCTTTTTTTCGGTAGCGTTAACTTTTTTAGGCACCAACAGCGTTTTCTTGTTTATTTTAATGAGTCCGTTCAAGGACTAAATCTAGGATCAGCCGTTAAGCTTAAAGGCGTTGGTGTTGGTAAGGTTGTCGATTTACACATTCTTTACGACCGTGCACTACGTAATTCCGTCATCGAGGTTGTTTGTGAATTTGATCGCAATACAATCGAAGACGAAACAGGCAAAGGTGTGGATGTAAGTGACCCCAAAGAACTACAATCTTTAGTTGATCACGGCCTGCGTGCTCAGTTAGGTGTCGTAGGCTTAGCAACAGGACTTCTTGTCGTAGAACTTGATTTCTACGATCCATCTCAATACCCCATTGAAGCAAATCATTTTGGTAATGCAAAATACCCCGTGGTTCCGCCTATGCCTTCGACGATCGCTGAGTTCCAGGCAAGTGCGACGGAAATTTTAACTAAGATCAAACATGTTGATTTCGAAGGTATAGGAAATAACTTAAAGGGCTTACTTGTTGAAACTAGAGGGCAAATAAACGGATTAGATTTAAAAGCACTCGGTAATCAGTGGCAAAGAACGGGAGCTGCTTATGAAGATTTGGCTAAATCTCCTGAATTAAGAGATGCGATTAAAAATCTGAATAAAACCCTAATCACAATGCAGGGTTCCTTGACCCAACTTAATCAAACGCTTGCAACTGTGGATAAACAAACTGGCGCTAACGGAGAATCTTTGCAGACAACATTAAAAAATACTCAGGAAGCTATGCAGCAGTTTAGTGCTACAGCTCTTACAATTGAGCATTTTATAAACACGCAGCAAAATCTAGGTGCAGATTCACATAGAGCTTTAACACAACTTTCTGAAGCAGCTGAATCAGTACAGCGGCTAGCAGATTTCTTAGAACGTAATCCAACTGCTATACTCTCTGGAAGGGCAAATAAACCATGAGATCGAGATTACACATATTCACCTTATTAGCCGTACTAGCTATATATACTGGATGCACTGTTGTGCCTTCAGCAAAAGTAGACACAACGCGCTTCTTTGTGCTCTCCGGCGCTGAGGTAAAAGAAACTCAAGCAACATCAACTTCAGGTAAAAAAATCAGTATACGGAAAATTGAAATCCCTGCTTACTTACAAACACGTTCTATTGTTGTTAAGCAGAATTCCAACGAAGTAAGAATTGAAGACATGAACCGCTGGGCAGAACCCCTAGAATCAGCCATAGGCCGAGTTCTTAAGGTAGGCTTGCTGCAGAATTCTCACGTATCGAGTGTGGAGTTTGCTCCCCTATCGATGGATGCAGAAAGGGATTATGATGTTTCTATCACAATCCATAAATGCGAAGGCTCGATTGAATCTATAGGTAAAATATTCGCTAAATTTTCAGCCTCGGTAGAAATATCGACCCCAAGTCCAGATAGTGAAATTGTAGCAAAATACAATTTTGTTGCCCCAGATAGCGATTGGGACGGAACTAATTTCAGCAAATTAGCTGAAGCGCTAAGTACGGATATCTTAGCGCTTGGCAGTGATATTCCAAATCACATTCCTTAATTACTTCAAAGCTGCAGCGATTCGCTCAAGAGCGGTCACTACATTCTCACGAGAATTAAAGGCGCTGATTCTTACGTGGCCTTCTCCGCAAGTACCAAAACCTGCTCCTGGAGTACATACCACTTGAGCCTTACTTAAGAGTAAGTCGAAAAATTCCCATGAATCTCGTCCTGTATTTACCCAAATATATGGAGCGTTATCTCCACCAACACATGGGAGCCCTAGTTTAGCCATAGCTTCGCGAATGAGTTTAGCATTACCGAGATAAAAGTCGGTTAGCGCTTTACATTGGGCTTGGCCAGCTGGCGTATAAATCGCAGCTGCTGCTTTCTGAATAGGATACGATACGCCATTAAATTTTGTCGTATGTCTTCTATTCCAGAGTGGATGTACTGCTTGCGCATTACCTGCACTATCATATGCCATTAGAGTTTTAGGAATTACAGTGTAAGCACAGCGTGTACCTGTAAATCCAGCAGTCTTGGAATAGCTTCTAAATTCAATAGCAACCTCACGAGCTCCCTCGATTTCATAAATACTATGCGGAATCTTAGGATCTCTAATGTAAGCCTCATAAGCTGAGTCATATAAAATGACTGCTTTATTAGCTTTTGCATATGCAATCCAAGCTGCAAGTTGCTCCCGTGTAGCAACAGCGCCTGTAGGATTATTTGGGAAACAAAGATAAATAAGATCAGCTGAAGCTTTCGGAATCGCTGGGACATAGCCATTAGCAGCATTACTGTCTAAATAAAGTACCCCCTCATAGCGTCCGTCTTTATTAAGACCAGTACGGCCCGCCATAACGTTTGTATCTACATAGACAGGATAAACAGGATCAGGAATCGCCAAGCGGATATCAGTTGAGAAAATCTCCTGAATGTTACCGCAGTCACATTTAGCCCCATCGGAAACGAAAATTTCGTCCGCTTCTATAGAACAGCCACGAGCAGCATAGTCATGTTGAGCGATCGCATCCCTTAAAAAAGCATATCCTTGTTCTGGGCCATACCCTTTGAAGGTAGCGCGATTCGCCATTTCATCGGTAGCTGCATGAAGTGCCTCAACGCAGGCTGGTGGCAAGGGTTCTGTAACATCACCTATCCCAAGCCTAATCAGTGGCTTCTGTGGATTGGCTGCAATAAATGCATTTACCCGCCGAGCTATGTCAGCGAAGAGATATGAGGCCTTTAACTTACTGTAGTTTTCGTTGATTTTAATCATCTCAAAAGCTGACGAAGTGCAAAACTTGGCCCAAGCGCAAGCTTTCAGCACAATTTAGCTGCTTTCTTGGGAGTAACTTTAGTTGATTTTATGTGGAACTTGAGGGCGAAAAATGCTTTCCTTCAACTTCTTATGACAGGCACTACCTCGTCCTTGGCTCGCATCCTAGACCTCTCGCATCAACTCGGAAGAGAAGAGCGCAAACTCGCGATCCTGGGAGAAGGTAATACATCGACACGTACAGGTCCAAAAACGTTCTTAGTTAAAGCAAGTGGATCTAACTTAGGATCCCTGAGTAAAAATGGATTAAGCGAATGCTACTTTGATAAGCTATTACCTATCTTAGATAAAAAAGGTTTAAGTGATAAAGCGATAGATGATCTGCTTTTTGCATCACGAGCGGATTCACAGGCAAAGAAACCTTCTGTTGAAGCTATATTCCACGCCTACCTACTTACGCTTCCTGGTGTTGAATTTGTAGGACACACCCACCCAGTGGCTGTGAATCAAATTCTTTGCTCAAAAAACGCTAATTTATTTGCACGCAATCGTCTTTTTCCAGACGAAATTGTGTGCTGTGGTGTGGAGAGTGTGTTTGTTCCTTACACAGACCCAGGTCTTAAATTAGGCCAGGCTATCAAAGCTGCTGTAGAGGCCTATATTAAACGCCTTTCAAGAGCCCCTCGTGTAATTCTGCTGGAGAGCCATGGTTTAATTGCTATTGGTCCAAGTCCTGAAGCAGTTTTAGCAGCAACGTTAATGGCTGTTAAGTCTGCTGAAATATTTACTGGTGCCTGCGTTAATTCAGAAAAGCCGAAATTCTTAACACCTGCCCAAATCACGCGCATTGCAGGAAGACCAGATGAGCACTACCGCCAAAAAGCACTAGGTCTTTAAAAATAAACCCTTACATTAATGAAAAGCTATAGTTACGTAAATTTTACTTGGGATGACTCCAAGGCACAAAAACTCGATCCTGTGGGTCGTCTCATTTATAGGTCGAACCTTTTAGGGAGTGATCAACGCATCACGAATACAGGAGGAGGAAACACCTCAGCAAAGATTATTGAAAAAGATCCTCTCACCTTACAGGACACAGAGGTACTTTGGGTTAAAGGTTCAGGCGGCGACTTACGCACAAGCACGCGCGAGAACTTCTCTTCGCTTTACCAAGGTAAATTAATTGGCCTTCAAAGTTTATATGCGAGCCGTAAAGACAAAGGTCTAAAATCAGCCGCTGAAGATGATATGGTTGGGATGTACACACATGCTACATTTAATCTCAATCCAAGACCATCTTCGATCGACACCCCTCTACATAGTTTTCTAAAAGGAAAACATGTCGATCACATGCATCCAAATGCAATCATTGCGATTGCTGCTTCAAAGAATTGCGAAGCGCTTACAAAAACAATTTTTAATTCTGAAATGGCTTACGTGCCATGGATGAGACCTGGATTTGAATTAGGTCTTGCGATGCAAGAAATTGCTAACAAAGCCCCTGCTATTCGTTCAATCATGATGGGCCAACATGGTTTCATCTCGTGGGATGATGATGAAAAGCAGTGCTACATTAGAACGCTAGATTTAATTGAAACAGCTGCTAAGTATATCGAAGAGAAGTACGCTGCCAAAGGGGGAGATAAAACAGTTTTCGGTGGCGCGTTATATACCTCACTTTCAGCAGAAGCACGTCAGAGTGCATTTGCAGCACTACTGCCTTGGCTTAGGGGTCAAGTGTCTCAGCAAAAACGCTTCATCGGCACTGTACAAGATGACGAGAAGATTTTACGTTTCGTTAATTCTAAAGATGCCGCTCGCTTAGCATCACTTGGAACATCTTGTCCTGATCATTTCTTACGTACAAAGATCAAACCTTTATACGTAGCGTGGAATCCACAAAGTGAAGATGCTGCAGTATTGAAGAGTAAGTTAACTGCAGCAATCGAGCAGTACCGTAAAGATTACGCAGAATACTACACTAAATGTAAGCACGCTAATTCGCCAGCAATGCGTGACCCAAATCCAACAGTTATTTTAATTCCAGGTCTGGGTATGATTGCCTGGGGTAAAGATAAGTCTGAATCCCGCGTTACTGCAGAATTTTATAACTGCGCGGTTGAAGTCATGCGCGGTGCAGAAGCAATTGATACCTACATTGCTTTGCCTCAGCAGGAAGCTTTCGATATTGAATATTGGCTACTCGAGGAAGCTAAATTGAAGCGCATGCCTGCTGAAAAAGAGCTGGCACGCCAAGTGATCATAGTGATCGGTGCAGGTTCTGGTATTGGTAAGGAAACTGCACATCGCCTTGCTCGTGAAGGTGCCCACATTGTTTGCGTTGATTTAAATGAAGCTTCAGCTCAAGCAACAGCTACAGAAATTACTGATAAATTCGGCCACGGAATCGGTGTTGCAGGGACCGGCATATCAAATTGTGGACCAGCGATCGGTCTAGCAGCTAATATTACTGACCGTGCGAGTGTTCGCCGCATGCTTGACAGTGTTGCACTCGCTTATGGTGGATTTGATTCCATCTGTGTTACTGCAGGCACTTTTGTACCAAGTGATACCTCGGGTCATATACCAGATGATAAGTGGGCAATTACTTTTGCGATTAATGTAACAGGCAGTTACATTGTAGGTGATGAAGCTGCAAAGACGTGGAAAGAACAGGGACTTAAAGGTAATCTAGTTCTTACTACATCGGCTAATGCAGTAGTGGCTAAAAAAGGATCAGTAGCTTACGACACATCAAAAGCAGCAGCTAATCATCTTGTGCGTGAACTCGCTATGGAACTAGCGCCATTAGTACGCGTTAACGGAGTTGCTCCTGCAACAGTAGTTCAAGGTAGTGCGATGTTCCCACGTGAACGCGTAATCGGTTCATTAGCAAAGTATGCCATTCCCTACAAAGATGATGAAGCAACTGAGTCCTTAGTTAAGAAGCTAGCTCAGTTCTATGCGGATCGCACACTTACTAAGTCACCGATTACTCCGGCAGATCAAGCAGAGGCTTACTTCCTTCTCGTCACTCAGCGCTTAAGTAAAACAACTGGCCAAGTGATTACAGTTGATGGCGGTCTTTACGAAGCATTCTTAAGATAAACGTATGCTTACCCGCGTTGCCGTTGTAGGTTCTGGTTCTTTAGGGATCTACTACGGCACTCGTCTTGCACTCTCTGGTCTAGACGTACGTTTCTTAATGCGAAACGATTACACGTTTGTTAAGAAAAGAAATAGCCTCGTGCTGCATCAGGGCAGTACAACAGACACCTGCAGTCCAGTTCAGATTTACAAAACAAGCCATGAAATCGGGCCTGTTGATTTGGTTCTAGTTGCACTTAAAACTACTGCTAATTCTCAATTAAAAGAGTTAGTCACTCCACTCTTAGATAAAGAGACTTCAATTTTAACAGTACAAAATGGCCTAGGTTCAGATACACTGCTTGCAGACTATTTTGGCGCCGAGCGCGTTTTAGGCGGCCTTGCTTTCATAGCAACTAATCGGATCTCTCCAGGCGAAGTAAAGTGCTTTCATCCAGGAAGTCTTACATTGGGAGACTATAATCATACCGTAAGACAGCGTACTCAAGCTATTGCGGAGCACTTTAATCGTGCGGGAATAAAAACACGTGTAGTTGAAAATCTAGATAGCGCTCGCTGGCATAAACTTGTTTGGAATATTCCATTCAACGGCTTAACCATAGCTAATGGTGCTATAACAACAGACTTGCTATGCGCTAATCCTGTACATTGCAAAGAAGTAAGAGCCCTCATGAAAGAGGTTCAATTGGCAGCTTCCCATTTTGGTCACACAATTACAGATGATTTCTTAAAGCAACAGTTTGATGTGACTCCCCCTATGGGAGCATACAAGCCTTCAAGTTTAGTTGATTTTATTGCAGGTAAAGAGATTGAAATTGAGGCGATATGGGGTGAGCCCTTAAGACGGGCTCAAGCTGCTGGGGCGCACCTACCCTATCTCAGCGATCTCTACAGACGAATGAAAACCCTCAGCTCACAGCGTTAGCTTTTTTTGGGGGGGACGCTTCCACTAAAGCGGTCCCTTAGGTTTGTAATGGGATACTCAAAGTACTTAAAAATAAGTGCACTCAATGTTACTGTACCGACAATACCAAGAACGAACGCGCACCATCCCTGTATAGCAGAACTTTGGTTTTTTGGAAATAAGCCAGTATTAACATAATACATGAAAGGCAGGTTCACAAAATACATTGAGTACGACCAGCGAGATAAAGACTCAATTAACCAAGCAAGCGTGCCGTTTAGCATATTTTGAATCTGCGTAGCCCAAGGCAATAAACACGCAAATCCAAGCGAGACAAAATTAAATCTAAATGTTTTTGCAAAAAAATGATTATTAAAATCTCCAGGTATATAAAGAGTAGTATAGCAAATAACCAAAATCATTAATCCTAGAAAAGCAGCGCTATGCTTGTTTCTATAAAATACCCCGGGGTAATTATGTGAAGCCCATGCGGCTAGTACACCAGTCATCAATGCATCAAACCGTATGATAACAACTTCTCTTTGTGCAGTATGCCATAAATTATCTGCATTATTAGCATATAAAATTCTGCACAGCGTTGATGCACTGTATAGCGTTATTCCGACGAGTAAAAATGCGTTTACTCGCTTAGGATTTCTTCTAAGAACAATAAATAAAGTAAAAGCAAAAACTAAATAAAACCATTCTTCTATTCCAAGACTCCACGATTCTAAAAAGAAATCTAGTTTAGCAGATACAAGATTTTGCAGAAAAAATGAATATTTTGGTAAACGTTCCCAAAGAAAAGGCCCGCCCATAAGGGTTCCTGTTAAAATAAAATTAATGCCTAAAAAAAGGTAATAATTAGGCAAAGTCCTAAACCATCTACGTAAATAGAATCGTTTTAATTCAGTTACTTTTGAAAGTTCTTCGCCCTGCCTAACCAGTAAACCTCCAATAAGATATCCGCTAAGAACAAAAAATAGTTCTACTCCATAAAATCCTAAATGGCCAAGATGGTAGAGATGTAATTGTCCTAGAAAACCAAGATTAACCGCAGGCACGTAGGGATAAATAAAACCCAATGAATGGGACAGTACGACACCACCAATCGCAAAACACCTTAATAAATCTAACCCTATCAACCTGTGTTCATTATTTCCACGTGTTAATGTGGTTCTATCTAGAGCCTGGGTCATGGTAAGATAGCATGTCATTACTTATTAAATCGTCAACGTCCGGCCCAATGAGGGACTCATATTACCAAATATCTAAGAAAAAGGCTGAAATCCCCATTCAGTTCTGAATACTAGAGGTATGTTGAAATCATACCTTAAAGTGATTATCGCCTTGGGCTTAATTAGTGTTTCTCGGGCTTCGTTTGTACCTGAGAACTTTGATACCACCGTAAAACCCCAAGACGATTTCTATCGTTATGCAAACGGCAGCTGGCTTAAGCGCACAGCCATACCACCAGAGTATGCACGTTGGGGTTCTTTTGATGAGTTAATGCAGCGCAACATCAGTAATCTAAAACTGTTATGCGAAAGAGCCAGTGCTCAAGACAACTCACCTAGTGCAATTGAACACATGGTGGGAGACTTCTATGCAAGTGGCATGGATGAGGCTGCAATTAATCAATCAGGAGCTGCGGCATTAAATTTCGAATTTACTAAGATTAGCGCTATTGCAACTCCAGCTGATGTACTCAATGAAATCGCTAGCCTACATAAAATCGGCGTTAATGCGGGATTTGAATTCGGAAGCGAAGCGGACTTCAAAGACAGTAACCATGAGTTAGCTCAACTTGCACAAGGCGGCCTAGGTCTACCCGACCGTGACTATTACTTTAGAGACGATGATAAATCTAAAAAACTTAGAGAAGCTTATGTTAAGCATGTTGCTAAGACATTAATGCTTTTAGGTGACTCTCAGGCGTCTGCTCAAACAGGATCTCAAGCTGTAATGAAACTTGAGACCTCCCTTGCTCAAGCATCGCTTAGCGCGGTACAGCTACGTAATCCCTACGCTAGCTACCACAAGATGACCGTTCAGAAAGTAGAATCACTGGTGCCAGATTTAAATTTAACGAGCTATTTTACTTCGGTTAGAGCTCCTTCTTTTACTGATATTAATTTAGCTCATCCAGATTTCTTTAAGGCATTTTCTGTGGTATTAAATACAACACCTATCTCGGATTGGAAAACCTACCTAAGATGGCATTTGGTCCACACTTACTCACCTTATTTAAGTGAAGACTATGTAAGAGAAAACTTTAGCTTTTACGGCGTCACCTTAACTGGGACAAAGGTAATGAAGCCGCGCTGGAAGCGTGTGGTAACCACAATCGATCGCTCAATTGGTGAAGCACTTGGCCAACTTTATGTTAATGCCTACTTCCCAGCAGAATCCAAAGAACGCGCACTCAAACTTGTATCAAATCTTCGAGCTGCACTGGGTGATAAAATTGGTACACTTGAATGGATGGATGAAGCAACGAAGCAAAAAGCCAGAGAAAAGCTAAATTCGTTTACAGTTAAAATTGGATATCCTGATACATGGCGTGACTACAGTAATCTTGTAATCAATCGCGGTCCATATGTGCTAAATGTGTTAAAAGCTAATGCCTTTGAAGTAAGAAGAAATTTAATACGCATTGGTAAAGAAGTAGACAAATCTGAATGGGGAATGAGTACACCAACGGTCAACGCCTATTATAACCCACTTCAAAATGAAATTGTTTTTCCAGCAGGTATTTTACAGCCTCCGTTTTTTGATGCGAAAGCAGATGACGCTGTTAATTACGGCGGGATTGGAGCTGTCATAGGCCACGAAATGACCCACGGCTTTGATGATCAAGGTCGTCAATTTGATAGTCATGGAAACCTAACCAATTGGTGGTCAAAAGAGTCTGAGCAGAAATTTAAGGTACGCTCTGCTGCTATCGTAGATCAATTTAATGGTTACTTTCCAATCTCAGATCTACATATCAATGGTCAGTTAACTCAGGGTGAAAACATAGCTGACTTAGGCGGTCTTAAAATCGCATATGCAGGCCTGCAGAAAGCACTAGCAGACCAATCTCGCGATAAAATCGATGGCTTTACGCCTGAGCAAAGATTCTTCATCAGCTTTGCTTCTGTTTGGGCAGGTAAGATGACTCCCGAGAGTCTGCGCTTACAATTAAACACAAACCCACATTCACCTGGAGAATTCCGCACAAACGGACCTCTGTCTAATTTAGATGAATTTGCCCAAGCCTTCAATGTACCCGAAGGTGCTGGTATGCGTAGATCTGCTGATAAACGTTTTACAATTTGGTGATCATTTAATTACTAGTCATGAAAATAATTAGCTTTAGTTTCGTAGCCTTTTCATTGTTTTGCACAGTCGGAAGTCAAGCTGCTTTCACTGCAAAAGATTTCGATCCAAAGGTTAAACCACAGGATAATTTCTATACTTACGTCAACAGCAGTTGGCTTAAAGCTAATCCAATTCCACCTCAATATAGCAGTTGGGGTGTTTTCAATGAAGTCAATGAACGCAATATAGCTGCAGTTCATTCGATCTTAGTTAGCGCTGCATCAGCAACTAATCCTGATAAGATCACACAGCAAGTTGGTGATTTTTACGCAAGTGGAATGGATGAAAAATCTGTTGAAACTGCAGGAATCAATCCGCTTAAATCTGAATTAAATTCTCTAAGTAGATTAAATTCAGTATCTCAGGTATGCGAAAGTATAGCTCACTTACACAGCCTTGGAGTTAATGTAGGTTTTGGTTTTGGCTCTGAACAAGATCCGAAAAATAGCGTTATGATGATAGCTGGAGTAAGCCAAGCTGGTTTAGGTTTACCAGACCGTGATTATTATCTGAAAACAGATGCTGCGTCACAAAAATTGCGTGAAAAATACCTCGGCCATATAAACCAAATACTCGTACTCTCAGGTTATAGTGAAAGTGATGCAAAAACAGCTTCTAGTAACATACTTACCCTTGAGACTGAATTGGCTAAAATATCTAAAAGTAACGTAGAGCTTAGAGATCCAGTATCCAACTATCACAAAACACTGTCTTCAGATCTTGCTAAGCTTACTCCCGATTTTGATTGGAATCTCTATTTCTCACGTACAGGACTAAAAAATCTGGATAGCATAGATGTAGGGCAACCTGATTTCTTAAAAGGTTTTGATCATTTACTCACAACGATACCCTTAGCCACATGGCAGGCGTATATGCACTGGCACCTTATACATGCCTACGCACCGTATTTAAGTTCCGTGTTTGTGAACGCAAATTTTGAATTTTATGGGAAAACTCTTAGCGGTGCCAAAGAACTAAGAGAGCGCTGGAAACGAGTTTTAAGTGCTGAGGAGGGATCCATAGGTGAAAATCTGGGTAAAGCCTATGTCGCAAAATATTTCCCGCCTGAATCGAAAGCACGCGTACTAAGTCTTGTAAGTAATTTAAGGGCAGTATTGCGTGATGAAATTTCTCACCTCGAATGGATGGATGCCGAAACACGCACTAAGGCGCTAGTTAAATTAGATGCCTATGGAGTAAAGATTGGATATCCAGATAAATGGATAGATTATAGTTCACTAACAATAGACCGAGGCCCCTACGTCTTAAATGTGATGCGGGCTAATACCTTTAACGTATCTCGAGACCTTGCAAAAGTAGGTCATCTTAAAGATCGAACTGAATGGGGAATGATACCACCTGAAGTAAATGCTTACTACGATCCCACTATGAACGAGATTGTTTTCCCTGCAGGAATTTTACAGCCTCCGTTCTTCGATCCTAAAGCAGATGACGCTATTAATTATGGTTCGATAGGGGCAGTTATTGGCCACGAAATGACCCATGGGTTTGACGATGAAGGTCGTCAATTTGACCCCAAGGGAAATCTTACTGATTGGTGGTCGGCTTCGAGTGCTAAACTTTTCCAAGAACGAGCATCTGGTATTGTTCACCAATTTAGTGGTTACTCGATCGCAAGTGGCCAACACGTGAATGGCGAACTTACTCAAGGAGAAAACATAGCTGATTTAGGTGGCGTCAAAATCGCCTATGCGGCGCTAGAGAAAGCCCTTGAAGGTAAACCTAGAACCCTCATTGACGGTTATACTGCAGAACAACGTTTTTTCTTTAGTTATGCTCTTATTTGGCGAGAGAACATGCGCCCTGAAGCTATGGCCTTGCAGGTAAATACAGACCCCCACTCACCACCAGAATTTAGGGTGAACGGACCTCTCTCTAATTTAGCTCAGTTTTGGGCAGCGTTTAACGTGCCAGAAGGTACTCCGATGCATCGTACAGCTAAGGATAACGTTACGATTTGGTAATCATTTTGTAAAATCCAACTCGATTCTTTGAGGCAGCCAGTAGATTCTAATCTTCTGTGCAGCCTGATCCTAAAGCATTTCCCTTCCGATTGGAGTTCCCTCCAGAACTCCCAATCAGTGCTCGTGCAGAAGATATAACCTCAGCAATTGAGAAAAATCAGGTTATTATCTTAGCTGGCGAAACGGGTTCAGGTAAAACAACTCAAATACCAAAACTATGCTTAGCGGCAGGAAGAGGAACTCGTGGTCGAATCGCATGTACTCAGCCACGCCGTGTTGCAGCACTATCGGTATCTAGACGTGTTGCAGAAGAACTTAATGTTGAGTGGGGTAAGGAAGTCGGCTCTAAAGTCCGATTTGGCGATCATACCGATCGGTCAACGATCATCAAATTTCTAACCGACGGTATGCTCTTAGCAGAAGTACAAGGAGATCCCTTACTTCGAGAATACGATACTATCATTATAGATGAAGCACATGAGAGGTCGCTAAATATCGACTTTCTTTTAGGCCACTTAAGACAGGTGCGTTTTAAAAGACCCGACTTAAAAATTGTTATCACTTCGGCTACAATCGACACAGCTGCTTTTAGCGAAGCCTTTGAAGGGGCTCCGATCATAACTGTAGAGGGGCGAACTTATCCTGTTGAAGTTATATATGCTCCGTTAGATTCCTTTGGCTTAGACGCTGATCCGCAAACAGCTGATGCAGCTGAAAAAGCAGAAGCCCTTCACTATATTGATGGAGCTGTTGAAGCCGTGGATAGAATTTTGAGTGATAGCGACTCAGGTGATATTCTCGTCTTCATGCCTAGCGAAAGAGATATACGAGAAACTAGAGAGATCTTAGCAGGTAGAGTTAATCGTCACTGCGAAATTGTTCCACTGTTTGGAAGACTTACAAATGATGAGCAGCAGCGAGTTTTTGCCCAAACGCAGAAACGAAAAATTGTTATAGCAACAAATATTGCTGAAACTTCGCTCACCATACCAGGCATTCGCTTTGTAGTAGATACAGGATTGTCACGTGTTAGCCGGTATTCACCCACTGCTAGAACAAGACGCCTTCCTATTGAAGCGGTATCACAATCCAGCGCAGACCAACGTAAAGGTCGCTGTGGCCGTGTTTCTAATGGCGTATGTATAAGGCTTTTTTCTGAAGAGGATTATTTAGCAAGACCTCGCTTTGCTCAGCCAGAAATACAGAGATCTAATTTAGCTGATGTTATATTAAGGCTTAAAGCGTTTGGCCTAGGTGATATCGAGAGGTTTCCTTTTATTAATCCACCGGCAGATAAAGCAATTAGAGCTGGTTATGGCCTACTTGAAGAACTGGGTGCAATTATTCGTCCTGAACAAACCACTGTTCACGGTCATGCATGGCAACTCACAGCAACCGGTTCGGAACTTGCTCGACTACCTCTAGATCCTTCTGTGGCTCGAATGACACTTCAGGCACGGGATGAAAAAGCCGTTAAAGAGGTACTCATCATTGCTGCTGGTTTGAGTATTCAAGATCCACGTGAAAGACCTTTAGAAAAACAAATTCAAGCAGATAACGCACATAGGAGATTTGTTCATCCCGATTCAGATTTCCTTACGCTGCTTAATATTTGGGAAGCCTACCATACTGAATTTGACAGTATGACTCAATCTAAACTGAGACGTTTTTGTAAAGAGCACTTCTTAAGCTATGCACGTATGCGTGAGTGGAGAGATATACATCAACAACTCATTGAGGTATTAAAAGAAAAGAAAGGAATTCATTTTAGTTCTGTATTCGACGGTATTAATAGGAATGCCCCACTAAAATCTGGACGTAAACCTGTAGAGCCAGAAACACCGCGCACTCGTTTATCTGTCGAAACTCCAGGATATAGAGCTATTCACAGAAGTATTCTTGCTGGGCTATTAGGAAATATTGGGGTCAAGGAAAGCGAAGGCTCGGGATTTAAAGCAACACATGATCGCAAGGTTATGCTATTTCCAGGATCATCTCTTTTTAAGCGCAGTCTGGATCCTAAGAAGTCAGCACAGCCCACCCCGCCACCTACGAATAAACCAGGACAAGTAAGATGGATTATGTCTTCTGAGATAATGGAGACTACGCGGCTTTATGCTCGCTCGTGTGCTAAGATTGACCCGTTATGGGCTTTAGATCTGGGAAGACACTTGGTAAAAGTTTCTTATAGTGAGCCGTTCTGGGATGATAAAGCAGGACGTGTTCGAGTTAAGCAAAAGTCGAGGCTCTACGGTCTAGAGATTGATAGCCGTGCTGTTGGCTACGGAAAAGTCGACCCAGTTGCTGCAACTGAGATATTCATACGCGAGGGACTAGTAAATGATACCATTACTGCACCGCTTGAATGTCTTACCCATAACCGTGAAGTAAAAGAAAATGTGATCGAGTCTCTAACTCGTTCACGCAATGGAGGTGCTTTAAATATAGATGAGGCTGTATACCGCTTTTATGCTAGTCATCTAACCCTAGATAAAACAGGGCCTGAAGGCATTTCCTCTGTCGCTGAATTCTCTCAACTTATACGTTTACAAAGAGCTAAAGATCTCAACTACTTATTTCTTGAGCCAGCTGATTTACATGATCCTGAAGAAATCAAAGTAGATCTAGAATCCTTTCCAGCTTCACTGCCCCTGGTAAATCAGGTCATCCCTATTCAGTACACCTACAGACCAGGGCAAGATGATGATGGAGTAACAATCGAAGTTAAATTGTCAGAAGTTGCGACATTAACACCTGCAGCTCTGGATTGGGCTGTTCCTGGTCACCTAGAGGCAAAGGTTGAGCATTATCTTAAAACACTGCCTAAAGAATTACGCAGAGCGTTTGTTCCTTTAAGTGATCATACTAAACTCTTATCAGACGCACTGCGCAGCAGAGATCGTCTCACCGCAAGACGTGATACAATTGCAGAGGCCCTTGCAGCAGAAATGCGTGAGCGCTTCAGAATGAGCATAACCGCTTCTTTATGGGAAGGAAAACAACCCCCTGAATACCTCCGTGTTCGTGTTAGAGTCAGAGATGCAGAAGGAAAAATATTAGCTGAAGCCAGGGAATTAAGCACCCTTGCTACTGCTCTTAAAGCACGTACCCATGAGGCCAATATTAGTATTTCTAGTCAGGATCCTGAAGGATGGCAAAAAGCGAGACTGCGCTGGGAAAAGCCTGCACAAACGACATGGGCCTTTGGTGATATCCCATTAAAAATTCAGGTGAGCACTATTGCCGGTGTTCCTGCATACGCATTCCCAGGCTTAAGCACTTCACGAGACGGCGTTTCGCTACGCTTATTTAGAACAGAAATTGAAGCCAATAAAGAATCTCTAGTAGGTATATCTACTCTTCTAGATAAAGCATTAGGTCATGAACTTGGTTGGATAGAACGTGACCTACGTTCGATTCGTAATTTAGCCGCACTCACAGCTACGTTAGGTCCTATTGATGAACTACAAAAGCATGCCTTCATATCGATCAAAAGATGGGCCTGTGATTCTTCTCGAGTGCTTAGTAATCATCCAAGCGAGATTTTAACAGCAGACTCATTTAACAAAGCTGTCGTAAAAGCAAAAGCTGAAATCAGTGGCATAGTTGCTCGTTATGTTGAGCTATTAAGAGAAATTTTGAATTTACGACTCATACTACTCGTACATCCACAACCGTACCCAGGTTTATCCAAAGATCTTGAGAATCTTATCACGCCTGATTTTATACACACTGTTTCATATGACCGTCTGCAGCACTTCCCTCGCTATCTCAAAGGCATGAGTATACGAGCAGATCGCTGGAAGAAAAATCCGCTTAAAGATACAGAAAAAGCGCTCACTATTTCTAAATATGTGACTGCAGAATTAAAATTAGCCGAAGGCAAATTCCAAGGCCACACAGCCTTACGTTGGTTAATCGAGGAGTTGCGAGTGAGTTTATTTGCGCAGGAACTAGGTACTGCAGAATCAATCTCCACTACCAAACTCGATCAGGCATTTGAAGATTTTAGCCTTAAGGGATCTCTGGCGTTACCTCGTCAAATTCCCAAAGTAGTTCAAAAGCAAGAGCCTCTCATAGCTAAACTGGCTGAACCGGGTGCTAAAAAAAGTACAATTAAAAACCTCAACTCTTTAGAAAAGTTTTTTCCAAAAACACTTTAACCTAACGGTGTATAGGTAGTTTGATCTAATGTCTTACCTAGAAGCCTACGGAATGTAGCTAGATCTTTAACTGCTTTTGAAGCAATAAGCTGAGATGCAATATTGCCAACAGCTGTGCCCTCAAGATTAAAACTAATTACAGGAATTCCGGCTGCATTTGCAGTTGCCTGACATAAGAGTCTATTGCGAGAGCCTCCGCCTACCATAAGAATACGCTTAAACTTACGCCCCGTAAGTCTTTCAAAGAGTGCTTTTGCATCTGCATGGCCTTTGCCAAGCGAGTCACAAATTAGTCGTGTATACCCAGCCAGATTTTTTGGCGCAATTAGTCGACGCTTAGTTAACTGCAAATCGATAGCTTTCTTCATCGATATAGGATTTGTAAAACTAGGATCAGCTACATCAAGCAACTGCTTAGGAGCACTTAACTGTTCTGCACTTTTGATTAATTTTGCCCAAGCCTGATCGGAGGTAGGCCTAGAACTGAAGTCTTTCATGATACCCTCAAGTAGCCAAAGACCGATTACGTTTTTAAGAGGCCGATAACCACCATTACCGCGGCGTTCATTGGATAAGCCAGCAACAACAGCCTCTTCACCTAACAGTGGCTCAGGACTTTCAAAACCCACCAAAGACCATGTTCCAGAGCTAATAAAAAGATCTGATCCTTCAGGATGTGCAGGCATTGCATCATAAGCGCATGCTGTATCATGACCAGGAACAGCTATTACGACTGTTTTTTTAAGGGCAACTGAATCTGCAATAATTGCTTTACTTAATCCACCAAGACGCGTTCCCGAAAATACTGGTTTTGAAAACCAATGCGGAGGTACTCGGAAATAATCGAGTGCTGTGCGCGACCAATCTTTCGTATTTACATCGAGTAGTTGCGATGTACTGGAAATCGAGAATTCATTCTCCATTCTCCCAGATAAAAGGTAATTAAAATAATCCGGCAAAAATAAACATCTCGATGCTAAGTCGGTTATAGAAGGACAGTTCTGGATCGTTTCTTCGAGTTGAAGTGAAGTGTTATAGAAAACAGGGGGAACTCCAGTAGCTGCAAAGATGCGAGATGCTGCTGCACGGGTTTGCTTCAAATGCTTGAGTCCTGGCTGTGTTCTTAGATCTCGATAGGCATGTACCGGGAAAACAAGTCTGCCGTCGTCATTCAAGAGCACGTAATCAACACCCCAGGTATCTACGCCTACTGAATGCAACTTGGCTGATTTAGGCAGAAGCTGTGTGGCTTTTTTTATTCCAGTAAGGACTTCGTTCCATAAAGCACCTATATTCCAGTAGTCATGCCCCCCAATGGTGTCAAAATGGTTAGAAAAGCGGTGAGCCTCCTTAAGGGTGAGCTTGTTACTCTTCCATTGGCCTAAAATAACACGGCCACTTGTCGCTCCAAGATCAATTGCTGCACAGTATTGGGGTGTAACCATGGGAATTAGGTATTATCATGCAACGAATGCGGCTAAAATCTACTAAATTGTTTAGTCTTTAGAGGTAAATACGTTTGCCTGTTAGGCCTCTTAAGACAAAGGTCGAATTTCCCAAAATGTTGAATAGCGAGCGAATCCAAGTCACAGGAAAACGGGTCCAACTCATGGCCACTTGCTTATGCGACGCCTTCTATGACGATGTCGCTATCGCAACTGTACAAGTCCTAGAATATTTAGGCTGTGAGGTTGTTTTCCCAGAATCTCAAACCTGCTGCGGTCAACCTGCCTTTAACGGCGGTGACTGGGATGCGTCTCGCAAAGTTGTAAGACATACTGTGAAAGCATTTGAAGGCAATGATCCAGTGATTGTTCCCTCAGGTTCTTGTGCGGCGATGATTTTCCATGGTGCTCAAATCGAATTCGAAAAAGAGGCAGACAAAGACTCGGTTGCTGCCTTAGGAAAAAGAACTTGGGAGTTAGCTGATTTTATTGTTAACGGACTCAATAAAACAACCTGGGAAGGTAAATTTGAAAGTACTATTGCGTTTCATAGATCCTGCCATACTCGCGGCACCAAAAGTTCAGAAGCTTCCCTTCAACTACTTAAATCAATTCCAGGAATTTCAATTGTTGAATTCGGTGAAGCAGAACAGTGTTGCGGTTTCGGAGGTACATTTTCTGTAAGTTTTCCTGCTATTTCATCTTCGATGGGAAACCTGAAGCTCGAACACGTTCGAGCAAAAAACCCCGACCTGCTCGTATCAGCCGACATGAGCTGCATGATGCACCTTGCAGGACTTGCATCGCATGAAGGTAAGCCCATTAAAGCAAAGCACGTTATACAAGTATTAAGAGATGCTTTAAAAAACATTGGGTTAATTAAATAACTTTAGACTATGGCACATCAGCTCATTGATACATTCGCCACCCGCTTACGGCCAGAAACCAAGGCGGCTGTATATGACGGTTCAAAAAAGGGTCACGAAAAAAGAACTAAACTTTTATTCGATAATTACGCCAAGCCTGATGACTTGCGTAAATTAGCTGGAAAAATAAAACAACATGTCATTGAGAATTTAGATACATACCTTCCAGCCACGGAAGAACGTCTAAAAGAAAATGGTATCAATGTTCATTGGGCTTCAACAGCCGAAGCCGCCTGTAACCATGTACTAGAGATTATGCGCGCTAGAGGGGCAAAGCGCGTTGTTAAGGCAAAAACGATGGTAAGTGAAGAAATCGAACTAGAAGCATTTCTTAATAAGCATGATATCGAATGTTTAGAAACTGATCTGGGTGAATTTATCGTTCAACTCGATCACGATAAGCCTTCTCACATTGTTAAGCCAATTATCCACAAGAGTCGTAGAGAAATTGCTGAACTCTTTGAGAAAAATGGCTTGGGTGCATACGATGATGAACCTCAGGTGATTACGCGTAGAGCACGTGAATTCCTAAGAAAGAAATATCTAGAAGGTGATGTAGCAATTACGGGTGCAAACTTTGTCATCGCAGAAAGTGGTCGGATTGTTCTTGTCACTAACGAAGGTAATTCTCGGTTCTGTTTGGCTGCTACTTCGTGCCACATTGCAATTGTAGGTATTGAGAAAATTTTACCACGCGACCGCGATTTAGCACTGCTGCTAAACTTGCTTGGCCGCTCGGGTACTGCACAAGAACTAACCGTTTACACTGAATTTATTTCAGGTGCTAAAGCTTCTACGCAACCCGATGGCCCACAAGCGATGCACGTTATCTTTGTTGATAATGGCAGAACCGATGTCCTAGCGAGTGACTGTAAAGAAATTCTACGCTGTATTCGCTGTGGAGCATGCTTAAATGTTTGTCCTGTGTACCGCCAAGCCAGTGGTCATGCATATCGGAGTGTATATCCAGGCCCTGTTGGAGCTGTTCTTTCACCATTATTACTAGGAAAAAACTTTCCTCAAAAAGCAGATCTGCCAAAAGCCTCGAGCTTATGTGGAGCCTGCAATGAAGTTTGCCCTGTAGATATTCCAATCCCTGATCTCCTACTGAGGCTTCGTGCAAAAGCTAAGCAGGAAGGCGTTCCCTCACCTGGTACTCCACCCATGGGAGGCTGGGCTGTGATGGCCTCTCAGCCGGCTGCTTGGAAGGCCGCTTTAGTTGCAGGTAAATTAATTAATTTTATGCCCACTAAGTTACTGCCCGTGCCGCCACTAAGAGCATGGGAAAAAACACGTGACTTACCGGAATGGCGCGGAGGAGCGTTTAGATCTTGGTTAAAAAAACATAATTCATGATTACCCCTAAACACGAACCGTTCATCCTCCCCTCAACTCCTATGAAGGAGTTCACGTGGCGCGCAGTGCTTACTGGCACTATTCTTGGTGTTATCTTCGGTGCCTCCTCTTTGTATCTCGCACTTAAGGTAGGATTAACTGTTAGCGCATCTATTCCTGTTGCGGTTATCTCCTTAGCATTATTTCGCGGTCTTTCTAAAATTGGGGTGCGAGACTCAACAATTTTAGAAAATAACATTACTCAAACAGCAGGCTCTGCCGGTGAATCGATTGCGTTTGGTGTAGCTGTAACAATGCCTGCTATTATGATTCTGGGTTTCGAACTTGAATTAACTCGTGTACTTTTAGTCGCTGTCCTTGGCGGACTACTCGGAATCTTAATGATGATACCTTTAAGACGAGCACTTATTGTAAAAGAGCACGGTATACTTAAGTATCCTGAAGGTACAGCATGTGCAGCAGTACTCGTTGCAGGCGTGTCTGAGGCCGATACTAAAGTTGCATCTCCTTCGGCACAAAAAGAAATTCAGGCAGCTCAAGAAGCAGGCCTTGGAAAATCTCCAGGAGGTAAAGTTATTTTTGCAGGATTTTTTACAGGGATGCTTTACAAGGTGCTTAATATAGCAGCTAAGGGATGGAAAGATGTACCCGAAAAGATTTTTGGAGCTCCATTCAATGCAGGATCTATTAGTATGGAAATCTCACCGGAATTAACCGGCGTGGGTTACATTATTGGCCCAAAGATTGGTGCCTTAATGTGCGGCGGAGGAGTACTCGCCTACCTAGTACTTATTCCACTTATTAAATTCTTTGGTGAACATATTTCAGGACCACTTGCCCCAGGTACTATTCCTATTTCTCAGATGGGCCCATCTCAAATCCGCAGTGCCTACATCTTATACATTGGTGCAGGTGCTGTAGCAGCCGGCGGAATTATAAGTCTTTTTAGATCTATTCCTACGATTTGGAACGGCTTAAAAGCAGGCCTTAAAGATGTGGGCTTATTTAAACATGATGATGCTCCTGTATCTAATGACCGCACGGATCAAGACATCTCAATGAAACTAGTGGGGATCGGTATTATTATTTTAATTGTTGGCATTATTGCAGCCCCGTCCCTGCATATGAATCCACTAGGAGCACTCTTGATTGTGGTATTTGGATTTCTCTTTGTAACTGTATCATCTCGTTTAACGGGAGAAATTGGTTCATCTTCGAATCCTATTTCAGGAATGACTGTAGCAACACTATTGCTCACATGTCTTATCTTCTTAGTAGTCGGTTGGACTGGCGGCACCTACTATGTCACTGCACTTTCCGTAGGAGCGATTGTTTGTATCGCTAGCTCTAACGGAGGTGGTACCTCTCAAGATTTAAAAACAGGTTACATCTTAGGCTCTACTCCAAAGTATCAACAGATTGCAATTTTGGTTGGAGCGTTTGCCTCAGCAGTAGCTCTGGGACCAATCCTGATGAAGCTTAATGAATCTGCTACGATTTACGTTCCTGCAGTTCAGGCAGCACCAAACGGAATTAAAACAGACGCTTCTGTTCTTACATTAGAAGAGCATATTGTTGGTCCACAGGCTAAGGATGATGCGCGCACTTATAAAGTTTGGCATAAAACAGATCTCGATGGCGGAATGCCAGGCAAGTACCTAGTCGATGGATCAGGCAAGGCTATCTGGTATGTTGATCCAGGAATTAACGGCCACTTTACCCATAGACCAGACGGTAGTGAGGTCCGTAAGTTTGACGCACCTAAAGCGACTCTCATCTCATACATCATTAAAGGCATCTTAGATAGAAAACTTCCTTGGGCCTTAGTCTTACTCGGCGTAATGATTTCATTAGTTCTTGAACTATCTGGAGTGCCTTCACTTGCATTTGCAGTGGGCGTATATCTTCCTATCGCCTCTTCTACGCCGATTTGGATTGGTGGTTTAATTCGTTGGTTAGTGGATTGGCACCAACGCAAAAAACTAAAGCACTTAGAATTAAGTGAAGATCAACTTAATGCTGAAGCTGATAAGAGTTCGGGTGTTCTGCTTGCTTCAGGTTATATCGCTGGTGGAGCAATTGCAGGTATTGTAATCGCGTTTCTATCTGGTGTACTTGGCCCAATTGATATCGCTTTAAGCGACTGGTCGACTGCACATAATCCATTTTTTGAAGGACCTTACTCGGACGCCTTATCGATGATTCCCTTCACGCTCCTTGCATTACTGCTTTATTTTGTAGGCAGAGAAAAAATCTTATCTACCAAGAAGCACTGATTATATGGCAAACGACAGAGAGCTTATTTTAAAACGCGTTAAAGACGCACTTGATCCCCTACCGGAAAGAGCAGCACTGCCTGATTACGCAGGTGACTTAGCTGTCATGCGTAAAATTACAGCTGGAAGAGATCTACTCGAACTCTTCTCCGAGCGTATAAAATTGGTTAACGGTAGCGTAATTACCTCAAAAGAACAATTACGAGACAGGTTAATCGAAGGCAAATGGATGCACGGCTACTGTGACCCAGCGTTATGGCCAGCATTAGCAGCAACATTGGGTACTGGTTTTACTGTTGAGACAGAGTTCGACCGCACCCGCATTGATGATTACAGCTTTGCTATTACGCGCGCCGCAGGTGCTGTTGCTGAGACAGGAACAATTATTCTAAGTGACGCATCTACAACGTATCGCTTAGCTGCGCTCACGCCTTGGGTTCATATTGCAGTAGTTAGTAAATCAGAAATATTATCTGATCTCTCTATTGCTGTAGCTGCACTAGGGAAAGATCCAAACGTAATTTGGTGTACAGGCTCCTCGAGTACTGCAGACGTTGAAGGAATCTTAATTAGGGGCGTGCATGGCCCGGGCGTGCAGATTGCTCTCGTTATCGACTAAAGTCTAAACAACTTCGTCGATAACAGGATTAGTTAAGGTACCAATCTTTTCAATTTCGATTGAGATTGAATCACCAGCCTTAAGAAATACTTGAGGCTTACGTGCAAAACCTACTCCGTGCGGAGTACCCGTAAGGATCACTGTTCCTGGAAGAAGGGTCTTACTTGAACTTAAAAATTCGATGAGAGTTCTTACATCAAAGACCATGTCATCAGTATTCCAGTCCTGCATCACTGCGCCATTTAAGATCGTTTTAATTTTGAGTGAATTCGGATTAGGAATTTCATCTGCCGTTATTAATACAGGCCCCAAGGGACAAAACGTATCAAAGCTTTTACCTTGGCAAAATTGACCACCCCCTAAACGTTGTTGCCAATCACGAGCAGACACATCGTTTGCACAGGTGTAACCGAGCACATAATCAAGAGCATTTGCCTTAGTAGCATTTTTACATGTCTTGCCTATAACAACAGCCAATTCGCATTCGAAATCTACTTCGGTACTCGGTAATTTAACAGGAATCTCAATAGGATCTCCTGGATTTTGAAGTGAATTCGTGCTTTTCAAAAAAAGCATAGGGCGTTCAGGAACACCGCGACCACCCTCTTCAGCGTGCTTACGATAATTAAGTCCGATAGCTAAAATATTAACAGGAGAAACAGGAGCGAGTGTTTTACCCAACTGAACAATTTGATCAGTCACTTTATAGCTTCCAAAAATATCACCGCTAATTTCATGTGCTGAACCATTAGTTTGAATGGCTGCATAAGCGGGGCCATGCGGGGTAAGATGACGAATAATTTTCATGGGGTAAATCTTTTAAGCCTTAGCTGATTCAGTGTATGCTTCCATACCTACACATGAGCATACTAAATTACGATCACCGTAAACATTATCGACTCTGCCAACAGATGGCCAAAATTTGCTAACACGAGTCCATGCACTAGGATAAGCAGCCATTTCACGTGAGTATGCATGTGACCATGAATCGGAAATCACAACTGCAGCTGTATGAGGAGCTCCTTTAAGTGGATTATCAATCGGATCTGCTTTTCCTGTAACGACGGCGTGCATTTCTTCGTAAATTGAAAGCAGTGCATCACAGAAACGATCAAGCTCATCTTTATTTTCACTTTCTGTTGGCTCAATCATGAGAGTACCCGGAACCGGGAAGGACATAGTAGGCGCATGATAGCCGTAGTCCATAAGACGCTTTGCAACGTCTTCGACTTCGATGCCGTTCTTTTTCCAAGCTCTAAAATCCAAAATACACTCGTGCGCAACGAGCGCACAATTTCCTTTATATAAAACAGGGAATCGTGCTTCTAAACGCTTAGCCATGTAGTTTGCATTGAGAATTGCTGTTTTTGTTGCGCGAGTCAGACCATCTGGACCCATCATTCGAATATACATCCACGATATAACAAGAATAGATGCACTGCCCCAAGGAGCAGCAGAGACCGCACCTAGTCGTTCCCCGTGTGATTCGTAAACTGGAACAACCGAATGATTAGGAAGATGTTTTGCAAGATGCGCTGCTACAGCAATAGGGCCCATACCTGGTCCGCCACCACCGTGTGGGATACAAAATGTTTTATGTAGGTTTAAGTGACAAACGTCTGCACCAATATGTCCAGGCGAAGTAAGGCCCACTTGTGCATTCATGTTTGCACCGTCCATGTAGACCTGACCTCCATGCAGATGTACGAAAGCACAAATTTCTTTAATCGCACTTTCAAACACACCGTGTGTTGAAGGATAGGTGATCATCAAAGCTGCAAGGTCATGCGTGTGGGCTTCGGTTTTCGCCTTTAAGTCCGCAACGTCAATATTGCCCTGGCTATCGCAGGCCACTGCAACAACTTTGTAGCCGCACAAGCTAGCGCTAGCAGGATTAGTTCCATGTGCACTGGTTGGAATTAGACATACATTTCTTGAACTCTGACCACGCGCTTCATGATATGCGCGGATAGCTAAGAGTCCGGCATACTCACCTTGAGAACCTGCATTAGGCTGTAATGAAACAGCAGCGAATCCTGTAATTTCTGAAAGCCATGTTTCTAAATCTTTAAATAACTTTGCATAGCCCTTTGTTTGATCTACCGGAGCAAAAGGATGTAGCTTACTAAACAGTGGCCAAGAAACAGGAAACATTTCGCTAGTTGCATTGAGTTTCATTGTACATGAACCCAATGAAATCATTGAATGACATAAGGATAAATCTTTTGCCTCTAAGCGTTTTATATACCTGAGCATTTCATGCTCGGTGTGATACCGTGCAAACACGGGGTGCTTTAGAAATTCTGATTTCCTGTCTAATACTCCAAAGCTACTTGCTGGGACAGAAGACTTATCTGTTGAAGCTTTAATTGCACCTTTGAAAAAGGAGATAAGTGTTTTTACATCTTCAGCTGAAGCAACTTCATCTAAGGATATTCCAACTGAAGTTGCCGAGATGTGCTTTAAATTAATATTTTTTGCTAGAGACGCTACATGCACAAGCGATGCATCTAGCCCACTTACAGTAAGTGTATCAAATACAGGCTCTGCATTCACATGAGCTCCTAGAGCTCGAAGTCCAGAAGCTAAAAGTTCTGTTAAACCTCGCACCCTTAAAGCAATACGTTTCAAACCTTCCGGTCCGTGATAAACAGCATACATCGAAGCCATCACAGCCAAGAGGACTTGAGCTGTACAAATATTAGACGTGGCTTTTTCTCGGCGTATATGTTGTTCGCGTGTTCCAAGCGCTAAACGCATAGCTGGATTACCTTGTGCATCTTTGGAAACACCTACTAAGCGACCTGGCATTTGTCTTTTGTAAGTATCTTTTGTCGCTAGAAATCCTGCATGCGGTCCACCAAAACCCATAGGTACACCAAACCTCTGTGCTGAACCAACGGCTACATCTGCTCCGAATTCACCTGGAGGGCGAAGTAAAGTTAAAGCCAAAAGATCAGTCGCAGCTATACACGCTGCACCCACGGAATGCGCTTTCTGGAAGAAAGTAGAGAAGTCGTGAATAGATCCTGTTGAATCTGGATATTGAACAAGTACTCCAAAACATGCCGATGTTGGCACAAAGGTTTTATGATCTCCTACAACAACGGAAACGCCCACCGGCTTAGCGCGTGTTTTAACAATATCAATTGTCTGTGGATAACAATTTTCTGATACAAAGAATTCATTAGCTACACCGCCTTCATTCATGCGGAAGCACATCATCATAGCCTCTGCTGCTGCTGTTCCTTCATCGAGCAGCGATGCATTTGAAATATCAAGACCTGTAAGTTCTGTGATAACAGTTTGAAAATTAAGAAGAGCTTCTAAACGACCTTGCGAAATTTCTGCTTGGTAAGGCGTATAAGCGGTATACCAACCTGGATTTTCAAAAATAGTTCTCTGAATAACTCCTGGTGTAAGTGTTTCATAATAACCCATACCGATAAAGCTGCGGTTTAGTTTATTCTGCTCAGCAATCGCTTTGAGTTCACTGAGTGCTTCGCTTTCAGAGGCAGCTTCTGGCAATTGCATAGGTCCACGACGAATACCTGCAGGCACGGCAGTATCTATCAGGGCATCAAGCGAACTATAGCCGAGCGCATTAAGCATTTCGTGTGTCGCATGGGTATCGTCGCCTAGGTGGCGTCTTGCGAAACTATCTTCAGGAGCAAACAGGGATTGCATACTTAAAGCTCAAGGTAACGAGACTGTTAGTTCGCGCAACCGAGAATCTAAAAGAGATAAAGAGATAAGCATTTATTCATGCGCCGAAATATCATCTACTTTCCTTAACCGTGAAAGAGCCTAAGCCAAAAACCCTTCATAGGACCCGTGAACAAAGGGCTGCTTATATAGATAAACGCTTGGCCGCACTTTACCCAAAAACTCCTATACCCTTAGATCATAAGGATACGTATACACTCCTTGTAGCCGTTCTCTTATCTGCTCAATGCACAGATAAACGAGTAAATCTCATCACTCCCTCTTTATTTGCCTTAGCAGACACCCCAGAAAAGATGCAGCATGTTCCTGTTGATCATATACGTAAGATCATCCGGCCATGCGGCTTGTCTCCTAGAAAATCCAAGGCCATCTCTGAACTTTCCCGTCTTTTAGTTGAAAACCACTCAGGCCAAGTCCCTAAAGACCAGGAAGCGCTAGAAAAACTTCCTGGCGTAGGGCATAAAACTGCAAGTGTGGTTATGGCCCAGGCGTTTGGGGTGCCTTCATTTCCAGTAGATACTCATATTCATAGACTTGCACAACGTTGGCGCCTGACATCGGGTAAAAATGTAGTTCAAACTGAGAAAGATTTGAAATTCCTCTTCCCGGAAGCTCACTGGAACGCCTTACACTTACGTATCATATTCTATGGCAGAGAGTTCTGTACAGCCCGAGGCTGCGACGGGACGTTTTGTCCTATTTGCCGAACTCTATTCCCGGGAAGACATCCCGTTTGCACACGCAAATGACGTCACTTTGAGAGCTGAAAATTGCTTGCCAGCAGCAGCTCACTTGTGTGTGTTCTCCCTTCCTTTAGTAACAAACAATCAACCTATAACCATCACCGATCGCAAGGCGGCCCTCATTGGTCGACCTGTGTCTCGAACGATACATAGATCTATATATGAACATTAGCGTCACTCCAAAAGACCTGCTAGATGCAGGCGTACACTTCGGCCATCAAACAAAGCGCTGGAACCCACGTTCCAAGCCTTACATTTTTGATCACCGCCAAGGTATCACCATTATCGATCTCGCAAAGACCCATTCGGCTCTCGAAAAAGCATCCTCCTTTGTTGAGGACTTAGTAGCTAATGGTAGCTCCATTTTATTAGTAGGCACAAAACGCCAAGCTAAGGAAATCGTTCGTGAAGCAGCTGCTGCAAGCAACATGCCTTACTGCGTTGACCGCTGGTTAGGTGGTACCCTCACGAATCACGAAACCGTTAAGCGTTCTATCGCTAAGTATAAGAAGTACCAGGCCATGGAAACGTCCGGCGAAATGTCTAAGCTTCCTCGTAAGGAAGAATCCGCTATCAAGCGCGAAATGACACGTATGCAACGTAACTTCAATGGTATCGCTGACATGGGCGGTCTTCCAGCAGCTATGTTCGTAGTTGACGTAAGTCACGAAGGAATCGCTGTAGCAGAAGCTAAACGTTGTAACATTCCTTGTATCGCTCTTGTTGATACAAATTCAGATCCTACTTTAGTTTCTCACCCAATCCCAGGCAATGACGACGCAGTAAAGTCGATCAGAATCATTGTTGAAACAATCCTTGCTGCTATCCAATCAGGATTAGCACAACGTGACGTTCGCCGCGCACAACGCGGTGCAGCTGCTGCGGATGCAAAAGCTCAGGCTGCTGCCCAAAGCGCAGTTTCAGCAACAGGCGAAGTTGATTTATCCAAAGTCGTACTTCCTGCTGATATCGCTGCTGCTGTTGAAGGTGAAACCGAAGCTGCAGCTATCAAGCGCAAAGCTGCACGTCCTAAGAAAGCTTTAGTTAAAGCTGAATAATCACTTAGCACTCTTTAAAGTTCCATGAGCACTCTCATCACTGCACAAATGGTTAATGATCTCCGTGGCCAAACTGGCTCGGGGCTTCTTGACTGTAAAAAAGCACTTACTGAAACCAACGGTAACGTTGAAGAAGCAATTACAATTCTTCGCAAAAAAGGTGCCGCATCAGCTGCTAAAAAAGCTGATCGTGCAACACGCGAAGGTTTAATTGAAAGCTACATTCACTTAGGCGGCAAAGTGGGCGTACTTATCGAAGTGAACTGCGAAACAGATTTCGTAGCTCGTAACGATGAATTTCGTGCTTTCGTAAAAGACCTCTGCTTGCAAATCGCTGCAGCAAGTCCTCTCTACATTTCACGCGATCAAGTTCCAGAATCACTCATTGCTTCAGAACGCGAAATCGCTACAGCTCAAGTTGAAGGTAAGCCACCAGCAGCGGTTCAAAAGATCGTTGAAGGTAAACTTGAAAAATTCTTCTCCACTATCTGCTTAATTGATCAGCCTTTTGTAAAAGATGCTGAAAAGACTGTGAAAGAAATGCTTACCCAGAAGATTTCAAAAATCGGCGAGAATATGCAAATCCGCCGCTTTGTTCGCTATAAGCTCGGAGAGTAAGTCACTCCTGATAAAAAATTTAACTCACCTTTTACGAGGTGGGTTTTTTTGTGCCCACTGCCTTGAGTTGCAAAAGTAACTCTCCAGGTATAAGTCTTAATTGAAATACTCGATTGCACTTATGTCCTACATTCCAGACAAGCCATCAGCCCACAAAGTAACTCGAGTCGCTATTGTTACACGAGGGCTCAGCAATAGATGCCCTAATTGTGGAGAAAAGAGCCTTTTCGCAAAAGGCTCTCTATTTAAAATTAATGACGCGTGTTCTGACTGCGGACTTAAGATCAATCGCGATAATGACGAAGGCTTTTTTTTAGGTTCAATGTCTTTGAACTACGGCGTAACACTGATGGGGTTTTTAGCGCCTCTTGGCATAATGGCTTACACAGGTGTAATTGGCTCATCATTAGCGATAACTCTGGCAGGTATAGGTGCAATTTTGGTTCCTATTTTACTGTACCGCTCTTCACGCAGTTGGTGGCTTATGAATTATTATTTCTTTTTGCCCCACCATTTACCAGCCAACCAAGTGGATAACACGCCAAAGGGTGATGGAAATTTATAAAAAAGGGCGACCCGTTTAAAAGTCGCCCGTTAAAATTAGCTGTCTGCGATTAACGCCAGTAACCGCGGTAGTAGACATAATGTCCGCCACGGTAAGCCCAGTGAGCTGCAACAAAATTGCGGTGGTATGCAGGTGGTACAGCCCAATAACCTGGAACCCACAAATAACCTTGCCCGTTAAAATCCCAAAAACCAGGAACCCAAACTGCATCAGGACGAGGTTGTGCCACGACAACTTCTGCTTGCGGAGCCGGTGAAACGGGAGGTGGCTCAGAATAAACAATTTGTGTACGTGCTTCACGCTCTGAGGTGTACAAAGTACCGCGCTGGTTATCGACACTGTTACCGATTGTACCGCCAGCGATAGCGCCAACAGTCCCACCAATAAGTGCACCAGCTAAGCTATTATGGCTACTGCTGTTATTGCCTAGGATTGCGCCTGCTAGCGCACCAATAGCACCACCAGTGACGGCGCCTTGCTGAGTATTAGGGCCAGTGCCCACGCATCCAGAACAAAGGACACAGAGAGATAAAATGGTAATCAGGTTTGTTTGCTTGCTCATAAAATGGTTAGTTTAAGTAAGATATGTGTCACGTGAAGCAAGACGAATGTTCCATGCTTATAGATTCAGATAAAGATCCGTATCTATATTTAAATCATTGATTATAATATAATTATACCTAATCAATTCGAATTATAGAGGATAACGACCCTATAAAACACAAGAGGCGCTCTAAAAAGAGCGCCCCGTGTGACCTAACACCAAGCAAACCGTAAGAACACCTAATATCATCCATCTTTTAAATGGAGTGATTACACATTGGGATAGACGCTAACCTGATTTAAATGCTCAAAAAAAATCTAAGAAAATCAATCGATTACATAACAATCTCTTTTGGAGCATCTTGCGTAATATACTCAGGATCTTTTATGTTACTAGCTGACTGTTTTAACGGATATTTGAAGGTTTTGCCTTCATAATTTTTGAAAATAATCTCCTCGTCTGTGATCGATTCTACGAAGTCTGGATTCATAGGCACTTTGCCCCCACCTCCTGGGGCATCGATAACATACTGAGGTATTGCGTAGCCTGTGGTATGTCCGCGCAAAGCTCGTATAATTTCTAAGCCTTTACGAACATCTACTTTAAAGTGACTACCTCCTGTAATCAAATCCATCTGATACAAATAATAAGGTCTCACACGCATTCTTAATAAACGGTGAACGAGTGCTTTCATAATCTCGGCATCATCATTTACTCCGCGAAGCAGAACACTCTGATTACCAAGAGGCACACCTGCAAAGGCAAGCCTCTCGCAAGCTGCTTTTAATTCAGCAGTACATTCTTTTGGATGATTCACATGGATACTCATCCAAATTGGTCCGTACTTCTTAAAAATATCTGTAAGTTCAGGAGTAATACGCTGAGGTAAAAAAACAGGAATGCGCGAACCAATGCGTATAAATTCTACATGTGGAATTGCACGCAAACGACTTAACAGATGCTCGATTTTTTTATCTGAAAGTAGTAGCGGATCTCCTCCTGAAAGCAGCACATCTCTAATTTCTGGATGAGCTTCTATGTAGCGAAGTCCCTGCTCATATTCGGGATGAAAATTATAATCCTGCGCGTTGGAAACAAGCCGACTGCGTGTGCAATAACGACAATAAGCTGCGCACCTATCGGTGACTAAAAATAAAACACGGTCGGGATATCGATGCACTAAGCCAGGAACTGGTGAATGCTCATCTTCTCCAAGAGAGTCGAGCTGCTCACCTTCGCTGATTAACATTTCATCCGAACGTGGAATCATCTGACGCCGAATAGGACAGTCAGGATTATTGCGATCGATAAGATTGAAAAAATAAGGGGTTATCGAAAGCGCCAGCTTTGTATTTGCGTAAGCACAGCCTTCTTTTTCCTCAGGCGTTAAAGTCATGTACTGCTCAAGCTGATCAGCAGAGGTAAGCCTATTTTTAAGCTGCCATGTCCAGCTGTTCCAGTCCGCGGCTGGCACGTGCTGCCAAAGGCCCTGGCCTTCAAACCAATGAGTGCGGTCTTCAGTATAGGACATGGAAAACGCCTTAATATTCGCGGTATACGTCAATCTGTCAAATAGACACTTATAATCAATTTATAATCAATGATTTACAATTTTTCTATAGGAAGCTCCTTTAAAGGACTTAAAAAAGGCATCTATTTAACAATTTTCCATAAAAACCCTTGGCATATGTGTACCTGAACTGTTTCGTAATTCTTTAATGTCTGCATTCAAGCCCGCACTCCTAGCACTCGAAGATGGTAGTATTTTTAGAGGCCGTGCTTTTGGCGCTGACACGACCATTTCGGGTGAATGCGTGTTCAATACGTCCATGACTGGTTATCAAGAAATTATAACCGACCCGTCTTACTACGGACAAATTGTGACGATGACAGCCGTTCAAATCGGCAATACGGGCATTAATGCAGAAGATGCTGAAGCACTAGCACCTAAAGCAAGTGGGCTCGTTGTTCGAGAACTCTCACCTATTGTGAGCAATTGGAGATCAACTATTTCGTTAGGTGACTATCTGAGTGAAAATGGAATTCCTGGTATTAGTGAAATAGACACCCGCGCATTAACCAAAAAGCTAAGAGTCGATGGTGCAATGAAGTCATGTCTAACTACACTCGAACTTAGCGATAAAGATGCGGTGCGGTTAGCAAAAGAATGGCGTGATATGTCTGGCAGCGATTACGTCAAAGACGTTACCTGCAAAGCTCCCTATGTATGGCGTTTGGATGATCCAAAAAATCACAATCCAGCCTATGTTCCTTTCCGTACAACCTTAGGCATCACTCAGCCTCCAGCAATTAAGTACCGCGTTGCTGCATTCGACTACGGTGCTAAGCACTCAATTTATCGTAAACTTGTACGTCATGGTTTTGAAGTTTTAGTATTCCCAGCAACAGCTACTGCAGAAGAAGTAAAAGAGCATAAACCAGATGCTGTATTTCTTTCCAACGGTCCTGGAGATCCAGCAGCTCTAGCCTATATACATAAAACAGTTACAGGATTACTTCCTGACTATCCTACGTTTGGAATTTGTTTAGGTCATCAGATGATCACCCATGCACTGGGTGGAACTACCTTTAAGCTTAAGTTTGGCCACCGAGGCGGAAATCAACCTGTTAAAAATTTAGAAACAGGAAAAGTTTCTATCACTGCACAAAACCATGGTTTTGCAACAGATCCAAAGAGCATTGAAAAATCAGGCGCAAAAATTACTGAGGTAAATTTAAATGACGGGACAGTAGAAGGCTTACGCCACACTAAACTCCCAGTCTTTAGCGTGCAGTATCATCCTGAAGCTGCTCCTGGACCAAGTGATGCAGATCCTCTTTTCTTGGATTTCTACCGCATGGTAGAGCAGAGAAAAGCAGGTAAAATTTAATTCTTAGAAATTAAAGCGTTAGTAATCGCTCAAATTTCTCTGCGTCTTCTAAGGTATCAACACCAATGGTTGGATCTTCCGTGATTCCAACTGCAATAGAATATCCGTTTTCTAAAACACGTAGTTGTTCGAGTTTTTCTATCACTTCAGTTTTGCCTAATGGTAATTGAGCATAGGTCTTAAGTAACTGTTCTTTGTAGGCATAAAGACCGAGATGCCGGTAACATGGATTCCCTAACACCCAAGCATCATCAGGCTTACCTGCTTGATCACGCGGATAAGGAATAGGAGACCTAGAAAAGTAGAGTGCCTGAGCGTTTTTCCCGATGACGACCTTTACTTGATTAGGATTATGAAAATCTGCAGCCGTTTGAAATGCAGTTGCTAGCGTTGCCATTTCTGCTTTTCCACGAATCAGATCCGCAAGCAGATTGATCTGCTTACCAGACACTAAAGGTTCATCCGCCTGCACATTAATCACTAGGTCTGCTTTAATTTGTTCGTTAGCCTCTGCAATTCTATCAGTTCCGCTGGCATGACTTGAGCTAGTCATAATGGCATTAAAACCTGCTTTACTGACACAATCTCTCAAAAGTTCATGATCTACAGCAAAATACAAAGGAAATTCAGGTGCTTGCGCAGCTATTCTTTCGGCCACCCAGAGCACCAAAGGCTTACCCTTAATCTTATGTAAAAGCTTGCGGGGGAACCTACTAGACTCAAGTCGGCAGGGAACTATGATCGCAATGCGGCTCATGTATTTCATCATGCTGATCTGATTTAAGGTTGCAAGCCGAGCCCTCCAAACTGAATTTCCCCGATTTTTGCATTTAAAGACTCACTTTTTTAGCTAACACTCCGTTTAACTCAATCCATGGATAAACCTGACACCTCTGCATCTGACGCAAAGCTTACAAAAGAGCTAATCGTGCAAAACAAAATGGGTATTCATGCACGTCCCGCGGCGATGATTGTACGCATTACAAATAAATTCAAAGCAGAAGTGTTTGTTGAAAAAGAAGATGAGCAAGTTAATGGTAAAAGCATAATGGGACTTATGATGCTCGCCGCAGCTAAAGGCTCTACGGTTAAATTTATCGCCTCAGGTGATGATGCATCACATATGCTTACTGAACTTGAAGCTCTCTTTGCTAAGAAATTTGACGAAGCCTAAATCATTTAGGATATCCCAAAAAATAATTTAGCGTTTCGTGTAGTGACTTCAGTTAGATGCTGCGTAGAGACTCCCAGTAACGTTGCTGCCGACAAAGCGGTATAACTCACCCAAGCAGGTTCGTTGGTTTTACCCCGATTTGGTGCGGGAGCTAAATAAGGGGCATCTGTCTCAACCATGAGAATTTCAATTCCCTGAGCTAATAAGGCGGCCCTCACATTATCTGCATTTTTATACGTAATTATCCCCGTGAATGAAGCGCGTCCTCCACGTGCATTAAGAGCGCGCACTTCGTCTGCTCCTTCACTAAAACAGTGGAAAACAATATTAGCCCAGTCTACCCCACTTGCATCAATAAGCTGCACGGTTTCTTGAAAAGCACCTCGTGCATGAATTACTAGCTTACACTTTAATTTACGTGCAAGTTCGAGTTGGACTTTAAAGGCATCTATTTGCCAAGCGAAAATCTTTAGTGCCTCTAGCTCATCTTTTGGTAAATGAAAACGGTCTAATCCGCACTCTCCTAAGGCAACCGGTTTAATACGCGCATCTAACCAATAGGACTCAAGACGTTGAACACTCTGAACCCAATCCTCTTTTACGCAGCAGGGATGCAAGCCGACCGTATAATAAACTTGGCCTGGATAAGCTATAGCCTGTTCGCGATTAAAATCCCAATCATCTAAATCGGTACCAATCGCTATCACTTTATTAACACCAGCATCTTTAGCGCGATCCAGTACAGCTCCCAACTCACCCTTACGGGCATAAGAATCTAAATGAGCGTGTGTATCTATAAGTGCCATAACAATTACTTAAATGGCAACACCAAGAAAGTTTAGACGCAAGCCTGAGGCTATTAATTCAACCGCACTAAAAGCCTGCGTACGCCTTCAGTTGGAGTATCTTCAACACGGTGAAGAGCAAATACAGCTGCTTGAGTTAAAGCCTTAAAAACAAGATTATGCTTAAGAATATGCCCGCTAACTCCAACAGGAATATGAGCTAGTGCTGAATCACCGAATAGTGTACGTCCTACCTCTACACCAAAGTCTAATAGTTCTGCCGCTGATTTAAGAACGATTTGGGTAGCCACTGTATCTCCCTGGTCAACTGCTGCCATGATAGCTGGTGCAAGACTTGATATAGCTGAGGGTGAAGTCTCTGTGCTATAAAAATATTGCGTGAGATCTGCTACTTCAGAGAGGTGGGTATGTTCAGTGATAATATCACTAAGTCTAGATTTTTTTACCCATCCTTGTTTTTCTAGTAAGGCTCTTTCTATACAGCGTTTACCAATATCATAGCCGCTACCCTGATCTCCAAATTTCCACCCTAAGCCACCTGCGTAGTGCACCTGATCATCATTGGAGCGTGCTGCAATAAATGAGCCCGTACCTGCGTGAATCACAAGTCCTGGTTTACCTGCTGTAGCTAATTCTAGTACAGGAACAGAGTCTTTTTCTAAAATCACTCTGCCATAATTTGTAAGCCTTTGCGTAACTTGTTCCCAACTTGTAGCACTACCCGCAACACACAAAAGTGTAATTTGTGGCTCAGCTACACCAACATTAGCTTTCTGTTTTAGCGCAACAAGAGCCTCGTTTAGTATTTTTGTAACCTGCTCTACACCTCCTACGCTGGGATTCGATCCTGATGTCGTATGTCTTGCTAGCACCTCTCCAGCAGCATTCACAAGAATGCATTCTGTTTTAGTAGCGCCTCCATCAACTCCAATACGATAGGTCATAAATTACGATTCGGTACCAGCAAAATGCTGTTCAATTTCTTCGAGCGTTTTACCTTTTGTTTCGGGCATAAAGAATGCAGCAGTAATAAAATAGACTACTGTACAACCAGCGAAGATGAAAAATAGTGTAGAATAACCGTAGCGGCCTACAGTAGGTAAGAATACAGCTGCGATGCCAGTTGATACAGCCTGATTAATAAGTAGCGCTATACTCATACCATTGGAACGAATACGTGTTGGCATTAATTCAGAAAGAGCGAGCCAGACGCAGACTCCAGGACCTACTGCAAAAAACGCCATAAAGGCATAAAGACACAGTGCTATTACTTTACCGTTAGCCTCGGATGGTATCGGAGTAATTAGAGCGTTTTCAATTTTTAGTGGAGCTGTCCTTGCCTGATTGAGATCAGCAAAAGGATGTGAAAAGAAAGCGACTACTTTATTTGGAGGAACGCAGCCATCGCGTGTAATTGCAACTGGCTTAGCAGAAGGATCATCAGATCTAACAACCGTTGTAGCTGCACGGAAATCTCCGTATGAGTAAATGACAATCAAAGATACAGGTTGGTGAGTGATAGAGTCTACACTGCGTTCAGATGATTGAAGCAGTTTGGATGCAGTTTCTGCATTAAATGCGATGTGTGCTGACTGATCTGCTTGGACAAGCGCTTGCACTGCACTGTTACAATCGACTCGTTTGCTTTCTGTACCGCGAAATACGAAACCACTGGTAACAAGTGAAATAATAATTCCTGCAGTACCCACTGAGAGGAGTACCTTACGGCCCTTACGATCAACGAGTGAAAAACCGATAATCGTAGTAAGGAAATTAACGATTGTTAAGATAACATAACCCCAGTGGGCCTGGATATCTGATAGGCCTGCTTGAATTAAAATCGTAGTATTATAACCGATGATTGAATTTACCCCGGTTGCCTGATTACAGGCTAGAATAACACATGCGAGTGCAAAGGGTACTATATAGCGCTTACTAAATATGGAATCGTTTTTATGTGTAGCACTGTTACTAGCGCCTTGTGCTTCTGATTTTGCCGTATTGGCCATTTCAGAAAGTTCTAACTCTGTTTGTTCAAGAGTACGTGATTTTAGAAGTGCTTTACGTGCTGCATCAACTTTACCACGGCGATATAACCAACGTGGAGACTCAGTGACAAAAAACGTGCCGAATATAAAAAGTAGTCCAGGAGGTAGTGAGACCCAGAATATACGTCTCCATGCCATATCTTTGAAAGCGAGTAGTTTAACTGCATCGCCTTGGGCAGCTACTTGTGAGACCCGGTAACTAAAATACATTCCGATTAAAGCTGCGAAAACAATTCCGAGTGTTAGTAACCACTGGAATATACCGGTACCTTTACCACGGTTAGAGGCACCTAAACATTCCGCGAGATACAAAGGAACAACAACTCCAATCAGGCCACCACTAATACCCTGCAAGAGCCTTCCTCCCACTAAAGGTCCATATCCATGTGAAAGTGATATGAGCGGAATACTTACAACAAAGAGTACCCCAGCTACTGTCATCAGGGTCTTACGGCCAAAAAGATCCGCTAGCATACCTGCGAACAAGGTTGATATGACGCTTCCCAAAAGTACTGCAGCGACAATAAACGAAAGTTGGCCAGCAGTTAGTCCTGAGGTTGCCTCAAGATAAGGAAGAGCTCCTGAAATAATACCAACGTCTACACCAAACAGTAATCCTCCAAGACCAGCTACCAGTAATAAAAGACGATTGTAGGTTTGCAGAGATGAAGCGTTATTCATGGGGTATAAAAAATATTGATCAGCGAGGTTTAACTTAAAGCTTAATATGAGTGAGAAAGTCTTCTGGGGAAAGCCGTTTAAATGCCTCAATGGCTTCATATTCGGCTAAACCGAATCCATTGTACGAGGCCGCTAATTTACTTCCACGATCTTCCGCGCGTTGCCAAAACTCTCTTTGATCTGCTCCCAGGAAAAGAGCCTGATCTTTTTGGGTCGCATGCTTAAATATAGCAGACCTGCGGCGCATGACTTCCTGTGGGCTTAATGGAACTGCCATATCTATTTCATCTGGAGCCCATTCTGCCCAAGCTCCCCGGTATAGCCAAAGCTCAGATTGCTTAAGCCAAGCATCTTGCTTACTTTGATCGATAGCATTTCTAAGCGCATGTAAGCACAATCGATGTGTTCCATGAGGATCATCTAAATCTCCTGCGGCAAATATTAGATGCGGCTGAATCTTCTTTAGTAATGACTGGATTATATCTGTGTCCTGTTTCTCAAGTTTACGATTACGCACAGGACCACTGTCATAGAAAGGCAAATCTAGGAAATGCAAATGTTCAGATGAAACCCCACAAATACGAGCTGCAGCTGCAGCTTCGTTACGTCGTATTAAACCTTTCCAGCGCCAGACTTCAGCTGAGGGTTTAATTTGTCCTGTTGTCTCAAATTCGGAACACAGTGACTTTACGGTTTGCTCACTCTGTTTAGATACAAGGCCGACATCTTTTGAAAAGGACAGATAACGCCATACTGCTTCATCGTTTACAGCACTTGCTCCAGAGACTTGGTAAGCGACATGAACTTCATGCCCATGGTCTACAAGACGACATAAAGTACCGCCCATAGAAATTACATCGTCATCAGGATGGGGTGAAAAAACAACAACACGTTTTGGGAAGATCTCAGCAGAGGACGCCTTGAGTGGACGAACAGGTGCGTCACCTGGACGTGATTTTTTAGGATCCCTACCACCAGGCCAGCCTGTGATTGTATGCTGCATTTGATAAAACCCTGCCAAGTTTGCATCATATGCAGACCCGTGAACACGCAACATATCCTGTAATCCGTTTTCGTTATAGTCTTCGTTTGTTAATTTTAAAATCGCCTTACTCTTCTTTTTAGAAAGCCAGAGTATCGCGCGTCTTGTCATGCGCTCATCCCAAGTAAGGCCTTGTTCCTCAAGAGGACCTACTAGCCATGGTGTACGATAGCGTGTGAGCTCACTTGATGCTGCATGATCGAGAACAAATTCAGCGCGGTCATGCTCTTGCAAGAATGATGCTGGAACTTGTGGGCTAGGTTCATCTTCAATAGCCGCTTTAACAACGGAAGCTTTATGCTGACCTAGTGCGAGTAATAAAACACGTTTTGCATCTAAAATAGTCCTAACACCCATCGTGATTGCAAATCGAGGCGTGTGTTCTTCTCCACCAAAACTCGCAGCAGCATCACTACGAGTAATTGCATCTAAAGCTACAAGGCGTGTACGGGAGCGCGCAGCGCTACCAGGTTCGTTGAAACCTATATGTCCTGTTCTTCCTATACCGAGCAACTGTAAGTCGATGCCACCTGCTTCTTTAATTTTAGCCTCATACTCACGGCAGTGCTTGTCTACCTCGGCACTAGAAACCGATCCACTAGGAAGATGAATTTGTGATGCAGGAATATCCACATGATCAAATAAATGAACCTGCATGAAGTGATGATAGCTGTGGATATCATCCGCTTTCATCGGGTGATATTCGTCGAGATTGAAGGTCACAACATTTGAAAAGCTTACCCCTTCTTCTTTATGGATACGAATTAGTTCTGAATATACGCTTAAGGGTGTTGAACCTGTAGCTAGCCCTAAAACAATTTTACGGCCTTCTTTATGCCCAGAAATAATAAGATCTGCGATTTCGCGCGCCACCACACGGGATGCTTCATCACTACCTAAGAAAACTGCAACCCTAGCACGTTCGAACCGGCTAGGGGTTAATGTTCTATAAACCAGTTTAACTGGAACAGTGGAAGATAAGTTAGACATCGGGATTCTGGTAGAAATTAAGTACGCCTCTAATACGAAGAGTACCCCACTATAATAGAGAATCTCTTAACTTATAGGTATAGCAGAAATGACGATGTTTTTAACGAAAACGATTATACTTATTTTTCCACTTGTACCTCATTTACCAATTTTTCCACTGATGGGATAATAGCTAATTGAACTGCTCCATGTAATTCACTGTCTAGTTTTAGACGCCTTACAGCTTTCGCTTTCCATATTGTAGGCGCGACTTGCTTATGCTTTATGTAGTTAATGGCTTCTATTCCCAGAGAAGCTACGTCATTTAATTGGTAAGCAAGAGGTGCTGCATCAACAAGAGCAGGTGCAGTATTTGCTAACTTTAGAACGAGCGATGCTGAACCTTTCCACTTCAATAAATAAATCATAATGGAGTAACTCGATGCTTCATCGTACATTTTTCTATTTAGATAGTAATCAACCTTAGTTGAAAAATGCCTTTGGATCTTACCATCTGGTCTTGTAACATCTGCTAGTGAATTGAGCGGTGTTATTGATGTAATTCCGGGACGCTTACCGTAACCTTTGCATGGTTCACACGCATCAATAAAGTTTTCTAAAACCTCGAGTGGTGATTCACTGCGATCAGATCCTAGTAAACGCATTAAAGCCTGCTTAACGTATTTCTTTTGAATTGTCCCAGCTTCATCAAGACGAAAATCGATGATTTCTAGTCTGCGGTACATATCGTTAATATCCACAACTGATTGTTGCGACCAGAAGCGTTCAGCAATAGCGGCTGTTCTAGGCCATATGCGTGAATCAATAGTTTGATCACTCACAAACTCACCCCACATTGTGGCCTCTCCACCAAGAACATGGCCTATTTGAGCGTGTGCTGCTGCTGGAGATGGGTCTACGACGTAGTGATACGCTGCTGACTGTAGTAAATCGATGTAGTAGCCATGTGCTCGAATAACATCGTAGCCACCAGCAGTTGCTTTACCAATACCTGCTTCACCTCTCCAGGTCTCAATCACATCATTACGAGGCAATTCTGGATTCAAGATTTCGTCCCAACCGATCATTCGCTTATTATAAGCTAAGAGCAACTTACCAACGCGCTGATTAAAGTAAGTTTGAAGCCCAGCGTTATCTTTTAGTCCATGTGCTCGTATAAAGGCTTTAATGGAAGCATTCTTGCTCCACTGGACTCCGTTATTTTCATCACCACCGATGTGAAAATAAGGATCGGGAAACAAGGTTGTTACTTCGGCGAAAACATCGTTTAGAAACGTATACACTGCTTCATTGGTTGGATCAAATACGGGATCCAAACTGGGCCAGTGTCTATTTAAAAGAACTGGTTCTGTACCACTGGATAATTCAGGATGCGATACAAGCCAACTCACTGAGTGGGCAGGTAAATCAAATTCAGGAACAACACGAATGCCTCGGTCAGCAGCATATGAAATAAGCTCTTTCATTTGCTCCTGCGTATAATACTTACCATCAGATCCTAATTCGGTTAGTTCAGGATGCCTTTTAATTTCAAGCCTGAAGCCTTGATCTTCTGTTAAATGAAAATGCAGTACGTTTAATTTTACTAAAGCCATTGCATCAAGATTACGATGAATGACTTCTACTGGCATAAAATGTCTACCCACATCAATCAAAAGACCGCGCCATGAAAACCGAGGTGAATCTGTAATTACTAGGCCAGGCATAAACCAACCTTTTGTATCCTTCGTCAAGAGTTGCTGGATAGTTGCAAGGCCTCGCATTACACCAACTTCATTATTCGCATGTAAAATCGCTTGTTTAGAATTAATTTCTAGTTTGTAAGATTCATCTGTAGTGACAGCTGGAATGTCAGAGCTAAGTGCATCGCACTCTATTACAAGTGCTGCTTTAGCACGCGGTGCATCAGTAACCTTGAAAGTAATCGCGCTCCTGGTTTGCCAGGCTGCAATTAAACGAGCCGTTGCCCGATTTAAACGTGGACTCGAAATCTGCGAATAATGAACGGTGAATGTTTTATCTATAGGTAAGCGAAATCCATTTAATTGATACTGCTGCGGCAAAGGCATGACATCGATCGATGTGTCTGCTGCAGTACCAAAGCTGCTTATAACTAAGAATATGAATGATCCTAAAAGTGTGCGTATCATATAATTTATAGTATTTTGAATATCTTATGCTCGCCTGCTGAAATAGGGAATGTCAGAATTGATGAAGTTTTTAACAATTATGCCAACGCTTTCCAAGAAGCAAGGTCGAGGTTTAGAGCGCTTATGCACTCTACTGCCATCCCCTCTTACCCCGCTCCACGGAAGACGTGGCGCGCCACTGGCTTTACCGGACAATATTATCTGTTTTTGTCGGAGAAACTCAAGCGACCTTAATCGACCTGAACGAGGAAGGGCGCTGCATAACAGGTATGTACTGATCTTAGCCCTAGAAACAACCGTGAGTGTGTGCATCGATGACCGTGCTATTCGATTACAACCCAACGAGGGTGTTCTTGTACTACCCTTTCAATTTCATGACTATACAGAAGCTGCAAAAGAGAACCTTAAGTGGCTGTTTGTGACTTTTGAGCTATTTGAAGCAGGTTCACTGGAAGCTCTCAAGTACAGACCGTTTAAACTCACCCATGAGGTATATCATGCAGCAACAGATCTCGTAGACGCCTATTTAGGAAAACTGGATTCAGATCTTGTCTCCTTACTACTGGGAGTACTGCTTTCCCGAATCAGACAAGCCGATCCCATCAAGAGACGCCAAAAGGTTGTTTCTGGCTCACCACGACTTATCATGCAGGTGGATAGACTGGCCCAAGGCACAACAACAGCTCCAAGTATTAAATGGCTAGCTAGTGAACTCGGTATTAGCTCAAGTCATTTAAGAGCACGCTTTAGGGCTTCGTGTGGTGTATCGATAGGAAAACATTTGAGAAGTTTACGCTTAGAAAAAGCCTGTGGCTTATTGCGGATGAGTCAAAATAGAGTAACTGAAATTGCGGAGACCTGTGGCTTTACTTCAATTTACAGTTTTAGTCGCGCGTTTCACTCAACCTACGGCGTATCGCCACTACAATACCGTAGAGAAGATCGTAAGCCTTACACTAAGAAATAATCTTTAATGCAATCTGTTCTCACCATTGAAAATTTACATGTTAGAAGAGATAAAAATAATCTTCTATCTTCAGTCAATTGGCACATTAAGGCAGGCGAGCATTGGATCATTCTAGGTGCAAATGGCAGCGGTAAATCCTCTTTATTAAAAGCCCTCACGGGCTATCTTACGCCAACCGCAGGAAACATCACCGTACTTCAAAAAACATATGGGCAAACTGATTGGAGAGATTTAAGACTCATTGTAGGTATAGTTACTAATTCTCTGCAGTCTTCGATCCCCGCAGGCGAATCAGCTTTAGAAACAATTGTTAGCGGTCTTTACGCACAGCTAGACCTCTGGAAAATACCTACAAAATCAGATATTCAAAAAGCCAAACGCTTACTAAAGCAAACGGGCCTATCGCCCGTCATTCATCGGCCGTGGGAATTTCTTTCTCAGGGTGAACGTCAACGTGTCTTAATCGCACGAGCCTTAATCAGTAAACCTAAACTCCTCATTCTTGACGAACCGTGCGCAGGCCTCGATCCGATTGCACGAGAAAGTTTCTTATCTTTTGTACAAGCGCTTTCAAAACAAAATAAAGGCCCGTCACTTATCTTTGTTACTCATCACGTAGAAGAAATTCTTCCGGGCTTCACCCATGCCTTAATTCTTAAAAAAGGCCGCGTTTTTTCGACTGGTAAAAAAGCTGTAGTTGTTACCTCACGCCTTTTGAGCCAAGCTTTTGGCTCAAAAGTGAAAGTTGTTAAAAAAGCGGGACGTTACTTCTTAGCTTAAGCGACTTAGCGAGAGCTCTTAGCAAAAACTTCGTTTAAGAAGAGTTTCATGTGCTCCCAGGAATGCAGATCTGCTGGCTCATTATATGCAATATTCCCAGAGAGGCCATTTACTCTAGCAAGCTCTGTAGCACCTGGATTTGAGAAAGCATGTACTGCTCCCGAGTAACTAATAAATTGGTAATCAAACTTACCGTCATTCATCGATTTCTGGAATGAATCAATGTCGGCTTTCTTAACAAAGGGATCAATTGCACCGTGGCAGATTAATATCTTAGCTTTATTTTTTGTAACAGCATCTGCAGGAACCGGTGCTAATCCTCCATGAAAACTAACTATGCCAACAAGGGGAGCTCCACTATAAGATAGCACCTGAGCTGCTGTTCCACCAAAACAATAGCCGATTGCTGCAATGCGGGATGTATCCACATATTCACTTTTAGTTAATTGACTAAGTCCTGCTTCTGCACGCTCTGCCATGAGAGGCTTGCCATAGAAAGGTCCCGACAAAGCTCCTGCTTCTTTAGCATTAGTTGTTGAAACACCTGCTCCGTACATATCTGCGACAAAAGCTATGTAGCCTAATGCAGCTACCTTATGCGCACGCTCTTTAACATAATCATTAATCCCCCACCATTCAGGCAGAATTAATACACCCGGTAATTTAGCATTACCAACAAGACTGTCATCATAGGCTAAAACTCCCTCAAGTTTCACTCCATCATGTTCATAAGGAATCAACTGGGTGATAATTTTTGCCTGTGCGGCAACAAACAAATTTATACCCAAACAGCCTATCAAGAACGTAAAGCGAAATAGTTTCATAGAGATTAATAAATGCATTTTTTAGAATTCGTCAAATAACGCTTGGATTGTTTATAAAGCCATAATCGATGCCTCTTGCGAAAAGTTTATTTGGCCGTAAGCTTACGTGTATATGAGTACTGCTGTTAAAATTCTTTTAGGCGTTGTGGGTCTTATTGTTGGCTTAGTTGTTATTGTAATCGTATGGGCTGTGAGCTCCTACAATGGAATGGTCTCTCTTCAACAAGGCGTTGATGGCCAGTGGGCCCAAGTTCAAAACGTATACCAACGTAGATCTGATTTAATTCCTAATTTAGTCAGTACAGTCAAAGGTGCTGCAAACTTCGAAAAATCAACGCTAACTGCAGTTACCGAAGCTCGTGCTTCAGTGGGTCGCGTACAATTACCTAGCGGCGCAGCTCCAAGTGATCCAAGTCAATTAGCTGCCTTTGATAAAGCCCAAGGCCAGTTAGGAAGTGCTCTATCACGCTTACTTGTTGTTTCAGAACAATACCCACAACTAAGAGCCACTTCAAACTTCAGAGATCTTCAAGCTCAACTCGAAGGTACAGAAAATAGAATCTCTGTTGAGCGTGGTCGTTTTAATGAAGTCGTACAGGCTTACAATACAGCTATTCGCAGCTTTCCTGGCGTAATCTTGGCTGGCATGTTCCACTTTAGTGCAAAGCCTTATTTCACTGCCACCGCAGGAGCTGAAACAGCTCCAAAGGTTGATTTTGGCAACTAAGCTCTTAGTCCAAGCGGCAATGCATCGCTTGAGTCGATTAATTATTGTTCTGAGTATTATACTGCTTGGCTTTGCCAAGGTATATGCTGCTGAAGTTATCCCCGCTGCTCCCTCTGGATATTTTCATGATGAGGCTGGGGTGATAGATTCAGCTACGGGACAATTAATTAATTCAAAGCTCGATGCCTTTGAGCGAGCGACCTCAAATCAAATTATTGTTTCTATTTATAGACATATGCAGTCGGACTCCGCTGTTGCAGATTACTGCACACGCGTAGCACAGAAATGGGGAGTGGGGCAAAAAGGGCATAATAATGGGGCTGTTCTATTTGTGTTTATAGACGATCATAAGTTGTACATTTCAACAGGTTATGGACTTGAAGGATCCCTTCCTGATGCGCTTTGCCATCGCATTATCGACGAAAGAATAAGCCCAAATTTTAAGGCAGGTGATTTTAAGCGAGGTATTATTTCAGGTGTAAATGCGCTCATGCAGGCAACTCAAGGAGAATACACCGGCAACGGAAAAACTGAGAATGATCGAAATAGCTCACGTGCTTCATTTGGTCTAATTCGCCTTTTTGTAATCTTAATCTTTTTTATCGGTTATTCCATTGTGCGCAGTCGCCAACATGTTTCATATGGCCGAAATGGTCGGGCCTCATCATGGGGTGGCGGCCCGTGGATATTTCCAGGCGGAGGTGGTTTTTCGGGAGGAGGAGGTTCCTCAGGTGGTGGTAGCGGCGGATTTTCAGGAGGAGGCGGGGGGTTTGGTGGAGGAGGGGCCGGAGGTTCCTGGTAATATACTATGAAATGGCTTTTATCTAATCCAGCAGCCGTTGATCACGACAAAGTAGTCGAAGCGATCCATAAAGCATCTGAACATACGTCAGGTGAAATACGCGTACTCATTGCCCGTCATAAAGCAGCGCATCCAATTGCTGCAGCTCATAAGCATTTTGTTAGACTGGGTATGGATCGAAGTACATTGCGTAATTCGGTTCTAATTTTTATTGCCCCAAGATCTAAGACCTTTGCAGTCATAGGGGATCTCGCTGTCCACGAGAAATGCGGTGACTCATTTTGGCCTGAACTAGCAGCCTCAATGACCGCTTTTTTCAAACAGGGGGACTTCACTTCAGGGGTAATTCATGGGGTAGAACGCGCAGGAGAGCTACTTTCCGCTCATTTTCCGGCCGAAAAAAATCAAAAGAACAAGTTGCCCGATCAGGTAGAGGATGTTGACTAGATACTCTCCTATCTTGTCTAAAGCACCTCCACTCCTTCCCTCAGAAACATTAAGCCGCGTTGTGCGTACCGCTCGCATGAACGGAACGGTCACCTTGGCTATTGCCGGTACCTTTGCCTTAATTTCTGCTTCTGATCACGATTTCTCTGGTACAGGCATCGGCATAGCTATTGCCGCCGCTGGCGCTATGGAGCTACATGGCATAACAGTCATTCACAACCGTGATGAACGAGGTGTTTCTTGGCTTATTTGGAGTCAATTTATACTTATGGCTCTGGTTTTAGGTTATGCCTATTTTAGAATCACTCATCCACCTCTCGAGGATTTAAAAGCTAGTTTTAATGCGCTTTATTCGCCCGAGAAACTTGCTGAGTTAAAATCCGCTGAAGATCAATTGGGCCTGACAAACGATCAAGCGCTCAAACTTTTGAATTCTTTTTCGTGGGGACTTATAGCCTTCGTTACTCTACTTTATCAAGGCGGTATGATGCTTTATTATAGCCGCAGACGCGCAGCAATTAGTGAAGCGGTTACAACTGAAGAATAACGTGCTATACTTGCAGGATTAATTGCTCCCGTGTAGAATACCAACCATGTCAAAAGAGCGCTATATACAAGCAAAACAAAACTGGGCCGAAAAACAAAAGGCTCTCGGCCGCACTGCTCGCATAGATCGCTCAAAGGATCGCCTGCCTCCAGGACAAAAATTAACCACAGGTTTTCCTGTGCTTGATTTAGGTGTAAAGCCAAACATTCCTCTCAGTGAGTGGCGTCTTACATTAAGCGGCCTTATTGAAAAACCACTTACTTTATCTTGGGATGATTTCAATGCACTGCCACAAGTTGAGGATACAAGTGATTTTCACTGCGTAACTACTTGGTCTAAGTACGACTGCCAGTGGAAGGGCGTGGCATTCACTACCCTTTACGAACTTGTTTCTCCGAAAGCAGATGCAGCGTTTGTCTATTTTACGGGCAATGACGGCTACTCTACAAACGTGCCACTTGAGCAATGCCTAGATGATGATGTTTTAATTGCGACTTCCTTTAACGGGGCGCCGCTTCCTTTAGAGCATGGTGGCCCAGCGCGTGTAATTATTCCTAAACTATACGCATGGAAAGGCTCGAAGTTTGTAAACGGAATTTCATTTCTTAAAGAAGACAAGCTAGGATTCTGGGAAGTGCGTGGTTACTCTAATACTGCTGACCCTTGGACAGAAGATCGGTACGCCTAATTCTTTCATGCGTAGGCTCGATCAACTTCTTTCTAATTTAGGGTATTGCTCGCGTCGCGAAGCACGTGGATGGATTAACCAAGAGATGGTTAAAATTAAAGGAGTCCTTGCTCGTGATGCAGATCAAAGGTGCAACGAATCAGATGTCACTGTTGAAGATCAACCCTTAGATAATCCTGACGGTTTATTACTTATTTTAAATAAACCCTTGGGCCATGTCTGTTCTCATGACATTGGAGAGGGTGCTCGTGTATATGATTTACTTCCTGAGCGCTGGCAAAGACGTAATCCAATTGTGACAAGTGTGGGTAGACTCGACCAAGATACTACAGGATTAATTTTACTTACAGATCAGTCGATGCTTGTGCACAAGCTCACCTCACCAAAGCACAAGGTGCCTAAAGTATATCGTGCTACTTTAGATAAAGAAGTAAACGAAGCTGAACGTAATGCTATGGTCATTCTTTTTGCCTCAGGTAACCTTCTACTTTCTGGAGAAACTGAACCGTGTCTGAAAGCTGAACTTAAGTGGCTTACTGGAACAGCCGCTGAATTAACTATTATTGAAGGGCGTTATCATCAAGTAAGACGTATGTTTGCTAGTCAGGGCTATACAGTTACAGCACTACATCGAACGCGTTTTGGTAGTCTTGAACTAGGAGAACTAGCTTTGGGCACATGGCGTTTGTTACCCTTGAATCAATCTTTTACATGAACGTTAAAAAATCCCCTGCCCCTTGTGTTAATCGTCGGACTTTTATTAAAACATTAGCTGCGGCAGCAGGAGTTATAAGTGCCCCACGTTTTCTATTCGCAGAGAAGGGCTACGCTGCAGAATGGCCTTTGGCCACAACAACAAATGGCAAAGTCAGAGGTTACTCGCATGGCTCACTTAGTATATTTAAAGGAATCCCTTACGGAGCTTCAACAGCAACACGTAGATTTCAAGCGCCTGCGGCACCCGAGAGTTGGTCTAATACAAAGATCACTACAGATTTTGGCCAAATCGCTGCTCAAAAAATTGAGCGTAAAACTTCGGATTCATTTTATCCTAAACCTAAAGCTGAAAATATAATTGGTGAAGACTGTCTAAGCCTTAACGTATGGACTCCTGGATTACGTGACGAAGCAAAACGCCCGGTAATGGTGTGGCTACATGGTGGCGGATATTCCGGATGGTCAAGTAACATCAATCTATATGACGGCGCAAATTTATGTAACCGAGGTGATGTTGTAGTAGTAACACTGAATCATCGTCTCAACGGCTTTGGTTATATGTATCTAGGTGGTCTAGGACATCCTGAATTCTTAACCTGCGCAAACGTAGGTATGCTAGATATTATTTTAGCACTGCAATGGATTAAAGATAACATCACTGAATTTGGCGGTGATCCCGAAAAAGTTACCATCTTCGGGCAATCTGGAGGCGGTGCTAAATGCGCTACACTCATGGCAATGCCAGGAGCACAAGGTTTGTTCCACCGCGTGATTACGATGAGTGGCCAGCAAATAACGGGGCGCACACAAGCACACGCAACGGAAACTACTTTAAGTGTACTTGAAAAATTAAAAATTAAATCAGATAATTTAAATGCTCTCAGTACAGTGCCTATGCACCGTATGATTGAAGCGATGCATGATGAAGTATGGGCTCCTGTAATTGATGCAAACACACTCCCGAACGATCCGTTCTCTCCACATGCATCTCAACTAAGCGCACACATTCCGATGCTAATGGGGAACACTCATGATGAAACTACATATCTTATTGGATCAAAAGATCCCACAACGTTTGATCTGAAGTGGGAGGATGTTGCGAGCAAACTTTCCAAGCATGTCGGTAATTTTCTTGGTAACTTAAATCCTAAGCTAGTGGTTGAATCATACCGTAAATGGTATCCTACGTATTCACCCAGTGATGTTTTCTTTTCAGCAAGTACAGCTGCCCGTTCATGGAGAGGTTTTGTAATTGAATCTGAACGAAGGGCAAGTGACGCTAAAGCGGCCACATATCTCTACCAACTCAATTGGAAGTCACCTGTTGACAAAGGGAAGTGGAGAGCAGCGCACACCTTAGATGTAGCGCTTGCCTTTGATAACATTACGTATGGCCAGTCCATGACTGGGGTGAGTTCTTATGCGCAGCATATGGCCGATATGGTGAGCGAGGCATTTTTAAGTTTCGCAAGAACAGGCAAGCCTTCCTCTCCTATACTTCCCTTTTGGCCTAAGTTTGATCTGACAACACGCCAAACCATGATTTTCGATACAGTGGCAAAAGTAGAATCAGATCCAAGAGGTTCAGAACGTAAACTCTTAGAACCTGTTACCTATACGCAGCCGGGTACTTAATATATGTAAGTAATTATTAAATAATTACTTACATATAGATATATCTAAACTAAGGAGTGTTACAGAGGAGTTAAAAAGGAGGCGGATACTTGCTTTTTAGGGTGATTAGGTGCCTAATTAAAGGTTCCTTTTGTTTCATTTATGAGCTCTACGCATCCTACGTCTCACACATCCCATTCTCCTGTGGCCACCAAGGCTAGTTCAGGTAATCGCAAAGCGGTTGCTGGTATAATTGCAGCTATAGTCGTACTCGTCGGCGGTTACTATGGTATACATCACCTCCAGTTTACCTTAAGTCATGAGCAAACAGATGATGCTCAAATTGAGAACGATATTAGCCCAGTACTGCCCCGTATTTCAGGCTATGTTACTGAAGTGCTAGTGAAAGACAATCAGCCAGTAGAGGCAGGACAAACTCTCGTAGAGATCGATGCAAGAGAACCTAATTTGAAAGTGGAAGCAGCAACGGAAGCTGTCGGTGCAGCACGCGCTGCATTAGCAACCGCAAATGCTTCATTAATAAATGCTAAAGCTGTAGCAGCTGTTGCTAAAGCAAACATAGCAACTGCCTCGGTAACGGAACAAAAAACAGCATCTGATTTTGCACGTGATCAAAATCTAGCTGCAACGCATGCTATCACTGAAAGACAACTCAGTGATTCTAAAGCAAACTCAGAATTAGCTAAAGCTTCATTTGAAGCTGCAAGCCGCCAAGCAGAAGCCGCCTTTACTCAAATTGCAGTAGTTTCATCTCAAGTAAAACAAGCTCTAGCAGTGGTTCGTCAGCGTGAATCTGATCTAAACTACGCTCAACTTGAACTCTCATATACAAAGATTACTGCTCCAATTGCAGGTGTTGTTTCACACAAAGCGCTTGAACCGGGTCAATATGTACAATCTGGACAAACCCTAATGTCGGTTGCATCCCGCAATAACGCTTGGGTGATTGCTAACTTCAAAGAGACTCAAGTAGCTCATATGCGTGCAGGGCAAGATGCTGAATTTGTTGTAGACGGTTATTCCGGTAAAATTTTCCGCGGTAAAGTAGATTCAATATCTGGAGCAACAGGTGCTCGTTTTGCTCTACTACCTCCAGACAACGCGAGTGGTAACTTTGTAAAAGTAACTCAACGCGTACCTGTTAAAATTATAATGACTGATGCTATCGATCCAGATCATCCACTGAGAGCTGGGATGAGTGTCGATGCAGCCGTATTGGTTAACCAATAATCTCGCGAAAGCGAGAGCCCACCATGGCCGAGACAGGATATCGTAAAATAATTATCACCTTTACGGTGGTTATGGCAGCGATCATCGAATTGATTGATACCTCGATTGTAAACGTTGCACTGACTAATATTAGTGGAAATTTAGGAGCAACCCTCGAAGACGTAGCCTGGGTAATCACAGCTTACGCAATCGCTAACGTCATCATTATTCCAATGACGAGTTTTTTTGCCGCACGCTTTGGTAGAAGAAACTACTATATTGGCTCCATTATATTATTTACCGTAGCCTCAATGGCTTGCGGCCAAGCCCATACGCTATGGGAGTTAGTTGCATTTCGATTTCTCCAAGGCATTGGCGGAGGTGCACTCTTGTCTACATCTCAGGCAATTCTTTTTGAAACTTACACGACTGAACAACGCGGCTTTGCCTCGGCTATTTTTGGTATCGGTGTATTCATAGGTCCTACAATAGGGCCAACCGTGGGAGGTTGGATTATTGATAACTACTCATGGCCTTGGATATTTTATATCAATATGCCTATTGGTATATTAGCTGCAGTTCTATCCTACCTTTACGTCAAAGAGCCGGAGCATCAGCGCAAAGCACATAGCATTGATTGGACCGGTATTGCATTACTTATTACAGGCCTTGCAGCACTGCAAACTGTGCTAGAGCGCGGAGAAGCCGAAGACTGGTTTTCAGCAAAATACATAGTTGTTCTAGCAATCGTAGCAGCGGCTAGCTTAATTTCATTTATTATTTATGAACTTAAAACCGAGCACCCGGTAGTAGATTTACACGTACTAGTAAAAAGTAAGTCTCTAGCGACAGCAGCAACGCTTACCTTTGTACTTGGCTTTGCACTCTTCTCTACAGTTTTTATAGTTCCTGTTTTTGCACAACGCCTGCTTAATTTCACTGCATTACAAACAGGTATGCTTTTCTTACCGGGAGCTGGTGTTGCACTAATCATACTGCCGTTAATAGGCAAAATGCTGAGTAAAGGCGTTCCCTCACAAATGCTTATCATCGTTGGATTTTTAATTGTCGCTACGTTTGCTGGTATGCTGGCAAATCTTAATTTGAGTGCAGGAGCTAATGAATTTTTCTGGCCTGTGATTTTACGCGCTGTTGGTCTTAGCTTAATGATGGTTCCACTCACGCAGCTCGCTGTATCTGGATTACATAATAAAGATATTCCTCAGGGCATTGCTCTTAATAACATGATGAGACAAGTCGGAGGTTCTTTCGGTATTGCGCTAATGAACACGTTTATCGATCACCGAATCGCAGCACATCGCACCGCCTTAGTAAGCCATATCTCAGCAGGGGGCATCGCAACAGAGAGTCGTTTACATGCAATCACCCAGGGTATGATTAACCACGGTGTGACCTCATGGGACGCTTCTCGTAAAGCACTCGCAGTTCTTGAATTTACCGTACGACGTCAATCTGACTTCTTAAGTTATATCGATGCATTTAGAGGTGTATCGATCGTTGCTGTTGTATGTGTTCCTATTATTTTCTTCGCTGGAAAAACAAAGAAAGTAACGCCTGCTAAAGTTGCTGCAGCTGCATCTGAATCCCATTAATTTGTATATCGCCATGAGAAACTCATTCCTCGTATTCGCACTTATCTTCGGCCTTGGTGCATCTAGTCATGCCCAAGCAGTTCAAGATGGCATGACATTAGGCCAATCGATTACTAGAGTACTTGAGCGCTATCCAAGTCTAGACGCTGCAAAAGCAGAAATTGATGCAGCCGGTGGCCGCACCACGCAAAGCATATCGGGACGTTTACTGCATGTCTCAGCGAACGCACAATATTCGTATCTTTCATTTAGGCCTTTTGTTGCAATTCCAGCCTTTCCTTCTCTCTACGAGACAATTCAAAATAGCTATACTGCTACCATTTCTGCTCAGCAATTGCTTAGTGATTTCGGAAGAACAGACGCTATCGTTGCTTTAGCAAAGTCCGGTGAAATATCTGCACGCGATGCTTTAGAGCAAGCACGCTACCAACTAGGTTACGAAACGATCCAATCTTTTTATGGCGTTATTTTACTACGCTCATCAATCACTGTAGCAGATGAAGAAATTAAAGCATTGCAGGAAGCTCAGCGCATATCAGAGCAAAAGCTCGGTGGTGGTACAGCCACTCGCTTTGATGTACTGACCACACAAGTCCGCTTATCGAATGCCAAGAATCGTAGAACTGATATATTAGCAGGTCTTGAGAAACAAGAATCCCGTTTTCGCCAACTGCTTGGTTTAGATCCAGAAGCACCCGTTATCTTAATTGGCGATTTTGGAACTGCTCCCTTAGTTCCACCTCTTGCAGATGCTATAGCTCAAGGCATTGAAAACCGTCCTGAAATGAAATTAGCAAAAGATTATGCATCTACTGCAAATCTTAAGGTAACAGTAGCAAATAAAAAAGATCGTCCTGTACTCGCAGCTACCGGAGTAGTCGGTCTTGAAGACGCTCAGATGCCTGCTCTTTATTCAAATCATGGTTACGTTGCCGGTGGAGTAAGTCTTTCTGTTCCTTTATTTACAGGAAAAAGAACAGAGGGTGAAAAAGTTGAAGCGCGTGCTCAGCTCCGCGCTGCTGAAGCTAAGGTTGCTGAACTTCACCGTGTGATTGCTACTGATATATCAGATGCGATTAGTGATTTAAAAGCTGCACTATCACGGGTTGAGAGTACGGATATGTTAGTGAATCAGTCCCAAGAAGCCCTTGGCCTTGCAAAATCACGTTACGAAAATGGAGTCATTACAACGTTTGAACTTCTGGATGCTCAAAGTAACGCCCGCTTAGCAGAACTGTCCCGTCTTCAATCCCGTTACGATTGTGTTATAGCTGGGAAAGCACTTGATCGAGCAACTGGTCAAGCACCTAAACCTTAACCACTCTGGATTGACGAAACATAGAAGGACTGCTCTTCTTTAATTTTACGATGTATACGATAATTGGTGGTGACGGCAAAGAATACGGTCCTGTAAGCAAAGAACAAATCTTGTCCTGGATTGCTTCCGGACGTGCAAGTTTAGATACACTTGCCAAAACAGAAGGTTTAACTGAATGGAAAGCCTTGAGCGAATTTAGTGATTTTTCTCCACACGGAACACTTGAACCACCGATTACGCACCAACCTAAAACGTATCACGGATTCGAAGCTAAAGAAATCTCCGCTGATTTAATTGATCGCGGTAAAAAAATTGAGATCAGTTCCTGTTATGACCGCGCCTGGACTTTACTGAAAAATAATTTTTGGCCTCTCTTAGGAACTACACTACTTATTATTCTCGTCGAAGCCTTCATAAATTCGATTCCTTTTTTGGGTGCCTTTGCAGCCGTAGTCATTGGTGGCGTGTTTAGTGGTGGCTTACAGTATTACTATTTAAAAAAGGTGCGCGGGATAGAGACAACCGCAGGAGACGCTTTTTGTGGATTTAGTTTAGCATTCTTACCTCTCATGCTGGGCAGCATTGTAGGCACTTCGCTTACCTTGTTTGGTTTTATCTTACTTATTATTCCAGGTATCTACCTAGCAGTAGCATATATGTTTGCTTGGCTACTTATTATGGACAAACAACTCGATTTCTGGACCGCTCTAGAAGTAAGTCGCCGAGTTATTTCTGCTCAGTGGTGGCGTATGTTTGGCCTTATCTTACTAGCTATCCCATTTTTCATTTTAGGCCTTATCTGTTTAGTTGTGGGTGTATTTGTAGCCATCGTACTTGTAAGTGCAGCGGTTATCTACGCCTACGAAGATATGTGCTGCCCACCTGTATTGGCCGAGAAAAACGACTGATCTGTTTAAGGTGCGTGGTTTTCGATTGCCCAGCGGTGTGAACTCGTTTGGTCTGAAATCCATGCGCAATTGGGTTACCCACCGTTTTAGCGGCAAGGAATATTTTGGTCATCCAGCGGGCTTATTTGCCCTGTTCTTCACAGAAATGTGGGAACGTTTTTCCTACTATGGCATGAGAGCGCTACTCGTCTTGTACATGACGAAGCATCTACTTGCCGATCCACACACTGCGGGAATCATTTGGGGCTATCCTACACTTGAACATCTACTGGTTTCAGTTTTTGGAAACTTAAGTGTTCAGCAAATGAGTTCTCAGATTTATGGGCTATATACAGCTTTTGTATATTTTACCCCGTTCTTAGGTGGATTACTTGCGGATCGTATTTTAGGCCAATACAAAACCGTTTATATCGGCGGTATTCTTATGGCGATTGGTCACTTTTTAATGGCGAGTGAACAAGCATTTTTAATCGCTCTGGTTTTCCTGGTGATGGGTAATGGCTGTTTTAAACCTAATATTTCCACTCAAGTTGGAAAACTTTATCCAGAAGGTGATCCACGACGTGATGGTGCATTTACGATTTTCTACATGGGTGTAAATTTAGGCGCTTTCCTTTCGCCGCTAGTATGTGGAACGCTGGGACAGGTAGTTGGCTGGCATTGGGGATTTGCTGCGGCCGGTGTGGGAATGTTAATTGGCTTAGCAATTTACTATTTAGGTGGTGGCCTAGTCCCTCAACCTACTCCTATTCACAAAGACGATCACGAGGCTCACAAAAAGGCCAATGCTCCTTTTACACGCCAAGATTGGATTGCAGTCGGTTCTCTCATGGTGATGTGTGTACTTAATATTTGTTTTTGGGCGGTCTATGAGCAGCAGGGCAACACCCTTCAGTTGTGGGCTGATGAACGAACAAATTGGAACGTGATGGGGCTATTCACAATTCCATCTACCTGGTTTCAGTCATTCAATCCGGCGATGATCTTTATTTTCGCGCCTGCTTTAAGCTGGTTCTGGATAGGCCAATCTAAGAAAAAAACAGAGCCAAGCAGTGTCAGTAAGCTAGGTATCGGCTGTTATTTGATTGGATCCGCCTTCCTAGTTATGATCGTGGCGGCCCATTTTGTACCTGAGGGCACACGAGGCAACGTACTGTGGCTTGTGGGCACAACCTTCCTTGCAACCATAGGTGAACTTTATCTATCCCCGGTTGGTCTCTCCCTAGTCACAAAAGTAGCCCCTAAAAAGGTAGTTTCTATGATGATGGGACTTTGGTACCTCTCCAACTTCTTTGGTAACTACCTTACAGGCTATCTAGGCACCTTCTATGAAACGATGGCAAAAGAACGTTACTTCTTGATGCTAGCCACTATAGGCATTTGTACCGGAGTTGCTTTTACGCTAATTAGGAAGCCTTTAGAGAAGGCTATTGGAAAAAGCTTATAACGTTTATCCTAGCACCTAGACTGGACTGATTGGGGCTATTTGATCAATCTGGGTCTTTATTGATAGTCCCCGTAGCTCAAATGGATAGAGCAGGCGTTTCCTAAACGTCTGATCCCAGTTCAATTCTGGGCGGGGGCACCAAAAGGTCCTTTTTTTGCAGCGTTGACACCATCTGCAGGAAAGCCACGATCTACCCTCACTTTCAAACATGAGCACAACCGAGCAAAAGCAGCAGACTCCAACACCAGCAGAGTTCCCTTTCACACAGCCTCAGCTGATGGTCCGTTTCGTTACAGACACGGGAAAGATACTTCCACGTAAGTACACAGGCCTAACCGCTAAGCACCAGCGCGCGATTACCCGTACGATCAAGAAGTCCCGCAATATGTTGACTCACCTTTGAGTCGCGTTGCGTAATTCAATTTCTTGGCTGGAGTCTAAACGACTCCGGCCTTTTTTTTGTACTGCATTAATAGATGCCTAAAAAAATTAAGCCAATTGCCTTAGTTTATCGTAGTAATACGAAAAACATAAGTACTCTTGCACGGATTCTTAAAGAAGGGGGTCTAGTCGCAGTACCTACAGAAACGGTATACGGCCTAGCCGCAAATGCACTAAATGCAAAAGCGTGTCGCGCAATTTTTAAAGCTAAGGGAAGACCAGAAAACGATCCGTTGATAGTTCATATCCATTCTTTAAAAGATCTTCATCAAATTGCAGAAAAAAATAGTGCCGTAGATCTTCTTGCTCACGCATTTTGGCCAGGACCACTCACATTAGTGCTTCCTAAGAAAAATTGTATACCTTCGATCGTAACATCAAATCTGCCATCGGTAGCAGTACGTATTCCTTCACATCCCGTCTTTAGAAAATTACTGAAGAAAACAGGCCTACCCCTTGCTGCACCAAGTGCTAATCCCTTTGGGTATGTAAGCCCTACAACATCGGCTCACGTTGTTGAAAGTCTTGGTTCAAAAATAAATCACATCCTTGAAGGGGGTGCGTGCGAAGTAGGTGTAGAATCAACCATTCTTGACTTAAGAAACCCCAAACTCCCAGTCCTTCTTAGACCTGGTGGAATTTCAAAAAATAAAATTGAAAAGGTACTTAAGTTAAAGGTTCTATCGGGAAATAAAATCAGGCATCCAAATCTGAAGTCAGGACAAATATCTCCAGGACTACTAAAAAAACATTATAGCCCTCATACGCCGCTCACACTTTCTGATCATTTAAAAGTAAGAAGCGCCATCAATAGTTCTAAAAATGAGGCTTGGTTATTCATTAAAAAGCCAAAAGGGGTAATTGCTAAAAATATATTCTTTCTCAGCAGATCTGGGAATTTAACCGAGGCCGCGCATAACCTTTTTTCAGTTTTAAGAGATCTGGATTCAGGGAATTGGAAGCAAATCCATGCTGAAAAAGCAATTGGGTCAGATATTGCTGTAGCAATTAACGACCGTTTAATACGAGCAGCGTCTAAGAGAAATCACTGAATAAGTCTAATTAACAACACTGTTGAAAAGACCTGAAGTAATTAATTTACAATTACTTACGTAGAATTGAGCTGGGGGGGTATGTATTAAAAACAGGATTGATAAATTACCCTGTTTTTGTCATGGTATAAGTGTTACCTACCCCCTGATTTTAGAATCATCGTATATTTTCTTATGAACTCATCGCGCTTACTTACGTCTGTAGTATCTCTAGTTTGCCTAAGTACTGCCCCTCTTATGGCTTTCGATGCACCTGCTTCGAGTGACCTTCAAGCGATGGCAACAACAAGTGCAGCACCTAGTGTTACAACTAACGCAGCACCTACATCAGCAGCGAATATATTTCCAAGTTTCTTTGGTCTACAAGACCTCCCTTACTCAGGTCTACAGAACTTTGCAGGTTTAGGGTTTCTTTTTGATCTAATTCCTACTCCTTACATACCTAAAACTCCTCCAGCAGGAACTATTTCACCTGTAATCACCTCACAACCTGCTTCTAAATCAGCAACTGCTGGCGGAATCGTAACTTTTTCTGCCACCATAACAGGAACACCTACCCCAACCTACCAATGGTTAAAAAATGGAATGTCTATTCGTGGTGCTAATACAGCTTCCTATACTTTAAATGCAGCCCAGATTGCCGATGCTGGTTCATATCAAGTAATGGCTTGGAATGCAGCAGGTGTGGTTAAATCTAATGCAGCAACATTATCAGTCGCAACTTCTGCTACTGCTTCGACTATAACTGCTCCTACAAGCCAAAACGTGGCAACTGGCGCAACCGTTAATCTGAATGTTAAAGCACCAACAGGATGTACCTACCAATGGGAATTTAATGGCAGGGCAATTTCAGGTGCTACAGCTGCAACGCTAACTTTGAACACGGTTGGTCCTACAGCTTCTGGAACTTATCTGGCACAAATTTCAAACTCTACAGGAGTAATAGCTAAAGAAGTTGCTAACGTAAATGTAACAACAAATGCACGCTTACTTAACCTTTCTGTTAAAGGAATCGTAGGAACAAATAATGATGCACTTACAGTTGGCTTTACAATCGACGGAAGTGGTTCAAAACAAATTCTCGTTCGTGGTGATGGTCCATCACTAACTGGGTTTGGTGTATCAAATGCAGTTTCAACTCCAGTACTTACTTTATACGGCAATAATCAAAAAGTAATCGCTACAAACACAGCATGGGGTGGCACTACAGCATTAATAAATTCAGCTGCACAAGTAGGTGCTTATCCAATCACTAACCATGCATCTAAAGATACGGCTCTGCTGCAAACTTTAACAAATGGCGGATATAGCGCAGTAATCACTGCTGCAGGAACAGCAACGGGTGTAGCTCTAGCAGAACTTTACGATGCTGATACAGGTACCCCATCAACTACTATGACCAATATTTCAGGTCGTGCTTATGTATACACTGGTGGAGATGTTCTAACCGCTGGTTTTACTATTGCTGGACCAAGCTCTGAAGAAGTTCTTATCCGTGGTATTGGACCAACGCTTGGCGGTTACGGCATTCGAAATGTTCTTAAAAATACAAAAGTAACTTTATTCGACTCAAAGGGTAATCAAGTATTTTCAAATGCAGGTTGGAATAACAACGATGCAATCAACAACGCTGGTACCAAAGTAGGTGCATTCCCTATGATGTTCCCAACTGGTGATTCTGCATTACTTGTAACACTAGCACCTGGTGCATACACAGTAAATGTTACTGGTGTAGCAGGAACAACAGGACAAGGTCTCGTAGAGATTTACGAAGTTAAGTAAAAATAAACCTAGTTTATTTTTTTAAGCTGAGCGGCTAACTCTAAAAGTAGTCGCTCATTTTGTGTCCGCGTGCCTACCGTAACACGAATCCATTCAGGTAATTTATATGGTGCTAAAGGTCTTACAATTAATCCGCGCTGCTGAAGTCCGTTAAATATAGCTGCTCCTTGACCTACTCTAACGAGTATGAAATTTGCAGCACTTGGCACAAACTCTAGACCTAGTGATCTGAAACCTGTTTCAAGTTGTTTAAGTCCAGCAGAGTTATCAGCGATGCATTGTTGAACAAATTGTGTGTCTTCTAGAGCAGCTATTGCAGCAGCCTGTGCTATGGCATTAGCATTAAATGGCTGCCGCACTCGGTTCAGTAATGCTATACATTCAGCTGAGGCGTAGCCGTAGCCTACGCGCAGTGATGCAAGTCCATATATTTTAGAAAATGTTCTTAAACAAATCACCTTACGACCTTCTCTAATTAATGCTCTCAAATCAGGCGCTTGAATTTGATATTCAGCATATGCTTCATCAAAAGCTACAATAACATGCTCAGGAAGATTTCGTATGAAGTTACAAAGGTCTGTCTCTGAATTTACTGTACCGGTGGGATTATTGGGGCTAGCTACAAAAACAAGCTTAGTCTTACTCGTTACTGCTTTAGCCATCGCATCAAGATCGTGGGTAAAGTTTTTTAACGGAACCTCTACTGCTTTTGCTCCGAACAAAAGTGCTACAAGTTTATAAACAACAAACGCAGGAGCACCCATAACTACTTCATCTCCTGGTTGTAAAAAAGCATGGCCTAGTAATTCTAAAATTTCATTTGAGCCATTTCCTACAATAATTTCATCTGCTTTGAATCCTAACTTTTGGGATAGTTTATCTCTCAACACAAAACATCCACCATCAGGATAAAGTTCGGCATGATGTAGTGCGCGCGTTGCAGCCTCGATTGCCTTTGGTGAAGGCCCAAATGGATTTTCGTTAGACGCCAACTTAATGATCTTTGAAGGGTCTAAGCCTAGTTCACGAGCAACGTCCTCTATCGGTTTGCCTGGTTCGTAAACCGGTTGAGTGAGTACTGAGGGGTTAGCCAAAGACTTAAAATCCATCCTTAGAGTAGAACATAAATTTGGCAGATGGCCAAACTTTGTTACATCGATAGATTACTTTATCCGACTATCTACCCGTACGACCCGCATTCCAGCAGCTATAGCAGCTTTAATCCCTGGTTCAGCATCTTCAAATACAAGACACTGAGTTGGTTCTACCATTAAGAGTTTTGCCGCGAGTAAAAACATATCTGGAGCTGGCTTACCATGAGTTACGTCATCAGCGCACACTATAGCCTTAAATAAAGAGGTTAGACCTGCTGTCTTAAGTGAGTTAAGTACGACGTCGCGCGTGCCGCCTGATGCAATAGCTAAAGGGTGCGTTGGATAAACTGATTTAGCGAAATCCACTGTGACTTGTATCGGTTGAGCTTCTGTATGCTCTTCGAGAAAAAACCTCTCTTTCTCATGAAAAACTTTAACGGGATCAATATTAAGTCCGTAGTGCGCTCCAATAATTTCCGCTACTTTTAAAGTTGGCACTCCACCGAGTGAATAAAATAGATCTTCATCTAACTGGGTCTTCAAGCCTACTTGCCGCATTGCCTTATCCCATGCCCGGTAATGTAGAGGCATAGTATCAATCAGTGTACCATCTAGATCAAAAATATAAGCAGCAAAGTTACCTGCTGGAATGTCGAGTTTTACGGGCATTTTTATTAATTGAAAGTGATGTATTAAAAATAATGTTCGCGGATTTACTCCGCTTACAGTTATAGCCTAAATCCTTACCGACCTATCGACGCATACCACGATGCAAACGACTCTGGGGCTTTGGAGCAGCATCTGCTATATTCTTTTCGTCGAATAAAGCTGAATAAATATAATTAAAGCCTTCGAGTTTTTTACGCTCTATTTTTGCTCCAATAAAACGTTCGATACTACGTGCGTCTCTAACGTCATCTTCCGTGACTAAAGTAAATGCGTCTCCTGATTGGCTTGCTCTACCAGTTCTACCAATACGGTGAACGTAGTCTTCTGGATTTTCAGGAACATCGTAGTTAACAACATGCGTTACACCGGCAATATCTAATCCGCGTGCTGCAATATCAGTTGCCACTAAAACTTGAAATTTACCGCTCTTGAATCCGTCGAGTGCTTCAACACGTTCTTTTTGACTGCGATCTGAATGCAATACACCAACCGTGTGCCCCATTGCTTGTAGTCGGCCTGCAATGCGATCTGCACCCATTCTAGTTCTAGAAAATACTATCAAACTTTTGAACTCTGTTTTTTCGAGTAGCAAACCTAGGAGATCAAACTTTTGTGAAGCTACTACAGGATAAAAAGCGTGGGCAATTGTTTCTGCAGCTGAACGCTGACGGCCAATCTCTACTTTTACAGGGTTATGTAATGCCCAGCTTGCAAGTTGTTCTATTTCCGGAGGCAGTGTTGCCGTAAAAAATAATGTCTGCCTTATTTTAGGACAGCTCTGGACAATTCGCTTAACATCAGGAAGAAATCCCATATCAAGCATTCTATCTACTTCATCTAAAACTAATATTTCAACTTGGTCTAATGAACAATTACCCTGTTCGAGATGGTCGAGTAAACGTCCAGGAGTTGCTGCTAAAATATCAACGCCACGTTTAAGATCGATGGTTTGTTTTCCATAACCAACACCACCGTAAACAATCGTAACACGAAGATCTGTGAACTTAGCGAATTTGTGAAATGCTTCTTCTACTTGAAGCGCAAGTTCACGCGTTGGTTCCAAAACTAAACAACGCAGAGAACCATGAGAATTAAGCCTTTGAATTATTGGTAGTGCAAATGCTGCTGTCTTGCCTGTGCCTGTTTGAGCCGAACCAATTACATCACCACCACCTAGTACCACAGGAATTGCCTGTGCTTGAATCGGTGTAGGTTCGAGATAGCCCATTTCCTGTACACCAAATGCTAAAGCGTCTGAAAGTCCTAGTTTTGTGAAAGGGGTGTCCATCTTAGGGACATTAATTGCAATCGCAGGCTTAAGAGGTTCATGCCCTGGATGTTGATAATCATCTCTTTCTGCTTTAGGTTTTGCAGGAAGTTCATGACGAGGACGATTAGTCGAGCGAGGTCCCCGATTGTCATACGGGCGAGAATTACCGCCTGCAGAACGTGGACCTTGATGACCACGTGGCCTGTGCTCTTGTGCAGCCCCAGATTTGTGCACCCCTGCAGGATGCCCCTGAGATGTACGATGTGTTGAACGCGGAGCAGAAGCCTTTCCTGCAAAAGTCTTGGGCTTTTGAGATGAAGTGAATGTCTCGCGTAATTTCGCTATAAACTTTCTTAACATAGTAGCCAGGATCGGAAAACGATCAGACTCCCTGCTATTCTACCGGTTTGCAACCTTTGAACAGGAATTAGCCCTTAAATCGATCTAGATTCTCAAGCGCCAGGGGTCTTTTTTTGCTGATGCCTAAGAATGCCCTCAATTTTCCATACCCCATGCTCGTAAGAGAGGTCATAGTCATATGACGCATTTGAACCATCTTCTGAAACTACTCTAACCTGAATAGAGCTACGCAATTGATTGTCTTTTACTAAGCCAAAGTCAGCTGATTTGTTAGACCAAATTTCTGGGTAATTTTGTTTAGTTACGGTCATAAATACGGCTTGTGGTAAATGACTTTGTAATGACCTAGAAGCGTATGAAAAGGCCTTGTCGAGATCGTGTATTCTAAAAGCATTTAATTGCCCTTCAATCACAGCAATTACCTCTTTTCTTACAGATGCGTTGCTGATTTTTAAATCCGGTTTCTGCGCATGCAAAGAACCAGCCCATCCTAAATATAAAAATAATATAATGACTTTAAGAAAACTGCGTGTTCTTAGCATCATCTATTATCACATGAGTTCGGATCTAATGCAATTCTTGTTCGATAAACACAAAAAAGGGGACCCCTTCTCAAGGATCCCCTAAAATATCTGTTAAACTAATAAATTAGAATTTAACTAAGAATTCAACACCTGCAAATGTTGCGTTCGTGATTGGCTTGTTATCGGAATACGATGTGTAAGATAACTGGCCGCGTAGGGCTAGATTACTTGTTAAAGCGTAAGTTGGAGCAACGCTGTACTTAATATAGCTTGGTCCATCTAATACTTTTTCACCGCTAAGTCCGAAGCAAGTGGTTGTCTTATCAGTCAAGGCATAGCTGTAGTAAACTAACCAGTTAGAACCTTTGTTACCAACACCACCATCTTTGTAGATTTCTTCTGCACTGATTGATGATGCTTTATCGATCTGGTAAGTACCCCATACATCGAAAACAGTTACTGCGGATCCATGTTTAGCCATTACTCCACCTGTATCAAATCCTGGCTTAGTTAGTGTTTCATAACCAATGCCAGCCCATAAAGTAAGGTTAGTGATACCGGTATAGGAAACATATCCTTCAAAACCAGCTTGGTGCTTTAAGCTACCTGCGCCTGCTGTGAAGTTATAACCTGGTTTGTTAAAAACAGAATCAACAACTGCGAAACCGACTGTAGTTGTTTTATCTACTGTATAGTCTAATTTAATTCCTTCGTGGTAACCTGGAATTGGAGCAAGGAATTGCTGATTAGCTAATGTAATCATATTATCTAGATTAAGATAAAATGATTCAAAACCTAGATAACTTACGAATTTACCTGCTGAGATAACAGCGCCTGAGCCTGTATCATATGAAAAGTAAGCATCAAGTAGAGTCGCTTCACTACCTGGTCCGGTACCACCTTCAGCAGAAGGACGATAGTAAGTGCTAAATACAGCACTCAAATTTTTTGTAGGTGTGATATTCGCTTGCAGTAATGCTGCATCAACATTCAGCGAATCAGTGTATGAGCCTACGTTTGGGCTGGTATACTGGTACGATCCAACTGCCCATCCAGTTACGGATAATTGATCATTCACTTTAACTTGTGCAAAAGCAGGTACCACAAAAAGTAGTGATGCTAGTGCTGCGAGTTTTGTCTGTGTTTTCATAGTTTGTTTTCTGATTTATGTGTTTGTTAAGCGATGTAGTCTCGGATTGCTCTAGTTAGCACAATCGTTGCCAATATTATAAGTTAGGTACTTAAATATTAACTTATCACTCAGAATATTCTTAAGTTGTTCTTTAATAACAACTTACAAATACACCAAGGGATAAATACACAGATTAACACAGCTATATCGACAAAAATTTACCTGACTTTAATGATTTTTTTACCCTTTTAGACTAACCTAAACGGGTTATTCGCTGTCTCACATCTTCAGCGAATTTTTGGATATGATAATCTATTAAGTCATTCACTGACAATGAATTGTCTATAACTAATGGAGTTAAATCTACAGCCCAAACAGCTGATGAAACACCGTCGATCTGATGCGACGTATGAAAGGTGGCATTAGCCAAACGACGTCCCATTGCAGCTAGATCATACCTCTTGCCGCCTTTAATTTGTGATTCAAATACTTCGAGCAAAGCAAGGGCTAGTTCAGGTCTGCGGCTAGTATCTAATCCAATTTTTGCTTCATCCAACAGCCAGTCGAGATCTCGCCATACCTCACAGCCTAAAACTTTTTTAGGCCGCAAATCCACAGGAAGTGAGCGGATTGAAGATATACACCTTAATAAAACAGCAATATGCGTATCATGCTTATCGGCTGGATTATGCAGATACACTACATCAGGCAGGCAACCAGCGAAAATTTTATGTAAGTCTAAGGCAACCCCAGGATGATCCGTCGCCTTCACATCTGCACTTGGGTGAGCGAGTTGAATCTGAAGATTGTACTTTCCTATATCAGCTGCATTACGCTGTTCTTGTTTACGCACCCCCTGCATTTGCAAATCGGTCATACCAGCAAAAGGACCATTTCTTGGAGAACCTGCACCGTTTGTTACAACGACTCCTGTAAAGTGATTTGAATTATTATCATAACATTCAGAAATACCCGAATAAGCCATGATCTCAATATCGTCTTGATGTGCAGCAACACATAAATGGGTAGTTCGTTTAAGGGCAGATTCTAGACTTAAACCTGAGGTGGTATAACAATCCGCTTCTGCATTCGAAAATTTCATAGCTTAGAATTAAGGAAATAACCGTTTAGGATATTCATCTTTGAGAACCAATTGCTCAATAGATGCCTGCACACGAGGCTTGTCTTCTTTAAAGGTAACACCAAACCATTGTGACTGCGTGATATGTATATCAACGTGGATTAAATTTGTCCTAACCATGTCAGAAACAGTTACTGGTAAATAAAATTCAGCTTTGGGATTACTCCCATGTGTTTTAACAAATTGCTTTAATTCAGTTTCGAGTAATCCAAATAGCTCCGGGGTAAAACCCCAGCAATTCATTGAAACAATTTCATCACCAGATAATTTTTTTCCATGACCTACTTCAGAAGCCAGTATTCCAGTTGTCTCTTCAATAGAGATAAGCGTATTTGCCTTACTGGTACATACTCCACGAGCTACAGCTCCATACTCAGAAAGGGTGTCTTTAAGCCTAAAGCCAATAAGTGCAAAGCGAGAAATTTGTGAATCATTTTTTAACGTATTAAAAAAGCCGCTTAACTTTTGGAACGCATCCCTGCCATAAAAATCATCGGCGTTGATTACTGCGAAAGCTTCCTTCACGGCATGTCTTGCACACCAGACCGCATGACCCGTACCCCACGGCTTTGTTCTTTCAAGAACTATAGGACAGCCTTCAGGCAAATCGTTTTGATCCTGGAAAACATAATCGACCTGCACTTTACCTGAATATTTATATCCTACGCTAAGGCGAAAAGCTTCTTCAATGTCTTTACGAATCACGAACACAACCCGCGTAAATCCAGTACGAAGTGCATCAAAAACAGCGTAATCTAAAACAGTCTCTCCACTCGGCCCAACAGGGTCAATTTGCTTGAGTCCTCCATACCGAGAACCCATTCCTGCTGCGAGTACGACAAGTGTAGCGGCCATAATTTAAATTAAGCAGCCTTCTTTAAAAGAAACGGAGCAGCCTCAGCGCGTGCTTTATTTACCTGATCAATAAACTTTGGATTCTTGAGTAATTCTTTAACGAAGGATTCCGCAAGAATGCGTCCTCCTGCAGTATCCGTTGGAAAATGCACGCCACCAACAACACGAGCCCATGCAATTTTATGAGCTTCATCAAATAACGCCGCACGTTTTTCTGGAAATAATTCTGCGAGAACTGCTGCACGTACATAAGCTCGATACGTATGACCACTTGGGTAACTATCTGTCTTGGGACGAATCACACAGGGCTTAACATCTGCCGATAATAGAAATGGACGAGTCCGTTTATATAAAACCTTCAGTCGTCCGCTTAACCCATTAGCATCCTGCTCGACCTGCTCTATTAAAGCCGAAGTTAAAGGTAGGTTTTGTGCTGTAAACCATGATCCCAATATCGGTGCGTACATATACGCGCTATCATTAACAACCATCTTTGCATAAGCGACTTGGTCTGCCGTACGTGATGCTTGAACACGAAGCAAGGTCTCAAGATCTGCCGCGGCGGCTAATGAATCAGGAGCGGGAGGAAGAGGTATAGCTTGTCTGATATCAATTTCGCTTACATCGACGAAATTACTGTGATGAGGTGCTTCAGCTTTAGTATCGCTACTAGTTTGAGCGGATAAAAATGATACCCCTAAACTAACACAAAGAAGAATGACTGCTTTAAATTTTACTTTCATTCACAACTTTGTGACAGAGTTTTGTCCTTTTGCGAAGTCGTATTTGTAGAATCACATTATCTAAGATTAGCTCTGTCCTTGCAATAATCGGTGCTAAGGGCCAACACTGATCCTCTATTATCCATGTCTACTGCTCCTATTCAATTCCACGGTGCTACAGTTGTAGCTAAAGCTAACGTATATTTTGACGGTGGTGTTGTCAGTCACACCGTTTTACTTCCAGGAGAGGTAAAAAAGACCTTAGGTCTGATTCGTCCTGGAACCTACTACTTCACAACAGGAGCTCCAGAACGCATGGAAATCATTGCTGGTGACTGTATCGTTAAGCTTGATGGCACAGCAAATGATGTGACTTACGCAAGCGGTACCCATTTTGATGTACCTGGCAAAAGCGGTTTTCATATCACCGTTAAAGCAGGGCTATGTGAGTACATCTGTTCTTTCTTAAGCTAATTAAGCTTAATAAAACAGTATTAGCGTCTCCAGTTAAACTGGGTTGCCCCTAAGCTGGAATCATCTTCCCCGCGTTTAAATACGCTCACAGCAGACCAAGAGACTGTGCTCACAAATAAAACGAGCACGGTTATGGAGAGAGCGGGAGGAAAGTAAAAAACGCCTAAGATCGAACCACGCATGAGATCAACAGCGTAGGCAACGGGATCGAAGTGAGTAGCAACTTGCATCCAATGCGGGGCATTTTTTAGAGGATACAAAGCTCCGGAAAGAAAAAACATTGGCATTAATATCGCGTTACTTACGATCGGAAAAACCGTCGCTGATTTAAATCGAGAGGCAACTGCTACACCTAGGGCAGAAAATGTAAGTGATGCAATAAACATGGATAAAATCAATTGGATGAGTGATCCAAAACTCATGCTTATGCCTGCCAAGGGCGCAAAAGGTAAAACGATAACACCTTGCACAAAAGCTTGAATAGCTCCTGAAGTAATTTTGCCATATGCTATTGCATAACGAGGCAGTGGAGACACAAGTACTGCTTTAAAAAACCCTATTTGCCTGTCGAATACAATTACGATAGCCGCAAAGGCCGCTGAAAATAAAAGCGATAAACCAAGCACCCCAGGAAAAATATATTTTTTGTATTCTACAGCCCCTTGTTGTGAACTAGCACCAAGGCCTGCACCAAGGACAAATAAATAAAGGAGTGGTTGAGCAAGACCAGCTACAAGACGAGCACGGTCTAGCCATGCCCTTTTCAGATCTAAAATTACGATCGCATATATACCACGTATCATGACCATTTTCCTCCCTTGCCTCGACCTTCGCCAGCTGGAGTTTCTCCAGCAAGTTTTCGTCCAGTTAATGTAATAAAGACATCTTCTAAGCTAGGTTCGTGCACTTCAACGCGCTGAACTTTAACATTTAAGTTACGCATTAATTCAGGAACCACTGAAGCAGGATCTGGATGAATTAACATCAATTCTTTAGAATGACTTTCTGTTGTATAACCGTGCTCTATAAGCCATGCTTTAGCCTTAACATCGTCTTCAGTGGATAGACGAATAACTCCACCGCCTAAGCGCGACTTAAGCGCACGTGGTGTATCGAGTGCTACAATATTTCCAGCATCAATTAATGCGATACGGTCCGCCACCTCGGCTTCCTCCATATAGTGTGTGGTGAAAAAGACCGTGCGTCCACTTTCTGTTAAGCCTTTAATATGACCCCAGAATGCACGACGTGCATCCACATCAAGGCCAAGGGTTGCTTCATCGAGAAATAAAATACCTGGATCTGTAACTAGTGCTCGAGCTAGTTCCAATTTGCGTCTTTGCCCTCCAGATAATCTTTCAGCTGGTCGATCTGCTCCCTCTTCTAAGCCAAGACTGGTGATAAGTTCAGTAGCTCTCACTTTTGATTTAGAAATCGAAAGCCCATAAAAAAGCCCCATGAGTTCAAGATTATCACGTCCTGTAAGACGTTTCTCAATGGCAGGCTCTTGGAAAACAATACCCATAGACTGCCTTACTGCATCGCGATCTTTCACGACGTCTTTTCCAAGAACTGTAGCAAACCCAGCACTTGGAGAGCGTAAGGTAGCTAGAATTGAAAATAGCGTCGTCTTTCCAGCTCCATTGGGTCCTAAAAGCGCGAACAACTCCCCTTTTTTAATTGAAAGATCAATTCCTTTTAAGGCTTGGGTTTGACCATAATTTTTCGTTAAGCCATTCACGTGAACAGCTAACAAATCGTCTGTTAAAGAATTATCATTTGCCACACTGTTAGCGCATATAAAATAAAATCCTAAAGCAAACTTTTCCTGCGCATAGGTTGCCTTCTTTGCAGGCTATGATTACTTTTATGCTATACCGTTGAGTTAATTTTAAAAAATAAGCCATGGCTATCGCATCACCAATTCGCAGTTTTTTCATTCTCTTACTACTTGGAGTTCTTTTAATGACATTAGCTCTTGTCGTACGGTCAGGTATTTTCGAACTAAAGACTCACGACGAACCTATTAATACAGCGATGCGTTCGGCAATGGCCGAAAAAAATCCCCAGCTTTCAACAGAAGATTCACTGACCGTTGATCGTTTGTATTCTACAGCCCAAAAACTTCCTTCTGGCTTGCGTTACATCATTCGTAATTTTGGCACAGGAGATAAAAAACCACGCTCAGGTGACATGATCACTGTTCATTACGTTGGTCATCTTCTGGATGGAAGTGCAATCGATAGTTCATATCAGGGAGGCGCCTCACTAACATTTAGAATAGGAGAAGGTCGTGTAATACCTGGATGGGAAGACGCAATTCCGCGTATGAAAAAAGGTGAGAAAAGAACCTTAATTGTTCCTTACTGGTTAGGCTATGGAATACAGGGTAAACCACCCACAGTGCCTTCTAAAGCTACTCTTGTATTCGATATAGAACTTCTGGACTTCTAAACTGCATTAAAGACCGACAAGAGATCCATTTTGTTTTATCCATCTCTCTGCTTCTTGCCAAGACGGACATACTTCAGCAACACGATCCCAAAACCGTTTGGAATGATTCATCTCTTTAAGATGCATTAATTCATGGAAGATAATATAATCACGAACAAAATCTGGTGTTTGAATCAGTCGCCAGTTAAGAGATATAGTGCCTGAGGCCGAACAAGAACCCCAACGTGATCTTTGATTACGTACAGTCACTTGTTTAGCATCAACACCCGTAAGAACAGCGAGTTCCCACATTTTTCCGGGAAGTTCAAGGCGAGCTTTTCTTGCAAACGAAGCTTCGAGCGTTGGTTTTAAATTTCCTTCTAATTTGTAAACACGAAATACATCAGCTGCTAAGCAAACCGCGGGAGGCTCAGCGGCAGCTAGACGCACTTGCGTCATTTCACCACGCCACAAAACAAAAGTCCCTATAGTCCAAATTTCTTCTGTGCGTGGTTTCTTAAGTTGTCTTTGCCTAGCTCTTTCCAACCACCCTTTTTGCAATTCTACAAAATGTCTAGCTTCTCGTTCTGATCCGCGTGCAGGAATAGTGGCAAGCACTGTACCGTCTTTTTTAAGAGTTAGTCGGTAGCGAGTTGCTTTGAAGCTACGCCGAAATTCTATAGCGTCAGTCGTCTGGGACTTGTTACCAAATAGATCTGGGATTTCTACATCTTTATTCACAATGTGCGGCGAGGTCTTGGAAATACAGCAGGACTTACATGCCCTGCTTCATCGAATGCTTCGAGCCCAAAAATGACATTGTCTTTAGAAAGGCCTTCGATCGTTTTGCGATTCACGTTTGCAGGAACATCCAGTGAGTGCTCCCAAAAAGCAGATGTTGTTTCACGCCATACAATACGGTAACCCGCAAGACTTGGTTCTTTGTTAGGAAGCCAGCGCAGCGTTGTATCATTTTCCAATCGCGCTGTTTCAATTTGTACTCCCTGTGGTGGTGCAGGCGCACGTGCTAAAACTGCAAGTGATGATGCATTAATCCGAGTCACTTGAGCCGCATAAGCATAATCTACAAATTCAGGCCTATCGCCATAGGGAACGCCGTCAACAACTCTTACATCTTCATGTTGATGATGATAATTTTCCGCTGGTTCTGTAAATCTAACAGCAGGATACCCTTGCTGTAAGAAAGGCTGATGATCACCGCCTCTTAAATATCGATCTGCTCTATAGATTACGTGAACCGTCATATCAGGAACATATTGAAGAGCGGTATCACGAACTAACCTAGCTAGCTGACGTGAGGGTGAATCGTTTTCTCCGCCTGTGCGTATAAGTTCAAGTAATTCATCTGTGGGTTTTCCTTGTGGGGATACTCCCTCGGCAAATAGGCGAACTGTATTGCGATCAACTTTTCCTATCTGTGATTTTGAATTACCTATTATGTCATTATCGAACATGCCTAAGATATGCATTGAATTTTGTCGTGCCTGTTGAGCCCAGTGACCTGAACCAAGTAGCGCCTGCTCTTCGCCAGCAACTGCCATAAAAATAAGTGTAGCAGAAAATTCGTGCTTAGACATAACACGCGCCATCTCGAGTACTGCAGCAACGCCTGAAGCATCGTCATCTGCTCCAGGGGCTGGGTTTACTGCATCAAGTACATTACGATTACAGGAATCGTAATGCCCGCTCACCACATAGACTCGATTTTCCGAGGCCGGATCTGTCCCGGGAAGTGTAGCTACAATATTAATTAACTGAACGGGGTGCGGAACTCGGGGTAATGAAATAGGCTGCAAAAATGAGTCGGTTTGCACACGTAGGCGTCCACCCGAAGCTGCCGCAACGCGCTCAAACTCAGCTTTAATCCAAGAGGCAGCTCCCCCAATACCATCCCCGCTAGGCAAAGGATCTGAAAGCGTGTGCCTAGTCTTAAAACTAGAAAGCACATAAACCGATCTCTGGATACGTTCTGAAGATATTTCAGAAACTATTTTTTGGATGTCTAAATCCGTATTAGGCGCACCTCGCATAAAAGGCAAAAATGCCAAAAATGCAGATAAAACGCCAAAAACCTTGAGCAAATGGCTAAAAAAGCGCATAAAAAGGAGTGAGTGCAGCCTTGGGCTGGTGTCAATCAAAGCAGTGTTTAGGCAGTCCGATTTCGTTCGGCTTAAACCAGATCCTTGACACCCCGCCCTTGATAAGGCACTTCCGTCAACTCTTAACAACTAAGTAATATGCAACCGACCTTCCGCCCGCACCGCAAAAAGCGCGCCCGCAAGATAGGCTTTCGAGCCCGTAAAGCCACCCGTGGTGGCCGTAAAGTACTCGCTGCCCGCCGCGCTAAGGGCCGCAAACGTCTGACTGTAGTCTGACGTTTTGTAAGTTCTTATCATTCATGGATTACCGCCCTGAGCAGCATCTACGCCGCCAGAGCGAAATTCGTGCACCCAGAGAACAGGGTAAACGTACTGATTGCCAAGCCTTTACGGTATGGTCTCTACCCAGGGACCCTGCTTTAAAGACTATATCTGTAAAGGGTCCTCGTGTCTGCTTTGTGGCATCAGCTGCAGCAGTAGGGGGCGCAATTCAGCGCAATCGTGCTAAAAGACGCTTAAGAGAGATTTTTCGTAAAAACCAGGGTCTACTCACCACAAACATTGATTTAGTCTTTGTTGCGCGTGGTGCGGCAGCTAGAAGACCTTTTAAAGAGATGGAACAAAAGTTTATTGATGCCTGTAAGCGCATTAACCCCGTCCAGGCCCCTTAATTCCCTATATGCCCTCACGTTCCCCAGTTTTACTTAATTTGGTCCGCAAGGCTAGTTTTAGGGTATCTGCTGGCCTCATTGCCATAATCAAAGGGTATCAAAAAGCGATTTCACCTGCTTTGCCGCTTATTTTTGGCTCAAATTGCGGTTGTCGCTTCAGTCCTTCCTGTTCCCACTATGCTATTGAGGCTATCCAGACGCACGGTTCAATTCGTGGGTCAGGCCTAGCAACACGCAGAATTTTAAAGTGCACGCCCTTTAGCATAGGTGGTCACGATCCGGTTCCTGCATCTCGAGTAGCGCATAATTCCATTTCCTCAGTTAAACCCTCTTTTCTGTAATTCTTAACCTTTCTTAATCCGTGGATAAAAAGAACACTATTATTGGTATCCTACTTCTTGCTGCTGCTGTTGGCTCTATGATACTTGGCAACAAGTACGCGGTTCCACCACAACCTACAGCCCAAGCTGCTCGACAAGAAGTTGCTGCCCAGCCAACAGTTCAAGCCAAAGAAACTTCTATTGTCGCAAGTGGCACACAAGCCAACTTCGTTAGCGCAGCCTCGGATAATCAAGGGGCTCAAACTGCAACTCTTCAGAACAGCTACATACAAGTTCACTTCACAAACTTTGGTGGAGCAATTCGAGATGTGTCATTTGTTCATAGATTGCCAAGTGGAAAGTACCAATATCCAACAAAGCTCGATGACCCAGAGCCTTTTGTTTTCAACGAACTACATGCAGATCCTGCACTCGCTATTGTTAATTTTCCAGGACTAGATCGCACGGCACAATTCAAACTTGTTTCACAGACCTCAACAGAAGTCGTTTATAAAACAGTTATAACAGGAGGTTATGAAGTAACACGTCGTTATATTTTAGCTCCAGATACAGGTGCTGATAGCGATCCTTATCAACTACGTACAGAAACAACATTTAAGAATTTAGGTAAAGACACAGTTAAGCCAATGCGTGTCGATTTAGCGGTAGGCACAGCAGCTCCACTTGATGCAGCCGATAATGGTTTATATCTAGCTGCTTGGTATTCTAACGGCAAAGATTCCAATAATATTCTTCGCAATAAGCTCGAGCAAAGCGGCGGATTCTTTGGCATGGGAGCACATGATGCGATTGCTTCAATCGAAACACCTGGCCCCCTTTCGTGGGCTGCAGTAAGTAATCGTTTCTTCGTAGGCATACTCACTCCTGATCAACCGGCTTCTAATTTAAGTGTTCGCCGTGTAAAATTACTTTCTGATTTATCAGACTCTACAAACTTAGCTTATGGAGTTTCAGATACTGCAGGTTTTGATTTACCAGCTCTTAAAGCAGGCGAGCAAACCACATTAGGTGCTAGCTATTATGTAGGACCAAAAGAATACCGCCGTTTATCTAATGCAGATGTATTCAAAGCTGACCAAGACAAAGTCATGCAGTTTGGATTCTTTAAATTCTTTAGTGCACTGCTGTTAACTTTAATGACCTGGATACATTCGTTCGTTCCGAACTGGGGTCTAGCAATCATTTTAACAACTCTGACTTTAAAAATCATCTTCATTTATCCTACTCTATCTGCATTCCGTTCCTCACGTCGGATGCAAAAAATTCAGCCTCAGCTGAAAATAATTAACGAAAAATTTAAGGATAATCCTACGAAAAAAAATATGGCTACCATGGAGCTCTTTAAGGAGCACAAGGTAAATCCAATGGGAGGTTGTCTTCCAATGTTACTGACGATGCCATTTTTCTTCGGCTTTTTCTCGATGCTGCAAAGTACTGCTGAACTACGCTTTGCTTCATTTTTATGGGCTCATGATCTGTCCTCACCGGATACGGTAGGTCATTTATGGGGCTATGCTGTTAATATTCTTCCTTTAATTCTAGGCCTTGTATCCTTTACTCAGATGCGCTTAACGCCTCAGCCGACTGTGGATAACGCCCAAGCGAAAATGATGATGTTTATGCCGCTGATGTTCCTGTGGTTCTGCTATAGCTACTCATGCGCGCTCTCGCTATATTCAACAACCAACGGTTTATTCTCCATTATTCAACAGCTGATCATTAACCGCGCCAAAGATGATGGTGATCCTGCTAACGTAGCTGTAGGAACAAATGGTAAACTTATTAAAAACGTTACCCCAGGTAAGAAGAAATAATTCCAAGACTGGTTTTATTCCCAACACAACCAGTTAAGACCACGCCCTTGCACTTAAGGGTAAAAGCGCATAAGTGTAGATGTCGATGACAGATGAAGTAGCAGTTGAGCCCAAATCAGGCAAATCCTCTAACCACCTCGCACCAGGTGATGTTGGAATTGTAGTGCCTCACGATTTTGTCTACTCACATCCTTTCGCTTTTAAAAGTGGCCAAATAATCCCAGGTTTTACGCTGCGGTATGAAACGTACGGAGCACTCAATGCAACACGGGATAATGCTATTCTGATTTGTCATGCCTTAAGTGGCGATCATCACTGCGCTGGATGGCATAAAGCAGAAGACCGTAAACCGGGCTGGTGGAATAATATTGTTGGTCCCGGAAAAGCTGTAGATACAAATAAATTTTTTGTTGTGTGTGCTAATGTGATTGGAGGCTGCCAAGGCTCTACGGGTCCAGCATCGATTGATCCCTCGACACAAAAAGCTTACGGCATTCACTTTCCTTTCGTAACAATTGCTGACGTAGTTCGTTCACAAAAACTACTCTTAGAGCACTTAGGTGTTTCTGAATTACATGCAATCATGGGCGGATCAATGGGCGGTATGACTGCAGTTCAATTTAGCATTGAATTTCCAGCATTTGTGAAACGCGTTCTTGCTATGGCAACGACTGCTCGAGAAAGCGCTCAAGCAATAGCCTTCAATGAAGTAGGGCGTCAGGCAATCATGCAGGATCCAGCCTGGAACCAAGGCGACTATCCTCGCGATGGAGGACCGCGCGTTGGTCTAGCCATTGCACGCATGATGGCTCATATCACGTATCTGAGTGATACATCAATGGACAGAAAATTTGGTCGCCGTAGAACCACGCTACAAAATCAAGAAGGTGTGCCAGCACTTGATGCTCCTTTTGAAGTGGAAAGTTATTTGAAGCACCAAGGACAAAGTTTTATTAATCGCTTTGATGCGAATTCCTATCTGACTATAACTCGTGCGTTGGATAATTTTGATTTAGCTCAGGGCTACACTTCACTTGAAAAAGCAGTGGCGTGCGTTCAATCCGAATGTCTGATTGTTGGTTTTGAGAGCGATTGGCTTTTCCCTCCCGAACAAAATAGAGAAATTGCACTAGCTCTACTTAAATGCGGTAAGCGTGCAAGTTATGCTGAGCTTGCTACTGACTTAGGTCACGATTCATTTCTTTTAGAAAGTGAAGAGCTGTACGCGATTGTACGTTCTTTTTTAGGCCGAAAAACCAACGCTACTGATTTTGCGATTTAAGGCATGAGCAACATTCCCGAAAAACGTACTATCGATATGCAGGTGATTGGAGATTGGGTTGAACCAAATTCCAAAGTTTTGGATTTGGGTTGCGGCAAAGGAGAGCTATTGGGTTATCTCATGCGTCAAAAACAAGTTATCTCTACAGGGGTAGATCTTGATTTTGAGCGGATTACGGCCTGCGTAGAACGTGGTGTAAGCGCATACCAGGGAGATATGGCGAGTTTCATGGCTGCTTTCCCTGAAGGACACTTTGACCGTGTTATATGCTCAAGAACGCTTCACGAATTACATAATCCAGCAAGTGTCATACTTGAAGCCCTTCGAGTGGGAAAAACCCTCACGGTTGGTTTCGTAAACCATGGCTTTTGGAAAAATCGTTTCTATACACTTTTCCAGGGCAAGAAGGTAAAAAATTTAATTTACCCAACAGAATGGGATGAAAGTCGTCCAGCTAATCCCGTAACAATTGCTGACTTTGAAGCATTCTGTAAGAGAAAAGAAATTAAAATTAGTCGCCGTGTTCATTTACTCGGAGATTGGAAAAGCCCTTGCCGTTTATTTCCTAACTTGCTTTCCGGGTACGCGCTTTACGATCTGTCGAGGTAAGTTTTATTTTTTTTAAATGCTCTGCCTTAAACATGCAGATGCAGTTTGATCCATCTGCTGTTGATAGCCAAATAGGTTTAAGGTGTTTAAATTCTTTGTCTATTGCCTCTTGTAGTCCTCCTACCTCGATTAAGACAGAGCCGTGCGAAGCGAGCCGTGGAACTGACTGTACGAGAAGTTTGCGTATAATATCCAAGCCGTCTCCACCACCGTCCAACGCCATACGAGGCTCGTGGTGAAACTCTTTAGGAAGTTGATCTACGTGCGCACTAGGCTCGTAAGGAGGATTACTTAAAATTAAATCGTATGTCTTAAGAGGAACCGAGTCGAAAACATCACTTTGATATAACGTGATGCGCTTTTTTAAATCATGATTAGTAACATTTATTTTAGCCACATCTAGCGCATCCTCAGAAAGATCAATCCCGTCTACTTTGGCATCAGGAAAAGCGTGTGCTAACAAAATTGCCAAACAGCCTGAACCTGTACACACATCTACCATCTGCTTAGGGGTCTGTTTGAGCCCCGTAAGTAAATCGATGTAGGGAATAATTTCTAAGAAATAACTACGCGGAATAATTACGCGCTCATCTACATAAAAACCAAATTCACCAAGCCATGCTTCTTTGGTTAAATATCCTGCAGGAATATGTTCGAGTATTCTTTTCTTAAAAACTTCTGTTAGTGATTTGATTTCACTGGTTTTAAGTTTTCTTGATAATACTGATGTATCGCTATCCATAGGGATACCGAGTGTAAATAAGATTAAATACAATGCCTCGTCGTGGGCATTATCTGAAACCTGACCCAGCGCTAACTTATATTTTACATAAAGCTTCTTTGTAAAACTAAGCCACTTTCCTGGTGTTGTGAGCTCCGCGGTTTTTGCAAACGGATTTGAAATTGAGCGCTGTGACGTGGCCATTTTATTTAGTTAAATGTTCGTGGCTAAATATATGCTCTGAGCAGTAGCAGTGATCTCCGGCACATTTTGAGCAATATCTGAAATCTAATTCTGTATTAGATACATCAGTTTTTTTACATATCGTACATTGATGTCTAAATGAAGGAGCTTGCGCGGTGCGCACAGCACGACCAACACGTCTTGTTTTATTACCTGCAGAGGACCAAATATCTCGCCCAAAGAAAATAATAACATTACCGGCGGCCGATATAATCTGAAGACGTATGCCTAAAGAGCCTTGAATAAATCCAAATACAGCGAATACCCAGACAACGAGCGCCAACCAGCGTACTTTAACTGGAACGACAAAAAATATTAACATCTCAAACTCTGGATTCAAATAAGCGAACGCTAGAAATAACGAGTATCCTAAATACACATTTGAAACAGGTATAAGCGGCGCAAGAAAGGATAGCCCAACGGTTAGCGCCCAACCAAAAATAAGAAATAAGTTATATTTAAATGATCCCCAAACCGCTTCTAAAGCATTGCCCATGAAGTAAAAAATCCACCACCCAAAAACAAGGAAGACATACCCAAACATTCCGCCCGAGGGGATTGATGTAACAAATACAAAGGTAATGATACGCCACCATTGTCCAGCCAGTGCAAATGCAGGGATATAGATAAAGTTTGCTGGGTTTACCGTACCAAGCATTCCAGTAAGAACTACGAAAACTTGGCCTATAATTATATATAGAGTTAGGTTATGGATGCAGAATCGTCCAAAATTGCGCTCTAGTTTATCGAGAAAAGACATGATCAAAAAAGTTATGAATGATTAGTTATTTTTTAAGTAACCGGTTTAATTCTGTAATGAGTTTCTGCTTTTGCTTATCTAATTGTGGTTCAGATATTGTACGGATCAGTAAACTAGCATGATCATAACGATTATCTTTCATTAGTACATTAACAGCGTGAAGTCGCATAGTTTCACGTTCTAAATTAGTTTTAGCTTTTTCTTCGAGATGTGCCCATTGAATTAGAGCTCCTGGCCAATCCGGTTTTTCTAAATCGTAAAAAGCCTCGGCATAACGGTAGGTAAACTCTATACGTTCTGGAGCAAGTTCGGCAGCTTTCTTAAAAGCGCTAAGCATTGTCTCATCTAATTGAGGACGTGTGTAGATTCCTTTTTTAATAAAATCATTGCGCGCTTCATACAACAGCGAACCAAGCTGGTAGTGGTAAAGTGGTTGATCTGGCGCTAATTTAATCGCTGCGATGTAATAATTAATTGCCTCCAAAGGTCTTCCTTCTTCAGCGAGGTAGTTTCCAATCTGGTTTTTAACGAGCGGGATATCTGGATCGAGTGAATTTGCTTTAAGCAGCATCATCGCCGCCTCCTTCTGCATACCTAGTTTTGATAACAAATAACCATAGGAAGCATAACCTGCTGCAAAATTAGGGCTATCGTGCACCAAGAGATCGTACTCGTGGCATACTTCTTGGAGCTGAACTCGAATACTTTCTACATCTAGGGTTTCACCCCCTTTGTTTGCGTTATCTAATATAATCTTTTGGCGTTCTACTATACGCTTTAAGTTACGTTGCGGTAAAGTCACCCCATCTGGTTCATCTGCGCAAAGCCCTCTGCTAAGCGCACAAAGCGCTATACATGAAATCCAAAAATAGCGTGTAGGAGTTGAGTTCAAGAGATACTAGACAGGTTCAACCTTTGGTTGTTCAGACGCAACCTTAGAGGTAAAAACCTTCCTATCAAAGCAGTTGTCACAAGCCATTAAGACTGCAATAAACAAACCGACTGTTATTTCTAGCAATCTTAACCTACTTTTGCCCTGAATATTCTAGACCGACATATTTTCAAAAGCGCATTATTTACCTGTGCTGCTGCTGTTGGTCTTTTTTCATTTATGTTGGTTACGGGTAATGTTGTGCGCGATTTGATCGGACCAGGTCTTTCCGGACAGTTATCCTTAAGTTCTTTCATACAGCTTATTGTTTTATTGGTACCCTTAGGTCTTACCTACGGACTTCCTATGGGAATGTTAACGGGAGTACTTTTAACCTTGGGCCGTTTATCAGCCGATAGTGAAATTACTGCGATGCGCGCCTGCGGTGTTAGCTTAGCTCGCATAGCACGACCACTAATTATTTTAGGCCTGCTTGGTTTTGCAATTGGCCTACCTGTAAACTTTGAATCGATGCCTCAAGCTCGTATGCAATACGACCGTGTACTCACAGATGCCCTGCGTGCTAGTCCAATGAGTTTAATTGCTCCTAAAACATTTATTCGAGATTTTCCTGGCTTTGTCGCTTACGTAGGATCGAAGGATAAAGATGAGCTTAAGGATTTTTGGCTCTGGCAACTCGATAAAGATCGCCGTGTGGTTCGCTTCATTCGTGCTGCTTCAGGCCACATTGAATACAGCGCAAATACTAACGAACTGATTCTTACTTTGTATCAGGCCCAGATAGAAACTCGTAACGATACTAATCCAGATAATTTTAGTGAACCCGAACCTATCGGCGTATTTCAGAAGGTTGAGCCAATGCATTTGTCATTGGATAATATTTTTGGTCACGCAGGCCCTCGTCGTAAACCCGCATGGATGACTTACGGTGAACTTCAGGCGGAGATTAAACGCTTGGCCTCTGAAGTCGTTCCTGCATCCCAATTAAAAGATCATGTCCGTACACAAATGAAGTACTCGATGACGATCACGGATAAGTTTACAACAGCACTTGCTGCACTCTCCTTTGTCTTAGTTGGTATTCCCTTAGGAATAAAAGTCTCCAGAAAGGAAACCAGTGCTAATCTGGGTGTAGCTGTGGGGTTAGCCTTAGGGTACTATTTTCTGACTGTAATGGTAAACTGGCTAGATCGTCATCCGGAATATCGGCCAGACCTGCTTCTATTACTTCCGAATATAATCTTTATCTGTATTGGCCTTTGGCTCTTTAGAAAAACAGAGCAAAATTCCTAGGTTAATATATAAGTTGTTATCCATTAAATAGATAACAATACATACGAGTGAATCGACTAAGCTTTCTGCACGGCAACGAGGCCACTACGGCCATCGATTTCTGCCATAACCTGCTCACCTACCAGCACTGCCTGGGGCTTAGATAAAATCTCTTTAGCAAGGTCGTCCATACGCACAAATTCTACTCCGACATCTTTCCACGCTTGAAGTAGCGTGCGAAATAGAGGACGCCTACCCATACCTTCAATTTCTGCGTGAAGGGTAAAAATATTAGGTCTATCTGATTTCAAAAGTTTAACGTAATGCTCAACGATACTTGAGTCTGGATATTCAGGTCTACCTAGGAGTTCATCGAAAGTAGGTAAAGTACTCGGAATCTCTACTGTTTTAAAAACCTGTCCGTTTATTTGTGGAATGAATGCAAAGTCGCCACGAGTGTCACTTGCATAAAGCATATTTGCTTCATCATATACCTGCCGGCTTAGAGCATTACTTTGCCATCCGGGAGCTCCAGCCGTTTTGGTTTCAAATCCGAAGATACGTTTAAATTCACTACGTGCTAAATCAAACTCCTTGCGAATTTTTTCGATCGGCAAGGTCTGAACATAATCCTGCCAGCGGTAGTGATTGTAGGAATGTATTCCGACTTCAAAGCCGTCATCGTAAACTTTTTTTATGATCGCTTCGTTTCTGCGCCCGATATGCGGTGCGGGTAAAAGCGTTCCGTTTAAAAGTGTTCTTACCCCATACATCGAGACAACACTTGTACGGCTTACCTTCTTAAAAAACCCTGGTCTAAAAATACGTGTTATTGCTCTACCGGTTTGATCCGGCCCAAGTGAAAAAAGAAAACACGCAGGTGCTCCAAATTCTTTAAAGTCTGCAACCAGAGCTGGAACCCCTTCGCGGGTTCCACGATCTGTATCCACATCAACTTTAAGTGCTACGCGAACGGACATCCGTTATTCTAATTCGTAGCCCTTGTGAGCCAAATGATAATCTAAGGTCTTCTTAATCGCAGTCTTCAAATCAACTTTAGGTTTCCACCCGAGTTGTTTGTGAATTGCTGCAACTGATGGGACTCTACGATTAATATCTTGATAGTATTTTCCAAAATATTGACCTGATGATACGACCACTGTTTTTGCAGCCGCGGCATGTGATTTATACTCTGGAAATTGCTTAAATGCAGCGATGATCAACTTTGCAAGCTGAGCAACACTTACATTGTTATCTGGATTTCCGATGTTGAAAATCTGGCGTGATGCTTTGCCATTCTTATTTTCAATGATGCGCAGGAGTGCATCTATACCGTCATCAATATATGTGAATGAGCGTCCCTGCTTACCACCATCAACAAGTTGCAACGGTTTTTTGAAAATAACATTCGAGATAAATTGCGTGAATAAGCGTGAGCTACCCTCTTTATGCTCAAATACATTATCTAATTTTGGTCCAATCCAATTAAATGGTCTAAACAAAGTGTAATCTACATTATCACGTACGCCATACGCATAAATGACACGGTCTAAGAGTTGCTTCGAGCAAGCATAGATCCAGCGCTGTCTTTCGATAGGTCCATAGACTAAACTGCTTGTTTCCTCATTAAGTTCATCATCTGGGCACATGCCATATACTTCAGAAGTAGAAGGGAAAATAATGCGCTTCTTATACTTTGTGCACATGCGAACAATTTCTAAATTACCTTCAAAATCTAATTCGAAGACACGTAGTGGATCGCGGACGTACTGAATTGGATTAGCGATCGCGACTAAAGGAACAACAACGTCGCACTTCTTCACATGATATTCGATCCACTCTTTGGAAATTGTGATATCACCTTCAACGAACTTAAAACGTGGATTTCCTAAGCTGTCTCCAAGCTTATGATCTCCAATATCAAGACCGTATACTTCCCAATCTTTTTGGGTAAGAATGGCGTGCGTCAGTGAGCTGCCAATAAATCCGTTGGCGCCAAGAATCAGAACTTTGATAGGCATGGTAAGAGATTAAAATACGAGATAAACCGATAAGGCTCTCAGTTGCAAGAGCATGAGCCTTAACAATTCAGACCACTTTAAAGCCTATAAGATCCCTAATATAGGCTACCCGTGAGGATTATATGATCTGTCCAATAGCCAAACTAGGCACATCTCCTCGCCATTCTGTTCGGGTAAGCTCTAATGCGCCGTCTAAAGTTGCTATAACAAGTGGCTTAATAGAAAGAATCTCCCCTGCTTTCCCTCGTTTATTGCGTGCTGCTTGAGAATCTGACTCTGCCCACCAAACCATGAGCCTGGAATCTCCAATATCTGTAAAAGCACCTGGGTATGGGTCTGTCACGGCCCGAATTAAGTCAAAAATCTGTTTTGAATAATGATTCCAATGAATTCTACCGTCTTCAGGTGTACGCCCACCGAAATAGCTTACCTTTGTTTCATCTTGCGGTGTTTCGTTGGCTTTACCTGCCAATAAAAGATCAATTTGCCTTTCTAAGACACGCTTTGCACAAGGAAGTACTTTTCTAAAGGCAGCCTCTGCTGTGTCCCGAGAATCAATCTCTACACCTTCTTGATCTACAATAGCTCCTGCATCTGCTGACTTAACCATTCGGTGAAGAGTCATGCCAATTCGAGTCTCACCGTGTAAGACCGCCCAATTAATCGGCGCACGTCCACGATATGCAGGCAGTAGTGAGCCATGCATATTGAAAGCACCGAGCGGAGCTAACGCTAAAATACGCGTACTAATCATATTCCTGTAGTATACAGAAATTATTAAATCGGGTTTGAGTGCAGTGATTGTTTCTATCCACTCAGGAGTTGTAATTTTCTGGGGCGTATAAACAGGAATGTTTTTTTCACGTGCTGCTAGCGCAGGTGTCTTAAACCAAATTTTTTCGTTAGGATTATCTTCGTGGGTAAAAAGCCCCACGATATTATCACCACGGTTTAACAAAAGGCTAAGGCATTCATAGCCGACCTCGCTGTAACCGAAGAACAAAATTCTTGGCTTAGCTGTCATTGTTTTGTCTCAAGAATTTCTTTCACGTGATAGCGCTGACGAGCTCTGACTACTTGATACGTGCGTCCTACGTATTCGCCAATAATACCGATTCCCACCATCGCTACACTCAGTAAGAAAAAGAGTATCGCAAACAAAGTAAATACACCGAATGTTTCCCGGTCTAAGTTAAGTACAAAACGTCTTACTAAAAGAGCCGCAACAAGGATTAAGCTTCCTGCAGAACACACCATAGAAAACATTGTGAAGTACTGCAAAGGTGCGAGTGAAAAGCCTGTGATTAAATCGAAGTTTAATCGTATTAATTTATAAAATGTGTAATTGGAAACACCCGCGTGTCTTTCCTCATGCTTTACTCCTACTTCTGCAGGATTGCCTGAAAAGCTATATGCTAGGGCAGGAATAAATGTGTTAATGGCACCACTTTGTACAATCGCATCAATAATCGCTCTGCTATATGATCTAAGCATACAGCCTTGATCAGTCATTTCGATATTCGTTGTCTGGCGACGAACACCATTAATAATTTTTGAAGCAACGGTTCTAAAAATGCTATCTTGTCTAGCTAAACGATAGCCACCCACGTAATCATGTCCTTCATCCATAAGCTGAATGAGTTTTGGAATTTCTTCGGGAGGGTTTTGTAGGTCGGCGTCAAGTGTTACAATCACTTGACCTCTCACGCGCTCAAAAGCAGCCATGATCGCCATATGCTGGCCATAATTGGAATTAAAATCAATTACGCGTGTTACATCAGGACGTGCTGCATACTGAGACCTTAATAAATCTGCAGATTTATCTGCGCTACCATCGTTAGTAAATATGACTTCATACTTACGCCCTAAAGCATCTAAGACAGGATACAAACGACTGAATAATAACGGCAAATTTGCTTGTTCGTTATAAACTGGAATAACAACGGAAAGCTGGATAGGTGATGCGCTCATGATTAAATATGGGCTGAAACAATAGCTACAAGGGCTTTAACCACACGCTCTACATCAGCGCGCGTCATAGATGGAAATAAAGGCAGTGTTAAAAGGTTACGACCTGCATTTTCAGCAACAGGAAAATCACCCTCTTTCCAACCCAGACTGCGGTAGAGTGAAAATAAATGAATTACAGGATAGTGTACTCCGCTACCAATACCTACTTCCGTTAATTTGCCCATTACATCTGAGCGTTTAATGCTCATATGTGTACCGGGTAGCATCACTTGAAACATATGCCAATTCGTGTCAGTAAAATTTGCTAGCGGTAAACCAAGACCTAATTTTTTAGCTTCTTGCTGAGAGAACAATTCAAAATAATATTTAACAAGTTCGGCGCGCTTTACGTTAAATTCGTCAATCTTAGGTAACTGCCCAATGCCAACACGTGCTGCGACATCTGTTAGGTTAAATTTACCGCCCACTCGCTCGACATCCATACCGTCGTTGCCTGTACGGATAACACCCTGCAAGCGATATTGCTCAGCAAGTTTTGCTTCTGCTTCTGTATTAAAAACTAAACAACCGCCTTCAATTGAGGTTATGTTTTTGTTAGGATGAAAACTAAAGGATACAAAATCACCAAAGGAACCGATTTTTTTGCCTTTGAAGCTACTACCGAAAGATTGGGCTGCGTCTTCAATAACTCGAATTTTTCTTCGATTAGCAATTTCGTAAAGTCTATCTCTATCCACAGGTAGTCCGGCTAAATCAACAGGTATGATTGCGCGCGTTTTTGAAGTAATTGCAGCTTCAATTTTATTTAAATCTATATTCCTAGTTTGAGGATCAATATCTACAAACACAGGCCGAGCTCCAACTTCAAGGATCACATTACTTGTAGCTACCCAAGTTAAAGGAGTTGTTATCACTTCATCTCCTGGGCCTATCCCTAAAATGCGTAACGCTATCTCCATCGTGCATGTACCGGAATTAAAAGCTCGTACAGGTCTACCTCCAAAGTAAGCCGATAATTTAGCCTCAAATTCTTTAACCTGAGGGCCTGACGTAATCCAACCCGACCGAAGTACTTGCACTACCCCAGCAATTGTTTCCTCGTCGATTGTAGGACGGGTTAAAGGCAGAAACGCTAAAGCTGCAACTGATGCCTGAGGATGTGTAACAGACGCTGCCATAGTAAATTAGGGTTGGTTCGAGAAAAGATAGTGATCTTGGGTCTGCGCGAGTAAATGATAATGGAACGTAGAATCTCTAAAGAGTTCCCTCACATCTGACTTTCTAGCAATTGCAAAGCATCTATTATACTCATTCCAGGTCTTGCGAAACATAGCTTCGTCCTCGAAACGGCCGCTTTCACGTGCAATTGGATCTTCTTCAAGTTCGAGTTCCCCTTTAAAGGCCACGATGTCTACGTTACGTGAAGCATAAAAAGTAAAGTCATGGAAAAATTCATGGTAATGATATACGCGATCATTAGGTCGAGCGCTTTCATTAACAATTAGCGCTAAAGCTTTGGTTCCTGGCTTTATATAAGGAGCAGCATAGGTCACCACTGCGAAAAATACTCCCATCATTAAAGCAAGTGCCCCAACCGCAATTTTTGTCCCGCGACGTGCAGCAAGTAATGGAATCCGAAAACTTCCCCAAATAAGTAGTGCAGCAAGCGTAAGCGCGATTGGTCTAATTGCATTGGCCTGCTCAACTGAAAACCGAACAAGATTTGGCTTCACAACTGCAACACAAAGCCCAACTGCGATAAGCGGACCAACGATCGATACAACAATAAGTCCATTTTTTATAAAGGTGTTTGTTTTTGATTTTGTCATCGCTAACCAAACACCAATCAGAACAGCTAACGGTGGAAAAACGGGAAGAATATAAGGCGCTAATTTAGAATGCGACTTAGAGAAAAATAAAAAGATAAATAAAGCCCAAGTTACAAAAAACCATGCATCTGCATTGGCTTCACGTTTAGCCCAACCTCCTTTGAGCGCTTGCTTAAGGGCTGGATATAAAAATCCGATCCATGGAAAAAGACCTACAGCAATTATTGGAATAAAATACCACCAAGGACCTGGTCTACTAGCGACAGACGAAAAGAACCTCTGAAAATGTTCGTATATAAAATAGCGGTGCGCCCATGTTGCATTATGTGCACTCACTAATATGTGCCATGGGAGTGCAACGATGAAAAAAACAAATAAGCCTGTCGGTAGATATAAAGGTCTTAAGCGTTTCCACTGATTAAAAATAAGTAGCCATAAAAACATAACTGCTCCGGTGAGTAATACACCGATCAACCCTTTTGCTAAGGTAGCTAGTGCAGCACTAACATATAGCTGCATGAAGAGAAATCTGCGCTGAGATCCTGCGGGTGCTTTGATAGCTAATATAAAAGAAAATAATGTCCAACTCATCAAAACCGAAACAGCCATATCGATGATGACTACCCGAGCCAGTGCAGCATACAAAAGAGAACTTCCTAAGACGATTGCTGATGCAAGACCTGCATCTCTTCCGTAAAGTTTACGAGCGGTGTAATACGTGAGTAAAACTCCCAGCAATGCAAAGAAAGCAGGAACTGCACGAGCCGCTGTTTCATTTGACCCTATCAACGAAAGGCTAGCTGCTTCTGCCCAGTACATTAAGGGCGGCTTTTCAAAATAATTTACCCCATTTAAACGGGGCGTAACCCAATCATGACTCGCAAGCATTTCACGAGGTACTTCTGCATAGCGGCCTTCGTCTGGATTAAATAGGGGATAAGTTCCCGACCTGAATGCAAATACGAGCCCAAAAAATAGAGTAAGCCCAATTAAATCACGACGCCATGTAGAGGCAGAGGAAATAAAACTCATTGCTGTGAAACGCTGCCGATTAACTTAAAATGCACGCTCGTGAGAGGTTCAGCGGAAAAAATAATAAATTTGCGGTAAATCGGCAATCCGTAGTCTCGTGTGTCTAAAGCTGATGTGCCTTCCATAGTCATAATTTTATTTTTAATTGTGACGGTTAAAGGAAAACTAACCTCCCGCTCAACGCTATTAATCGTTAAACGTCCCTGCGCCTGTGATGCCCCTGTTTTCAAGTCGCTTGTGACATGATCTAAAACAAAGTCTGCTTTGGGAAATTTATCTGTGCGTAGCCACATATAAATTTCCATATCCCGGTCATCATTATTACTCTTTAGATCGGTCATGGTGAAGTGAACTGCGCCGGTCACTTTGCCATGAACTGGATCAATAGATAATTCGGGAATAAAGGTAGCAAATTTAGAGGTAAAAGTTCCTACCGTTGTTTTAACATTAACTTCAATCACGCTACGCGTCTTATCAAGCGTGAGAGTATTCCCTAAAACATAGGGAGCTAAAGATGACATACCTACAATACAAAGTACCGCAACCGACCTTATAAAAGAAATTCGGTTGTGCGCAAAAACGCAGCTGGGCTTGTTGGCGTTCAATCAATTAAGAGTATTCCAGTATCCGATTTAATGGTCGAGCTCATCTTACACCTAGATCAAGGCTGTTTTAGCTTAAAAATTCGTTTTCTCGGCCCGCTGTCCTTGACCCGGAATGCATACGTGAGTGAAATCGATCATTTAATGCCCTCTGCTAGAAAATTTACCTTCGTTTGCGGCCAAGACGACTACTTAGTTAATCGTTTAGGTCAGGAGCGCTTTAATGAACTCTGCAAAGACATTACAGACGAATTCGCTAGAGATACTGTATCTGGATTCGCTGGAAATGTAGGAGAAGTAGAGTCAGCGATTAACCGCTTCAGGGAATCTGTACAAACAGTACCTATGTTTGGTGGTAAACGTGCCGTTTGGCTAAAAGATGTTAATTTTTTGGCGGACACAATTACTGGCCGCTCTGAAGGAACCTTAAAACAAGTCGAGGATCTTCAAGAGTTACTTAATTCACTTAATCCAGAAGAAGTAGCTGTACTGATCACAGCCTCACCTGTTGATCGTAGGCGCACTTTCCCTAAGTGGTGTGAAAAAAATGCCGATGCGGTCATTACGGATAATGATGCTGACGGCTTAGATGCCTTTGCTCCTGTAGTATTAGCTGAAGCAAAAGCTATCGGTGTTACAATTGAAGCTGAAGCAGTGGAGCTACTCGTTGAAAAAGTGGGTGCTAATACACGTCTCTTAGTGGAAGAAGTAAGAAAGTTAGCAGCTTTTGCACCAGAGATAGAGGGCAAAGTCGTTATCACAGAATCGCACGTTGAAAGTCTTACTCCTAATTTTGCGGAAGGTGATTTTTTCGAGGCCGCTGAAGCATTTTTTTCGGGTAATATTACGCGCACCCTTGATGCACTGCACCGCCACTTCTTTTCAGGTGGGGATGCTCGGCCTGTACTTGCTGCACTGCAAAATCGTAATCGCCTGCTTTTACAGCTCCGTGCATTAGCTGATTCAGGGGATATAAAACTCGGGCCTAGGGGAGTCGATGGATTGGCCAGAGCTGCTGCATTATATAGCGATAAATATGCAGAATCAGCTGCAGCTAAATCAGCCTATAACATCTTTACCCAACACCCTTTTTACCTAGGTAAACTCGCAAGCGGTAAGCTGCCCAGCCTCAAACGGTTAATTGATAACCAGCATGATTTTATTACGGCCTTTGAGGAAATCATTAAAAGGCCCAATGAGCAGGAGGATGTGTTACGTGATATGACCGTTAGGTGTTTAACAGTAACTAAAAGTTAAGCGTTCATATTTTTGAATTCGCAATCGTAAGCCAAGGTTTCTTTACTGGTTATACACGCCTGTGAACGAATCTAACCCATCCCCTTCTGATCCGATTTCAAATGTCCTCGCCGATCGCTATGCTTCGGCAGCAATGAAGGATATTTGGTCACCCACAGGTCGTATTACTTTGGAGCGTGATTTCTGGATTGCAGTCATGAAAGCACAGCGGGACTTAGGAGTTCCGATTCCTCAAGAAGCGATTAAGGATTACGAACGTGTAAAAAATCAAATCGACCTTGCGGCTATTTCTGCACGCGAAAGAAAAACGCTTCACGATGTTAAAGCCCGTATCGAAGAATTTTCAGATCTGGCAAATCGTCAGTTTATACATCTGGGATTAACGAGCCGCGATTTAACAGAAAATGTTGAGCAGCTGCAAATCATGCGAGCACTCAAGGTGATTCAATTTAAAGCGGTCGCAGCTCTTTCACGCATAGCTAAGGTTTCAGATATACACCGCGACCTTATGATCACGGGCCGCACTCACAACGTTCCTGCTCAACCGACAACTCTAGGCAAACGTTTAGCAATGTTTGGGCAAGAGCTGTTAATCGCTGTTAATCGACTTTCGGATTTAATTGAGCGCTATCCTGTACGAGGACTTAAAGGAGCTGTAGGTACTCAACTCGATCAATTAACGCTTTTAGGCAATGATGCCCACAAAGTTGCTGAACTTGAAGCTAGGGTTATCAAACATTTAGGCTTTAAGGCTTCGTTAAGTTCAGTGGGCCAAGTTTACCCCCGCAGTCTAGATTTTGAGGTGACCTCCGCACTGCAGCAGTTAGCTGCTGCACCAGCTAGTTTAGCAACAACACTGCGTTTAATGGCTGGTGCCGGACTACTGACCGAAGGCTTCCAGGAAGGCCAAGTTGGGTCATCGGCTATGCCGCACAAGGTGAACGCACGCAATTGTGAGCGTATTTGTGGTTTTGCCACGATTATTAGTGGCTATGTAACGATGACTGCCGGCCTATCAGGGCATCAATGGAATGAAGGTGACGTTTCTTGTTCGGTTGTGAGGCGTGTTGCCTTGCCGGATGCTTTTTTTGCAATCGATGGTCTTTTTGAGACATTAATCACGGTCTTAAAGCAAATGGATGTCTTTCCGGCAGCTATAATGGCAGAAAATGAGCGAAATCTGCCTTTTTTGGCCACTACAACCATCCTTATGGAGGCCGTTAAACATGGCGCAGGTCGCGAAACAGCCCATGAAGCACTCAAGGAACATGCCTTGGCAGCTGCTAAAGCAATACGCACGGGAACTGGGGATACCGATCTCATGAACCGTCTTTCTGGGGATAAACGGATAAATTTAGGTAAAAAAGCTCTACAAAAGATTTTATCAGAAAATGCCCGGTTTGTGGGTGCAGCCCCGTTCCAAGTAGATGCTTTTGTGGCTGAAATTAAACCTTTGGTAAAAAAATTCAAAGGTTCTGATACCTACCAGCCAGCCCGTCTTTTATAAAGTTACCGGTCTGATCCCGTTTTTTAGGCCTTTAAGACTAAATTTTCGTTTGCTTCTATATGCGCCGACAGGCTTCATAGCCCTTTACGCTGTTCTAACACTTTTTATAACACAACACTCTCATGGCTGAACTCCAAGGTAACGTTTTAGTGGGTCAATCCGGTGGTCCCACATCCGTCATTAACGCTAGTGTTGCCGGCATTGTTGCCGAAGCACTCAATCACGAATGCATCGAAGAGATCTACGGTGGTCTTAACGGCGTTCTTGGTATTCTTCAGGAAGATCTTATCGATCTTGCTTCAGAATCCCAACAGCAGATAAGAGCACTTCGCCACACACCTGGCGCTGCTCTAGGTACCTGCCGCTACAAGCTAAAGAAGCAGCAAGATTTCGAACGCGTACTTGAAGTATTTAAAGCACACAACATTCGTTACTTCTTCTATATCGGTGGCAATGATTCCCAAGATACAGCCGATAAAATTTCAAAGCTCGCTCAAGAACAAAACTATGAGCTACGCGTCATCGGTGTTCCAAAGACAATCGATAACGATCTTCCTGTCACAGATCACTGCCCTGGCTACGGAAGCGCAGTAAAATATCTCGCAACTACAGTTCGCGAAATTGCATGTGATAATGAAGCAATGGGTCAAGGCGACTTAGTTTCAATCGTTGAAGCTATGGGCCGCAGTGCGGGTTGGATTGCAGCAGGTGCTGCTCTCGCAAAGCGCAAAGATCACCCACACGATCCTCCACATATTATCTTGCTTCCAGAAGTTGCATTCAACCAAGAGAAAGTGCTCGAAGAAGTACGCCGTGTATTAAAGCGCGAAAAGTACTGCTTAATCGTCGTAGCAGAAGGTCTTGTTGATGCTGATGGTAACTACCTTGCAGCAGATGCTTCCACAGATGCGTTTGGTCATGCTCGCCTTGGCGGAGCAGGTGACGCTCTTGGAGAAATTATTGAAGCTGGTATCCCTGGTGTTAAAGTACGCGTTGCACGTCCTGGTTTAATCCAACGTTCAGCAGCTCACTTAGCTTCCAAGGCAGATTCCGATGAAGCATTCTTAGCTGGTCAAGCAGCAGTGCGTGCAGCAATTAATGGTGAAACAGATAAGATGGTCACTCTGCTACGTGGAGAGTCCGATCACTATACCTGTGAAACAGGCCTAGCTCCTCTAGGTGAAATTGCTAACGGCATTAAAAAGCTCCCACTAGATTGGATCAATGAAGATGGCGTGAGCATGAACTTCCAGTTCTTGCGTTACGTACAACCTCTTATCCAGGGTGAAAATACACTTCCTTATGATAATGGAGTGCCTGTATTCGCTCGCTTAGAAAAGCACCGTGCTGATAAGACGCTTCCTGCTTACGAAGTTTAATTCTTTAAGAGTTAAATCCTGACTTTAGCCAAAGACCGGATAAGGATGAATTAATCCTCCCGGTCTTTTTTATGTCCTAAAAATCCCCAACGTATGGAAACTTCAAATAAACATCCAAGTAAAGTACGCCTTTATTTCAGGTTATCGATGTTTTGTTTTTTAGGTCTTTGGCTTTTATCTACAAAGTTTGCGCCCGATGGAATTGAGCGAAATACAACAGCTCAGTTTTTAGGAAGACTCCATCCGCTGTTTCTACATATACCGATTGCACTACTGATTTTAGTTCCAATTTTGGAATTTTTAGGAGCGAGAAATAAGCGCACTCATTTGACTCAAACAGCTGCGTTTGTTCTTGGGCTAGCTACACTCGCTACTTGTATTACTGCGATCGATGGATGGCTACTGGCATGGAGCGGCGGATACAGTGGCACAACAGTAACTCGTCATTTATTAGCAGGGACGATCCTAACGGGCCTGTGCATCGCCTCATATTTTCTTCGTAAATTTACTACGGGCCTTCTTTACAAAAGTTTCCTCAGCTTATGCCTTCTTACTTTAGTTTGGACGAGTGATCTAGGAGGAGCACTAACCCATGGTGATACTTTTCTTACTGAATACATGCCAGGCAGCTTACGTTCTATTTTAAGAATACCAGATGCGCCTAAAAAGAAGCTCGCAACAATTACTGCTGCAAATACGCATACCTATTATGCTCAAAAAATAGCTCCCCTCTTCGAAGCCAAGTGCGTTTCTTGCCATGGACCAAAGAAAGAGAAAGGGAAATTACGTTTAGATTCCTATGCAGCTATTATGCAAGGTGGTGAAAATGGAGCTATACTTACACCTTGGGTTGTTGCTAAAAGTGAACTCTATCGCCGCATTACACTTCCTGCGGATGACGATGACGCAATGCCGGGTGGCGGAAAACCTCCCCTGAGAGCTGAAGAAATTAAACTAATTGAAACATGGATTGCTGCTGGAGCATCTGAAATTCAGCCTGTTGATTAAAAGCTCAATCAAATGCGGCTAAAAAGGCGTTTTTGGGCGTTTTTGGGTAATAAAAGGCCGTTTTTTGGTCAATTTACCCTGTTTTTAAGCAAATTCATCTTGTTCTTATTTACACGCACTTGAGGGGTACTTGACAAATGAAACTGAGTCTCATTAACTAGTGTTTGCTGGGTATTTTTCTTCCCTCTATAGCCAATCTTAACCCGTTGTTTATATGCAAGAACATATATCATAAGTATCTTTTTATAAACGACTTATATTAACAGTGGCTCAAGAAATTAAACTCTCTGAATTAGCAATTGGTGCTACTGCTGTGGTGCGCGCGTATCCGAAAGCGGGGACTGAATTTATTCGTTTACGTGAGATGGGCGTTTTACCTGGGACTTCTATTACTCTTATTCGCACAGCTCCTTTAGGAGATCCCCTCGAGATTAAAGTAAGGGGATATCGTCTTACGCTTCGCAAAAGTGAAGCGGAGTTCGTGCTCGTGGAAACAACCTAAGGCGTGTCATGGCCCCAAGTTTAACGAGTGCGCCTCAAAGTCGGTCTTTTGTTTATGCTTTAGTAGGCAATCCAAACTGCGGGAAAAGTACGCTCTTTAATGCCCTGACTGGATTAAAACAAAAAGTCGGTAATTACCCAGGTGTAACTGTCGAAAAGAAAATAGGTACCGTTTATTCGCAACATGGTACCGCAATGTCAGTGATAGATCTTCCTGGTTCTTATTCCCTGGCATCTCGCTCTCCAGATGAAGCCGTAACACGTGATGTACTTTTGGGTAGACGTCCAGACACACCAGCTCCAGACAGAATTCTGTGTGTCGTTGATGCAACTAGTCTAGAACGCAGTTTATATCTGGTTCATCAAATTTTAGATTTGGGTAGGCCAATGATCCTGATCGTCAACATGATGGATCTTACATTTCAAAATGGTCTACAAATTGATATCGAGTTACTGAAACAAACACTAGGAATTCCTGTAATAGCAACCGAGGCTACAAAAGGTAAGGGACTAATAGAGCTTAAACTCGCAATGAGTCGTTTAGATCTACCTTTATCTAAACATGCTTGGTCAATTCCCCAAGAAATCTCATCTGCAGTTGCACAGCTTCAAGCCTCTCTAACTGCAGATTCACAAAAATTATATCTTACAGCGCGCGCCGAGGCTCTTTTATTACTCACGGATCAAGCACCTGTTCATGTTGAAGGATCCAAAGCAATTCATCCACGCACTGCAGAAATTTTAAGCTCCTGGCAGAAACGTTGGGAACAAGAAGGTGTGGATTGGGCAGCTGTCCTGATTCAGTCACGCTATGATGCTATTTCGAAGCTTTCGGCAAAAGTAATTAATGAATCCGAAACCGGTCCAAGTCTAACAGACCGCATTGATTATGTAGTGACTCATCCAGTATGGGGTTGGTTAGTACTGGGTATTTCAATGGTGCTTATTTTCTTGAGCATTTTTTCTTTAGCGGAATACCCAATGAATTGGATAGATTCGCATGTAACGCTTTTGGGTAATTGGGTTAAGGGCTCTCTTAATCCGGGCGATTTAAGAGATCTTATTACAGACGGTGCTATTGCAGGCGTGGGGAGTGTGCTAGTTTTCTTACCTCAAATTTTAATTTTATTCTTTTTTATAGGTCTTTTAGAAAGTACGGGCTACATGGCGCGTGCTGCATTTATTATGGATCGTTTAATGAATCGTGTGGGTTTAAACGGCCGCTCATTTATTCCAATGCTTAGCTCATATGCGTGTGCAATTCCTGGAATCATGTCTACGCGCACAATTGAAGATGAGAAAGATCGTTTGATTACAATCTTAGTGGCACCTCTGATGAGCTGCTCTGCACGCCTTCCTGTGTACTTACTTATGATGGCAGCTCTGGTTCCCTCTGACCGAGTACCACTATTTACTAAAGCAACACTTATGGTGTTGATGTATACCTTAGGCACTGCAGGAGCATTCGGGTTTGCTTGGCTATTTAAAAAAACACTGCTTAAGGGCTCTCAGCCAAAAATGATCATGGAGTTGCCTCCCTATCATTTACCTCATTTAAAACAGATTCTGTTTCAAATGATTGAGAGAGCGTGGATTTTCTTACGCAATGCAGGAAGTGTAATTCTTACTATCAGTATTGTTCTTTGGTTTTTGTCGGCATTTCCAAAAGCTCATGACGGTGCTAGTGCACAAGAACAACTCTCTCAAAGTTTTGCTGGCCGTACAGGACACTTGCTTGAGCCTATTATCAAACCTATAGGATTTGACTGGAGAATAGGTATAGGCCTTATCAGCTCATTTGCAGCACGCGAAGTTTTTGTGAGTTCTACAGCTGTTGTCTTTAGTGTTAATAATAATACAACACATGCTCAGACAACACCGCTAAGATTGGCTCTTAGAGATGCTCACTGGCCAGATGGCAGGATGCTTTTTACTCCACTCGTGTGTTTGTGCCTGATGATTTATTATGTCTTTGCCATGCAGTGCATGAGTACAGTTGCTGTTGTTAGACGAGAAACAAATTCCTGGAAATGGCCGCTATTTCAAATCGCCTACATGACTGGGACGGCTTGGATTATTACGTTTTTAGTTTATCAAGTTGGTACGTTGTTTGGTTTCTAAATCATGACCCCAAACGTACAAACAACTATTGCTTTTATTTGCGTTGGATTAGCGCTAATCGCACTCATACGGCGTTTCTTTTTTAAGAAAGAAAAACACGGTGAAGGCTGTTGTAGTTGCCCGACGGATCAGTTCAAGGCTAAACTCAAACGCTAATTTAAGTTCCTCGTTTGTTTCCGTAGAGTTCGATGTGCAACCTGTTTGCATATCGGTAACCAAATTTTTTGCACTGCTCACTAAGCCAAAGTCCACGTGACTTAATTGCTTCTTGAGTGATACCTTCTGGCATAAGCAGTATTTTTGAATTTGGTATTTCTCTATCTAGTGATTTTACCATCTGCTGCATCTCCTCAATGTCTGCTATATGTGAGATCACAAATTTAAATTGATAATTATATCCGTTATCTAACCAGGTTTGTATTACATCAGGCTGCCAGCGAGTCGCTTCGTGCTTCTTACGCCAAGGACCGTGTTTCACAGAATCAGGTGCTGAATTAAGAAGCTTAGGTGACATAGATACTAAATCACACGCAATAGACTCAGGAGCTATTGTTGCAGCCGTTTCTATAGTAATATGGTAACCCATATCTCTGAGTTCAGACGCTAACACTCGAATATCTTTAGCAATCATGGGTTCTCCACCCGTAAGCACGATGTGTTTTGCTATGGGATATGTTTTAACGCGCGCAATGACTGCATCAATCGTATGCTGATCACCTTCAGGCTCCCATGAGGCATAAGGCGTATCACACCAACTACATCTTAAATTACAGCCACTGGTGCGAATAAACACAGACGGAACTCCAGTGAGTTCTCCCTCGCCTTGCACTGAATAGAATAGTTCTGAAATAAGCACAGGTTATTTTTTAATTGGAGCAGAAGGTAATGCCTCAGACGATAAGTAAACAGTTGGGTCTATTACATGGGCATCAAGAAAAGCTTCACGACGCTCGACACACGTTCCGCATTTTCCGCAGTGAACCTCCCCACCTTTATAACATGAATACGTTTTACCAAAATCTACGCCATACTTTACTCCCTCTAATACAATCGATCCTTTATTCATAGCGATGAAGGGCCTAAGTAGTTTAACACCAGCGTATGTACCCTCCTTAATTGCTTCGCCCATTGCTTTCATGAAAGCTTCTCTGCAATCGGGATATATCGCATGGTCCCCTGAATGTGCAGCGATGACTAGTCCTTCAGCTTCTAGGCTTTCTGCCCAGCCAGCAGCAATTGAAAGCATGATCGCATTCCTGAACGGAACTACGGTTTGTTTCATGTTGTCTGCTTGATAATGACCCTCAGGAATATCTCCGCCACTTGCCAGTAATGCTGAGGTAAAAAGTTTATCAATGAAATCGAGATTAATAACCTGATGGCGAATGCCTAACAAATCGGCGTGAAGCTTGGCGAAGGGGATCTCCCGTGGGTTATGTTTAGAGCCATAGTTAAAACTCAGGGCTGCAACAACCTGATGTTCAGTTTTAGCCCTATAAAGAGCACTGACTGAATCCATACCCCCGGAGCATAAAACAACGACTTTCATTGCTATAATGGGGACAATTTTGAGGAAAATCGCAAGAGATCACCGATCTAAGGCTTTTAGTAACTAAAATGCCCAAAAAACAAGCCTCAAAAATGCCTAAAATGCCATATTTATAATCGCCCTAATGGCTAAGCCCTACCACCCTAAAACACGTAGAAATGATCTCCCGATTCTTGCCCCAACCAGTACGACGCCTCTTAGGCGTTAAGACAGCTGGACGGCCCCCTTTATATCAACTGATTGATCGGCAAGAGCAATTCCACGCGCTTTTAAACGCGTTGGATAAATGTCAGGAAGTCGCTTTAGATACTGAAGCAGATAACATGTATCACTACCGAGTTCGGGTATGTTTGATGCAGTTTTTAATTGAGGGCGAAGTGTTCCTCTTAGACATGCTTGCGGATATCGATTTTTCGCCAATGTGGCCGAAATTGGCTCAAAAACATATCATAATGCATGGCAGTGATTTCGACTTAAGGCTGCTGCATGATTTATGTAAATTTAGAACAAAAAGCATTTTTGATACGATGCTTGCGGCTCAACTACTAGGCAGACAAAGAATCGGTTTAGCTGCCCTTTTAGAAGATCACTTTGGAGTTCAATTAGATAAAAACGGCCAAAAGGCCAATTGGTCAAAACGTCCTATTGTACCCAAACTTCTCGATTATGCGGCATTAGATGTGTGGCATCTTCCTGAACTGCGAGATCTCCTGAATAAAGAGTTGGTTAAACTAAAACGAACAGATTGGTTACGCCAACAGTGTGAAGCTCAAATTAAAGCAGGTTCGGAAGGTTTTGGCACACCTGAAGCAAATGATTGGCGAATTGGAAAATCAGAAAAGCTTCGTGGTAAAGGCCTCACCGTATTGTACTGCGTTTGGCACTGGAGAGATGAACAGGCTAAACGCATTGATACACCGCCTTTTAAGGTGTGCTCTAACGATACGTTACTAAAAATTTGTACTTATGCTGAAAGCCATGATACGGCAGATGAAATTCTTGAAGGTTTAAATTTAGGAAAACGTCACGATCGTTTGATTGGATCTTTAATTGCAGCTGTCGTTGCTGGTCTTTCTAAGGATCCTAAGACACTTCCGAAGCGTCCAGGCCGTGATCCTAGTCACTCGCCCTTAACTCAGGATGAGATCAACCGGATGGAGAAAATCAAAATAGAAAGGGATGCAGTTGCTGCTGGCTTAGGAATTGAGCCAACACTCATAGCAAACCGAGCTTTAATTTCTCAAATTGCACGTGATCCTAATAAACTCGATGAGCTGCTACTTCCATGGCAGGCTGCATTGATGCGTGATTTACCATCGCTTGCGAGTAATGCCTGATTTACATAATGCCAATATTGCTCGGTTCTTGAGCATGATGGCTGCCTCTGATCCTCAGGCAGCAGCGATAAAAATTCCACGTGGTCGTCTTGCTGATAAGCAGATTGATTACCTAAGCCTTTCATTTGCAGAGTTAGATGAAGAAGTCAGTGCCTGGTCTTATCACTTACTTAATTGTGGTGTAAAACGCAGCGATAGAACCTTGGTGATGGTTAAACCCGGACTACCCCTTATTGCATGTGTATTTGCTTTATTTAGAATTGGATCAATTCCAGTTGTGATTGATCCAGGCATGGGAATAAAAAATTTCTTAAACTGCGTTTCCCATACTCAGCCCAGAGCGTTAGTTGGAATTCCAATTGCTCAAATTCTTAGCCGCTTATTTATACCTTCATTTAAGAGTGTTAAAGTGAGAATAAACGTAAGTGGATCTCTTACGGCGCAATTACGTACAAAAATCTATAAGCGTGCATCCGCTGAAAATGCCCCAGCGAACAATGCATCATCTGATCTTGCTGCTATTTTATTTACGAGCGGTTCAACAGGAGCTCCTAAAGGCGTCTCATATGAACACGGTATGTTTGATGCCCAGGTAAAACTATTAAAAAATACCTATGGATTTAGACCGGGCGAAGTAGATCTACCTTTATTACCCATTTTTGCTCTCTTTGATCCAGCGCTGGGAATGACTGCAGTTATTCCAGAACTAAATCCAAGTAAACCAGCTAAAGCAGATCCTGCAAAATTAGTTCAAGCGATACTACAGCAAAAAGTAACTAGTTCTTTTGGTTCTCCTACACTCTGGGGCTTAATTTCAGAGTACTGTAAAAAAGAAAAGATAACCCTACCTACATTAAAACGAGTACTGTGTGCTGGTGCTCCTGTGCCATCATCTCTTTGGGAAGATTCTGTCTCTTTTATTCCTAATGGACTAATGCATAGTCCTTATGGTGCAACTGAATCGCTCCCAGTAAGTTCAATTAATCGTATCGAGAAATCCACTCTACTTGGTGTACGCGGGGCTTGCGTAGGTAAGCCGATTGAAGGTATGCAGGTTAAAATTATTCCCATTGAAGATGGAGCAATTGAAGAGCTCGGTGCAACTCAATCGCTTGCTACTAATCAGATTGGTGAAATTATTGTGTCTGGGCCTGTCGTGACTAAAGAGTACGACCGAAAACCAGAGGCAACTCGCATGAGTAAAATAAAGGATGCGGGTAATATTTGGCACCGGATGGGTGATTGTGGATTTATTGATCCTGAAGGAAATTTATGGTTTTGTGGTCGCAAAGTAGAACGTGTAACCAGCATTCAGGGGCCTTATTTTACAGAACCATGTGAGCGCGTATTTAAACTCCATCCGCGAGTTACACGCTGTGCCTTGATAGGTCTTGGTGAAGCACAGAAGCAAACACCTGCACTTGTCGTTGAACTTGAGGTGTCTGATAAAGCAGAGGCCTTAATCTTGGCTAAAGAACTTAAAGCACTTGCTACGACTTATATCCCAGATGTACCTATTTCTAAATTTTATTTTAAAAATCACTTTCCTGTAGATGTAAGGCATAACGCCAAAATCCATCGCCTAACATTAGCTCGTTGGGCTAAAGAGCAAATTGGTTTTTCTGTATAAAGGCATATGAGTCTAAAATCTCACTCGAATTCGACTGTGCTGGTAACTGGAGGTACTGGTTTTTTAGGTCGCGCCTTAGTTAATCGCCTGCTCTTAGAAGGAAGATCTGTACGTATTCTTGCACGTAAACCAAGTAAAGATTTTCAGTCTAAGGGAGTTGAGTTTATTCAAGGCTCCCTGACTGATACATCGATTATTAATAAAGCATGTGAAAATTGTGACACCGTTTTTCACGTTGCTGCCAAAGTAGGTGTTTTTGGAAAATATACTGAATTTTATCAGACCAATGTTCTTGGAACGAATACTGTCATTGAGGCGTGTAAAAGTGCTGGTGTAAAACGACTAGTCTATACGAGTACACCTAGCGTCGTCTATAATGGTCAAAATATTACTAACGCGGACGAATCTCTTCCTCTGACCAGCGCTTGTCCAAGTCCATACCCTTTAACTAAAGCTATTGCTGAGAAAACTGTCTTAGCGGCTAATAGCCCATCCTTGGGAACAGTTGCCCTTAGACCACATTTAATTTGGGGAGTTGGTGACACTCAGCTTATTCCACGCGTTATGGCACGTGCAGATTCTGGCCGATTAAAAATTATCGGTTCTGGGAAAAATATCGTAGATATGGTTCACGTAGAAAACGTCGTAGATGCACATCTGCTTGCAGAGTCTTCTTCTCGAGCTCTTGGTAAGGCTTATTTTATTACCAATGATGAACCTATTATCTTATGGGATTGGATTAATGAACTTTTACGCCGACTTGGAAAAAATCAGATTACACAAAAGATACCGCTTCCTTTAGGCCTAACGCTGGGTTCTATTGCTGAAGTAGTGTGGACTTTATTCTCAGTAAAAGGAGAACCTCCAATTACTCGCTTTATAGCAGCAGAACTAGCCAAAGATCACTGGTTTAATATTACAGCAGCTAAAACTGATCTTAATTACGTCCCTAAAGTTTCAATGAAAGCGGGAACGGATGCTTTAGTTACTTGGCTCCTCGCTGACGCACAGCTTCGAACAAAGTAATAATTGTAGCCATTGCTACATTAAGTGAATCGGCTTGGCCTGCCATAGGAATACGCACAGGCAGATCAGCACCTTTCATCCAGAAATCACTTAAGCCATATTGTTCACTACCCATGACAATAGCTAAAGGACCTGTAAGGTCGGCATCGCAGTAAAGGGCCTCAGCTGAGGGGGTTGTTGCAACCGTTTTTATTTTGCGCTCATTAAGCCATTGTTTAACAGGCACACTCTCTGCAACAAAACAAGGTACTGAAAATAAAACTCCTGTTGAAGCACGTACGACATTGGGATTAAATAAATCTGTTACTGGATCACAGACAATCAAAGCATGACATCCTGCAGCATCTGCACTTCTTAAGATAGTTCCTAAGTTTCCTGGTTTTTCTATTGCCTCTACTACTAAAATAAATGGCGGCTGACCTGCGCTGCGCTCAGCTAAAACGGAATCAAGTTGCTCTAATGTACGCTTCCACTGTGGTGCTACAGCTAGTAATCCATCTGGTCTTTCTCTGTATGCAACCTTGGCGAAGGCATCTTTAGTTAATTCATACAAACTTGCTCCAGACGCAGCTGCTTGATCGATTAATTTTTGTTCATTTTCACCTAGAAACCATTCCGGTGAATAATAGAGTTCTGTTAATCGTACCTTTTTTTCAAGTGCCCTGCGTATTTCGCGATATCCTTCAACTAAAAATACCCCTGCTTCATCGCGGGGTCTACGATCCCGTAGTTTAACTAATTGCTTGATGCGGGGGTTTTGAAGACTGGATATATGCTCTACTTCCATAAAGAAGTAAGTTGAACACGCTTCTTTAAAATGAGCACGGCGAAAATAGCAGTATCGACTCCTGCCTTAAGACCGTATTGAATAGTCACTTCTGTGTATAAAAAACGTAAATTTAACGATACACCCTTCACTTATCACCAAGAAATTGAGTTCGAGATAACGACTCTGACTAATCTTGGTTCAGGCTTAGGTAGAATTATGCTACCCAAAGGGCCCGCGGATAACCTCGAAAGTGAAGCAATAGCGAACCAAGGCGGTTGGGTCGTTATGGTTCCTTTTACTCTCCCAGGAGAGCATATTCGTGCACGCATATTTAGAAATCACAAGAATTACTCGGAAGCTGACTTACTTGAAGTCCTCACACCATCAAAAGACCGAGTTACACCTATCTGCTCTCTGTTTGGTCGATGCGGTGGCTGCCAGTATCAACACTTAAGCTATTCTGCCCAACTGATGTGGAAAAAACAGCAGGTAACTGAACTGCTTAAGTACATGGCGGGTCTTGAATTCGCTGTAGAACCAGTAATTGGTTCTCCTAAGGAATTTGGCTATCGTTCTAAAATTACCCCTCACTTTGCTGTACCAACAGTTGAGAAAGGATCTGATTTCCCTATTGGCTTTTTGAAGCAAAGTACCCGGTTTGAATTAGTGGATGTACCACAATGCCCAATTGCTACAGATCTCATTAATCAAAAGCTTCCAGAAGTTAGAGCACGTATTAAATCTAAAGCCGCTGAGGGTCTTTACAGCAGAGGAGCAACAGTATTACTCCGCGAAGCAAGTGCTGAAGTTGTAACCGATTACGAAGCCTCTATTACAGAGCACGTATTACTTCCTGCTGTAAAAGGTACGCTACTGCCTGAAGGCTCAAAACCTATCACAGAATTAAAGTTAAAGTTTCTGGCTCGAGACTTTTTCCAAAATAATCCGTTTATACTTCCTTTATTTATCGACTACGTACGAAGCCAAGCTGCTGCTAGTGGTGCACACCACTTAGTTGATGCTTACTGTGGGAGTGGTTTATTCGCATTAAGTGCTGCCGCCTTATTTAAAGAAGTCGCAGGCATTGAAATTAGTGCAACTAGTGTTGCTTGTGCAAAAGCTAATGCCGTATCCAACGGCATTAATAATGCTCAATTCCAGACCGGTGAAGCATCGGCTATATTTGCAGGACTTTTATTTCCTGCATCAGACACGGTTGTTGTGATTGATCCTCCTCGTAAGGGTTGTGATGAGAGTTTCTTAAACCAACTCTTCGCCTACAGTCCTAAGGCTGTTGTTTATGTAAGTTGCGATCCAGCCACTCAGATGCGCGATCTAAAACCGTTTTTAAATTCGGGTTATCGGGTAAAGCGCATTCAGCCTTTTGATTTATTTCCTCAAACCAGACATCTTGAGTGTGTTATTACACTAGAGAAAATAATTTAACGAAACGCTAGCCAATCAGAACTACTGTACTGCTCGATAAGTCCAGATAGTTCATCCTCATTAAATTCTGGCCATGGTGTTTGCTGTGCAGGTGCACCGAGTAAAATTCCTAGATTCGTTGTGAAGTCTTCGTGAAACAAATCCCAGTCGATCGAATCCCCAATTACCTGCCTAGAAAGAGAGCCCTGAAACAGTAATCCATGTTTACTTCTTTTTTGCGCTGCTCCCGCAATTTTTTCTCCTGTATCACTCATCACAACGTCAAATACTTCTGCGCGCCTAAAACAAACACCTGTAATGCCTTCTGCGGGCTGAGTGTCTTCTGCAGCTTGTAGTTTTGCTTTTATACCCTGCTTTACGAGTGCCTGAATTAAACATTTGTGAATTTCACGGTAACTTTGTGTCGCTCTAATTTCTTCTAAGGGGTGGCCACGCGGTATTACTAGTGAAAATGTCCAGTCTTGTCTGTGATCTACAATCCCTCCGCCTGTTGGTCTACGACATACATCAAACGTTTCCTCTTTAGGAAGTTGTTCGATTACCCAGGCGTACTTCTGACTATAACCAAATGTAAACGCTTGGGTATGCCACGCGTAGTGTCTAAACCGCGGCAACGTAGATTCAGGATAACGCTGTAGAAGTAGAAAATCGATAGCCATATTTTCTGCAGCTCGAGCAACTCGAGTAGGTAGAATATGTAGTATTTTCATCGTGCTAAGTGTTCTACGATTACATTTTTTACCTCATCAGAAGATCTGCATTGATATGCGATATCATAGCCCAGCCACCTAATTCATTTTTTCTAATTTTTCCTAGTACAAGAAAGGAAGCTTTCTCCATAATTATAACTTCAGGGGTTGGGGTTCCAGTCGTGAGTACTGTGGCTAAAAATTCAAGATAAGGATTATGCCCCACTACCGCGATGTGCTTGGTTTCTTTTTTTATTTTTCGTGCAATAATTAACGGATCATCCTCTGGCCTCAAGTCCTCTGTTTCGACTAATGGAACACTCCAGGCTAAGTGATCGCACAAACCTGAGGCTGTTTCTTTAGCTCTTAATAACGAACTGTGCCATATTTCGTCTGGCACTAATACTTGAGCTTTTTTTAAATACAGACTCAGTGCTTTTACTTGAGCATGGCCATGAACACTTAGTTGCCGTTTGGCATCTACTGGTCCCGAAACTGCATCGGCATGCCGAATGAGGTAAAGCATTCTATATTATAGCAAGTTCTTCGTGATCTCTTATGGAGAAAGGCGTTCGATCGTCCAACCATCACTTATTTTACGGTAGCGCAAACGGTCGTGTAAACGATTCCGTCTTCCCTGCCAAAATTCTACCGTTTCTGGAGCTAGTCGATAGCCTCCCCAATGTGGCGGTAAAGGTATCTTTTGACCTGCGTACTTTGCTTCAGCCGCCTTCATGTTTTGCTCTAAAACTTCACGACTCGAAACAATAGTACTTTGTTGAGATGCCCAAGCCCCTAACTGACTTAAAACAGGTCTACTATGAAAATACGCCTCACTTTCTTCCCTTGCCACCTTAGTGACTGTACCTTCAACAATAACCTGTCGTTCTAAACCAATCCAATGAAAGAGAAGTGATGCATTAGGGTTATTGTCTAAGTCCCGCGCTTTTTCACTTTGATAGTTCGTATAAAATACAAAGCCGCGGCCATCAGCCCCTTTAAGTAACACGGTCCGAGAGCTAGGTTTCTTATCTGCGCCACAGGTTGATAGCACCATAGCGTTAGGTTCTGTAATCTTAGCAGCCTCAACCTCTTGAAACCATTTTTCAAATTGCCTAAAAGGATCCCGAGCGAGGTCTTTTTCGAGTAGACCCGCTAAACTATAATCTTTTCTGAGATCGGCTAGGTTCATAAAGGATTCCTTAAGATTTTGCCGTCTAAGGCCAAGGCGCAACGAAATTGCTCTATTTTAACCTTAAAAAGGCACTCGCCTCACCGCTTCAAGGGCGTGAAACTAATGTTTTCAAGCGATTCCCTCAATTTGTTTTCGCCATGACTCCTTTCGACTACATAGACCGTCACTCAAAGCAGATGCTTAAGTTTTTAGGCGATATTATACGCGTTCCTACAGTCAACCCGCCTGGAGATAAGTACGATCAGATGACCGCCTTGCTGAGCTCCAAACTTACGTCGCTAGGTCTTACCACTAAACGCTACTCTGTTCCTAAGAGCATTTTAAAGGATGCACTTGCTCCAGAATTTCTAAACTATCCCCGGTTTAATGTATTAGGAAAACTTAAAGGTAAAAACAGTAAACGCACAGTGCATTTCAATGCCCATTATGACGTAGTTCCTGTTTCGGGGGTATGGAAGCATGGCGGTCCTTTTAGTGGTAAAGTATCAGGTGGTCATATTTATGGCCGCGGCACAGCAGACATGAAAGGCTCTATAGCTAGTCTAACGCTTGCCTTAGAATCGCTCGCAGCTACAAAAATTAAACCAAACTTAAATGTTGAGGTTTCTCTAACCGCAGACGAAGAAACTGATTCAGCACTAGGAACTGGTTGGATGATTCATAATACACCTATTAATCCAAACTATGCTATTGTTATGGAAGGTGGAGAAAAAGATATGGTCTGCTGTGGGCATGGTGGAGTTATATGGCTTGAAGTTGCAGTGCATGGAAAACCAGCACATGGCTCAATGCCGCAAAATGGAATCAATGCCTTAGAAAAAATGTCTGCTCTTATACTCGCATTAGAGGATTACAAAAAACAATTGCGAAAGACTTCCTTTAAAACACCAAGTGGAGATATACGTTATCCAACGATTAATGTGGGCGGTGTGTTTGAATCAGGCCCCGGTGGAAAAATAAATACCGTTCCTTCCTACGGCTCATTTAGTATTGATCGTCGGGTTCTCGCCGTAGAAAACCACCCGTCCGCAGAAAAAGATCTGCGTAATTTTTTAATCTCTGCTGCAAAAAAAATTCCTCAATGTTGTATTACAATTAGGAAAATTTCTGAAAACTACGCCTGTTTTACACCACCTACGCATCCTTTCTTTAAATTAGTGGGACGAAGCTTAGAAAAAGTAAGAAAAGAGCCTGCAGTGTTTAGCGTATCTACAGGATTTAATGATATGCAGTTTTTTGCTTCTGAATTGAAAATTCCGACTGTGGGCTACGGCCCTGGCGGTGACGATTATCACGCCGTTAATGAAAAAGTATCCGTAAATGATCTGGTTGATTCGGCAAAAATATATGCTGATATTCTTACAAGCTTCGAAGGATGATCTCTAAAAAATTTTATTATGAAAATTAATTTATCAATTACCCCTGAAAAATTATTAAAGAAAACTGAGCATGTTTTTGATCTCGCAGGTCAAAAAATAGCTTCTCTTAATAAAAGTTGGGATGCAAACAAGGGAACTCCTGTATTTACCGTTAAAGGAAAATATACTTCTAGGGGCTGGACTGAATGGACCCAAGGTTTTCAGTTTGGAATGGCTTTTCTGCATTTCGACGGAACCTCCGACAAGGCCTCGCTTCGTTTAGGACGTGAAAAAACGATCAAACATATGGCCTCTCATGTTTCTCACATCGGAGTACATGATCATGGGTTTAACAACATTTCGACGTATGGTAATTTACGCAGATTGATTCTTGAGGGAAGGGCTTCTGAAGAAAAAGGTGAATTACATTTTGCAGAATTAGGCCTAAAGGTTTCCGGAGCTGTTCAAGCAGCTAGACATGTTACAACAAACTGCAAACAACCATGGTCTCCAGTTGCAGATGCTGCCGGTGTAATACCAAGTGGATATATTTATTCATTTAACGGACCCCAATCTCTCTTTGCTGATACCATACGCTCAATGCGTTCCTTAAGTGTCGCACACCAATTAGGGCATGTACTCATGAGCGAGGGAGATAAAAAGATTAATCTACTGCACCGTTCAATTGAGCATGCAGCAACTACCGCTCGTTTTAATGTGTTCTTTGGGCAAGAAAGAGATGCTTATGACGTACGTGGTCGTGTGGCACATGAATCTATTTTTAATCGTAATGATGGACAATATCGCTGTCCAAGTACGCAACAAGGCTACTCGCCTTTCACCACATGGACTCGGGGTGCAGCATGGATCATTTGCGGTTATGCTGAACAACTTGAATACCTGGATACTGTTCAAGGTGCAGAATTAGATAGCATGGGTGGAAGACGTGCCGTTACTGATTTATATCTAGAAACAGCTAAGGCTGCGTGTGATTACTATATCGATGGCTATTCAGCAAAAGACGGTATCCCTTACTGGGATAATGGCGCAGCAAAACTGCATAACTTAGGCAATTATACAAATAAGGACTCCGATCCTTTTAATGCCTACGAGCCTGTTGATAGTTCTGCTGCTGCAATCGCTGCACAAGGTTTCTTACGCTTGGGACGATGGCTTTCAGCAAATGATTCTAACGTAGCGGGAAAACGCTACTTCCAAGCCGGTCTAACCATTGCCTCCACCCTATTTGATGAACCCTATCTCTCGACAGATAGTGACCATCAAGGACTGTTATTGCATAGCGTCTATCACAGACCTAACGGTTGGGACTATATTCCAAAAGGTAAAAAAGTTCCTTGTGGAGAATCTTCCATGTGGGGCGACTATCACGCTCTTGAGCTAGCACTACTAATTAATCGTCTCGCTCAAGATAAATACTATACGTTTTTTTGAGTAATGAGTAGGTCTTTAAAAGTCTCGAGTAATTGCGTGTAGTTAAAACTGAAGCCTTCTTTAAGTAAGCGTTCCGGGAGACACGCTCTTCCTTTTAGGGCAAGCTCTGGATTAACTCGCATTACAGTTTTAGAAATTAAAGTCACTGCCCAAGCAGGTGCTGGTGGTGACCAAGGCCGATTAAGCGCCAGTCTTAACTGCTTCATAAACACCTTGTTTGTAACTGGTGTTGGTGCGCAAGCATTGTACTGCCCGCGAGCGGAATCTGTCTGTATTGCCCACTGACACATTCGACAAAAATCGTTAATATGAGCCCAACTAATATACTGCTTACCAGAGCCCGTTGTGCCCCCTAAAAATAACCGTGTTAATAAGCTTAGCGGGGCGAGTGCACCACCCTTTGCACCTAATATAAATCCTATTCTAAAAGCAACTAAGCGGGGATTGCTTTTGTACTGAGCTTTAAAAAAAGCATTTTCCCAAGCCTTCGTCACTTCTGCAAAAAAATCATCTGCATGAGGACTTTTCTCAGTACATACCACTTCTCCTTTATTTCCGTATAAAGCTAACGTAGAGGCTTGAATGAGAATCTTAGGTGGATTCGAGCAAGTATTAAGTGCTGCTGTAATTGCATCAACAGCGCTTACCCGTGATTCGAGTATAGCTTTACGATTAATCTCGTTATCGAGACAAGCGACGCTTCTTCCCGCTAAATTAATTACTGCAGTTGAACCTTCGAGTTCTGCAGCCCAGCTACCTACTGTTCTGCCATCCCAGTGAACAAAACGCACCAGCCTTTTATCAGGCTTAATAGATCGCGACAAAATAACCACTTCCCAGCCTAAATTGGCGAAATGTGCAGCAAGGGATGATCCTAAAAATCCAGATCCACCAGGAATAATGACTTTGGGTGTCATAACTAAGACTTTGCTTACTATTTAAGATTTCGCAACCGCTCTGAGCTAAGGATCTTCTTAAAATGTATGAAAAGTGTTTCATTTGCTCATAATTTAGTGAGAATTTAACCGCAATGAATCCCACCTTAGATCTTTACAGCCTGCTTCGTGATGAACTCTCGCAGCTGTTTATTTCTTGGGAGTTTAGCCCTGTTCATGCTGCACGCGTTTGGCGTTACCTGTATTGGGAATGTATCGATTCTTTAGATGGAATGCAGGATTTACCTCCTCGTGTTTTACGTAAACTCAAAGAGGAAGCTTTCTTAGGCTCTTTACCTACAGCATTGGAAACGCGTTCAAGTGACGGCTTCACGCGTAAATATTTACTTAATCTTCCAGAAGATAGAAAAATCGAGACAGTACTCATGCGCTATACGGGGCGCGTAACTGCATGTATAAGCAGTCAGGCAGGCTGTGCTATGGGCTGCGTATTTTGTGCAACAGGCCAGATGGGTTTCTCGCGGCATTTAACGACTGGAGAAATTGTGGCCCAGGCTGTTCATGTACAACGCATCTTAAGAACCCAACCAGGAGAGCACGGCGATTCACAACGCCTGCGTAATATTGTTTTAATGGGTATGGGTGAGCCACTTCACAATTATGATGCTGTTATAAAGGCTGTAGATATTTTTAGAGATTCCGCAGGTCTATCCCTCTCAGGTGATCGTATTACATTAAGCACGGTGGGAGTTGTTCCTGGAATTTTACGTTTAGCTAAAGAAAAAAAATTACTTCATCTAGCTGTATCACTACATGCAGCAACCCAGGAGGGGCGAGCCGCTCTAGTACCTGCTGCAAAAAAATGGCCCTTAAGTGAGTTAATGGCTGCGTGTCAGACTTACAGTGAAGCTACGGGTAAGCGCATTTTTTATGAATGGACACTAATCGAGGGAAAAAATGATTCCGAAGAAGATGCACGTGCCGTTGGTAGGCTATTGGGTAAAATGCCTGCGCAGGTTAATCTTATCCCTTTAAACCCAACACAAGGCTATGCCGGAACCGCGTCGAGAAGTGAATCAGCTCGTCGCTTTCAAAATATTTTAGCTGATGAATTTTCTATTCCTAGTACTGTAAGACAACGTAGAGGAATTGATATAGCTGCGGGTTGCGGACAACTCGCCGTAAACGCTTAAGTCTGTTTTGCTTCGCTTACTAAAGTAGAATTAAAAAATTTAACGTTTTGCTTTGAAATATCTAAAGATAATTGCTGACAGCGTTTTTCGAAATTTATCCACCCCAGTGATGCTGCCTCAGATTCACTTGTAAGTGTTATCATTGCTTTACCTAAAGCATCCAGTGCGGGAAGTTTATCTAAAGCTAGTAATTTCTTTTCTGCTAAAAATAAATTAAGTGCTGCCCCAAGACTGTCCAACCAAAGCCGAGGCTTATCAGTTTGCGTGAGTGCCAAACCTATAGGACTACATTCCATATAGGTGCATAATGTTTGCCTTAGTTTATTTAACTCTTCGTTAGCTGTTGCTGGATTCCACCGTGCTATAAATTGCTTTCTTTCCCTGTATTTTTTAATTTCCCATACTTTAAGTGTCAGTTCGTAATCCCCAGCACGATGTTTTAATATTCCTGTAACTGCATAATCTACATGATCACTGTTTGATTCATTCATCTGTCTAAGTTGTTCAGTAGACCATTCCGCATCAAAGATCATTGGATTTCTTGATCCATCAGCAAATTCCATAAACGCAATTGCTGTAATAGGAGTGTATGCAGATGAAGATAAAAATCCCTCTGATAACCAAAGTGGAATGGCTTTCGAAAGTTTAGCTAGATCGTCTTCTGGCTTATTCATTTCTTGCATCACATCAAAATAGGCGCCCGGTAACGCTAGTTGTGTGAATGCAATACGCCGCGTTGGGCCTAATTTAGCTGGTAATATTTTTGCCTCAAGTGCTTCTAATCCATAAAACCATATAGGCTTGCTGATTGTAACTATGGCTACCTTAAGTGGGCCATGTTCACTTTGTGCGTCTGCTTG
>Ga0209084_1000018_pt1 | contig 167453 bp, 215 predicted proteins | sample C_130820_MF_Meta_FD_187309 | JGI IMG/M metagenome (GOLD analysis project Ga0209084, IMG submission 187309) | Freshwater microbial communities from Lake Croche, Canada to study carbon cycling - C_130820_MF_MetaG (SPAdes) (version 2) | ecosystem: Environmental > Aquatic > Freshwater > Lake... | reverse complement strand
GACACGTAACCAAGCAACACCCGATGGAGTATAATATGTTCCAGAACCAGATGTTAATATTGTTTGTGTTTGTGTTGCTGATCTTGCTATTGCAGAGAATGATGAGAATGGAGCAAATTGAGTTGCTACGACATTACCATTATTAGTTATAACAAATGCATTTGGTGACGAGTCTGTAAATCCTGGACCATTGCAAGTTAATAAACTAACCTGCGAAGGAGTCAACGCCGATATGTTAGTTCCTGCTGCTTGTGCTGTTCCTAATGGACTTGTTGGTGGAGTAAATGTGCCTGTGTATACTGCGGCTGTAGATACTCTTAGGTTGGAAATAAATCCAATTGTTCCGCCTGTAGCTTGTGTTCCTAAACAACCAATATAAAAAGGTAAATTATAACCAATTGTTGAACTGTTAGTAGATGTAGTTGCAGAAGCAACCCCATTCAAATAAACACTAACGGTTGAACCATTACGAACTAATGCAATATGATTCCAACGATTAGTTAGAGGAACAATATCTGTTGGTGCAAAAGATACAGATGCAGCATTTAAGTAAATATTAAATCCAGTTCCTGCATTCACGTTAAATGCAAAATAATTTGCGCCAGAATTTTGAACAACAACAGATTGATCACCTGTACCAGTTCTATATAACCAACATTCAATAGTAAAATTTCCTGCAAATTGCCAAGTAGTACCAGAAGGCGGGTTCAATGACTGAGCGCCAGCAAGTTGAACACTATAAGCACTCACTGGTATTGCACTTGCCCAATATGAACTTGCGCTACTACCCGCTGAAACTAACACCTGACCAGCTGTTCCTGTAGATCCAGCAGCGGATAGTGTACTACTTAATGTTACTCCGCTTGAAAATGTAGTTGCGCCAGTAACTGTTCCACCAGTAAACGTACCACCACCGCCAGCTGCAACTGGGCTCCAGTAGATACCTGCACCTGATGTACGAAGATAATAACCAGCAGTACCGGTAGAACTATTAGCTGTTAGTGTACCAGTGATTACTGGATTATTTTTAGTTAGATATATCGTTGATGCGTTTGCAACCTGCAATCTATCACTGATAAGAGTTCTAAGAGCGGTGTTGGTTGTTGTAAGGCTTGTCCATGTGGCTTTAGCTGCTAACAGTGTGTTGACGTTTGCTACTTGATACCTATCAGATACCAATGTACGAAGTGCCGTGTTAGTGCCGGTTAAATTGGTGTTAATTAGATTGATGCGCAGGTTCGTGTTTGCGAGTGCAGCACGTTCAATTGCTTTTGTTTGGTAAACAGACGCAGCGTTTGCTACCTGCAATCTATCAGACACTAATGTACGAATAGCAGTGTTAGTACCAGTTAAACCAACCCAAGATGCTTTAGCTAATAGTAACGTGTTTACGTTTGCAACTTGGTATCTGTCACTGATAAGTGTACGAAGGGCCGTATTAGTTCCTGTAAGAGCAGCCCATGTTGCACCACTAGAACTTGCAGCAACCGGTGACCAGTAAACGCCTGTACCAGATGTGCGAAGATAGTAACCAGCTGTGCCTGTAGAACCGTTAGCACTCAATGTGCCGGATACCACTGGATTAGTTTTTGTCAGATATGTTGCAACAGCATTTGCTACTTGAAGTCGGTCGCTGATAAGGGTGCGAGCGGTAGTGTTTGCAATGTACACAGAAGTAAGATATGAATTGGAAACTAATGTTTGTACTGTTGCGCTACCTTGCGCTTGAATTGTCAGTGCACCTTTTTTCGTAGAACTCAGCGTAGTGTTGCCAAGGTACATTGTCGCACCAGACAAAAACAAATCTTTGAATCTGCGAGTTGGTGAACCGAGACTGTATGTGTTTGCCGCAGCAGGAATTATGTTCTTAGAAGTGACCGTAGTTAACCACGAGTTTGCTGGAGCCCAATAAGCCGTGTTACTGGTTGTGTTAGCAGTCAACACCTGACCATTGGTCGATCCGGTGACAGTTATTTGTTGAGGAAATATTTTCTGTTCAGCCATTACACTTCCAATTGAGTTATTGTTATCTTACGCAAATTCACAATATGCAACACCACCGCCACCTCCACCACCGCCCATTAGATTTGATATATTATTTGGAGATCCATCACCACCTCTTCCGATGCACCATATTTTAACATATGTTGTCCCGGCCGCTGTAGTGATTGTTCCAGTGCCAGCCGACTGATTAATCGTTTGATAAGTCGCGCTACCATTGACGATATATTTAATCAATATGCCTGCATTACCACCTGCTCCTGCTGGATAATAATAAAAGAATCCTCTACCACCTCCACCACCACCTGCGAAATAACCAGCAGGACCAAATCCAGTTTCACCACCACCGCCTCCGTATGCGAAATAAACAGACGCACCAGCAGCGGTCGCAGCCGCGAGTAATCCACTCACATCATTTGGTGCTGTTGGTCCAGCATAACTAGCTCCACCATTCACACCATTAGCAGCACCAATTGAACCTCCACCACCCGCTGATGAATTGCTTCCTGAACCACCAGCACCGCCATTTACACCACCACCAGCTTCGTTATTGTTAGTAATAGTATAAGTTCCAGCTGCGCCGCCTGATCCTACACCACCTCCACCAGCAGCGTTACCAGCTATCGTTACGCCATTGAATACTGCTGTTGCATTGCTACTAGTAAAATTATATGAAATGGTAGCGCCACTATAATTGTTTATTGCTGCCGAAGAAAACTTCTTTGTAGAAGCTGTCTTACTAGATAGTTTTCTTGTGCTTAGTTTTCGTAAGGATATAGAGCCTTTCGAAAGCAATCTAATTGTCATTAGGTTATCTCTGTTCCGAAAGCTAGGAATGATATTGTGGTTGTGCTGGCGTAAATTGTAATCACATCAGTTGCAGCTAGTGTTATGCCAAGAGTTAAACAAATAGAATCGTTAGCAGGAAGAGCGGCATCATACGCAATATAATGACTAGCAGCTAATGTTGCTCCTGAAGGTCTTACTGCAATTCTATATGTGGCGGAAGATGCAGCTTGATTGCAAACAGTTATCGTAGAAACAATTGTGCTTGTTGATGCGGGCACCGTATATAATGCTGTTGCTGTTGTTGCAGTTGGATTGCTTGTTCCTAAAACTTTATATGTTGTTGCCATTGTTTCCTCTTACATTCCGCCTAATAGCATTGAACCTAAAAACAAATCACCGCTTGATATTGTTTCGCCCGAACCGCCAGAAATGACAACACCTTCCATATTTCGTGCTTCAATAACAGCACCAGAATATGGCGCAGAAGTAAATGTTAACGTAGTACCAGAAATCGTATAGTGCGTCACAGGAATTTGCAATATGCCATTAACTGTAATAATAACATTTCTCTGCTGAGATACTGAAGCACTAAGTGTGAAAATAGTTTGCGAACCTGTGCCGGCAAATATCTGTGATGTTGCGGTTGCTGCTGCTTGAGTTGCTACTGGAGACCAATATATTCCAGTACCAGAAGTGCGTAGATAATATCCAGATGTTCCTGTTGAACTATTGGCAGTCAGTGTGCCTGTTATGATTGGATTAGATTTAGTTAGATATGTGGCTACTGCGTTCGCAACAGATATCTTAGTGCCGATAAGAGCAGCAGTAGCAGTTGCAAAACTTGCATTATTACCCAAAGCATTCGCAAGCTCGCGCAGTGTATCTAAAGTGCCAGGAGCCGAGTTGACAACAGCGGCTACTTTAGTATCAATATAACTACGAATCGACGTGTTAGTACTAAGCAAATTTGTATTAACAAGAGTAATTCTAAGATTGGTATTGGCTAACGCAGCACGTTCAACAGATTTTGTTTGATACGTGGCTACCGCATTGGCCACTTGAATTCTATCACTAATGAGTGTGCGAATTGCTGTGTTAGTCGCGGTAAGTGCTGACCACGATGCGCGAGCCACAATATAGCTATTGGTGTTTGCTAATGCGCTATTAAATGTGGTGGTGTTTAATTTAGTTGCGATATATGAGTTTGTGTTAGCAAGAGTAGATTTAACATAAGAATTGGCTGCTGCATATGCTTTAGTTGTGTATAATGCCGATGCGTTAGCAACCTGAAGATATTGAGTAGCTGTGCCTATTTCACTATATCTAGCAAGACGAATTCCACCAACAGTAGCGCCGTCATGTACGCGAAGAGTTTTGATTGTACTATCAACAGTAATCTCACCATCCGCTCCCGTGAACGAATTGTGTTGAGTTGTTGTACCTCTTCTAAACTTGACTTGAATTGACATTAAAGAGTTCCGTAATCTCTGTTGAGTTCGATATCTATCTGTGTCGCTATTGAACCGTAATCAAACGTATCTGCTGCGAAACCTCCACCGCCCGCACTATATTTAGCATCGGCTGCTGACTCTAATAGATAAAGCGAAGAGTGTATGCCGCCTAAATGGATTGAATTGTTTGAAGTTCCTGTATATGTTGTGGCGCTAATGGTGCTAGATCCACCTAGTGATACGCCGGCTGATGTCACCGATACAGAACCGATAGAAACACTAGTGTTGGAAACCGTAACAGAACCAACAGCTACTCTACCAGTAGATACCGCAACAGATCCTACAGAAACACCTGTTGTTGATACTGCAACAGCACCAACTGAAACACCTGTTGTTGATACGGATACAGAACCAACTGAAACACCTGTGTTCGAAACCGTAGTCGCACCAACTGTAACAGCAGTTTTTGTTACCGATGTGGATCCTACCGAAACGCCTGTGTTTGAAACTGTGGTAGAACCTACAGTAACAGCAGTTTTTGTTACCGATGTTGAACCTACGGATAATCCGGTATTAGATACGGATGTTGAACCAACCGAAACTGCTGTTGATGTGACAGAAGTTGTACCTACAGAAACACCAGCACCTGTTATAGATGTATTACCTACGGCTGAAGACGCTTGTCCTATGTTAAGCCAAGATGCTCCTGTCCATTGATAATTATATCCATTATAAGCAACTATTTGTCCTAACGACGAGCCGCGTGAGGGTAATGCCATTTGTTATGCCCCCGACGGTGGTGGTGTGATGTTAAACCAATACGCTTGACCATTTGGATTAGCATCCGAAAATGGACCACTTCCATCTATAGACATCCAAAGCATTGGTGTGGTTCGTGTGTTAGGCGAGTATATTGATATTGGTGCTGGATCAACTAATCCATCATTTACCGCAAGAATCCATATCGAACCGAATGGTGGAGAAGAAACATCCGTTCTAAATGCCAACGTAGTAGGATTTTGATTAGGCGCAACATTCATATAACCCAGACCATATGCGGTATAATTGTACATCGTAGTTGAATAATAATATTGTGGTTTAGTTGCGATATATGCGTTTGTGTTAGCTAATAGTGTTTTAACATATGAGTTTGCTGCGGCGTATGCTTTTGTTGCGAACTTAGCATTAGCGTTAGAAACTTGTAGATATGGCGCAAGATTAACAGCGCCACCTCCAGCGCCGCCTCCACCAGTTCCAGAACCGACTTGTACTCCGTTAGCAAAAAAAGTTTGATTAGGAATAATTAACTTTGGGCCATTAGATGAAATAGCAGCATTGCCGATGTATATCGTATTGCTTGATAGATATAAAGAACCAAATGGTTTGCTGGGTGAACCGATACTAATAGGCGTATTACCAGAAGGCATTATTGCACCAGAAACCGTAAGCGTTCCTACTGATATGTCACTAGATGCTTTCCATTTAGATGTACTAGAACTCCAAACAAGTGCTTGCCCATTGCTTGGATTCTTTACGCTATTATAGTCAACGTCATCGAGGCGGTGCAGAAGTACTTCACCAGAACCTGCAGGACCACCTTTAGCAACTACATTGAAAGCTACCTTTGATAGTCTCTTATCAACTTGTTCACTAAATTCACTTAGTTTCTTTTCTAGCTTTGATACATCAGCATCAGAGCCAGGATCACCTTTATCGCCTTTTTCTCCTGTGTCTCCCTTATCACCCTTTAATCCTTGACCACCGTCTTTGCCGCTCTTTCCGTCTTTGCCATCTCTGCCAGGAAGACCTTGATCCCCTCGCGCTCCTGTTGCGCCTTTTGCTCCATCACGTCCAGCGGCTCCGTCAATAGCTGCTGATCCTTGTTCTCCGCGTTCTCCGCGTTTACCAGGAATTCCTTGTTCGCCTCTGTCACCGGTATCTCCCTTCTCTCCCTTTGCGCCGCGAATTCCTTGATCCCCACGGTCACCTTTATCTCCTTGAATACCTTGCTCGCCTTGAATCCCAGGAATGCCTTGCTCACCCTGAATACCTTGTTCACCAGTAATACCCTGCTCGCCCTGTAATCCTTGTTCTCCGCGTTGCCCTTGAATGCCTTGCTCACCAATTATGCGCCCAAGATTTGCAAATGAACCATCGTTGAATTGAAGAACTAACTCCTCTTCAATTAGAGCAACGTCAATAATCCCACGCCCGGGAATACCAGACGCAGGAGTAATTGATTGAATTTTATTGATTTGTTCTATTAACTCATTGCGAACTTCAGCAACTTCAGATTTTGCAATCTTTTGTGCAACAGCAAGGAGTTTAGCTTTTTCCAGCTCTTCCATGGTTAGATGGCATCCTTGATCTCTTCCACTTCTTCAATGTCCTCATGAGCCACATGTTCCATAACCGCAGTCATTCTTTCAATGAGTCGCTTATCTTCTTCGCTAAGAGGCTTTGGCACAAATGGCTCATACTCTTCTTTCTTGATAGATGCTTTCTTCTTAGTATCTCCAGAGACTTTGATCTCTACCTTCTGCGTCTTAGGTGCAGCAGCCGCAGCAGGTTTTGCAACGGCCTTTGCTTTATCAGATGGTTTATTCTTAGAACCTAATGCAGCAGCTTTTGCATCCAACTCTTTGCCTTTGATTTCCATGTCTTTCATGTCCATCTGTTGCTGAGTTTTCTGCATTTCTTGTTCGTGGTCTTGTTTCTGCATCTCTAGTTCATTGCCCATTGGATCTGGCTCAGATGCAATCTGCTTGTCCATTTCCTCAATTTCTTCCTCAGTCTGACGAAGAACATGCTTGCGAATCCATTCAACCGAATAATACTTACCAACATACTGATCCACAACCTGTAGAGTTGCAAGACGTTGGTTTAGAACTTCCTGTTCCTTTATTTCTGAATAATAGTTATCACGCTGGAAATCATAGCGGATATCATTCTTCAATTCTTTCCACTCTTCGCGGGTCATAACACCCTTGAGAACGAGCTGAATTTCTAGGAGATGGTCAAACAGATGTGCGAATCTATGGCGCAGACGGTCAATGAATTTCGCGAACTTGATTTCATCGCGTGAGATTTCACCTTGACGCCCCATAGAGAATGTGCCTTCTGGCTCAAGACGAGACACAGGAACAGATAGGGCCTTGTATAGTTTCTTTTTGAAATACTCAACATCGTCCATCTGCCCAAGATTCTCACCACCTGGGAGGGTAGTAATTTCAGTACCACGCCCACCTTCACGACGTGGAAGCCAATAGTCTTCCAACATAGTCATAAACTTGCGGGTATCTTGAACATCACCAGTTTCAGCATTATAGACAAGACGGTTCTTATGACGAACCATCATATCACGGACATACTGCTCGGCTTTTGCTTTAGGCAAGTTACCAACGTCGATGTAGAAAATACGACGCTCAGGTGCGCGAGCGAGACGATAGATAACTACCGCGTCCTCAAGCATACGCAACTGATTGAGTGGTTTAATTGCTTTGTGGAGATGAGAAAGAACCATACGATTACGATGATCCATAATGCTGCTGTGTGTATAGCAGATAGAATCCTTAGCAATCTTCACTCCCTGAGTAGCAGTGCCCGATTGGAGACCAGCTACATTATAAAGAAAGTATTCTTCGTATGGAGGAACGATTAGCTTCGCATTAGTACCAACGATAGGTGTGCGCTTGATTGGTTGACGAATTTTACGAATGCGTCTTGGGTCAATATAGCGAAGCTCTTGAATACCAGCGCGAGGATTTTTAACGTCAACCATAATATGATAGAACATGCGTCCGTCAACATACCAACGACGGAAAATATCATAAGCAAGATTAGAGAAATCCAATAACTCAAGAACGGTCTTGAACTCTTCTTCGATTTTCTTTTTGATTGATGCTGGTTGTTTTAGATCATCCATATCCAGCGATACGGGTTCAGCGTTGTCGTCTGTGATGATTGCTTCATTTACGATATCATCAATGGCTGATTCTACTTCTGGATACAACGCCATTTCGCGATAGCGGGTTACTAGATCCGCTTCGCTTTTTGCAGTACCTTCGAAATCGACGTAAGTGCCGTATGCGCCGCCAGGCGCTACTTCAAGCGCACCATCGGTATTTGGTGGAGGAGCAAACGAAGGTATCTGTTCGGCCTGTTTGACCTCAGTACCATCGTCTGCTTTTCCAATACGGAATCCAAAAAGTTCAATCGCCATTTATTTTCCTTCAAGGTCTAATCAATTATATAGGAAAACTAAAGCGATCTTAATTGTCAATCAAGTTGCCGAGTAGGTCAGCCTCAACTGTCCAATAATCGTATGCGAACTCCACGGTAAATTCTTCAATCGCGTCTGTTGTTTCCCAGTTTAGATCAATGTTTGAAATGTTTAGAGGGAAGATGTTATTGAATGTGTATTGGCGTGTTGGAATAGCTGCATCACCGGCTGCTGTACCAGAACCATATACACCTGTCTTTGCGTAGTGACGAACAGTAGCGCGTGAGCGATATGCTGCCTGTCCAGATTCAAAGATAAGAGCAGAGTCACGAAGATTATTTACATGACTATTAATTGCTGCTGACCATTCTTCGAACGCATGACGCATTTCAAAATCTTCGTCGTTCATAATAGTTACGGTCCAATTATCAAATGTTCTATTACCAGCCATTTTAACTTTGCGACCGAAGTAGGGCACTTCAATTTGCCCTACTGTTGATTGTGGAATCGACGAGGCTTTACAGACAAATCGAAACTGTGCTTCTGCCGTAGGATTTGAAAGGCCCTGTGGTAGTGTCAAGAACACCTCGAAAAGAGATGCTCTTGCGCCACCATACGGAAGTCCTAGCGAAGCGAATGTATTAACATTAAAGGGCATATTATTTGTCTCCCTACCTTTTCTTTCTATTTATTCGCCTAAATTAGAACTTTCCTACCACTTCGGTGAAATCTACGCCTGAACGTACTGCCACGAAGTTAAGCTGAATGAAGTTAATTGAACGAGCTGGCTTGATGTAGATATCACCAATAAACTCATTGCGGTCGATAACTTCGCCTGTGTTGTTTGTTTCGTCGCAAACCACACGGAAGTCCGTGATACCACGACGCCCCTGAACGTCACGAAGGAATGGTTCTACTAGAGCCTTGAACTGTGCGCGTGTGAATGCATCGTTGAATTCAAACAATGTGAACTTAGCAGCAGTTGCAATTGCCTTTTCAAGCACAATGAATAGACGACGAACATTGATGCGGTCGAAAGCTGATGGCTTTGAAAGCATTGTCTTATCACCAAATAAAATTGTACCCTGACCTGGGAACGTCACAATTGGATTGATACCGTTCTTGTATAGCTGGTCACGATCAGCCTTACCTGGGTTATAAGCCATCTTGATAGCATTCTTAATGCCACCGCGATTGTAGCCAGCAGGAGACCACCAAGGATCACGATCATTGTCTGTTCGAACCATGAGACCAGCAACGTCGCCGTTACAAGGTATATAACGATAAACGTCATTGTACTTGTCATATTGATACTTCCATCCAGAGTCCATGATAGCATAAGATGTTGATGGTAGCAAATTGCGGAATGTAATGATATCAGTTTGCTCTTTACCAGAATATGCGTTGTTGTTTACTACAGAAGCCGATGGTGGTGATAATACGGCTACACAATCCTTGCGATATTCAACAATGTTATTAATGATGTGAATTGCGCGTGTTTGTGTCGATGCACCACCAAGAACAAGTGAAATATCAATATCTTCCGCACTTCTGAATAGATTATATGCATTAATATAATCTGCTTCACGTGGAAGTGATCCATCACGCCCTTTACCTAGTGAAGAGTTTACTGGTTTGTTGGTACTTCCAGTTGCGGCATTAAAGTTGACCGATGATTTAATAGCGAGGCCTGAACGGAATCCTGTTGGGTTAGAAGTCCACCAAATCCAACGAGAATTTTGATTGATATAATCTTTAAAGTAAATATTTGTACCATTTTCGCTTTGCGAATCAATAGCCTTTGAAATATTTTGGTGTACTTCAAGAACCGTATTGGCATAACCTGTGATGCCACCATCTTCGTCGGCAACAATAATATGCATTTCATCATTTGAACCACCATGACGAGCAGCATCTTGAGATGTTCCAGGTGGTCCATTCACATTCTTATGAAATTCCCAACGACGAGTTACAGAAGACTGTGTTATGTTATTACCAACATATGCGCTTCTTAGTGTAAGATTTTTACCTGTGCCGAGTGACGAAATTTGAACTTCAACCTTATCAGGACCAGCAAGAAGAATATCTCCTACTGTCAAAAGTGTTGCTTGGTTAGCTGATGCAGTTGCAGTGGTTGATCCGTTTGCAAATGCAATCGTACCGGAAACGGTTGATTCGTAAGCATTTGATGAAAGGCAAACAGATACACGAATATTGTTGCCGATGTTACCTGGATACTTAGCTGTCCACAATCCGGCAGAAACAATGCCACTTGAATAATTTTGATTATAATCATCTATGTTTTTGATAATTATGTTTGTAGCTAGAGAGTTGTTACTTACAGAATTACGAGCAATTGCAACATCAGTTGAACGATTTGATGCGTTTGCATCGCGAACAACACGAGTCAAATATAATGCATTACCGTAAGACAAAAAATTTGCAGCGGTAAAGAAGTCAACAGCAGTGTTTGTGTTTGGCACGCGGAAATTATTTACAAGCGTATCTTCTGAGTCAGTAAGAACGCGAACGCCTACAGGACCCCAAGAGTAATGTCCCGCAAAAGCTGCTGTTGTTGTGCTGACTGCCGGGATAATCGTAGTAAGATCAATCTCACTTACGTTGACTCCGGGAGAGATTTGAAATGGCATAGACTTATCTCCTCTATAGACGAAGGTATTCTTCGATTCATTCTTGTTCTTTTATTTATAAAAACGAGACTTTTGTTACCCAAATCTAAAATCACCGAAGCCCATCCCAGCGGGTATTGGGTCATCAATGGCTTCTATTTCCTGTCTACCATCGTCTATAAACCCTACCGGAAGTAAGTCGTCATGCACATCTTTCATTGTTTCGCGGGCTAAATTTTGCCTAATATCACTGTTCATTAAGTCTTTAAAATACGCCTGAGTTATGAGCCACCCAAAAAGAACCAACGTCATAGCTAGATCATCGTGGCAACCTTCTTCAGCTTTATATGTGTCTTTGTCTTCAACAAAGGTGGTAAGTTCTTCAATCGTGTCAAAGTCGGTTATCAATAGCTTATTGCTTTCGATAATCGTCTTCAGATTCGAACAACCGATCTTTTTGACCTGTTTTGTGGTACGCACACCGAAAGCCGATTTAGTGGCAAACCCACCACCAATCTTGATTGCTTTGTTTTTACTAAACGTAGCAATAACATTTTCATATTCCAGATCCATAAACAACGAATTGACAACCTGCTGCCCAATGTTATTTGTTTCACCTAAAACATATGCGTTATTGTACCAGCGAGCAAATCGGTAAATTACGTCTGGGAACAAAAGTGGCGAGACATTTTTGTCCCTATATTTAGCTACCTGCCGATATGGGACTTGCGACACATCAAAAACAGATAGCGCAGAATAGTCGCCACCTACACCTTCGGACACGTCGAATACCATAATATAAGATTTCTTTGGGTCTGGTGCTTCATAGTAATCAAGATTAAATTTATCTTTTTGTGGGCGAACGTGTGTTAGTTCGCGAAGCTTCATAGGGTTGATGAGGGTGCTAGACGAACCAATAAACTCGCACTCAAATTCCTGACGAAACTGTTCTTCGCTAGTATTAGCGATGGTCTGTTTTTTCCATTCTTCATCACGCCCTGGGACATCCGACCAGTTAATTTCAACTGGCGCATATTCGCTATTACCTTCGATGGCGTCTGACCACATGCGATAGAAATGATTCATACCAAGTGGCGTAGATACGATTATAATCTTAGTCGTCTTACCAGATGAAATGGTAGGGTATGTAGATGCAAAGAATGCATCAGCTAGATTGCGCTGGACGTGCGCGAACTCGTCAAGGAAGATAAGGTTAAATGAGCCTCCGCGGATAGCACTGGATGACGTAGCCGCAGCGAGAACCTTCGACCCATTCTCTAGTTCGATGTTGCCTTTGTTCCAGACGACAACACCCTGCTGAAGCCAGATCGGAAGATATTCATATGCAAGCTGAAGTTTGGCTAATAGGTCACGCGCAAGCGCGCCCTTGTTCGCGAGAATAGCCACATTCTGTTGGTCTGTGAATAGAATGAGCCAGAGGATATATGCGATAGATGTGGTAGACTTGCCGACCTGACGAGGGAGTTTACAGATAGAAAAGCGGTTGTCCGCAAACGTGTGGAGCATCTTCGCTTGAAAGTCCCACATATTGAACGGTATAAGGCCGTGATCCACGTTGACGATTTTAACATAAGTCCGAGCAAAATATTCAACGTCTTTTGCACATTTTATATACTCTTCAACCTGCTCTTTGGTATACTGAATAGGCACCCCATATCGTTTAAGATTTGGGTTACCAAGATATGTCTTGCTCATCTTACCTTATTCTTTTTAGGTGCGGCAGCTTCTCTAGCCTTTAGCTCTTCAATTGTTGGCTCTTTTTTAGTGCCAGTTTGAACTGGTGGAGGGAGAACAAGATTAGAATTTAATAGGGTGTCCTGTAAGATTTTCTTTAACATCACTTTCTCCCGTTGATTAGTTGTTGTAGCTCAGATGTGCTACCGACAAAAATCGAATTATTAATTGTTTGTGGCACATCTTTTTCATCAACGCGCTTTAACTCTTTTAACTTTTTCTGAATGTCAAGGAGGTCTTTGTTAGCATCGACAAGCGTTTTGATTAGCTGACCAACCACTTCAAATGCTCGCGGATGTTCAGATGTTTTGGCTACAATAAGAGCTTCTTCCAAAGCGTCGCTACCCTGATTGATGATTTGATGAAGATTGTTTCGAGCGGTAGCAAAATCACTATCAAGATCAGAATCAACAGCAATTGGTTTCAACGGTTGCACCATTGGTGGTGAGTTGATCGGTAAATTTAGTGCAGATTCTATACTCTGCTCAAATATTGTTTTGTCACTCATCATTACCTGTTCTTGGGTTATATTTCAATCCATCAATGTAGAAGAAATTATTTGATGCAAACCCATAAGCTGAATTTGCAGAAATCTGTGAGTATGGTATAGAAGCTGCGCTGTTTGTTGTTGGAGATCCATTTGCAAGAAGTCCTGGAGTTATAACAACACGAGAACTGCGACCGGTGCGAGCAACATCGTCCAACGTAATTTTGCCAGCAGTATTTGCAACCACACCAAAATCGACTTGTGCGCGTTTGATAACTCCCTGGCGACGAACTGGTCCGTAGAAGTATCCTTTGACTGTAAAATCCATCGTATAAATGATAGCACGACGATTCTCAAAGCTACCATCATATGTATCTTCAATCGACACCGTGTTTAGTACGGTAGGAATATCAATTGATAAATTCATACCAGGAATAATCTTGACGGTGTTTGTCCACTCTGGTCCAAAATATGGTACAATCTGTTCAAGGACCTGCGCGCCATCGTCCGCGTTACGCACATACGCATAGAGATTGAATGTCATATCATACGGCACAGGCATATGCTGGTAATCGGCTTTGTTATTATCTGAAACAATAACTACATTTTTGCCTTTGCTATTAAAACGACGTGTGCCGTCATAGTTTAGGGTTGTCATTTCAAATGCAAGACGAGGCAATTGGATTGAAATTTGCTGATCTAAGTTAGGATCTTGTTGTGTACGAACTAGAAATTTTTCTTTTGGACCATACGCAATAGGAACTGCGATAGCTGATGCAGTTGTTCCATCGCGATTGTATTGCTTGACCACGATATCGTTGAACATGTTACCAAACATGATAACATATTTACGCAGTGACTGGTGGTAAAACTGTGATCCGAACATTAGTATCTATCAACCTCTGAGAATGGATTACGTTCGCTGAAGTCAAGATAATCCAACGATTTCTGAGTGAAGTATTCATTATTGGCTGTAATTGTCTGTACCTCGACACGATATTCATTCAACATGAATCCGCCATCTTCGTTTAGCAGATAAGTGCCATCTTCCAACATAGTCTGGTACTGGAGAATATTCTGATCGTAGCGCGTACCAATCGCGTCGATGGCGGTATTACCTGTAGCAATCGAATCTGGACCAATACGATCCACGAGTTCGCAATTCAAATCATATGTGTAAAGTTTACCGTGCTGATAGAAAATGGCTTCGTGTTCAACAAACTTGATTTCGTATAGCTTCTTATTCAGTGGAAAATAGATCCAGTCACCTTCAAATGGGCGAGGTGTCGTAATGCTATAATTATTACCATTACCTGCTTCAAGCATAATACACTGTGTATTGCCCCAAGAGTTAGTATCAGCGGATTCTACCTGATAATTATAGCCAACTTCCGTTATGAGCTTCTCGGTTGTGATTTGATTCCAACGCTTACGAGCCATCGTAAATGTGATGGAGTCGTTGATCTGAAGATTAAACTTGGATAGAAAATCTCCCTCACCTTCGAAACCCTGGACATTCTTGACATAGACCTCAATATCCACCGCGTCGTCAAACGTCGATGTTGGGTCTTCACCTAGAAGAGGATCGACGTTGCGAAGAGTGCGTGGCAAATACTTTATATCCAGACCATAAATCTTAATCGCTTGCACGATAAGATCCTCAGCAAGATCCTGCTGACGCCCGTATGTGAATGGTCGGAAGTATTTGTTTGTTGTCATCCTTAGCCGATCATATCCGTAACGGGCAAGCTATAATCGTTAATGAGTGACGTTTCCATCGTTGTTATCATGTCGTTTGCTTCTTCCCAAATCTTCTGCCCGTTGAATGTGATACCACCAGGAAGCTGCATACCTTCATATAGCTTTAGATTCTCACCCCACTGGCGCTTCACAAGCGCGGTCGCGTACTGCTTTAGCCACGAATCATTCCACACGTCGGTATATGTGTTTGGGTCCAAACTTGCATATCCATCCACGATAATCGTATATCCTGGCTGTACGTCAGTAGCCCATGCCATGTCGATATGAAGCGTATTGGTGTGGCGATTAAATCTAAGTGGTTTCTTACCGACGAAGATTTCTTCTAGCGTCTCAATATGGCGCATAGCCATAACATATGGTGCTACCGATACGCTGGTAATATTGAATAGTTCGTTCAGGTGAAGCTGATATCGCACATTGAACATACTGGTCGTGCTATAGCTATCGCCGAGATCAAAGATACGGGTTACGCCGATAATGCTTTCTGGGAGTGTAAGATAGCGATTGGTAATGTCGGTAGGCGTAACTATGTGCTTATACAGAACATGTTCAGTGCCATCATAGTGGTAATCGCGGTATTTCGCAATAGCGTCGTCGATACGATCCTCAACCTGCTCGTCATCCACATTGATATCAATAACTGGCGCTCCGAGGCGGCGCAGGATATAGTCTTTGAATTCCTGTCTTGATGCTGGAATAGCCATTTATCACTCCGAGTTAGTTCTACTATTTATGTTCTTGACTATTTAGTCTATATAGTGATATGATTCGTTTGATTGTAATGCTCTTTATTGGCTTCATTTCGCTTGCGGCTGCGGCGTCTGAACTAAAAATAATCACTCCATCCAATGACGATAGTTATAATATCAACGCTCGGATTCTATCCAGGCATCTCGGTAAATACTTACCAGACAATCCTACTATAACTATCCAATCCATGCCAGGCGCTGCGAGCTTAGTTGCAGCCAATTACCTATACAATATTGCGCCGAGAGATGGTAGCGTTATCGGCATCGTCTATAAAGAGATTCCGTTTGTAGGGCTATTAGGTGGTGAGGGAGTTCAGTTTGACCCTAACCATTTCAACTGGATTGGATCAGTAGCAGACGGCCGCAAGGATGCTGTTATTCTATGGGCCAATGAACCGAAGTTTCGGTCAGACTTCGTTGTAGGTGCTGAGGGTGCCACATCAGGCAACATGGCTTTGTTTGTCAACAGAATGCTTGGCACCAATTTCAAGATTGTCGGTGGTTATCCAACGACCGGTGCTAACCGTCTCGCGCTTGAGCGCAAGGAAGTGGATGCGGTTATCTATAGCTTGATTGGTATCAAAACGCAAAAGCCCAACTGGTTACAGTCAGGCAGCGGCATCTATCCAACGCTCCAGTTTGGCAACGGTACGGCCCGTCTACCAGAATATAAGGAAGTTCCAGCACTGGCTGAATATATAACAGACGATAAAGACAGAAAGCTCCTTCATGCTTTTGAATCCCAGTTCATAATGTTGCGCCCATTCGTAGCACCACCTGGCGTGCCAAAATCACGCATAGATGAACTACGCAATGCGTTCTCAAAAGTAATGGTAGATGCTGAATATGTGGAAGACGCTCGCCGTGCAAACATAGATATCAATGCAATCAGCGGTGCTGATATGGAAACCATGATAAAAACTCCAGTAGGTATAGAAACGCTCAATAGTCTCAAACAGATTTATAAGGTGAAGTGATATGAAAGAACATATTTTATTTCCAACACTTCTAGCTGAATTTGAATATCCAGACAAAGACAATTTCAAGCAAGTTTTCTACGACAAGATTTTCGATTATATGTCACCAGATGGATTCTCGAATGAATACACTGGGCATGTCAATCTTCACCACGAACCTGCATTTGAACCACTATTCAAATTTGCTGTAGACTCGGTTAGACAATACGTTGCGAGACTCTACGTTGATCCAAACGTATTTGAATTTAATCTAGTCAAAACTTGGATGAACATTACCAAGAACAGACAGACGCCTATGCATAGTCATGGTGACGCTCACATGTCGTTTACATACTACATTAACATACCAAAAGATTTCTCAAAGCCAATTCGCTTCTATAATTATGAGCATAGATATGAACCATTTCCTGGATGCATCAAATTTAATAACCCATCACATTGGGACGCATTCAATGCATACACATGGCAACTAGAACCGAAAGAAGGGCAGCTATTTGTTTTTCCATCAAACGTACCGCACGACACAGTAGGGCAATCAGAGCAGATGGAAACTGGGTGTTTTACGCCAAATAATTTAGATCAGATGCGAATATGTCTTGCTGCCGATATTCTGATGACGTATAAAGAGAAAGCAGCAAAACCATTGGGTGTGCAACCCGTAAGTAACTGGAGAACCTTTTAATGAAGCACACAACGATTTATAATGATCCGCATAAACGAACCAAAGTGACAGAACCTTGGGCTTATTGGGACGGCGCATTTACCGACGAAGAACTCCAAGCTATCATTGAATATTGTGATGCACAAGGCGTTCAACAAAGCACAATTATGGAATCTTCAGATCCGATTGAAGTTGAAAAGCATAGAATATCACAAATTGCATTTCACAACAGAACACCAGAAACTGCGTGGATATTTGATAGATTGAATTTTATTATTCAGTCAATCAATGAAATGTATTATGGTTATGAATTGAATGGTTACGCAACATTTCAATACACAACATATGATTCAACCAGAGAAGGACGATATGATTGGCATATGGATATGGCGCTTGGTGATTCGAAAGGAAACTTAGATATTGAACCGCGCAAACTATCACTCACTATGATGTTAAATGATGATTATGAGGGTGGTGAATTTCAAATTAACGACGGTAAAGAAAATGATCCTATTACAGTACCAAAAGTAAAAGGAAGGGCTGTTCTATTCCCTTCCTTTTTGATCCATCGGGTTGCGCCAGTAACTAAAGGTAGACGCTTATCTATTGTCGTATGGGTGCTTGGTCCAAAGTTCCAATGATATCGTTTCACTCGTTTTGTAGATACAATTGTCCTGTTTTTCTGTTAAGGATTGCCCAATAAAATTGGTATTTATTAATCTTAGGCTTCAATTCAATTGCTTCCAGTTTATCGCGGACTTCAATTACTTTTTGGTTGTAAGCCATCGCTAAGTTTGCATTTTGAAAATAAATTTCAACGGTTAAATTGGTATTGTCGTCTGCATATCTTCTAGTCCAACCTTCAAAACCTTCAAATAATTCTGGTGCAATAGTTTCTCTATTTTGACGAATTAACGCATGATCAAAATTGACCTTTGAATAGCCTTCCCGACGGTCGATGCGTTGCAGCTCATCCCTAGCATCATATTCAACACCATGCGCATTTGGCGAATCTATCGGAAAATATATGTCGTTCCAATGATAATCAACCAAGCCAGTGATTATCCATACAAGTTTTACCGGTGCGTCGGTCATGAAAATTCTCCCTATTCGACTTTATTCTATTTATCATATATAAGACTATGAAATTGCAAGATAAGGAAATCATATAACATGAATCATCTGCATTGTGGGTTTTATGTATACGACGACAAACGATTTTTTACTCGCGAAGACGCATTTGATTATGCGCTAATTCGTCAAGATTATGATGTAAAACTTAAATACTATTACAATAATGATGTGTTTGAAAAATGCGATTGGATGGCAGAACCAGATTTCGATATTGGTCTACTATACAAAATCAGAGCCCAACAGATACGAGACAAGTACAAGTATGTGGTTCTTGCTTTCTCTGGTGGTAGCGATTCAACACAAGTTCTATGGTCATTTCTAAAAAACAATATATTCATTGACGAAATCCAAGTTGCAAATCTTCATAAAATGACAAAAAATCTTGACCGAGCAGATATGTTGAGAGACAACGAATTTCAAATTTTGCTTGAGTACGAACTTGCTGCTTTACCAATGCTCAAGAAAGTGTTGGAATTAAGTCCAAAAACAAAAATCACTATCGTTGATGCATCCGATCTTCTGCACGATCAGCTTTCAACAGGCAAATATACAATCATTGGAAATAATGGTAGAATCAAACATCAATACCCACGAATCTCATCATCTATGGGACCAAACAATCAATGGTGGCAATTATTTTATACAACCAACTATGAAAGATCAAAAGACAAAAACTCTATGTGCATCGTGCGCGGTATGGAAAAACCTGCTTTGCATATCAAAAACAACTCTTTATTTTTTCATTTTACTGACCAAACAATGGTCACAACAGCATCGCTCAATCTACGCGAATTTGCAGCAACTTATACTACAGAAGATTTTTTTTGGTCAAGAGATATGCCTTTGATTCCAATCAAGCAATCCCATATCATTAAAAAGCGACTAGAAACCGATAGAAAATACTACGAATTTTTTACACAAAGTAGAGAAGAGCTTAAAAATCATAACTCGGTAAAACCTATTCATTCCTCAGCTATTATGCTGGAAAGAAGTTTTAGTTCGATGATATATCCAGATTGGAATCCACAAACGTATGCTGGACCTAAACCAACGATAAAAAACCCAGAATTTAAACTGTATGAGACTGTAGTTGGAACTCATACGACTGAAGGGTTTTTGAAAGAGTATCGCGAATCAAAAGAAAAACGATTTGAAAAGATAAATAAAAAATATCAATTCTACTCAATGTTAAGATCACAACCTTACCTTATCGGAAAATTGGAGTTAAATCATGCTTCGTAAACTACTACTGATTTGTTTTTCTCTTGCAACATTTGGTGTATGTGCTGAAGAACGCATAAACGTGTATACCAGATTTCCTGCTAACGACCCAACAGCTTTTGTTACAGCGACACTCATTACCGAGTTGAACAAAAAGCTTGATGAAAAATATGATTTTAGATTAGGCACTATTCCTGGTTCTGGAGGAGAAGCTGCTGACGGTAAAGCATTAGCCGAAGCCAAATTAGGTACAAACACTATTGTATCTGGTACAATTTCCAATTTCACACTCAATCCAATCATATACAATTCGACAATTGATCGCGATGCCGATTTTATTCCGATTGAACTTATCGCTTTGGTGCCAAACGCTATAATGGTTTCTCCTGATTTGAAGATAGATTCGTTAGACCAATTTGTTAAATATATGAAGGAAAAGAAGGAGGTGTTTAATGGAGCCACAGTGCAAGCTATTTCACCAAAACTTCTTGATGCAATCTTTCGCAAGCAGTATGATATCAATAATGTCAAAATGATTCAGTACAAAACACCAGGAGAAATTACCAAAAGTATTCTTATGGGTGAAGTAGATTACTCAGTTCAAAATCCTATCGACACACCTGGTCTAAAATTGTTGGCTATCTCATTGCCCAATAGGAATTCTCAATATCCAAATGTGCCGACTGGACTTGAATTGGGCATTAAAGACTTCAATTACGCATCTTCACTACTTCTCTATGCACCTAAAGTAAATGCTAAGTTCATTGACGAGATTAAAAAATCAGTACACGAAGCTTGCGCGTCAGATGCCGTACGCGACGTTATTGCCAAATTGAAATTGGTATTCGAGTGTAATAACAACGAACAGTTTCTTCGAACCGAAATTGCAAGACAAAAGCAATTGGTCAAGAAATATGAAGACTCAATCAAACAATGATAAAAATTGCTCTTTGGTGCCAAAATTGTGATTAGGGTCTGGCGTGTGTAGTCGATGCTGTCTAATACGGACAAATGCTAGATCATATGCCGACCCATAATCATATGAAAATTTTGGACGCCACGGGATATTGTATACTCTCGATTTGAAATCTTGAACGGTCTCATCTATCATTTCTTTTACCATAGCACAACATAGCTCTGGTGTATATGTGAAGAAATAGTGTGTGTTATCGTTATGAATTAAAACGTCATTATAGAAGTCCCATTCATTAGCCCCAACATACATTTTATCATCGTTGTCGTCAATGATATGTTCGCTCATAATCATAATGCCACCATGATCTTCTGCATATCGCCCTACAATGAGCCCTGGTACAGAGTTGTGTCCATACCCACTTAGTTTTTTAAAAATATCATCAACGAATATCGTAAGCAATTCGGTAGGCGTTTTGTCAATTACAATAGGTTCAATACCATATTGTTTGCATACACGAAAAGCATAAGCAGATTCATATTTGTTGATTGGTGTATTGACAATTACAGGTATCACGTTGTGCCCACGGTCAATCATACGTCTGAACACGAACTCGGAATCCATACCACCGCTGAATCCGATAAACACCTTCGATGATTTAGTGGCTATTATGTCAGCCGTATAATTGGCTGCATCGTCAAAACTCATTACCTTATATGGTTTAGTGTCTAAGTGTACCACAAAATCGGTTGAGTTATTGAGCAATCTTTCTGATAGATTACTTCGAAGCCAATTGTTTTCCGTTGCCATCTAAGCCTTTCCATGTACCAAAAACTAAGTCCCAAATAGGCACGAATACACCATAATTCTTTGTCGCATATTCGTGATGAATTAGATGCCATCTACCACTTGTTAGAAATGGGTAGAGATTGATGCGTTTATTATGCTCGACAGCTTCTTGGATAAAACCAGCCCAGATGTAGTACGCAATGAGCAACCACCAATGCCCAGTGATTAAAGATATTATAATCGTTGGAATCACTTCTGTCAACCACTGATCTATGGTGCTATTCCAGGTATCAAAAAAGAGAAACGCATTCTTCCAGTTTAACCCTTGAATTGTCTGGTCGGTTACCTGCGCGTGATGATCCATATGGAATTTACGCACAACAGGAATCACATGGGCCGCACGATGCGCCCAATAGACAACGAAAGTCCATAGAAGAAAGACGAGAACGTAGCTCATGTTAGATAGTATGGTTGTGACCAGAAGCAATACTTTTTGTAAATGTGACTAAACGATGATAGGTTTTTCATGCCTTCTAAGAACATCCGATACATCTCGCTATTTTGGCTTTTTAACATGAACATATCTCTGGCACTGAGTGTATTATACATCGACTTGGTTGATTCAAATTTCATCGGTGCTTTTAGATTGTATATAATCTCGTTTATGCGTTTTGTTTTATTCCAATAAGCAAGTTCTCGATTGAGTAATGGGTGGGCATTCTTTTCTTGCTCTTCGTACATCTTGAAAAAAATGTCGTCCAATTTCATAACAACATGCCCTTGCTTTACCATAAGCTTGATAACCACATCATCGGTACCATTGTAGAAATTGATTCGTGTGAAATTTTCGTCTTGGTAATTTGCACCATAATCATTTACCGACAAATCATTAAAGCGTATAGCTTTTTCCTCAAATTCATAACCTGGTTTATCAGAACCCATGATATAGCATGTGTTCTTGTTATTGTTTTTACCAACAAATTTTTTGAGGTCGTACCAAAATAGATTGTGAACGCTTTTAAATCCACCGATATGATTTGTCCACTCATTACCATACTTTTTGATAAGTGTGAAATTATTTGGATCATTAAAATGGTCAGTGTAATCTGCTACAGTGATTTTGGTATTAGGCAAATTCATGCTTCTGAGGGTTGGAAAAGCATTGTGGTATATATCACCGTTATGATTTTCATCGGTGCCATACCTAGAATCTTGCGAGAATGCTCCAACAAGCAATATCTCATCTATGTGAATATTGTTATAGTAGAACGATTCCAAAATGTTTGTCGAATCGTACCCACCAGAATAGCAAAGAATCACATACTCATATTGGTCACGAATTTGTTGTGCGCGTTCGCGATATATCTGTTCAAGCGTTTCAGTAGGTTCTGTTTTCCAATCGACCTTACTGAAAACATCGTCGTGGTAATAGAAATGACAAAATTTGGCTGACTTGATTGCGTCAGTTTGTGTACGATAGACGTTCTTTTTATCGTCATAATAAAACATCATCAGACGTACACACCTTTACTTTGAGTTAGATGATTTGTTGGTAAAGTTGTCCTTCGATAGAGACTCGATAAGGTTCTTGATATCATCATCCGATAGTACGTCAGCCTTCTTAGCAAGAAGTTCTGTAGTACTTTTAGTTACTGGCTTATTAATCATATCAATAATACCGCTCATTGATGTATCAATATCAGGATTCAATACGTCTTCCATCTTACGAAGAAATGAGATAGGAGAATTATATAGAATTAAACTCTCTAGCTCTTTACCTTCTAATGCAGGAATAGGCATATCAATCGCAACGTCTGTACGGCAGCGCATAGGCGAACCATCTTCACGACGATTGTAATCGTTTGCTGAAATCAACATTTCTTCGTTCAGATTGTCAGTGTAATACCTAACGACGAACAAATGGTCATTAGGCCATACTTCAATGATTTTGTAATGAATGTTCATCCTACTGGTCCGTTTCTTGTTCCTGTGTTAATCCAACTTGTCACATACGCATTACCAAGTACCGCGCTTCCCTGCGCGCCAGCTGATCCCGCTGCCCCTGCTGGTCCCGTTGCACCCGTGGGTCCCGTTGCGCCCGTCGCCCCGGTTGGTCCGGTAGCGCCGTTATTGCCTGCTGGGTAACTAGTTCCAGAGCTACCTGCACCGCCCGCACCACCACCGCTTCCGGCAGTTGAACCCGCGAAAATCTGGGCGCCGCCGCTATATGCAGCTAGTCCAGCGCTACCTAATCCACCACCAGTACCCCATGCACCACCATCACCGCCAAGTCCACCAGCATTTGCTGTTCCAGCAGCTCCGGCTGGAAAAGTGATATGACCAGGATAAACTCCAGCTGCACCACCATTTCCACCAGTCGATCCTGCACCACCTCCACCACCAGCACCTGTATATGGTGGATCTGCTTTTCCTCCAGCTCGTGATCGACCGCCACCACCACCGCCACCGCCGCCAGTTCCACCAGTTCCACCGCTTGCTGCTGGTCCCCCCGCACCTCCTGGTCCACCGACCCCGCCTGATCCACCAACGCCGCCGGGTCCTCCTGGACCTCCCGGTCCTGCTGGTCCTAATGTACCGCCGGTGCCACCAGTAAATGTGGTTGTATTTTCGATAACACTTATTAGTCCTGCGACCGAATCAATTTGAAATGCAATACCGCCTGTGCCGCCGTTATTGCCGGCACCACCAGGCCCTCCCGCATTACCTGTTCCGCCCGCATTACCAGTAACACCTGTGCCGCCCGCTGCGCCATTATTAGGTACACCAGCTGCGTTACCAGTAGCCCCAGGAGATCCACCACCACCATTAGCTCCTGCGTTAATCCCGCTATATGGTGCACCCTGTCCGCCATTACCACCAACGCCGTTCGATCCAGCATTTCCTGCTGCACCAGCGTTTCCTGCTGCGCCCGGATTTCCTGCTGCGCCCGTAGTTCCTGATGTTCCTATATTACCCGAAGTACCTGTACTTCCCGGTGTACCCGCAGTACCTGTACCACCTGTGATAGTAGCAGCATTTTTAACATAAAGAAATGTACCAGCTTTCCAACCTGTTCCTGTTTTGAATGCAGGAGTCGAAGGAGAAGTCGATCCAATGTTACTATTGATAAAGCATAGCAAGTTCAGCGGGTACGCAGGCGCACTCGATGAATTATATAGATCCACGTTGTTCGTAGAGCTATTGAAATTAACAACCTTAGTTGGTCTTGCCATTAGAAATGTGAACATGTTTATCTTACATCCGGCATGAATGAACCATAGAGATTTGTACCATCAGAAACGAACGAAAAAACATCATGTGAATTGATTGCTGAAGTCAATGGAGGAGCAGTAGCAGCAGTCCACTTGAATACGGCATTCCATGTTATTGTGCGTGAACCCGTACCGTCTTGATACACATGGAGAATATATGTACCTACTTTTAGATTTGTTGGTGCAGCCATTGTGCGGTTACCACCAAGAGTAACAGTTGCAATTTGCCCAAGTGCTACGTTCCAGTTAACTGTAGCACCATCAGCAAGTGTTTGTTGAAGAATGTTTGCGCCGGCTACGTTTATTGTACCGCCTAGTGTGGTGTTACCAGAAACTGTGAGGTTCTGAGTAACTGTAGCAGATTTAGCAGCAGTTACAAGACCACTACCTGCAATTGTTAATGAAGCTGAACCAGCAGCCGTATGAAAAGTGAGAGCATCTGTAGAGTGTTGATAAAAAATACGACCTCTATAATCTACTCCATCTCCCTTATTAAAATCAATATAACCACCAGTTGTTCCAGACATTTCTACAACAGCATAGCCTGTAGAGGCTCCCATATGAATGCCATCACCGCCTGTTGGCGCGCCTTGAATGTATCCTTTGACAGATAGAGCAGATTGTGGTACTATTCCAATACCAGTATTACCACCAACAAACAGATTGGTCGAAACTGTCGCACGACCCGCAACACCGAACCAACCTGTGGCATTAGTTGTGTGTCCAGCGCCACCAATTGTTAGAGTAGATGCAGCACCACCCATTGTTATGGTTTTGCTTGCGCCACCGAAAGTTGTATTACCAGAAACAGTTAGGTTTGTTCCTACAGTAGCACGCCCACTCATTGTAGTCAAACCGGTTATTGTAGTATTACCAGAGACGGTAAGATTGGTGCCTATAGTAGCTCTACCTGATGCAGTAAATAAACCCGTGACAGTAGCAGTTCCTTTTGCGGTAAAAGCTACGTTGGATGTCAGAGTGTTAGCATACAGAGATGAGTTATTGATAGCAAACTGGCTTACACGATCCAAAACAGTGTTGGTTCGTGTTCTCCACGTGTTAAATGTATCCGTAAGGGCGACGTTAGCTATCTTAGCCATCTATTATCCTATCTTGTCTAAAAGTCGCTGCATCAGCGATTTTATTTGATCTATATCAGACTTCATATTATTTATATCCAAGATGACCTCGTCTATCTCCTGTTGCTTATTTCTCTTGCGCTTATAAGCTTCCAGGGCAGAAATGTCTGTGTTGAGTACCGCCTGGTTTGACATATCTCGTACCAAACCAGGCGCGTCTTTAACCTTCGCTATTATCATTTTTACCTCTGTAGCGCAATCGCACGAAGTTCGCGAACACGTGGTGGATTTGAACTAGATCCAACCAATACCACCTTAATCGCAAAATACTTGAATCGTTGGAAACGAACTTTTCCAGAGTTGCGATATTCAACGATGCCTGTTGCCGTATTTGCTCCGTATTGATTTATTGCACGTCCACTGGTATCAGCAATTGCAGTTGTTGGGAAATCTGGAATATTATATACAAACTCAATAAAGTCATCTCTATTGACACTGCTTGAATATGCAGTTGTCAAAGTAAATCCTTGCGAGTCGTCACGTTCCATTGGAACCCAACGTGTGTCTGAGAACAGATCGTTATCATCGCCACTCAAAATCTTAGCATAGACAAAAATCTGAGCGCCTGATGGTTGATAGCCAGAAAGATAAACACGAAGGTCTTCCGCATCTTGTCCGTCAGCTAGTGACACGCGACGAGTAATATAACGAGTCTTTGAATTGCCACCAGATTTTACCCAATCTTCAGATGATCCAATTTCAGCATTTGAGCTAATCAGATTGTTTGTAGTAACAACCGAAATACGGCTCAAGTCGATTGCCGGAGAGGCTACAGTGTTTATCGAAGTCAATCTATAAAGAACTTCAGCAGATTTATTGAGTGCCATAGATGCAGATGATGACGAAGTGTTTGATTCATTGCTACGACTCAAAATATATCTAGGGGCATCAAAAGCTGTATCGTCATTCAACAACGCACGAACATATGCAGTATCTCTTGCGCTCGTGCTTGTAGCAAATTTTGTATATGGTGTTATGGTAGTATTTGAAGGCTGAATCAAATTGGTAATCAAATTGACTTTATCAGCAGTCAAATTATCTATCGAAACAATACGCCCACTGTAACCATTTGTTTGACCAACAATCGTCATGTTTCTTGTAAACATACGATTTAGATTGTTTGCTGGTCCACTGTTTGCGTATGATGTATTTGCAATATGCAGCTTGGTATTTGCATAGTTTACAACATCATAATAAGTTACGCGCCCAGATGGATATGTTGCAGACTTAAATCTACCGCTCGTATTCGCACCAATGATAGTTCCAGTTGTCGGTGAAGTTTTACGAATCTTAATCGTTTCACCACCCCTAAACATTCTACCTGTCGGAACACCACGCACACGAATTCCTGTTGTGCTCCAGTATGTAATTGTACCGTAAGCATTTGAAGTTAGACCATGCGCGAAGTGTGTGCCTGTGTATGATGTATTGCCAACAGTGATGGTAGCTGTGTTGGTAAATTTACCATCAAGATGAACTTCACCAAATACAGGCTCACCGATTCGGTTGAATGCGCCTGTTGTATTAGCAATGGTTAGGTAATCGCGTGACTCATTTTTGAGAATGATATCACCATTTACACCTGTAGGAAATACTGCATGATATGCGACGAACTTCAAATCTTCATTTTCAACTGGTACCCATGTGCTTTGATTTGCAGAAGTAAACAAGAACCCAGCAGCTGGCTGTTGAGTAATTTTTACACCATAACGCAAGTCTGGTTGCCCAAGAACCGCTGTAAACGCATTGTAATTTGGATTTGCAGCAGCAGGAATAATGACGATAGCATATTCTTTATCTTCGCCAACATAAACTGGTGACGCGAAATATACAGGTGTTGCTGCTGAACCGTCGCTGCTAATATTCACATCGGTTGAAGGAATTACAACGCGAGAGAATGGGACAACGCGAGATGTGATGTAACCAGTTCCTGAGTCAACTTCACGCAGTTCAAAAGTAAATGGTAGAGTTGCGTCTTTTGTTGCAAAGAACAGGTCGATTTTTGTCAAATACATTCCGCTAGAATGTATTCTATTTGTCAACAATGCTGAAATAAGCATTGTCTGTGCGATAGGATCGTTTGCTGATCCACAGTTACCATCTGCTACTGGTGCAACATCCCATACGGGTGGCGCTGCAGGACTATCTCCCCATGGTCCACCATCCCCAGCATCCTGATTAGGCGCTGCAATAACACCAACGATACGTTGACCACCAACCAATGATGTTGAATTGAACTCCGCATTTTTTGATTCTGTCAAGAATTGCTGAGCAATAATAGCTTTCTTAGTTGACAGTGTTAGATCAGAAATACCTGCCATCAAACCTTCAGCAGAATAATCTGATTCTGCTGATGTTGTAAATTGACCAAATGTTTTGCTATTTGTTGAATTGTCAACAAAACGCATACGCTTTGTGCCAGTATGGAATCTCAAACGAGAGTCACTAGGCAAACGGAAAATACCATATGCTGTGCTATCGCTATTTGTAACTAGTGCTGCGCCTTCAGCGTATGTTAGCGGCGCAAATCTAATTCCACCAACTCCAACTTTTAGACCGTTACCACCAGATGCATACTCTGCTGCTGTAAGTGGTGTGATATATGCATTAATATCAATACCGTCAAAGAACCCATAAATGCGACTGCTTGCCTTCATACCATCAAGTTTGAAAAGGATCATACGCGAGCGCATGAATGGTTGAATGTTTACGTCCTTGACAAAATTGCCTACTACCTCAGTAGCTTCTACAATCTTCGCTTTTAGATTATTATAAGTGCGCGTCTCAATTGTTGGCGTGGTAAAAATACTTTCTGTAGTGAAATTTTGAACAATGTTTGTTGAGCCGTCAGCTTGTGGGACGTTTACAGTTCCATTATCAATTTCTCTCTGACTTGATAATACGGGTTGTCCAGTGAATGTAGTTTTCCAAGCATCGTATGATGTTGGCCATGCGCCAGCAATATATAACCAGTTATCAGTATTCATATCCAAGCTGATATTAACATCTGGTCTTGTTGTTGTATCGCACCAATAATCGCTATCTGGTGTTAGGGTAAGAGTGCCCATCCAGTTATATGCAGTACCAGTGCAGTTACGAGTTGTGGTAGCCCATGGTTGCTCAACCAAAATTTTATGTGTATATGGTAGAGTTACCAGATCACCTGGAGTTGTGATAGCTACCGCGGTAATATTAAAATTAGGTGTTAGCGTAGGTATGTAAAGTGAGCATGTGCCACCAGATGTAAAGTTGCCTGTACATTGTTCTAGATATATTTTAGTTGAATCTGTTGCAAAATTACCTACAGCATTTCTAATGACGCCTGTAATTGCACCAGATGTTACTGTTGACCCAATAGTTGCTACTCGCGCATCATAATCGGATATCGTAATCGTTTGGTCACGCGACACACCAGCCGGTGTTACGTTAGTGCGTACCACATTTACTGAATTTGCAGAATATACCGGAACAATTTCCTGAACCGATGATAATGGGCGCATCTCGCCCTTCTCGGTATCAACTGTCCATTTTGAATCATTATCATAAGGATTTGCGATTGCATATCCTTTGAATGGATCAACCAAAATACCATTCTTAAATCTATCGTTTCCATTTACGTCTGGAATTAATAGATCCTTAGAATTTTTTTCCAACAAGTTTAGAGATGTGTAGTACTCAAGGCGGTCGATACGATCACGCATTGTCCCGATATCGCGCATGGTATAACGCTCATTGCGAATCTTACGAATCACATTTGTTAAGTCTGCGCGATTGATCCGACGCCCAATTTCATTAGGAAGGGATGGATATGGCGCAAGTTGAATTGTTGCAATGGCCATCATATCTTCTGGTACCGCAGGAGCTGATGGGCGCGCTGCAGGAACACCACGAACTATGTTAATGCCCCCCGTCTTTGAGATTGCAACAGTGTCGGTACGCTTTAGATAATAATCAGCGTCCGTTGTAAAATCTTCACCTGTTGGAGAATATTTCAAGCAACCGGTTGGATTATAGAATGTTGTTGATGTAAGAGGATTCTTTGAAATTCCTGTAAGTACCGTAACACTATTGGCTGTGTCTGCGATACGCGGACGAATATCCAACGAGTCACGAAGATCATAAGAGACACCAGATGTTGGTGACGTAAAGATTGGAATTTCATATGTGTAAATCTTAGTCGTATCAGAGCCAGCAAGAGAATCATCTACTGGGTATGAATTGATTGAGAAGAATCCTACACCAGAGGAATGGCTGTGTGTGAAGTGATCCAATGTAACAAGCAAACGATCCAAGCTGCTGAGCGACAAGCTACTTGTTGACTTCTTTACCAAACGAGCATGGTCATAATAGTTATCACGCATACCAGTGTCGAGTACGAAATCATTTGTTACGTCGGTACCAGATGTTGTGGTTGTAAATGAAGCTGGTGCACCACCGGTAACCTTACGCACAGATACAAGCTTGAAACCATCAGACAAACCTAGTGACCAAGGACCAGTTGTATTTGCAACATATGAAGTGCCTCCGCCCATACCAACATTGATCTGGACTAAACGACTACGAATAACTGATTTTGCAGCTTCTTGCCCATCAATCTGATTGACTTTCGCGATGATGCTTAGAGGCGCACCTGTGCTATTGAAAGTTTCGTTCAAATCAATCGTTGCAATTCGAGATGGTGTTGAAGAAATGGTAACTGTACGAGCGCCGTCTCCACCATAACCACCAAGATCAACAACCTGCCCAGATATGAATTTCTTGTAGTACTTGCCAGCAGCTACAGCACCTGCGGCTGTACCAAGAACACTTAATGATGTATCACTATTTACCGCACTGACAATAAGATCACCAGCAACGCCGATGTGAAGCACATCACCTTTATTAATCTTAGTTGTAAACGCAGAACCAGCAGCTCCTGTAACTGTATTACCAGCAAGAGATATGGTAACAGAACCAGCGGCAACGGTATTAGCAGCACTTGTTACTACAGCATGGAAATCAGTGCGTCGACCAGATTGACTTAATACTGAACCACCGCCATCAAACGTCTGATTATCGTCGCCTGTATTAATTGCAGCCACACCAGATGTGTCTGTTGTTTGTGAATATGTCTTATAGAATGTAAAATCGTTATTGATTACGCCAGATGTATTGCGTAGTGTCTTTGTCGCGATTGTAGGCAAACGGAAAACGGAAATATCTGTCGCTGCATCTTGTGTATTAGCTGACGCATAACGAACGTCTGCTTTACCAGGTGTATTTGCGGAATACGCAATACCTTTAACTTGCGGGAACGTGTAGGGCGCAGTCATTTTTACATCTGTTAGATACAATTTATAAACCGCGTCTGGTGCACCAGGTGTACCTGAGAAGTACTCAAGCCCCTTAACGCGAGCAGAACCAATTGTTGTGCCTTTAGCACCACCAGTTGGCCATGTTGTCGAATATGCAAGTGTGCTTACAGCATTTGACTGATCGTTTTTTAAATTGACTAAAGACTGTGCGTCCAGATTCCACTTACCAACAACATTGTCTACAAGAAGATAGTTACCATAATCAACCAGAGCTTTCGCATCGGAAACAGAAGCAGTGTCAGTTGCTTTATTCATATTAACGCGAGACGATACGATTGTTTGATTATCATACCCTTTTACATATGATTTTCCTGGTGCAACTATAACACACAATCTAGTTGAAACGCCACCTTCAGCAGCAGTATAGATGCCTTGATTATTACCTGATTTTAGATGTTCTTTGACAGACAAACTATGCCCAGAAACAATATAGTCTCCAGACTCGTCAGATGTTCTCTGAGCCATATAATCACGAATTTGTGAGTATTGTGTGCGATTTGAAATTGATTGAACAATGCCTTCTTTTATCTGCATCAATTCAACAAAGGTATTTGATATAGCAGCATCAAGGTCAAGCTTTTTCAATGAAACTTCAAGTTTGAGACGAGCAGCACCTGGGGCAGCATAGTTATATGAACCGGAAGCGGGATCAAGGAGGGTACTATCATCAACTTCTGTAACGATTGATTCTGTGATATCAAAACCAACACGAACACTTGGGCGGCGGCCATACTTATCAAGAATCAAAGTTTGAGCCGGAACACGGATGAAATGGTCTCGCGCATACACGATACCAGAATTGAATGTTGCTGCTAACCCATAACCTTCGGCTGGATATGTTGCTGTTCCCACAATCGTATTAGCAGTAAGACCGCTACCGTCTGTAGCGATTAGAATTTCGTTATTACCAAAATAACGTGTTCCACCGCTTGCTGATTGATACTTAATGAATAGAGTTTTCGTGTGTGGTGTGTTAGCTTCTGAACCGTCATTTGTATTGACAACAAGAGCGGTAACGCCAGATGTTTGGCCTTGAATTGTTTTACCTACGAAATCAACTGGAGAAATAGCAGAACCTGTACTCGAACGGTCGCGAACACGAACATAATTATACATTACATCATAATTCATTTCAAAACCGTTAACGGTTGAACCTTCTCTAAAAATATGTTCAGCAAAACGATCAATCTGGTTTTGCAGGATCGTTTGCATTTGAGTCAGTTCACGGGCCTGAACTGCTAGTCCTGGACGAAAAAGGATTCTATGATAGTTCTTTGCCTCATCAAAATCATCGTAGAATGGATCTACGTTAAAGTTTGTTGAGAGCGTGACGGAATTTGCTTCTCCAGCCATGATACCTTCCGATTAAAATTTGAGTACTATCTTAATATTTTCTGTTTGATCGCCGGCGCGTTCGACCTTTTCTCTATACTCAGTATATAGTATGAAACCAGTGTTGCGTTTCATAGCCGGATCAATACGAGATGATACCAAAGCTGTCACGCCTGTTGTGGCCCCAACAATAGTTTCGCCGGTCAAAAATGATTGCCCAGTACCGTTTGTTGTTTCACGAATAACACGGACAATGCCAGAAGTTCGTGTTGAATTTGAATTTGCAAAATACACATTTCTTGCGGTTGCGCCTGTTGTTAGTCCAGTAATCACTTCGTCAGCTCGAAAATCACCGCTAACATTTGTTACGTTAATTCTGGTACACTGGTCGATAACTGACGCATTTGCTACTAAACCACCAGCCAAAAGCGGGTCACGAAGAAGCCCAATAATTCGGAAATCGTTGTTCGATGTAAATGTGTTAGCTTCCGAACCTACAAGATTTACGTTAATCATAATATTGTAACCACGAAGCTCATCAACTGGATCAGACCCATGCCCACCTACTGGCGGTATGATAACATAAGCATTTGCGCCAGAACCATATGATGGATTACGTTTAAATACAACATTAGCTTGTGTATAACCTGACCCTGGCGCAATTACAGTAACGCTTCGAACGATACCACCCAAAGCATTCGACACATATGCCGATGCGCGTGTGGATACCGAAGAACCACTATCACCACGAATAATTACGCGAGGAGAGATATAATATTCACTTGTGGTGTCGGGTAGAGTTGTAAACGCATTATTCACTGTTAGTTTTCTAGTTGCACCCATATAATCAGTGATGGATCTAATTTGCCCAGAACCAGTTCCAGCTTTAATGAAAATGGCTGAATCTGTATATGCGGCGTCCACAGCAAGAGCATTACTTTTTAATGTCATAACAGTTGAATTGGTAACAGATGCAAATGTGTTTGACGTTACAAGGTAACCACTTCCTGTGTTACTAACAATGATATTATTGATAGATCCTTCAACGGTATTATCCTGTACTGTCCACTGGGAACTATTATCGTTAGACAATAATGTTTTTACTGGCATATAATCATGTGTAAGAAAGTTCAGCGCTTCACCAGCAGAAATTGTGTACATGTATTTCCAACGATAACCATCTGCTGTTGAAATAATGGATGTCCCTGTCCCGGTTGGTTTAACCGTAGAGGCAGCATATCCATTATTGTCGATGACCTTGTACACGTTATTTTCATTTGTAAGTGCGTAATAGTTATGCTCTTGAATAGAATGACTTACATAAGTTTGCAAATCTTCCTTGTCGTCCCACTCATCATAAACCGTACCAGATGTCCAATCATAACGAGGTACTACATGAGAAACCTGTGATGCATATATGCGTTTAACCGACATCATATCACGCCACTGATTGTAGTAAGTTTCCTGATATGTGTCTACTGGACTTGGTGGATCAACCTCATTAACCCATGCATAGCTCTTCGCGATAAAGAAATAATATCGCGAAGGCGTAGTTTCGCTAAACGATTCAGCAAACTGCATCGCATTGTGAATACGAAAATGAGAAGTGATTAATCCACCAGCCATATTAGCTTACGCGCTCGCTGTGTAGGTTACGTTTACAGTGTCGCCGCTTGATACGACCTTATCGCCGCCAGTGAATAAACCAGCAGAGTAAAGAACGCCAGTTGTGCCATCCTTGGTTGATACTGAATTCAAGAATGCGCCCTTGACAGTACCAGAAGAAGTGATTGAGAACGAAACCGCAGCGGATGTAGCCTTAGACCCGGCAGATGCGGCAGACCAAGCTGGAGTTGGGCGAGTAGCCTGTGAATATGTTGGGTTATAGGTAGCGCCAGCTTCCAACCAACCTGTGTGAGATGACATTGTGTCACCAGCAGCTACGGCTGTGTAAGATGTGGAGCTAATGAGACCCATATACCAAGCAGCGGTATAAGCAGAACCGGCTAGATACTTGTCTAGAAGGTCATTCTTACCAACAGTGGTTACAAGATTTGAGAACTCATCGGTCCACTTTACAACACCATTTTCATCAACGCATGACACTGTGTAATAACCAGAAACTGTTAGTCCTTCACCTACACCAGCACCACGGATAACCGAAGCGTCAGCCATAGTATTTGGTTCAACTTTATTTTCCATTTTTCTCTCCTCTATGGATTGATTTTAAATAATCTAACTACGACTATTTAGCTTGCTATTTATAAGATTACCCTACGCTATAAGCAAATGTTGCGTTTGAAGTGACTGGTAGATAGTTCGTGCGAAGCGACAGGAACGTATTCGAGAAGATCGCATTGACTTGATACACAGTAGTACTTCCGCTTCCAACAGCGGAAACGATAACGCTTGTTCCGTTTCCACCGACTTGAATGCTTCCTGTATTTGCACGGAGAGCGTTGTTTGCAAACCACGGTGTGCCTTTCGCAATACGAACCAATCTTGGTTTGTCGTCGAACATCGAAATTGCAATCGCGTCGTACACGCTTGTTGGTATTGATTCGTACAGAGAAACGGTGCTATTGGCGTATTGAACAGTGACATATCTTCCTGATGCAAGAATTAATTTCTCAGCCGCTTGTGTTGTATTAAGAGCGATATTTGCAGTACCTGCACCTGGATATGTAGCAATAGCAACCTGAGTATTATTTGCGGTAGCTGCTTCAGTGCGCGCGGCTGGGTATGTACCGATAGCAACTGGAGTATCTGTAACGGCTGTGTTAGCTGTACCAGCAGCTGGGTATGTACCAATAGCAGTTTTTGTGGTTGTCGCTGTGACGTTAGCAGTGCCTGCACCTGGGTATGTAGCAAGAGCAGCTGGTACGCCATTAGCATTAGCAACATTTGATATATTAACATCTTTCGACACATACGCAGCGGTAATTTCTGCTGGTGTTATCGAAGAAGATGTTATGCTGCCATTGCTGACCATCGTACCAGTGAAGCTATCCAATGCCGTAACTGGCTCATTATCTCTTACGTTTTGGATATTTGAGCTTGCTTGAACAAGAGTGAATGGCATTGTGGCTGCTGAGCGCATATTGTATGTACCAAACATCTTGGTTCCAGCAGGGTGCACAAGATTTTTGATAATATCACGATACTTATCGACAAGCTCAGTAACACGAACAACATAAGAGAATTCCTGGTAATAATAGTTATCCTGAAGTCTATTGTTCCAACTTAGGAAACCTTTAGTATCTGTGTATCGTCCAGGAAGTTTTGTGATGCCAGAAACTTGAGGTGTACCGGAAGCATTGAATGTTGTCTTTGTTTTGCGCCACGTGGTGCCAAGATTGCCTGGCGTAGATTCGATGATGACACTATTACCTTGCGTTACGTTTTGAATCGTAGCAAGTTCGTTTCTATTGAAGTTGGCACCACCAGCGGTAATGTCGATGCTTACGATAGCACCTGGTGCATTATCAATACCAATAACAGCATTACGTCCAAGGAATCCACCATTACCATCTTCGATATTCAATACGGATGTAGTGTCGTCAGTAATCGTAATCGTAGGTAGTGTTTTATAATCATATCCAGGGCTAATGATAGCAATCGAATTGATCGAATATGTCCCTGTTGTCGAGAACGCAAATGCCGAAGCCAATGTAGAATTTACGTTAGCGGCAGCCAAGCGAATATATGCATCGGCCCCTGGTGATGTTTGATTATTTAAAGGTCTAAATGCCGATACAAATGATGTGTCGCTCAATACAGAATGAACGCGCAATGTATTAGCTTGCCCAGCAACTCGAACCAACAAATCATTTGAAAGCTGCGATTGAAATGTGGTGCCGATACCAGAAATTGTATTTGACGTGGTGCTAAAAATTAGTTTACCAGATAATTTTGACGATACTGTCGCCGTATTGGCTCCAGTAGATACGAAATAATTTGGAGTACCAATCATAACCAAAGCCATAGGCGCAATAGCATCACTATTGATTGCTGTACTTACAGCCGTCTGTGTCCATGAATTGATTCTTATAGCGAGTCCAACACCAGATCCGCCAGATGTTGTTATGACGGTGTGATCTTTTGTGTACCCAGCCCCACCATTAAGTAACGTAACTTGCACTGCGCTTTTATTGCTAACTTCGGTCACGATTCCGTACGCTGGTTCGGAAGAAGAAGCGCCGGTTATTTCAACCACGTCACCTTTTTTGTGATACGATCCACCAGCCGAGTGAAATGCGCCGCCTTGTAAAACATCAATACCAGTCAAAGCACCTAGCTGGTTATTGATTGTAGCACGGTTACCATATTCATCTTGTACGATTTCACCGTCAGAAAATGTTCCAACAACGCCTTGAATTGTTAAATCATATACCAAGATGCCTGATGCTTCTAGTGTCTGTGTATTTTCTACACGCGCGGTCGCGCCAGACGTTAGCCCGGTAATGATGTTACCAGCCATGCTTGTTGGTATAGTGTTATATGGTGTACCAACACGAATGATGGTTTCTTTTACCCAACGCCCATCAGACGCACGAAGAACATCTTGACCAGGATAGTACAGATCAATTTCTTTGTTGAACATAGCACGGAAGATAGCTCTAAAAGAATCGTCTGAACCACGACTTCTGTAAAATTCTCTAATATACTTTGTCATCAAACGCTGATCGGCCGCAACATATTTTGGTATGTTTGGCATAAATTCGCGTCTAAAATATTCAACAAACATATCTAATGAACGATCAATGTCTTGATTATCTGGTAACCCACGAATGGCATCAATAGGCATACCAGTCTGTTCAGCAAACTGGTGATATCCTTTGAGAAATGCGACAAACTGAGGTCCTTCTTCACGAATGAATCCTGGGAATTGCATTTCAATTTTTGGTGATATCTTACGATAAATTTCCTCAGCACCAGATACAACATGCTTTTCGTAAAATGGTTGATCTCTAAGTGTTACGGATTCTACGATAGAAACTGGTGTAACGCGAATAAACGCATCGGTTGCAGATACTGGTGAGGTAATACTAGCCGCAAATACTACATTTGCTCTTTGAGTTGTAGACGCGGTTATAGTTTCAACAATATTTGATATAGAAGCAGGGGTATCGGTAATAGATACACTTTCGGCCATAGCCGCGGCACCAGTATATCTCATAAATGTGGTATTGTTTGCGCGAGCGGATTCAGTAATCGAAAGCGACCAAACAGGGCCACCAACAATTTCCGAAACGGCCACATTCGCTGTGGCAGCAGCACCAGCACCCCATTGAAGAACTTGGTCTGCTGTAACGGCTATAAATTCTACAATACCTACTGCATATGTTGCCATTAGAAGTTATTTAACCTTCCGCCTGGGATTACCGATGTTTGTGTTTGCCCAATAGTTTCCACGCTTGTGACGGATGCTACCACAACACCAGAAAGATCATCAATAACTTGAATTTTTGATTGTGCCATAAGTAAGATTTGATTTCGAATTGGTACAATATTTGTTGTTGTTGGCGAACACACTATAGACATAGTTGACCCATCATATGATTGGGGTAAGAAAGATGTAATCGTTACTATGCCATTTTCATAATCGACTGTTCCGGCGTTAACTGATAGATAATTACGAGAAAGAATTTCTGCGCTATTATCAGTGCGATTTGGATAATAGATTTGAAGAGTTCCATACCCATTGTCATCAAAGTAGCAATTTTCATACCCCTGATATGTAAATTTAGATGAAGTAACTGTACCCAAACTGATATTATCTGGTATGTTAGAAATATACCCACCTAGCCCTTGAATTGAATGATTGAAACGCAGCGTATATGTGCTTGGCGTAGTCAAAGACGGGATGAACATTTTTTTTGTTTGAATATTAGCGTCCGAAGTCATTATTGAATCGTCAGCTGCGTCTATAGTTTCTAAAAATTTAGAAAAGCGAAAGCGTTTACCAAATAAATTTAAACCAGTTGTCTCATATGAGATAATTTTACTTGCAACACGCGATGCAATTTCACCTGGTGTCAATGTTGTGTTTCGGAAATCAGCACGAACAATGACGCTAGGTATGATATACAAATAAGTAGGGTCAACCATTTCAACGTCGATAGACTGTACGTTATATTTTTTTAGATTGATCTTGATGGTATTTTTACGGCTTGATGAAAAAATATTACCTATTTTTGGTTTAGCACACACAAAAACTTTACCGTAGATAGGCGGATAATTATCCTCACCACCCCAGGTACTAATCGCTTGAATATCTGGATTGTCGCGTAAAATAATACGCTCGTAATCGTTATTAATTACAGCTCGATTTTGTGTTTCGTATGAGAGAGGAGCATTGAGTCGAACCGACTCAATACCTTCAACTTCAGCGCCTCCGGAAGCACGTCCAACTGAGGCTATGTAAACACTGGCTTGTCCGTCAATTGTAGATCCAACCAATCTAAAATCGTTGGCGCCATTAGTCATTTCGCCATTGCATACGCGATACGAAATATTAACGACGCTTGAGTTTATTGGGTATGTACCAAACACACCATCTCCAAATGAAACTTTGTATTTGTATCCCTTGTCAGCTTCAATAAAATAAACTTTTGAGCTAGAATTAACAGTCAAAATATCATCTGCGCGAACGTATGTTTGCGTATTCCCAGCTGTAGTTACCGATACGGTAATACTTGATGTATCTACATTTTCATTCGGTAATACGAATGATGTGTTTGATGCTCGATTGAATAGATATCTATGGGTAAGCGGTTCGCCTTCTGTAATGTTTATATAACTGGCAAACCCACTTGTTGAATTTGCAGTGACCGTATATGTTTGTGGTGTTACAAAAATATATGCTGTGCCGTTGATTGTTGTGGTAAATCGAGTGTTTTTTGGTATCAAAATGGAACGGAATGTAGGTGTAGCCACACTAGCCGTAAATATGATCTGAAGATTTGCAGTCGCGCCACGTGCGGATGATGGCAGATATCCAATTGCTTTGGCACGAGAAACAACACTATCGTAAATCTGTGCGCTATCAAGAAAACCCTCAGCGGTAGCCATGTTGGCATAAAAAGCTTGATAGTAGGTATTATATGCAAGCAAATCCAATAGTGTGCCCATTGCTGAGTCTTGGAAGTCATAATCGGTAAATTCTGGCTTAGCTGCAAGAAAATTGCGTAGATTTGCGCGAATAGCGGTAAAATCTAACCCTGTTACGATGAGATCGGTATTAGCAGCCATTAGTGGACCCTGTTAAGATTAATGTCTAGCGAAACGTCGCTCAATGAAGCAATTACTTTGAATCTAACGGTAACATTTAAACCATTATAGTCAGGGTAAGGAATTACGGTTACGGTATCAATACCAAGATCGTTCATAATTTTAACACGAGGCTCATAATTTTTGAGCGTGGTGTTGATTCGCGTTTCCATATCGGATTGAATAAATGGCGAAAAGTTCTCAAAAAGTTTCGATCTAACGTCGCCCCCAAATTCTGGGCTAAACGGTCTCTCGTATTTGTTTGTTAAAACCAAATTCTTAACGGCCTGTTTAACAGCATCATCGTCTTTCTTTACCAACAATTTTCCCGTGACAGGATGCTTCTTAAAGGACAGATCAAAGTCCCTATAAGACGTTTTGGTAAGCGATGGTGGTAACTTTTTGACCATTAAGTTTTTTCCTTTATCTGTTATTTATTACGAAAAAACTCTTGACATTTAGTTATTTTTAAGGTATAATAAGGATGTTGTAACCGGTCAGATACTATCATTCGCTATAATTAGGATAAGCTTCACCTACACTATTGTCACCTTGTTTCCCATAATCATAACCTTGATTAGGATCTGGTAGATTTGGACCAGATACAACTTCTTCTGTAATCTTATCTTCTACCGTCTGAACCCAAGCTTGTGGGTCATTAAACCCATCACCTAACTGATATGGATCAGATCCTCTATCAATAGTTTTGTTTATTGATGCATAGTTTGATTCGTTGCCAAATTCACCGTCAAGATATTTGTATGCAGACGCGCTAGAATCGTATGGTTCTTGTGGGTTGGGTACTTGTGCACCACGGAATGTGGCTGGATTTGTACGATCTTGTAGCGTTGGTTCTCTCAAAGATCCATACGCATCATCAAGTAATGCTGGTGTCGTGCTGGTGCTAGATTTAGCCGCACCACTATCTATAACACCTCCAGACTCAAAATTGTAAGATCCAATACTTGAAACGATATCAACGGTAATACCAGCCAACAATGCAACTGTTTGCGCTGTTTTAATAAATTGCAAGGCTTGAGCAACAGGAGTATTTGGTCTAATTTGAGGATAACGGCGCACCAATTCTGAATAAGGCAATGAATAAAGAATATTATATGGGTCAGCTGTCATCACGTTTAGTTCTTTGGTGTGTTTTTCAATTGATGATGATAAAGCCATACGACGAGCAGTAATAGCATCCACGTATGGATCGCGTGTATACCCATTAGATCCCCAGTTTACAGTATTTGCATTCCCTGTTAGTTTTTGACGACCAGATGATGTGGCTGACGCGCTATGCGCGACCATGCTTGCGACACCAACAGCACCCGCAACCGTTGCAGCAATACCCATGAGTTGTGATAATGGTTTAGTTAAATCTGAAATACTACCAGCGGCTGCGCCTTCAGCAAATAGGTTCTTTAACTCGACTGGTTTTAATGGCTTTGGTGGTGCAGCAGTTTTGATAGGCTTAGGTGCATCCTTTGTAGGAAGCTTGCCTGGTATATGAAGCATGTTCATAATTCCGCCTACCATGCTCATGTTTGGGATCTTTGATGCGATATCAAAACCAGCACCAGACAAAGCACCAGAAATCATTTGTCCAGCAATTGCATTTGGATTAATCATAGGGAATTGAGATGCAATCCCAGCAGCCACACCTGCCATAGCAACAGGATTTCCAGAACTCATAGCTTTAGCCAAACCACCGACTTGACTTGCAAGGTTTACAGCGGCACCAAGCGCACCAGCAGCAGATTCGGCAGCTTTGACAACATCGGCTAGTAGACTACCTTTCATGGCCATTGCTATCGCTGAAAATGGTCCTTCAATTGCGGCTGTCAATATAGCTTTAGTTGCGAGAATGTTTCCAGGCAATGTCAAACCAATCGCACCAAGTTTGGTAAACGGTAAAGACTTCATCAAGGAACCCATTTGCCCTGTCAAACCTTCCATCGCAGAACTAAGACCAGGAGCAAGATCGCTTATTGCTTTTCCCATTCCTGCTAGATCCGCAAGCTTACCAACGGCTGACGCAGCCGCTAGACCAGCGACAACATTAGGTGATAATTGAAATGGTGGAGGTCTATACCCAAGAGGATCGCGCATCATACCAAGCGCAACAGACGCATTGAATAAATCTGGATGGTCGTTCATCAATCTTGTAGCTTGTTGATGAATTAGATCAGTACCCATATACTTGTGCGGTGTGCCATATATCACATATTCAGTGCCGGCAACAAGATTTATCGTCTGCCCTAAAACGGCTCTTAGCTGGTAGTCTAATTGGAGTTGATCTGCCATTTTAGTTTAAGATCCTGTTGTAATAGAACTGACTACGCCTACGCCAATCCATGTTCCTGTATTTGTTGGAACGGTATCCGCGGTACCGCTTTCAATTATGGTACTCGTTCCGGACTTAACGATATTGTTGGTTCCACCTGATAGAATAGCTTTGGCACTTGATGAAACGACACCAGCATTGCCTCCACCATTGGCTCGCACACCCGCTGCACCAGCACCAAAGTTTCCTAAATATGCTGGTCCAGCTCCATATGAGAAAAGCTGAATAAAGTTTTGGTCATCTATCTGGCACCCTGTTATAGATTTTGCTGTAAACTGACCTGTTTCGGCATTGATACCAACAGAACCTACAGCACCCAATGCTAAATCTTTTCCTGAACTAATCGACGCATCTTTATTACCATGAAGATAAAATATACCGCCAACCGTTTCATATTTGTCGCCATTAACGGTGTTCGTAAAATTACCAACGGTTGTTGAGAAATGGTTTCCTAATGTGTGGGTTGAGCTATTGCCACCTGTAATAGAGTCCCTATCTTTTGATGCACGATGAGAAGCAAATCCATTAACTTGTACGCGCTGATCGCCACCATGCTCTTGTAACGTATTGCCATCTGATTTAAAATTCATATCTTTATGACTGATAAGTTCAAAATCACCAACTTCAAGCTTGAACTTCTTTTCAACCTTCATCGTATAGTCGCCATCAACATGAACAAAAAAGTTCCCATGAATAACTTGATCTTTATCACCAGTCACATACTCTTGATCCTTTGCGACAATTTTGCTGATACGCATACCATCGTCTTTGATTTCGATGAACGTACCCGATGCATGATAAATGTGTAAGCGACGATCTCCAGGGGAATTATCAATTTCAATCTTATGACCGGATTCTGTAGTAGTAACGTGATTACCTAGATACTTTGCACTCTTACCACCAGGCGGTGCTTCGTCGGCCGTTGATCCACCACCCGCAGGTGCAGGTGAACTTGTAGGCGATGATTCTGGTGCTTTTACTTCAAATGGTGTACCAGCAACACCGCCATCTGTCACAGTAGCAGTTTGTCCAGGTTGTGCCCCTGCTGCTAATGCTGCTGCATTTGGATCTTGAAATGCCATAATATACTCCCCTTATCCTACCGATGATGACATTACTGTGCCAGCTTCTGTTTGTCTGCCTGCTATATCAGCGGGTTTAATTGGTGGCAATGGAATTTCTCTGGCAGCCGCCGAAGCTTGTTCACCAGCAACTTTTTCTAAATCACCAGCGGCAGATTCCATACTAGGTAAAACAGTTCCACCAGTAGCCATCTTAGCAAGGTCGCCTAATGAGCTTGGTATACTTCCACCTAAACCAGAAATAACACCACCCAATGCGCTTCCTGCTAATGCACCACCAACAGCACCTAGTAGCCCACCAGCTTTACCGCCTAATGCTGCACCTAATAAACCACCAAGCGCACCTAGTGGACCACCACCAGAACCAACAACAGGAAACGGGTGTGATTTAGGTGGCTTAGGAATTTTATTTGGTTTTTGTCTTGTGTCTTTATCTTTGACTCTAGGATCTTCCTCGCGTTCTTGGTCAGCGCGCCCAGGAAATGATGTTGTACAGTCATCATCCACAACAGGATGAACTGATGGGTTACCACCAACACCAGAATTGCCACCAGAACCTGGCAGTTTAGATACAGCATCTAATAGACCAGCAACAAGCATGACTTTTTGTGGAATCGTTAGATTTTGAGACCTAGCTTGAAGTGATGCTGGTTGTGGGCGTGTAATGGTTAGTTCGCCGTATACGTTATCAGAAACAACGATGATATTATTGGTAACGTCAATCACTCTAGCTTCTACGTCATAATTCCCTGGATATAAAGGTGCAGAGAAGTGAAGCTTCCATACGTTAGGTGTAACAGTCTCATCAATTCCAAGATTACCTTGAAATAACTTGTATGTAATATAGTTGACAGTTATCTCTATCGTTTGATTTTGTATACGGTCAAATTTTACCGTACCAGTAAGGATCGGTGTTGGATTTGTCGTTGATAGAGAATTTACTTTGATAAAGTAATCTGCATATGGTGATTGTGATATTGCCATTATGACTTACCTGAACCTGGTGACTTTTTACCTGAACCGCCTTTTTGTTGAATATGCGGGAATGAACCAACTGCCACTGGAAACTGTGCTCCTTCACCATCATAAAAAAATCCATATACCTTTGATCCTTCAGTGATACCAGTTGGTGAGCGCCCAACGCCACTGATAGATGCGGATGTCATCGGTGTTGCAACGTCACACCATGGCAATTCTTTAGTTGGTAAAACGCTTTTGTCTTCTGTGTGGTGCCCATGAATTCTTACCTTCAAACGCCCAAGCTTTAGTTCATCTTTTTTACCAGAGAACTGCCCAGTACCACGATCTTCAACGGTGCCTACCCACCATGTTAAATTTTTACCAAATGTACTACCGGGTTCTGCCACGACTAAGTTTCCTTATTTACTATGCGAATCGGATTTGCATTCCAAAACACAATTGTATTTGATATCCTTGTCATCTTTATATATGATGTGGCGGACACTTGTTACGAGAAACACACCAGAGCGGTTGTCTAATTCGTTGCCTTCTTGGCTTGCTGGTACCTGCAATTTAACTTTGATTCCGGGTTTGATAGAGGTATCACCAGGGACAAGGACATTCATCACAAGATTTTCAAGCTGATTAGCAATTGTAGCTTGTGCTCCATGCTCGCCTATAGTTCTCTTATTTTCTACGTCTTTTGGGGAACGAGCTTGAATAAATTTACTGGCAGTTCCTTCACCTTTACCTACACCACCGTGAGCAATAGCAACATCAACTCTTTTGCCTCTGTAGCCAGGTGTTGCTCCTTTTGTCTCATCTTTTGCAATAATAGGTTTTCCATTGAGTGTTTTTGAATCTTGTCCATCTCTCTGACCATTAGCAACCGAATCTATTTTTCCTGTCAATGGGTCGTAGATGTATTGATGATGAGATTCTGCACCACTATCACTTGCGTCTAGCCCATTAAAATCTTGTTTCTGTTCGAATGAAATAATGCGTTTTGCTGCATCACCACCAGAACCAGTATTCTGCATAGCGTATGAGAATGTCATAGATTCAGAACCTTCGAGCATTGATGCTATTGTTTTGAAATGATATCCGTCTCTGTCTTGGTAGTAAACATAATTTGACGCTTTAGCTTTAGACGATTTAGCCTCTTTGCCAGCCCAACGGAATACGGTTGTTGGGTTGCGTCCAGTACCAACGTAGTTTTGTTTGCCTTCGCTTTCCTCGTTGGTAATCAGGTCTTTCTTAATTGTCTTAGAATCTTTGGTGTATATTTCATGAACCTGCTTGACCATATCCGATAGCTTCATATCTTTGTATGGCTTGTCAATTGATTTTGTATTATCCGAAGCCATCTCAGACGATACGGCCGTGAGTGTGTACATGTCCTGATTATCTTTCACGCGCATACGATCACCAACAATCGACACCTCAAACTTCATTTTGATTTGTGATCCCGAACGCCCACCAAACGCAATCTCAACGTCTTCGCCATTTTTCAAGCTTGCGTTTTGGCTAAACCCACTGGCATCGTTGACGACGATATTGCAAGATGTGCTTGTGGTATAGATACTTTCAAAATAATCAACCTGATTTACAATAGCGCGAACATCAGTGCCATTGATTGTGCATGTTGTAAGTAGCCCAGCACCCGTAGATTGATCTGTCATCGTACAGTGACTCCATCAAAAATATTTGGGTGTTGATCTTTAATGATGAGAAGGTAATTCAAATCCATTAGATAAATTTTTCTGCGTTCTTCATTTAATTCCGACTCGTGGTCGTAGATTGTTTTTACTTTGCGTTCGGTTGCTGTCAATGACAAATAGGTTGTCTTATCGACAACAACAGTTTTTTCTGGAACAATTCTTTGTGTGCCGTAATCATTTTGAAGATATGCTTGCTGAATAATTTTTTCGTAGTGATGATCTGTTATCTGTGTATATTCAACTGAGCCGTATTTGTCAATCAAATATGCGTTCATTTCTTCATATGATAGTACCCACTGAAAATACGGATCTTGAATTTCGTTTGTCAATAACACAAGCCAATCCATAGTTACATCGCCATAATAATCATATGCAACAGAATCCGGGCGCTCACCATCTTTCACATGATAGGTATCAAAAGCAACATTTGAATTTTTCAAGAAATTTGACAAAGCAAAACGGCGAGTCAAATCAGTAACAAGGATCGACTTCGTGCTATTTGGTATCTTATATTGAACAGTAGGAAATGGTGTGAAATAAAACATTGCTACTTTCTATTATTAAAAGTTTGGCAAAACTGGATTACTGCCTGTAGTTGGAACTCGTATACGAGGTTGTTGATCTAAAGGCACTGGTGGTTGTGCGCGGTCAACAGCATTACCACCAGCATCTGGACGAGCCATTGTGCCTCTTGGCTGCGGATTTACATATGGCGGTTCTCTTACAGCCGCTGGAGCCACTGGTGACGGATTTAAGTATTGCTTAGAAATAACTTCAGTCTCTTTAAATGTCAATGATAACGAAACTTCAGCTGGTGCAGGTTCACCACTACCATCAGCATCGCGGATATACGCAGCATAGCCTTGCGAATGGTAATCAACCTTAATGTCTGTGCATACGGATGGTCTCAATCTAAACAGGTACGAGTCTCTGGCAAATTTAATTTCAAAAAATTCTGGATACTTGAAGAATAAACCACCAGCAACAAATTCAGGGTGCGAGTAGTAAACAAACATTTCAATTATTCGGCGAATACTATCCGACTCTTCTCGATTGCGTGGAGATAGTTTCCAACTAAACGTATGGTCACGAAAATCAACGCCAGTAAATAGTACGATCTTGTGTGGATTTTGTGCGACGCCACCAAAAACTTTGAGTGCAGCGGCTAGTTCATTCCCGCCTACACCTAATGCTGCACCAGCAGCAGTTAATCCAGCTCCTGCACCAGTTTTTGCAGCTAGTGCTGCACCAGCTGATATTCCTGCTCCAGCTAATGATGCACCAGTTGCTGCTTGCCCTGGGATATCTTGGTTGTTATAAATTCCACGGTCAAAAGCTTTGAGTGCTGAGCCTACGCCTAAACTCAAATCTGGTGTGGTATATGATGGGTTGTAATCGGTTGAAAGGTTAGCTGGTAATGGAAGACGAATTGTTCCACCAGTTCCAACGACAGATGATATGCCACCAAGAAAACCACCGATAAAATCTTCGGCTGCACCTTTTGTAGGCTTAGCAACAAACTCGACCCAATTATTATTCATGGTTAGGTCTCTAGGAAACGTGTTGATGTCGCCTTTAAAAGGATCACCACCAGTGCTACCAAGCATTGATTGATTTATAGAAGTAAGCCCAGGTGCGCGGGCGGCTGCTTGAACCGGTGGTGCACCTGCTTGCGCTCTTGCTATAGCAACTCCTGATGCGTTATCGTCTGGTGGCATATTTTGTTATCTCCTAACTGAGTCTATTTATACGCAATACATAGAGTGCATGAAAGCTTACAGTGGGCGTTTTACGCCAAAGAACCCTCAGAAATATAAAGGTGATCCTACTAAGATTGTTTACCGATCATCGTGGGAATTGCGCGTGATGGGTTATCTTGATAGTAATCCTAATATTATTCAGTGGGCATCAGAAGAGCTTGCGATTCCATACAAGTCTCCAATAGATGGCAAATGGCACCGATACTTTCCAGACTTTGTTGTGAAGATGCGCGATAGAGATGGAAAAGTTAGCGTGAAGATGCTAGAGGTAAAACCAAAAGCTCAATCTGTGCCGCCTACTATCAAGAAAAGCGCATCAAAGCCAAGTAAGAAATACTTGAAAGAAGTGATGACTTGGGGCATAAATAGTAGCAAATGGGAAGCTGCAAAGGAATATTGTGCTGACCGCAACTGGCAATTCGTAGTGCTTACAGAAAAGGAACTCGGTCTTTAATGGTCGCATACATCTTCGATAGTTTGATCCATAAAGCTGAGAGTGCTGGCGTTAAGCGCGACTCTCGTGCATGGTTCCGTAAGCAAGCACAGGCTGTCAATGCCAATCCAGCTTTGATGCTTCGCAGTCAAGCAAACAGATTAACAAACATACCTTTGATCGGTCGCATGTATCTGTTCCGCTACGATCCAAAGACTAAAAACAAACTACCGTATTATGATAGGTATCCACTTGTGATTCCTATTGGCACTGGTGGCAAGACTGGTGGTACTGCATCATCTGGTGGTTCGTTTCTTGGTTTGAATCTTCACTATCTACCACCGGTTCTGCGAGCTAAACTGATGGATGCGCTGTACAATGTAGCATCTTCAAAAACATTTGACGATAAGACAAAGCTAAAGATATCTTATGACATCCTTAGCCAAGCATCGCGCTATCGTTTCTTTAAGCCATGTGTCAAGCGTTACTTGATCTCGCATGTGCAATCTAAATTTTTCTATATTGAACCTACAGAGTGGGATATGGCTTTGTTTCTTCCGCTTGATAGATTTGTCGGAGCAAGTAAAAATGTTGTCTACAAAGACAGTCGCAATAGGATTTAACCATGCCATTCAATATAGCAGATTTCAACTCGGAAATATCTAGAACAGGTATCGCAGCACCTTCACACTTTGAAGCTGTTATAACACGAGGTCCAGGTGGACGCGGTTTACCTGGTTTAGATCAAGGTATGCGCTTTCGTATCGAAGCAGTTAATTTACCGGGGCGTACATTGACAACTCTGGATCAACAGTATCATGGTCCTGTTCGCGCAATGCCATATCGTTTTACACACCAACCAGTTACTTTCACAGTTATTCTCTCGCGTGACATGCGCGAGCGCGAAGCATTTATGAAGTGGCAAGATTATTTTGTTGGGCATAATCGTACCAATTATAATACAGCTATTGTACCAGGTATGTTTGATTCAAAATATTATGATGATGGTATTGGAGAATTTGAAATTTGGCAATATTCACAACCAACACCTCAACAATTTCCAACACAGAGCCCTAGGGTAGCAGGTAGCCCAGCACTCAATCAAACACCTGGGACTGGATTAGGTAATCCTGCGCTTACAATGCAAGATCAACCGGACGCTGTCATTCAAAATCAAATTAGATTTCTAGAAGCTTACCCAAGCACTGTAAATGATATTGCTATGTCATGGGGTGATGAAGGATATGCAAAGCTTCAAGTTGAAATGAGATATCGCACATCTATTGAAGCTAATAGATCATTTAAAAATAATAATGCATTCAATCAAGATGCGCGTTCTGCATATGGATTTTTTTAATATCATAAGTGAGGTAAATTATGGCACTACCAAAATTGGCTACACCAAAATTTGGATTAGAACTACCATCAAATGGGCAGAGAATTAATTTTAGACCGTTTGTTGTGAAAGAGGAAAAGATGTTGCTTATGGCTGCATCTGCTGAAGACCAAAATTCTATGATTGACGCTGTGAAAGATGTTATCGCAGCCTGTGTGACGAGCGATATCAATGTGGATAAGCTACCATATTTTGACCTTGAATATATCTTTCTCAATATTAGAGCGAAGTCGATTGGTGAAATTGTCAAGATGGAATATCGCCACACTGGCGGTGTAAATTACGCTGGCATTGCATGTGAAGCTGTTACACCAGTTGATATCAATCTTGAAGAAGTGAAGGTCCAAAAAAGTGATAGCCACTCAAGCAGAATTGATCTTGATGGTGTTCTTGGTATGGAAATGAGATATCCTACCATCAGTGATATTAAACAAATTACACAAGGCGACGATGAAATTGAGATGCTGGCTAAATGTATTATGTCGGTATATGACTCGGAAGAAGTTTACGAACCGGATAATTTGGCTGATTCAATTCAGTTTATTGAAGGCCTCAATAGCGTCCAGTTTGCTAAGGTAATGCAGTTCATTCAAACGATTCCAAAGCTAAAGCATTCGTTTAGTTATAAGTGCCGTGGCTGTGGGCAAGAAGATACCGTGACGTTGGAGGGCCTGTCTGATTTTTTTTAATGGTCCTCTCTCATAACACATTAGCAAACTACTATCAAACCAATTTTTCGCTTATGCAACACCACAAATATTCTCTGAGTGACATTGAAGGAATGATACCCTGGGAGAGGGATATTTACGTTAAGATGCTACTAGAATACCTTGAGAAACTAAAAGAAGAACGCGAACGAGGATAACAAATGGCTAAAAAGCCAGGACCAGTAGCAGGCAGTTTAGGAAACACCGATTACTATTACAAGAGTGATGGTACGGTTGTGGACGAGAACGGCATTCCCGCGTCTGCGCGAATTTCCGCGATGTTTGCTGCGCCTGCTCCAGTTGAAGAAGCTGCTGTTGTGATAGCAGCACCTAAAAAGCGAAAGAAGAATAACGCTCAAATTGCTGGCGTATTAAAGAATACCAAATACTACTATGCACCAGATGGTTCTATCCTTGACGATCAAGGCAAACCAGCGCCAGATAAGATTGCTGCATATTTTCCACCGCAAGAAAAACGTGAAGCAATTGCTGCTGCAATGCCAAAAGCACCAGGCATAAAGGCCGCAACTAAAGCAACAGGTGTACCTAGTAAGGTCATCAAGCAATTCAATCGAAACGTATCTATCGCTACCAATCTGATTACCACCAATCAGAAGATAATGGAGTCATATCCAAAACTATTTGAACAGATGAGTGGCGTTGTTCAAAAGATGACAGAGCAAAATGAAACTGTCATCCGTACCATGATTCAAAATAACCAAGAGTTTCAAGATAAAGTCATTGAGACGCTAACTGGTGCAAAAGCACCAACACAAGCTGGTGGTTCTGTAGCGCCTAAACCAGGGCGTAAAGGTGCTGGGCGTAAATCACTCAAAGCTTCGCGAAGCACCGCAGTTCTTGCGCGAGCGCAGAGAATGCAGCAATCTCGATCTGCTAAAAATACGAGAGTAGGTATAGGTCTTGCGGTAGCAGGCGCAGCAATTGCTGGCGGCGCTGCTTTGATTGCAACGAGTCCAAGCGGTGCACCTGGTGGTGGGTCAGGGCCACAAGCAGCACCGGTTCCTTTAGGTTCTTCTGGTGCTAGTGCGGGAGAAGCAGGGGATAGACCAACGGGTAAAGCTGGTTTTAATCAAATTATGGAATCTGCTAAAAAAGCTGGAGATCCATTTCCAGAAGTTGTAGCTGCACAATGGGCTATTGAATCTGGTTGGGGTAAACATATGACGGGTAAAAATAACCCGTTTGGTCAAACCGGAGTAGAGGGTAGAGAACCGGGGGTAAGAATAGCTACGCCAAGAGACCCTGGTGGCGGTAGTAAATTTTTTAGAAGTTTTGAATCTATTGATGAAGCTGTTGCATTTCGTGTTAAAAAATGGGCACCAAAATATGCAGATGCAAAGACTGCTGAAGAAGCATTGATGATGCTTCAAAATTATGGAAAAACGCCTAGATATGCACAAGGTTATAATAATGATTGGATGTCGTATGTAACAAGCACATCCAATACAATTCGTGGTATGGGCATCGACCCTAAAGTTCCTAAAAATGGCACTCAAACTGCTGCTGCTCAACAAACAACACCAGCTGCACCATCTGGTGGTCCAACTACCGCATCAACACCAGCAGCCGCGACTACAGGTGCACCAGAACGTAGGCCTTCTGCAACACCAGAAGAGGCTGCAACGCATCAAGCCAATGTAACGATGTTAAAAAACATAAACGATCTTGCAGCAAGAAAAGGTCCTGGTGCTAGACTCGGTGAAGCTAATGAGGCAAAGAAAAAAGAGCTAGAAGGAAAAGTAGCAGCATTTAATCAGAAATTTAGTGTTGCACCTATTCAGCAGGTTGGTACTGTTCGGCCATTAGATACAACAGGTGCACCATCTCAGCAACAAGTGCAGACTTCACTTGCGAGTTTAGGAAATGGTGCGTCTACTATTCCTGGAATGGTTAAGCTAAAAACTCCAGGTGGTATAGAATATACAGTTGCCGCTCAGTATGCAAGCAATTTCAAAGGGTTTGTTGATGAGCTAGAAAAAAGTGGATACAAGATTAAGAGTATTGGTGGATATGCTAATCGTAATATTGCAGGAACAAATACGAAGAGTTATCATTCGTTAGGTGCCGCGATTGACATTAATCCATCAGCTAATCCGCATTTGAAAGATGGTAGATTACAAACAGATATGCCACCTAATGTTGGTGCGATAGCTGCCAAGTATGGGTTAGGTTGGGGTGGCAACTGGCGTTCATCAAAAGATGCTATGCACTTTTCTATGGGTGCTGGTGAAGGTGGTTCTGCTTCCATAGATCGTTCTGGTACATCTTCAGTCCCTGGTGGTCCCGCAGGTGCGCCTGGTGGTGGTGCAGGTGGAGGATTTGGTGCGGCATCACAAGATTATGCTGTGAATCGTGCGTGTGCGTGTCCACCAGTTGATACAAACATTATCAATAGAACCGTCACAAATGATATTAGAACTAATATATTTCAACAGATGGCAGGACCAACATATCGCCCAGAAGCAATGCTGTCACCATTTATGATTGGCGCACAAATTGGTTCTGCTCTTAGAAGGTTATTTTAATGGCTATTTCAAAACTCGTAACTGGTACACCATTTGAAAGACCAGCAATAACATTTAGTACCAAGTCTGCTGATAGTAATATGCAGAAAGCATCATCGTCGCTATTGACTAACAAGAGTTCAATGGGAGACCTTGCGGACTCTATGTCGCGTTTGAATATTCAACTAACGCAATTGCAAAAAGTATCCAACGAGATTATGAAAAGCATCGCAAGCGTTCTAAAGACTGTTGCTAAGGTTGACAGAGATATGACAGACCGTTTTAGAACATTGAATAAAGAACTGGCTGCGTCTCGTACAGAGTTTACCAGAAGTCTAGCTGCTATAGCACCATCGCTTACCGGTGGTGCTGGTGCTACTATCAGTGGTGCTGCATTAGGTGCTGCGGCACCAGCTGCGGCAGCGGACGCTATTCCTTCGAGTGGCGATTCCACATGGGACGCATTCATTTCATTTTTAAAAATTGCTGCGCCACTATTACTCGGTAAAATCGGTAAAAAGTTAGCAACAATGGCAATTCTTGCTGCTACGGGTATTGGGTGGATTGGCGTTGCGATTGGTCTTGCATTATCAATCGGTGATGCTATTGAATTGTATAAATTATGGAAGCAATTTAAAAATGAAAAACCAGATCAATCTGAAATTGATGGCGCAATGGCATCATATAATAAAGCTCAACCACCAATAGGTGCACCACAGGGAGCACAATTAACCGATATGTCAATGTCTGGTGAAACTGGTGCATTTGCTGAGGCTGCTGGTTCGAAAGCAAAAAGTGGATCTGGTGCACCTGAAGGTGGTGCGGGTCCTGCCGCTGCTTCTACTAGTGCTGCTGGAACGACAGGGTCTAGTACACGCGAAGCTAGTGCGGAAGATTTATATAAGACACCAGGTAGCGATGCTAACGATCCATCAAAGGCAGCTGCGTCAACTCCAGCAGCGCCAGCTGCGCCAACAGATATGTCAATAGGTGGTGAGACCGGTGCATTTGGTGCTGCTAGACAATCGGCGGCTGCACCACAACCAATGAGAAGACCTGCGGAAACTGCGCCTGCTGCAACTACAGGTGCACCTATAATGGCACCGCCTGATCCACACGCTAAATCTAAAGCTATGTTTCAACAACAACAGGACATGGAAAGAAACGGAGATTCTGGTGCTACTGCGATGTTCTTTGCTGCGGATCAACAGAGACAAAAAGAACTTGCTGGTTTAAAAGCTATTGCGGCTGCACCTGGTGCACCAGTAGAAGCAAAGAAAGCCGCTGCTAAATCTATTCAAGACGCGACAAATCCGGCTACGTTCGGACGTGGTGGTGGTCACACTACAGGTGAAACAACCGGCGCTATTGGTCGTGGTGGTGGCGACCATACTGATCCTCGCATGTTAGGGCGAGGTGGTGGTCTTCATAGTGATCCAAATGTTGGGTATGAAGGCAAAAATGGAGATATTCTACAGCAGGCACTAGACGCTGAGAAGCTGGGTAATCTTGGTAGTGGTGAAACTGGTATGAATGCAGCCGATGTTCGTGGTGCAAATATGCAGAATGCATCCAATATGATGGAAGCAAAATATAAAAAAGAAGATGAAGATGCTATGGGTGCAACACATGCAAAAGGTATAACATCCACCGTAGATTCTAATGCTGCGCGTGATGCGATGTTAAACATGCAAGGTATAGATGATAAAGATAGAGCTAATTCTGCTGCTACCAAACCACTGGAACAAAAACGTGTTGATATAGATGCTGGTAAGATTGAACCAGAAACTGGTCACGATGCTATGGGTAAAACTATTAGAGGAATGCAAGGAACACCAGCAGATCAACCAGGCGCGCCTGGTTTAGGTGACTCTATAATGAAAGCTTTAGATTCTTTAGGTTTTGGTACACCATCAGCAAAACCTGCTGCAACAGCACCAACTAAGATTGAACCAGAGGGAGACGAGTCGGCTGGTTATAAAGGTAAGTTAGGTCAAATCTTACAGACAAATATGAATGATTATAATGTGATGAATAAGAGCGCAGGTGGTGATACTAATGTCACACCAAACATACCTCTCTCAGCAACTAATCCATTCTTGAATAGATTTTTTGGTAAACAGAAGATGGAAAATCATCAATAAAAAAAAGGGGGAACCCGGTTCCCCCTAGTGTCTTACTCGTCATCCTCAGCGAGCTTTTCGAAGAATGACAGGTCGTCATCATCTACAGCCTTAGCCTTTGGAGCAGGTGCCGACTTCCCTACTGCTGGTGCAGCCATTGAACGGGCAGTCGGACGGTCAAAAGGGATGTCATCCTCATTGCGATAAGATGCACCAGCCGGCTCAGCAAGAACCTTCTCCAGCTTTGCCTTCAACTCATCGTAAGACTTGAAGTTAGACGGCGCAAGAAAAGCCTGAAGCGAATTAGCACCTTGCCACATTGCAGCCATATCTTCATCATTATCAGCAAGAGGAGCCTTGCCTTCAAACTCGGACTTATCATAGTTGCGATAGCCTTCGACCTTGCGGATCTTTAGCTTGAAGTTCGCGCCATCCCACAACTCAAATGGGTTGACAGGCTTCTCATCTTCAAACTGAGGATTCATAACCTCATTGATCTTATCCCAAATCTTCTTTCCGTACTTGAAAAGAAAGACTTTGCCTTCATTCTCAGGATGTGCAGGATCCTTGAGTACGACAATGTTTGAGATGTAGTTGAGACGACGCTTACGCTGACGGACAATTTCCTTATCCTTATCGTTGCCAGAATTCCAAAGCTTGGAGTTCATCTCAGATACAGGATCTTGCTGACCGATGGTAGTCAAAGAGTTCTCAATATACCAACCACCTGGGCCCTGAAAGCCATGATTCCAAACACGGACCCACGGAACTTCTTCACCAGCAGGAGCAGGAAGAAAGCGAATAACAGCAAAGCCATTACCCATCTTGTCTACTTCAGGTTGCCAGAAACGCTCGTCCTTAGACGAACCAGTTTCCTTAGTTGATAGCTTGTTGATTTCTTTGGTAAGACGCTCAAGTGAGGATTCGCGATTGCGCTTGAGGTTCATAAATGCTTCATTCATATGTGTATCTCCGTTGTATGTGTTGTATGGATTTTTTATTCACTCAATCATAATAACATGTTATTTATACACTATTCTGGTGCAAATGTCAAGACAAAAACACCTGACGCATAATCTTTTTGATGTTATCAGGATCAACTCTCACGAATGGCCTGTACTTTTTTAGTTGGCGATACACCTCAGGCCATATGATGGTATCGCCAATTACCTTGTTCCATGCATCAAGCACATTGAAGGCAATATCAAAAGCAATTACGGTTTCCGCAGAGACCTTATTGCCCATATAGAGTTTGATTAGTTGTGGATGCTCACCAGTCGTCTTCAATAAAGACTTCGGATCATCCACATCATCAACGATTTTATTTAGTTCTTCTTTGAGCTGGTACGAGAAAGTTTCCATGCGCTTCAACCAAGCAACATAAACTTTCTCTGACTCGGGTCCTGACATATCACCGACCCATCGTACACCGGCAGACGAGACAAAGTTAGCGACAAAGAAATTGGTTAGTTCGTCATCGCTATATTTGCGTTCAATCTTGCGAAAGAGATATTGGTCCTTGCGCTTTAGAAAGGACGCTTCGGATATCTTTTTGATTTTGCCAGAGTATTTGATGAAGTCATAGTCGGATGTGAAGTGAAGCTTGAGAGCCTGATAGCGTTGGTATGCTGTCATGCCTTCCATTAGTTGATTCTCCAGCCTCGAGATTTCATCTTCTCAATGCGCCACGGTGCTACTAGTTCCATAATACCGCACTGATTAGATCGAATCTGTGTGTTCTTAATCGTATCAAATACGTCGCGTGTGATATAGAGTTTATCATTGTACGGTGTATATGATATGCAGCAATGCACCATATCAAAATGAGCAATGAGTTCCGCGCGTGTGGTGTATGATGTAGTAACGAACTGGTTCTTATGATTCATATCAAACGCAGTAAATTCAATCTTGTCATTGTTCATATAGTCGGTGCTACCGATCTTGAACATGCCAGGTTTATCTAAGATCCTTGCATCAACATATTCTTTGACGTACTGTTTTGTCTTGGCATCATCAAGGATGAAAACATCAATATCATGTGGCAGTTCCTTGCTAAGAAACGACGCAAAACAACCGCCAGCGACAACTACCTTTTCATTGTACATGAGTTTTTCTGGCACAAACTTGAGATAGTTATTCTTTAGAACATACTTCATATTGCGAATCTCGGCCTGCTCTGCATCTGTAAACAATGCATTGCGCGCCATCTGTTCGTGCTTATAGTCAATACCAAGCACATCATCAACGAACCCTTGCCTTGTGATAGAGCCGTTTGGATTTGCCATCCATTGACCCAACGTAGGCAAACTAGATCCTACAGCACCAGGATGACCAATGCCACCAGAACCACCAGCGCCTGTTGTTATTACCACGGTGCTATCGGATACCCATTGAGTGCTACCGATTATGGTACTATCAGCAGCATAATCGTAGATACCATCTGACCAAGCAGTTTGGCTATTCGGCATTTGATTGACCTTTGGATTTAGTATTTCACGGAGTTTGTCTAACGGTACTGCCATAACGTCACTAATAGCCTCTAAGATAACAAAGTATGGATCTCTCGCATCCTCAAGTTCGTAGCGAGTGATTTTTTTCGATCTGTTAGTTACTGATGAATTGATTGTAAATCCATCGAGAGCAAAATCTTGATACAAATGGATGTGTGGAAGTTTTAGATCCTGAAACCATCTATGAAGGTTCGACATTGAAGTGGGACCACCACTATTATATGCAGGTATCATATCGGAAGCTTTGCTCCAGTGCGTTTGATTAGATTAGAACCTAGCGCCTCTGATTGAATAAGCTTTTTGATTTTTGGTCCGATGAGACGAGGCACACTCTCGGGTTCAAGCCCGGACGCGGTACACACATCCAAGCAAGCGTCAATATATGTCATACTTTTATTGAAGACACGATCTTCTACCATGCGAGCAAATGTTTCGCTTGTCATAATACTCGCTGGTGTATCGTTCATGCTTGCAATCATTCCTTCTTTTTCTTGACTTTCCCTGCTGCTACTCCCGCCATCTCTATCTCCTCCAAAGAACGACCACATCCCGTGCATCTTCCATCATCTCCAAGTTTGCAAATTGAAACACAAGTTCCAAGGTCTTTAGGCACAATAGGTAAATCATTAGCATTTAGTTTACGCAATGATTCTGCTAGACCAGAGTTAGAAGCAACGGTTGTCGTCACAGAACCAAACATCATCGAATCAAATTGCGCTGATGGAGAAATAATAGACGACATCACTGGTCCAATACCTACAGGATGAATTGTTTGCCCCTGCGGTAATGTCGCATAGCCTGCTTTATCATACTTAGGAATCACACGACCAGTATCATACTCAAAATCAATCGGCACTGGTACTGCGACAGGATTCTTTTTGATCGGTGGCATATTAGAAGCCATCGGACCGCCAGTGTTCTTGCGCTTGATATCTTCGCTAAGGAGTTCGGGCCAATAAAGTTCTAGTGCGCTGCAAGCTTCAGTGCAAACAAAGAAGTGATATTCACCAGGCCGAACGCTAGTAAAGTCACCTGCTCGGAGAACAGTAACATCGGTAAGCTCGTAGTTATTCTTTCGTACATGGATTTCCAGTACTCCTGATTCAACGTAGAATCCATTCCATTTATGTTCATGTAGGTGCTCCGAGCAGCGAAAACCTGCCTTTACGTTGATCTTATGTAGCTCGACCAATGCGTTCTGAATAATAACACTGGTGTCACCCCAAATCTTACCTGTCACGTTAGCCATGAGTAGCGCCGTCCTCTTCTTCCTTTGTCAAATCAAATGGACCATGAAATACGACTTCTCTATCGGTAGCTTCCCAACCATCGTTTTCCATACCTTCGTGCCACTCTTCATCAAACAACTCTTGGATACGCTCTTGCTCTTCCTCGTCCATGTCATCAGGAAAAGTCCACGAACACGCGACGCCATCATCAAAGCTATGATCCATCAAATCATAGTCAAGCGAATAGATATCAATGCCATTATCATCATCAAGGTCAATATCCTCAACGGCTTTGAGATAATCCTTGAAATCTACATCATCAGGAACATCGAACTTGGCATAACCCCAACGCCACCAAGTCTCGTATTCAATAACTTGCCCATCCTTATTGAAGTATTCAGTTTCCTGAATGTTCTTCTTATACCGAGTTTCCAGCTTCCAAATTGCCATTGTCTAACCTTTCACTTCTTTTCACTACATCATCAATCTCAAGTAAACTATACAACAATGCGTCGAACTTGTCAAGTGCAATCATGTTCGGTCCATCGCATGGTGCATTATTTGGATTCTCGTGGACTTCCATAAACAAACCAGCAATACCTACAGCCGTGGCTGCGCGAGCGATAAGCGGTACAAACTCACTCTGCCCACCAGAACTTGATCCATTACCACCTGGTAGCTGTACAGCATGAGTGCAATCCATGAAGACTGGGTAACCCCAATACTTCATAATCTCAAGCGAGCGCATATCGACAACAAGGTTCTTATAGCCAAACGTGGTACCACGCTCAGTCAATATGATTTTCTTGCAGCCGAAATACTCAAGCTTCTTGACTACGCTACCCATTTCTTCGGGTGCCATAAACTGGCCCTTCTTCACATTGACTGGCTTATGCGTTTGTGCAGCCGATTCAAGAAGGTCAGTTTGCCGACAAAGAAATGCGGGGATCTGAATAACATCAGCATTCACTGCATCGCAATGCCAGTTTTCATGTACGTCCGTGAGGACTTCAATGCCCCTACCACGGACGGCGTCTATTCCATAAAAAGCCTCGTCGAAGCCTGCACCTCTATAAGCAGTAGCGGATGTTCGATTAGCCTTATCGAAGGACGTCTTATAAATGAAGTTGATTTCTTGCCCGAATCGTTTACCAACACTATCTACGATTGATTGCAGCGACTCTGCCATAAAGATAGCATGTTTCTGAGACTCGAATGCACAAGGACCAGCAATAATACTAAGTGGTTTTGAATTGCCGCAATCATCATAGAATGACATTACCGATCCTTATATCTAGCGTCGATCTCTTTTATTCGTTCATTGAGATATGAAATGATCCATCGCTTCTGTGGATCATTATCGCTCATTGAGATTAGCACATTATTCAATTCGTCTACGAAGGCTGCTTTCTTCAAAGTGTCTACTGAATAGTTGCTATCTGACATGGCTTAATCCCATAGTGAGCGATAGTATTTTCCGAAAAGCTTGAATGCGTTTCGCTTACGCTCTTCGAAGATATCATTTTCGGCACGATACTTTTCCCAGTTACCTTGCTCGTCTTCTGGTGGAACAAGCATGTCGGTAAAGCAGTTACCTTGCTCGTCTTCTGGTGGAACAAGCATGTCGGTAAAGACTTCCTGATCCATCTTCTTGACAATGCTTCTACCAAGTTCAGGAAACGGCGGTGCATCGGGATCATCGTTTGCTTCCTGATAGAAAGCCCAGATCATTTCATCAAGGATCCAGTTCCACCGATCAAAGAAAAGATCGTCGGTATCCCATTCATCTTTCTTGGGAGGAGCATTAGTTGAACGCAGATGTTCAGGCACATCCTCGTCATCGGTGAAAGGAGCACCGTGTTTGGTATCTCTCAACTGTACAAGCATAGGATGAATGATAAGTGAGAGAGTGTGATCCATTGACCAAGTATCATATGGCGCAATCTTTACGCTGATTGTACGCTTGCGCTTTTCGTGAATCCAATTACAAAAAGTACCGAACCAAGTATCAGCAAGCCAATCACCAAACTTATCCTTGAGACGATAATCCCAACGCATATCTTCATCGTCACTCTGATGCCGCTTAGTCCAGAAGAAAATGTAATCTGTAATTTGATACGGTCCGTACCAGGTTAGATATGGTCCAATCTTGACTTTCATGTTTCACCAGTTCTCATAGTCTGTGATATCTTTCCAAAGACCTTCGCCTTCGGATGTTTCAATTTCTGCGCGAAGACAGAAACCAATACCGGTGCTACCACCGATAAGAGTAATCTTGTGTGGCTGAGGATCCATATCTTTGATCCATTCTGTCAGAGTGGCCAATTCTGCTGGGCCAATCATAAGCTTATAGCTGCGTTCCACTTCCATATCATTCTCCAAAATTGGCTCGGGGTGATGGGCTCGAACCACCAACACACGGATTCAAAGTCCGTAGTTCTACCAATTGAACTAACCCCGAATAAAAATCAAGCCTCGTTTAGAAGCTCAGCCGAACCACGAACCTGCTCACCGATCGGTGCAGGTGCATTGATAAACGTCATAAGCGTTTCGGCCTTCTTGATAACGTCTTGTGCTGTGGGAAATTTAGTCTGTGTCTCGCCTGTGCGCTCGCTCGCGAAGAGAAACTCTTGGTCACACATGGACTGAGCCATCTGAAGAATATTGAAGCGGAGCATCTTATCGTCGTTCATAATTTTCACCTCTCTAATAGTGTTAGTGGGGGGATTCTGTTTCCACGTTCCCCCCGAACGCATACTTACGCTGCTAGAGCGTAAGAGATAGGTGTATTATCGTTAGCATCTAAAACGCGCCTTGGTCTACTCGTGCCTTTACTACTATCTGTCGAACCTATATCGCCCCCATCAAAGATACACTAATCTACACAACAAGCTGGAGCATTTATCTCTTCATGCTTTAGAACTTGTTTGGCGGTAGAACTCTTATAAAGGATCGTCTTTATTAGTGTATCCATGGTGGAGGCGTCGGGTACTGCCCCCGAGTCCAAATGGTTTATTCCGAACGTCTCAACAACCTTAGCGTATTATTTATAATACATGGAAAGAGGGTGTTTGTCAAGTAGATAATTTCTGGCTGATGACTCTGACCAATTGTTGATACAGATATAGCGTGGGCAATCCCAGTACATAAACATGAACGAGGTAAAATGCTCACTCATGCGAACTCCGACAAACTGGCTTTGAGCCTACGCTCGTAGCCATCGCGCACACGAACCAAATCAGCCACATAATCATTTCGCTTGCCTTCAAACACATCAAAATCGCCTTCGTCTGATACAATCAGAATGGCAAAGTCCAGCGTACGGATGCCAGTGTGCTCCTCGAACATGATGGAGTAGGCTGTGGCCTGTAGAAAATAATCGTGGATTTGGTCACGCTTTTTTTGGCGTATTGATGTTTTGAAATCAACCACAGTTGGCTTACCATTCCATTCGCAGATAAGATCGGCTGTGCCAGCAATGCGAAGAATGTCGGAATACATTGCTGATTCTGTAGCATACACCAACTGGAGATTGGTGTCAACGCATTTCTGCACCTTGCGGAATCTTTCAACAGTCGCTGGCATCTCTTTAGCCAGATTCAAATCATCACCAAGGATATATTTTTCCATAATGTGGTGGAGTTGAGTGCCACGCTTAGCAGCTCCCTGGCTAATTTTGTTAGCCTCGTTCGCGCCCACGCGAGAGCGCCACTCTGCGATGGACTTTTTCTTTTCTGGCTGAGAAGAAAGGACAGTTGTGATGGATGGGTAGACGTTAGCCTCAGGCGTCGAATACCGACGCCCAAGGTCTGTGTTGATTTGCTTTGCTTTTGGCAAATCTATGTGCATATCAAAGTCAAATTTCAATTTATGATGCCTCGCTCTTCCAGATTGATTCGTGTAATTATATAGTCTTTCACGAAGCCCGAGCGGACGATATCACCTTTCTCAAACTTTACAATTTCAAAGGACTTCATGTGGTCTGCAATCTTCAAAAGATTTGGCATGCCAGATCCCTCGCGCATGTAGTCCTTTTGATTGAAGTCGCCACATAAAATGATACGACAACCTTCACCAACACGAGTCATAATGGTATTCAATTCAGCATCACTCATATTCTGGCATTCATCCACGATGATGATGCTATTCTTGTATGTGATACCGCGAAGAAATGAAGTGGTGCAAAATTCAATGTAGTGATTTGTTTTGAACCACTCATATGGATTTGGCTTGTCAACTAGTTCAGCACATATTGCTGAGTAAGGTGCTTCATAAACTGCGGCCTTTTCTTTCGCGCTACCTGGAAGAAATCCAATGTCACGCGATGGTACTACGCTGCGAATGATAACGATAGGCTTTGGAGCTTCACCAGATAATACCGAATAGAGTGCGAGATATAGAGAAAGGAATGTCTTACCAGAACCAGCGACACCGTGCAGGATCATATTCTTGCCTGCATCATATGCCTCGAACACTTTACGCTGTGCTTCTGTCTTTGGTATAATTGATTTCAATCGCGGTGGTGGTACAAACGACGGTTGGCCGTATGCTTTTGTCTTTCGCTTTTTTTCTTTTCTACCTCGTCTTGTAATGTACTTATCTGCCTCTTGCTCTAGGAACTTCTCGTTAACCACCTCAGCGACTAGGGACATATAATTCTCCGTTGGATGTTACAGGAACATAACGAACGTGCTACCAAACATTTACCGTACTTCTAGGGTGCTTCTTTTTGATTGTCTTGAGGATATCATTGAAGCCCGAGTCGGGTTTATTGCGGGATGAGATTACGCCTGACACGATTGGTGGCGCAGATAGAGCTTGACGAAGGTGGGGATTTTCTGCGAGATGATTTTCCAGTGCGGAGTATGACATGAACTCGCTGGTAATCTCGTTGGTCTGGGTGTTTTCAATACTGTACATGGGCATAGTGAAGGTTCTCTCTTGGTTATATTCTATTTATAAATAAGCGTAAAGGAGAAAATCATGGATCAATGGTTCAAATTAGTTGCAGAAGTTGGCTTTCCTATCGCGGCTGCGTGTGCGGGTGGCTACTTCGTATTCCTCACAATGAAATTCATTCTAGCAGGTGTTATGTCCAGTGTCAAGGGTCTATCTGGCATCATCACCGCGCTGGACAATCGAGTAAAGACAATGAACCACGATGTTATTCGTATTGACACTTTGGTTTCGAATGCTCTTGGTGTGAAGCCAGATGTGGATCGTATCGCAAGAGCGGATGGTAAGAATGACGCACGAAGGGATTAAGATTGAAGTGATAGAAAGAACCAGAAACGGTATATCATATTATACCGTACTTCTAAATGATTGGGTATTTTTGATAACCAAAAATAAAAGCTTGGCGCAAAAAATTTTTAGGGAGAGTTGATCGTGAAATTTTTGTCATATCATGTTTGGCCGTACGAAACACCACCACCTACTATTAGACGTTATGCTGCACATGATTCGAATATCAGCTATTTTGATGGAAAAACTATTCGTTATTTTAAAAGCGAAAGAATGTTTCAGATAAAACACCACAAATTATCTGTTAACGATTGTGATGATATAACAAAAAAAATATGGGGTGTTAGTAGAGACGATGTTGATGATGTAATTTTTGTTTCTGCTGACTCTAATACAGTTGAGCCGCAATCAAATTTTAAAAATCTAATAAAGCACATATATTGTGAATCTACCGACGGAACAAAATTTATAGACCATCATTACGCACACGCTCTTAGTGTTTCTCTTTTAGAAGACGTTGATATCAGCATTAATATAGATGGTAAAGGATCATTGAAGAGTTGGTCCGTATATCGTGGAGAACAGTTTCTTGATTGTGGTTATATAGATATAGCTGGGTCTATAGGTTTCAGTTTAACACACATAGGTCATAAGTTAAATATAAAAGGCGACGATATAGATTTGGCTGGTAAGTTAATGGGAGCACAATCTTATGGTAACATTGATAATGAACTATTGAAGCTATTAAGAAAATACGATATCTATAATATAAATCCTGTGATGTATACTTTTGAAGGATATACCAAAAAATTAAATTGGTTAAGAACTGTCCATGAACGATATGGAGAAATGGTTTTAGAGCTATTTGAAAAATACGCTAAACCGAATGAACGAATAGGTTATAGTGGTGGTGTCGCTCAGAATGTGATATGGAATTCCAAACTCAAAGAAAAATATCCAAATCTTGTAGTGATGCCGTATTCTGGCGATGAAGGTTTATCTTTGGGTGGCATGGAATTTCTACGCAGAAAACATAATCTACCTAGGTTAAGTATGAGCAATTTTCCTTTTTGCCAATCAGACGAATCTCCTCCATCCGAATGCTTACAATTAGATAGAGTTGTAAATGCTTTAGCCAATGGTAAAATAGTTGCTTGGTATCAGGGTAATGGAGAGATTGGACCTAGAGCATTGGGTAACAGATCCATACTTATGGATCCTAGAATTGTAAATGGCAAAGACAAAATCAATCGGGTAAAGAATCGAGAATCTTTTAGACCATTTGGTTCTTCCATATTAGCAGAATTTGCAAAAGAGTATTTTGATGTGGATTATGAAAATCCTTATATGCTATATGTGGGTAAAGTACAGAAAGATAATCTATCATCAATAACACATGTTGATGGTACTTGCAGATTTCAAACCGTAACAACTGGGCAATTTCGGCAATTGCTTGAAAAATTTTATGAGCTAACTAATTGTCCAGTTCTTCTAAATACGAGTTTGAATAACGCTGGAAATCCAATTGCAGCATTTTCTGCAAATGCTCTTTATGAATATGAAACAAATGCCATTGATATGCTTGTCATAGGCAATGAGGTTTACGAAAGGTAATAAACATGGATGGTATTGCTGATCTAATTAACAAATATGGCTTTCCTATTGTCGCTGCTGGTGGCATGGGGTACATGATTTACTATGTATGGACATGGGCAACCAAAGAAATCAAACCAGTCACAAGTGAAGCAAGCACCGTTCTTATTGCTTTGATCGACCGCATTCGTATGCTCGACAATGACCTTATCCGTTTGAACCAGAAAATCAATATTGTTCTCCAGTTGCGTGGCAAAGAAATTGAATCCGAACGCCATCTGCACGATGTTGAAACCGCAGCCAAAGCACAAAAGCGCGAATTAGAAGCAGCGGACAAACAAGTGAAAGCTGCGGAAGAACTAGCAGCCAAACATAACCACGAGGCTGTCAATGTAGATGACGGGTCCATAGCGAACCCAGAGCAAAATACCAAGCAAGAGCCAGACAAGAAAAATAAGAAAGTATAATATCTTACTTGCTGTTGGTACGGAATACGCCATCCCAATCCTTAGGTAGAGGATTCTTTTTATAGTCCTCCACGCGCTCTTTCATCATTTCATAATATTCTTTTAGATCACCACCAAATGCGGATTCTAGTACATGAAAATAATTTTCAAGTCTGTCCCATTCCTGTGCGCGATAGTATTTGATGAAGTCTGCGTGTGTGCGAGCATACGCCTTATTGATACCAATCTTTTCAACGATGGTGTATATCTTCACACCTTCGCTCTTACCCTTCACGGCAAGGCAATCAAGTTCCACGCATAGATATTCATCCTTCACATATTCATAAGTCTTAGGACCAATGACCATCTTCACATGATATGGCTTGCTCTGCCCTTCCAGGCGCGAGGCTAGATTGACAGTATCACCGAGACAAGTATAATCAAAGCGTTGACTACTACCCATATTGCCAACCACAACGGAGCCTGTGTTAATCCCAAGACCCATACCAAAGGGTGGAACACCCTCAGTGGCGATCTCTTTGTTAAATCGTTCCAAATCACCTAACATCTCCAGTGCTGTCTTTACTGCGTGTTTCGCATGGTCTGCGTCATCAAGTGGCGCATTCCAAAATGCCATCTGCGCGTCACCGATATACTTATCTAGTGTGCCGTCGTTTTGAATTATCTTAGCTGTCATCGCTGTCATGTAACGGTTCATTATTTTCGTAAGGCCCTGTACGTCATTACCGTAATGTTCAGAGATAGTCGTAAAGCCCCTAACGTCAGTAAACATAATAGATAGCTCGCGGGTCTCTCCTCCCAAGCACAATAGTTCTGGGTTCTTCTGTAGTTTCTCGACCAGTGCAGGTGAAAGGTAAGTACCGAACTGCTTTTTAATTTGTTGCTTTAGTCTAAACTCACGAGCGAAATTGTTGAATACCAAGTGTCCATATACAACAGATATAGCCAATACAATATAGCTTGCATCCCATAGCTGTAGCTCTGTTTTGAATAAATAATAACTCGCTGCTGATACTCCAACCACAATGAAAGCGTAGAATGGAACCGTTAACGCTACCGTCAGTCTTGGAACTATATGGAGCAATAGTAGCAGGATGGTGGTTAGTAGTGCTCCTTCTATTAGCCTTCCTACGTTGGGGCGAGAAATAGAAGTTCCGTCTACCAGTGTTTGAAGTGTCTGCGCTTGAATTTCGTGCGCCCATTTTTCACCGATTGGTGTGGCTATAATACCCCCAACACCTTCAATCGTTAAACCAAGAATAACAATCTTGTCCTTCACGCGGGCGTCTATTTCAGTTGCTTCTAGCGTATCAAACTTGGTATTCCAAGTCAACCAGATACGACCTCTTTCATCGGTTGAGATTGGTGGAAAAGCTGGGACTCTTACAGCCTCTATTCCACCTTCGTTCGTCTTAACTTGGAAGCTAGGGTCTCCAGCAGCGACACGAATGGTTTCCAAAGGAATACTTGGATAAAGACCAGATGCAATATTGACAAGTAGAGGCATACGGCGAACCACACCGTCCAATTCAGAGATTGTTGCGACCACACCAACGCCTGAGGCAACTTCGGCATACTTGTCAAGAGGGCGTAATCCACCAGGCCAACGATAGACAACCCTAGCAGGATCAACAGGACCGATAGCAGCGAACCCACGACGAACCGAGTCGGGCTTACTGTTTTGAGTAGTAGGGGTTTGAGCGAGGACAACACCTTCAAGAGTTTTTGCCAGTTCATCATCGCCTCCCGCTCTATCTTTCTCAGAGAATAGAATAGGCGCAACGATTACCGAAGCGCCGTTCTCTTTTAGTTTATTGATTGTCTTTGCGATATCTCGTCTGTCAAATGGCCACTGACCAAACTTCTCGACCGACTTCTCACCAAAGTTAACAATTACAATCTCTTCTGATTGTTTCTTCTCCAGAGAAGTTATGAAGAGGTCGAACGTATTCAATTGTAGCTTTTGTATTGGACTGGGATTGATTACATACAATGTCAACAGGAGACAGGCGCTGATAGCAACCATCCATGTGCTTGTAAGAAACTTGACTAGCTTTTCCATCAGTATTGGCTAACGATATAAGGGCTATTGGGACAATTGAGACCACAAGTAACACTAAGACTAAAAGACTGAGGCGTGTTTCCAGACTGAGAGATAATAGCCGAGATATTATCACCAGTGAAACTAAGGGTAGCACTATGATTAGCACCAGACTGAGTAATACTAACATTCTGTAAGGATCCTATGATGTTCACGGTTGCATTATTTACTGTCTGCGATAGAGCAGGCGTTGTCATTAGAAGGAGCGCGATTAATGTTTTCATCAGTTGCCCTGCTTTATAGTTATCGTTGTGGTTCCAGCACTGTTTACCATCTGCGTCACTGAACCACCATCCTGAGTCAAATTCAATGTCATGTTATGCGTAGTTGATACCGTCAATTCCATATATGAGTTATACGATTCGCGGTAGAGCGTCACATTATCCTGCTCGACAAAATACTTTAGGCCTGTTGAAGCATTATATTTAGGCAGCAACGCATTGAATTCCGCAAGCTCGTTAGTTAGCATCTGTGAACTGGATAGGTCTAGAAAGTTCAACAGGTAATCACTATCAAGAAAGTTCCTATCAAGTTTATTGTACTCTGTAAGGTAGTTCTTTTCAAGTTCGCTGTATTTGAGAAAATCAATGCCAAGTAAATCTGCGTCTAGTACGTTTGCGATACGCTCAACTGGTTGCTCACGCACAACAGGTTTTGCTGGTGCTACGATAAGCATATTATTTATCTGATCCAAATTCAGGTTCATAATGCTGGATTTTGGTGTACTGATACTGGTCTGCACATTGACAGTCTCAAATGGTTTGGTTAACCAGATAGTGCCCATATCCGTAGTAACAGATATGGAACCAACCACGCAGTCTCGTTCAATATTGCGCCAACCAGCAGGGCAAGAAGGAAGCAAAATAATAGTAGAACGACCGATCTCATCGACGGTACCTGAGAAATCAGTTCCGCGGACACCGATTGTTGCTGTTGGTGTTTCCACCATGACTTGTTGCGGATCTGATTTAGCAATTTGCCCGGATGCATATTTGATAGTGCCGAGCGCCATCTTGATGCCAAGCTTGCCAGTTTTCTTTTCACCGTCGTAAACAAAATTGTCAATGACAAGGCGGCTGTGCTCCGTTATCTGAACTTTGGTATCATCTTGGAATGTGATACCAGTTTTCCCGTTCGCAGTCGTTATGGTATCTTTCATCTCAACGCCACTGGATAGTGCGCTGGAAATCAAGTTAGCATCACGCTTTATTTCTGCTGGGCCCGTTTGCTCTGTGACCTTACCAACTTCAGACTTAGTTGTGGTTGGACTTGATAAGCAGAGTATTGCCAGAACCAGTGATTGTAGAAATGACCTTAGAGTCAACACCGCCACCTTGCTTTATATCTACAGTGTTTGTTGCACCTAAGATATTCACATCGGCTTCATGTCCATTCGTAGATGCTACGCCTGTCTGAATGATGTTGACACTATTGCCACCACCACCGTCAATAAGAACCGTACTCTTCGCACCCGCGACTGCGCTGGAATCATTCTCTATGTTTACGGTGTTGTTGTCTGTGTTTACCGTCACGTTGGATATCGTGAACCCCTCGGCCTTTTGAGTGATTACGTTGTTATCGCCTGTGATGGTATTATTCAATGTTGAACCAGTACATGTACCACTGACACCGCATTGCATGTTGATGGTGTTATTATCACCAGTAACAAGTGAAGACGCGGTTACGCCATCACCTTGAACATTGATGCTCATTAGGTTGGTGTTACCAATCTGGTCAATCGTGACAGTATTGTTCTGCCCGTTGAATATTGCTTTGTCGGTAGAATTTCCAATCACGTTCGAATTGCCAGTCTGAGTCATAGAAATTGTAGAACCACTACCGATTTGGTCTACATACACACTATTGCTCGCGGCGTTTGCATATTGAAGCATAACCAAGAATGACAAAAATGCCAGTCTTGTACGTTTCATTTTGTTTACCTCTTCTTGATACTCCAGAGCTTCTTTTTGGCTCCCTCTTTTATCATATCGACCACTGCGGCTTCTATTGCTATTCTAACTGCATATGTTGTAGGTTCATTCGCTGCTGTTCCAGCTTCAAACTCGACAGACCTTGTACCCGCATCAACAAACTTAAACACATTCGCACCTGCGCTGGTGCTTAGAATAGTCTTGGATGATCCAGTGGACAACAGAACTTCGCCTGTGTTTATGGATATCAAACGCAGAACCACCGTGACTTCATCCTTACGGTACTCTTGGTTGGCCCCAACGCCAAGGAATCGTGCGCCAATACCACCAGTGCCAATGTTTGAATCAAAGCCAACAATCCCACCATCAATCATAATACCTGCGACGGTCAGTGGTGTAAGCGGCTTTGCCTGATCCTTTTCGTATAGCTCACGTTGGCTACGAATGAGCTGGCGTTCCTTTACCAGGTTCTCAAGCGAGGCCCGCTCTACCACTTGAAACCACCGACCCCTACCGGCGTCCTGGAGAGCTTTTATCAGGAATACCTCTGCACCCTGCGTGACTGCGGAACTCAAGCTGGCAAAGTTGGTAGCGGGCTTGCGTTGACCAGTCATATCCGGGAAGCGGTAGACTGCGATCGGAATGATATCGCCATTCACACCTCTCAAATTAGCCAACTCATTGAACCGCTTGTTCATAATGATTTCTGGTGCGTCTGCTACCTCTTCAATCACATCCTTTGACATAAGCGTTGGCGAGCAACCAGCCAACAGTAGGCCTACCAATACCATACCAATCTTTACCATGCTAAACTCCCGTAGGGAACCACAACCTCTGTGACGCTACCAGCTGCGTCGGTTATTCGTAATGTAATCTGTGAACCATCCGATGACCATTGGACATTGTTTGTCGCTATGCTAAATGTGCCAGACGTTGCACCATTATCAGTAAACAACTGCTCGGCTATCTTCTGTGAGAGTGTAGCATATACACGGCTCTCGAGGTTATTGATAAACTTCGCAAGGTTCGTATTCTTTGCATCAGATGCGGCCTTGGATGCAGCCGCAACCTTGTCATCCATGATCTTCTGGCGTCTGGTCTGTTCTAAGTTCTCAATGGTTAGGACATGTGAAGAAAAGCCCACACCTGAGAAGGCGGGGCTTTTAAAGTTAAACTGTAGTTCGGTCGCATATAGCGGCATTGCAGCCACACATAACAAAGCTACTAAAAGCTTTCTCATGCACCTATTTATATGTCAAGGGATGCCAGTACTTCTTTGAGCGATGGGAATGCGTCGGTAATCTGATCCCAGGCCTGCATAGCAATCTCACGGTGTTCCTTCTGAGTGCTTGCGTCTGTTCTTACTTGGCAATAATGGATCCAAGAGCGAAGGCTGCCAGCCATATACATGCGACTAAGAATAAGTCCCTCAGGTAGTACAGCACGAGCTTGCTCCTTTGCGATTCCGTTTTCGATTGCCCAGTTGTATGTTTGTTCTGCTGCTTTGATGAGCATGACTTGGTTGTTGTGCCATTCCCGTTTGAGATCTTCGTCGGAAATCTCAATCGAGTTCTGTCGGTTTTTTGTGTCTTGTAGACGGGCTTCACGGGTAACGAACCCCATGTCTTTTGTGGGATCGGCATAGCGTTGACTGAACTCCTGAAAACGGAATGAACGGTGACGCAGGATCTGTCTACCAATATCACGGGTGGTATTGATTTCCATCACCACATCAACCATCTCAAACGGTGACCAATGCTTATGCTTCGCAAGGTACTTCAAAAGCTTTGAAGCTGTCAGTGAGTTATTCTGATTAGATGGATTACTCACGCGGGCCACGTATGCGATAAACTCATCAACCGAAAGCTTCTGAGGATCACCGGGTGCATCCGTCCAAATCTTCGGTTCTGTCATAGCAATAATTTTAGCAGTGTTCATACTGTAGCTTCCTTGATTAGTTTCATAACTTGTGTGGCGGACTCTTCAACTTCCCATGTGATCGGAGGTCCAATTCTTGCATGAATGAAGGTTGTCAAGCTACCATCTTTAATTTTAGCATGGTCATATACCGCAGTGATATGATCGACATTAATGAAGATGGCTTCACCTTGAAATTCATTCGCGGTGTTTGTTACTTTTATGAACATTGTGATCCTTTTTCTAGGAGAAAATATAGAACGGCCGGTTCTATAGTCCAATGTGGTTGCATATGTGTGATATTCACATTGATTAGTTTTTCGAATGCGTTTAGTGACGTTCGAGTATGGTCTTTTGTTGTAAACCGTGAGGCTTCAAATGCTTGCAAATATTCGCTTGTTCTAATTTTATTTTTTCCTGGGAATTGGATATTCGTAACCAGTGCATATTTGACACAATCGTAAAGAATATTTAAAGTTTGATTCAAATGTTCTTTATTGACATGATTTAGAGAATTGTGGCATACCACAATATCATATGTGCCTCCAGGAAATCTATTATAGTTGAGTAGAAATGGATCATAACGAGTGACAGTTACACCCGGTATATTTAACAATGTCTTTCCAGCACCATAATCTAAAACTGTTTTTGCGTTGTAATCACTGCAAATTTTTCCAATATCTTTAACACCATCGGTACCCACAAAGAAATAATTATCTTTGATGTCACCTTCAAACGCTTGATTTGTCATATTTAAACCAATCTGGTGCAGGCCGATTTGTCCATTTTGCGAAATGCGCTTTGTGTTCTATGTAGTACTTCCGATAGCCTTCGACAGGATCATTCTGCTTGCAGTCGTCAGGCATAGCTTGTGGAAATTCATACACAGGACCGTTCTTCATACCATTGGGCTTATGGTGCAAAGTTTGCCACAACATTTCGCATTTGTGTACCTTGTTATACCGATGGCGATACTCATTTAGTAGCGCACGGAATAACATGACAGCCCACACATAGTTGTCCGAAGACTGCATAGCCCACTGCGTACACGGATGACCAACATGTGTAGCCTTGTATAGTGTAAGCTCACGGTCATCATTCAAACGCCACCGTTTGATCTTGCGACCAGATGATGCGTCAACATATTCATCGCCGTCGATGATCCGATGGACCGTAGAAAGCATCTGTGCTTCCTCGAGAATCATCTTGACCACATGCTTATCGCAGTGATACTCCGCAGCCTTGACTGGATTCTGGTCTAGGATAAACCGATTCATTTGTTAATTCCCAGATATTCTGCAATGCGGTGTGTCAAAGACGTTTGATTGACTTCAGCTTGCCGTGTTGCTCGCCGTTCAAAGTATATACGCATTTTAGCCACTTCTGTGATTGATTTCATGTTGCGAATATCGGGATCAATATCATTGAACCTGACACCTGAAAATCCCATACGCCAGTCTTTCATTTCGTCAGTAACTCTCTGAGCGATCCATTTAGCAGGGTCACTAGTGATTAGCGATAGCTGTTCCTGCATTTCTTTGACATATGCAGTGGTATCTTTTACCATAGGAATGTCGTATGGTTCTTTGGTAATAGAATATGCCATATCGTAAGTTGTGCCATGAGTAGAAGGAACAGGATTATCAAAGCCACGACTACCAACGGCTGTACCAGCAACAGCACCAATACCGAGAAAGGATAGCATACTACGTCTATTCATCGTTGTCAACCTCTAATATAGCATAGACGATAGGCACAATTTTGCGCCACACCCAACGCTCTGGTTCTACGAAACGAATCACAGGATACAGATCATCTGGATCATCTCCATAATCGTGTGGGTAACATAACCAAGCAAGTTTCATCACTTCACATCTTTCAACCACGGCTCTGAACCTTGCCCATAGTTCTCTGTCCATTCGAGAGGTTCTTTCCCTTCCAGTGCTTTGCGGGCTTCATCCCGCTCAATGACGCATTCCTTCAACGCCTCTCTAGCACCGAGGAAGCACTCCATTGTATGCTCCAATGCCGTCTCTAGCTTCTCAATTCGGTCGGCGGCTTTATTGAAAGCATGGAAATACAACTTAAATTGGTTTACCATGAAAAACCGGCTTTCCAGCTCTTCGATGCGCTGTTCTTTATCAGCAATGGTCTGCTTCATTTCCATGATGCCGCCAGGGCCAGAAACAAGTCGCTCGTTTTTTTCATTGAGATTTTTGATTGCTTCTCTGAGAGTGCCTAGAGCAAGAATCAAATCATTGAATCGGTCATCGCTCAGGTGTGGTGCATCTTCTCTGTTCATGTTATTTTCCTTGTTTATGTTATTTCCCTGCCATCATAATCATCTGCAAGTAGCAGATACGGACTTTGAATGTGCGCTCACCGTTCCATTCATAGATAACGAGCCGTGGGCGCTGTTTGTCTTTACGTTCAATCTTTATCTCAAGCTCTTCAGGCAGAAAGACACCTATCTTCCTTAATGCTTTGTGTGGCGAATAGGCCAATCCGTGCGCGAGGTCTTTATCGTACCAACATCTTGCAAGAACCGCGCCAAGATATTCCATGATGCGTTCTTTAACATCTGATGCTTCAATGATAGTTTCGATTGGTGGATCAGTATCTTCGGTGAATTTTGCATAAGTGTTACTCTGTATGAGTTGTTTCGTGTAGATTAGGGTTGGAAGGTTTACCATTTGTGGCCTCAATCTCATCCTCGCCGGGATGAATGGTAAGTGTTGCTTCTCTTAGTCTATGTCCGCGATCATGCCATGCTTGAATACGGCGAGGGCGTTCGATATCATGTACCTCGTGCCCAAGCTTTCTATACCATGCTTCGCCAGCAGTAGGAGCAAATGTCCAGTATCCTAGCTGCCACGCATTTTCACCAGGCGGAACAATTACGAAACCTTTGATTTGCTTCACCATTTCAAATCTCCACAATCTTCGGAGCATATCTCCAATAGTCGCCACGCTCGTTCTTGTAGCCGCGCGGATGACAGATCACACGAGTATCACCAATCATATAGTCGAAGTCATCGTGCGTATGTCCGTGAATCCAAAGCTTCGGCGGCTTTTTCATATTGAGAATCTGTTTCTCAAGATTATTGGCAAAGCACACATTATGCGGATCGTTCATGTAGCGTTCATGCACCGAACGCATCGTAGGCGCATGATGCGACACAATGATATCTGCATCCATGCCAAACAGAAAATGCTTGTGCATCTCGTGGGCCTCAATCATAGCCTCGTGCGTGAGGTCTTCGATATAGGCACAATCAATCAAGCCTTTCTTGTATGTATACCAAGCAAGATTGTCGCGAACATCAGTCCACAGAGTAGCACCAGCAATGCGAACGCCGTTGACCGAACGCAGGATCGTGTGGTACTTGGCATCCGAGAATGTGTTGCCATAGTAATCATGGTTGCCATGGATAGACAACATGTGATCGTAATGCTTTTGGTTAAATCGTGCGCGAGCATCATTGTCCTCGCAGATATCACCAGCGCAGATATAGAACACATCGGCTTCAGGCTCAAAGTCCCAAGGTGTCTCTTCGGTTAGTACCGTCTTGTACATATGCAAATCGGACATAATGCCAATCTTCATAGCTGCTCTCCTCTCATCATAGGTGTATAATACATGGTAAACGCACAGAAGTCAACCATTACCAATGTCGGATCACGCCAGCAATGATGAAACAGTTGGTTATGATGTACGAAATGATAATGAGAGTTCGGACCAGTGCTACCCGGTCCGACTCCCTATCATCAATGCCGGCTTTTCTGCCGAGGGCTTTGGCCCAGATGCGCCATAGCTTAGCCAAGGCGCTTGTTCCAGTACTCCACAACATCAGCCCATGTATCCGGATCATAGCCATTCTGATGCATGTCCACGCGCACCAACATTTCAAGATCACTTTTCATTGAAAAATTCCTTTGCATATTCTGAATCATTAACGTCTCGTTGAAGTTTTGATGCGATAACGTATCGAGGTAGAATGCATCGTCGGTCAACTGGCATACCTCGATGTGGTATTTTTCCTGTGAAGATTACCATACGATTAGGCTTGTACGAAACATAACGAATGGCATCAAGTCGTTTGTTCTCGTCTCGTTCATAAAAGCATGTGCCACCTTCCCACTCTGATTCCCACTCGGTACAAGGATAGTAAATCGCGGTATAATCACCATCATCTTGGTGAACATACGCATTGGTACCATATGGATTACAGTTTGAATATAGACGCAAAATATCACATTTGCCCACATACTTTTTAGAAAGGTCCATGATTTTTGCGTATAGAGCAGTAAGGTCTGGATAAAGTTTATCCATCTCTGCAAGCTGTTCTATTGTCATTGCTGGCATATTTTGCCTAGCTTCGAAGAATGTGTGATTCCAGTGCCAAGGTCCACTTTCTCTTTCAGACCCTAGCACCGAAGACCACATATTAGTCCACTTCAGCATCTTAATGCTTTTAAATAGATTCTCGTGTTCTTTTTTTGTTAGAACATCATCGAACACGAAAAACTTATCATCATCCATTAGAAATCATTCTCCGTTGTGAACTCGACACGATCCACATATGTATATCCAGCCGCACGAAGGAATTGCGCGAACTGGGCACACATTGTCGTCACGGTCGCGTCGGTACCATCAAACGAAAGCGTGGTAATGTTATCAGGATAATGCTCATCAGCCGAACCAACAGTCTCGGTGGTAAAGGTAACAGTCGTCTTCACGGTATCAGTCATTTTACTTATCCTTCATATGGGTATAACAGGTATGACGGTATCCGCCGTCTTCGGTAGGCCAGCCGCAGCTGGTAACTTCATAGCATCCTGGCTCATCACAACAATTCAGGACTTCTTTTAGTTCTTTGAAATGATATTCGCGCATATCTTCGCGACCCTTTTCGAATGCTCCTTTGAGCATATGTCTGGCATTCGGCAAAGCCTCAGCATCAAACTCATTACTGATGAATAGCCCATCACTACACAATGGCGCATAAGCATCAGGTCCAAAACCAAGACGATCATAAATCAGATGGCGATAAGAACCACCTTCTGCGCCATGAGCTGCAATGTGTTTGAACACCCAACGAGTAACTGCAAGCTTCATATCATAATCGCAGGTTTCTGCGAGATTGTCAAGTTCTTTTTCACGCTCTTCCATTAGCTCACCTATCTTTGCAAAAGCTTCCCACATATCATCTTTATCAGACATTTACCATATCCACTATTCTGCTTGTTTGTTCATCAACTATACGGACTCGCGCCTTATGACCGTTCATTCCTTGAGAAAAACGATTCGCTGCCGCGTATGCGCGAGGTATGTACACCTGTGGATCATTTTGTACGGAACCTTCCGTTGTACACCAATTGGTAATAACTGAACCGATAACATTTACTATCATATATTCAATGCGGACTGTCATATCAAAACTCCTTCCATATGTAGCTTGAGTTTTTGGTCTTGAACTTCACGGTCCAGAAACCTTCATCATTGACAGACTCCTCAGTGATTTCGGTAATCGGTGTTGTCTGCCAATAATCTTGTGCGGAGTATGTACGACCATACGGCGAGCCAACGCGAACACCATAACCAACCATAGGGTAGTCAGCATTCTTTACAGCCGTGCCGCTCTCAGCGTCAAGGATTTCACACATAGGCCCGGAGTCACCAGCACCATCTTTGTCACGTACCAACGAATATCTAGGCATTACTTGATTCCAAAATGATCTTTGATTGCTACCGACACAGGAAATGTCCTGCATTTATATTGCGATTCTTCGCCAAGTCTGATACACTCCTCAGCGACCAACTTGATAAGCTTCATAACATCATCGGAAATATCCACACCTTCGCGCCAGCGAGAAAGTATCTCATCTTCATCAACGCGAAAGCCAGCTTGAGTAATGATCTCGTGTAAACGCTCTTCGGTAATCAACGGTTCTCTCCTTGGGCCCCACGGTGAAAAATCTTTATACTCACCATCGTCTAGTTTATTATATCCGCCGAAAGGCATCACTTGCACTCCCGAACATGCTTGCAGTCTTTACGGAAGCCAAAACCAACACATGTGCAGCTCCAGTGCGAACCATCACAGGTAACAGTGTATGACGAGCCGGGCTTTGAACCCTTGACGATGAAGGTCTTGGATGTAGGCGTGACAGTAGCACCTTCAAATTCAGCACGATAGAATGTGGTCCTAGCCTTCTCTATCATGCGCACGGGAAACTTGGCATCACCCGTAGACAGGCAGAAAACATCAGGGCCAAAGCCTTTGAGATTAGGCACGATGGTGCCGGTGTATTCGTTCCACTCGCGCACAACGCCAGCACAATACATGGCTGCATTGCGAGGATCGCGAACCATAACAGTTACCACATCGCCAACTTTCATGCTTGATCTCCTATTGTGGAAACATCATATCACTTCTGGACGATGGTGTCAACCTTTTTGTATAGGCTACTCATCGTCTCATTGTTATGGATCGTCAGGTCAAAGGTCTCATTATTCCATGCATATTCGGACTCATGGATGCCAGCAGGATGCTTCTTGCCAAACCAGTCAGGCAATTTGCCACGCTGGATATGCCAGACTTGCCCGCCAAGCCGACGGATCATAGCTATCTCATTGGGAAAGCGGACATCGGCAATAACAATGTTCTCAGAGAAGTCCAACGACAGATGGTAGCTCAGCATCCGCTCAGTAGCCAACACCCAGATATCAGGATGCAATGTACCACGCATGACCTCAGTACCGACGTGCTGGAGTGCAAACCGAGGACTGAAATGAGGAATGCCAAGCCGATCGGCCCACCAGGGATCAACTATTTCACGCAAGCGACGGCTCTCAGGCGTATCACCTTCAAGCATATCACGATCCCATCCGAAGATGCAAGCGCAGGCATCCTTCAGCTTTTCAGCGAAGGAAGCACCAAGGAAGTAATGCTCTTCCATGAGATATTCAGCGACGGTACCCTTACCAGAACCAATGAGACCACAGAGACCAATCAACATATCATCATCCTTTAGCGGTTAGCCTTAGCCACCATTGCATCAGCCACTTGGTAGAACTCTTCGGCCATCTGCTTTGCACCGTGAGAGGTTTCCCACACGCCGAGCAAAACCGCAAATGCGGTGTCGGTCACATCCTGAGCGATCCGACCCACACGAATTTCTGGATTGTTTTCCTTGATCCGAAAGATTTCGGATTGGATCCAGTTCATAAAGCTAATCTTGATTTCGGCGTGGATAAGTTCGTTCATTAGGCCGTCTTTCCTAAATGTTCCCAGAATACCTTAGCTGCGGTTCGTCTGAAACCTGCATCGGTCTCGGTTATATATGCTTGGTACAGCGCCCAGATTGCCGTTGCAATTGAGTCCGTGGTCTCACCAGAAATTGCGATTGTTTTCTCGACGTAGTACCCACGATGTTCCAGTTCGTCAATGAGGTCCTGGTCATCAAATTCGTCGATACCCTCTTTAATTTCCTCGTCATCAATCCAAACTTCGACGGTCTTGTACGGCATGATTATTCCTCCTCAATCTCTTCTTGGGATTCAAGCCAGGAATCGTAATCAGCTTCTAGCTGCTCGGTCAGTTCCTCTGGAATGCCATCACGCCAGTCTTCCTGTTCGAAGTCATATTCGAAACACTCGTCGCCATCTTCATTGGACCACTGACCAATGAAAGCGAGGCCCGGCTCGTGGTAAGTAGCAGTGATCTGGAAACCAAGCTCCTTCATTGCTTCATAGAAAGCAATCGGAGGGCCCCAGGCTGTATCAAAGAAACCAAAGCCAGTATTATAATCGCCAGCCATATCATCAAAATTGAAATCACCACCATTCACGTCCCACTTGGTACCCCACTCCTCGCAGGCAGTACCGTAGTCCCACTCGCCGCTCGAAAGCGGAACGAAGGTCTGAAACAGATTGCCTTCGCCCATAGCCTTCTCAAACTTAGCCATTTGCTCGCCATCTTCATGGGAAACAGTGATGGTATTGCTGCACCAATTCGGCATGTTATTACTCCTTAACCGTTGAGAGGGACGACGCCCTGGGCTTCAAGTTCTTCCTTGGTAAACTTATGTAGCATCTCATACCGAAGCTGGCTGATTTGCTCATTCACGCCAGGAACTTCCACGACCTCACTGAGGGTCATAAGCTGTTCCACATAGTCGGAAACATCCCAAGCATCGCGCTGGCTAATATAAAGCTTGGTCATTTTTAAACTCCCATCAAGGTTGCTTCGGCTTCAATTTCCTCAAAGCTGGCATAGATACGGGCAAAATAGTCGGCTGCGGATTGCTTGGCATCCTCGTGGTCAGCCACATCCGACGTGAACATATCAACCTCGTTCAGGCCGGTCTTCCAGTTGGCGTCGGTGCAAAGGTCATACACGCTGAAGGTCTTGAAGCCATTCCAGACCACGACCCAATCTAGCGCGGGATCGGACGCGACTACAAAGCCATGCTTGAGTGCTTCGTGAAAGCCATAATGTGCCATTCGTTCTCTCCTTCTATTCTCTAATAATAGCTGGTTTGGATCGGATTGTCAAGCGTGGAGTTCGACCGTCACGGGCACAAAGTCCGTGGTACGGCGAGTACGGTACGACCAGGTGTGGCCGTCAAACAGGTAGAAAAACTCGCAATCGCTGTAATGAGCCACGAAAGCGTCGGCGTCCGTAAAGTCACGCGCAGGCGTAGTCTCGCCACGGTCGCGGGTGTAGAAGGTGGTCATGCCGCCGTAAAGCGACTCCCACTGCTGGTCAGTCAGGTCAGTGCCGAAGCGGGAGAACGGGTGAGCGATACCGATCGTGGCATCAAGGGACGAAACATCGCCGTGGTCGATAAGGTCGAGAACGGTCTCAAGGTCCGAATAGCTCTCAACAAGGGTGCGACCCACGCCCTCGAGGTAGCCATCCCAATGGCAATAAATGCCAGTCACGGTGCCGTCAAATTCCTGGAAGCCGATAGCGGAACGAGTAGCCATTTTCATTTACCTCAGTTGGAAGATTGGTTCTGGAAGGATTCGCAAACGCGGACTAGGTATTTACCGGCGTTGTCGAGAAGCAAGGCTTGCGTCAGAATTCCGTAAGCGCCAATACCAGCACCGGTACGACGGTTGATTTCCTCGCAAACACAAAGCAAGGTATAGCCATCAACGGTCGGATACTTTTCAAGGAATTCTGCCACACTTGGTCGGATAGCCACTTTGGACATTGCTGTGCTCCTGTATTAGGCGTAGGCGGCGAAGCGAACACCACCGACGGTCATCTCAATAAGGTACCGATCATACTCAACCACCGGGTCGGTGTCGTGGTAATGACGGATGAAAATCTCAGCCTCGAGATAGGTGGGGAAAGACGCGACGGCCTCGGGAAGCTCGTCCGAGCCGTAGAAAGAGCCGTAAACGGTGAAGGCGCGGGGAAAAGCAGTCATTGTCAAGTTCCTGTATTAGCGAAGGGAGACGTAGGGAATCTGGTAATCGTCGGTCTGGGTGGTGGTTGTGTCGGTGTTCACTTGCCGAACTCCTCGATCATACGCTTGGCAACGTAGGCCGAACCCATTCGGACGCCGACACAAAACGACACGAACGCGACAATGAGGAGAACGGCGGTGAAGGTTGCATATTCCATATTGTCAAGCTCCTGTTAGCGGTTGTCGAGGACGGCGACGATGGCGAAAGCCACCAGCATGACCGTAGCCAGTGCGATGAAGGGGGAGAAGATTAGGGCGGTATCTGCTATTGTCATGCTCAAGGTCTCTCTTGTCTCTCAACTCATCTTATATTCTAATAATACCAGAGATCCACCCCATTGTCAATGGTACCCTCCTATAAAAAACTCTAGCAAAATCAACAACTTAGCAAAGGGATGCCACTAAGTCATTGAAATCACTAGAAAAAATAATTTCAGAAAAACGAATTATTTTTGTAATAAATTATGCAACAGTTTCTGGTTCTTCATAGGCGTAGGCTATCTTCAACCCAAGCTGGTCGAGAAGATGATCCTGAACCGTCAGGCGGATTTCGGCGTCGCTCACCGCTTGGCCTGCAAATAGGTTGTTATTGGTAAACCATGCATAATGGAGACCATTCTCCTTGATAATCTTCACGGGAACGAAAGGCTTATCATCATCTGAAAAGTCCATGATATCGTCCGCAGATACCGTACCTAGCGAAACGACATCATCATCCTTATCCAGGAACTTGCGGCAGAACCATCGTGCTGCAAAGTAGCCGAAGGCTGATGAACTAAACCAGATGAAGATAGAAAGAGCGAGATCAAGGGCCGCAGGCATATTCATTATTGAGCATCCACAAGTTGGGTTGTAAACTGCTGAAGGTTTTCGTAGGTATTGATAAACACGTTAGGACCTTCAATAGGCGTTACGATAGCATCCGAGGGGAAGATGAAAATGAAATCAATCTCGGGATGCTGATTGACGAGCCACTGAAGGTAGCGAACACGCCCAGGGTTATCGTTCGCGCTTGCGCGTGTCTCGGGTCCGTAGTTGTCTGTACCATGAAAAAGATTGGACACAGACGCAGCGGGATCCTTGATGAGGAAATCATACCCGAGGCAGATCAGCTGGTCAAAGTCCAACTTGATAGCCTCGCGCATTGCGTTCATGCCAGCATTGCTACGCGGACGGCCCTGATTGCATGAAGCGGGTTCCCACCGCTCATCAATCGGAGGAAAGATCACGCGCTTGGACGGAAAGTCCGAAGCTTCAATCTCGCGCATGATACCTTCATCAATAGCCACCAGATAATCGGGCAACTCATAGTCAGGATAATACTGCCGATAAAGAGCATTGCAACCAAACACGGTACCGAAAGGCTTCAAGCGAAGCAAATCAAAACCAGTGCGCGACATACCGTTACCAATAACAAATGCTGTGTTCATTTTACCTTACCAGTTAGTGGTTAGATTAGGAAACGCTTCCTTGACCGCATCGACCTTGACCTTCAATTGCTTGTTCTTCATACGCAAAAGAAGCTTGGCATCGCGCGGATCAATTGTCTCGAGGATCTGAATGAAAAGAACCTCACGACGAACCTGATTGACATTCAAACCTTCAGGCGATGCAATGAAATATTCAAGCTTGTTGATCTCATTATAGAAGCGCCCTTCCTGATCAGTAGACTCCTCAAGAGCCTTGTATGGAGGATCGGTTTCAGGAAGCAACCACTTCACACCAGGGTCCATACCATAACCAAGTACGATCTTGAGTTCCTTGCAACTGTACTTTCTCAAAAACTCGACCTGTTTAGCCTTCGTCTTTTGAAGTTCAATCTTTGCGATAATACCTGCCAATGGCGGTCGCTTATTCATCCACGGATCCTCCTGTATAGTCAACTCGATAAATGAACTTTCGCTTTTGATCGTCGGTCCAAGTTTCGAGGTAACCGTTTCTTTCGTTGAAAATTTTGAGATACTGTTCATCAGTAATCTCTTGATGGGAGAAAATAGTTTCACCTAACCACTCCTGACTCATTTCTTCTGTGGCTTCACCTAGTGTGAGCGCATCCAAGGCATGCTGTGGATCGTCTTCGACTTCCATAACATACGTCATGCGGTACTGCGAGATTGCTTCTACCAACACCAACTTCTTAACCATTAGATATCACCTTCCTTACGATTTTCAGAATAGAAGGCATCGAATGTGCCACCAGGATATCTAGCCTGAAGCTTCTCCACATTCAATGCAATTACCTTATTCGGATCAATCTGCAACGCATTACACGCATTGACCCAATACCAAATTACGTCACCGAGTTCGCACATTAGGTGGTAACGAGTTTCTTCGGTGTATGGCTTGCCCTGAAACAAAACCTTCTTGAGGATTTCTTGGGCCTCGCCAGCTTCACTGGTCAAGCCAATCATCGCAGTCAGAAGCAATGGCACATTAATGACTGTATCCTTATCATAGTGTATTTCACGCACTCTGTCAAGAAAATCCGCAGCTACACGACTTTCCTTACTTGTCACAGCCATAACAAATTCGGCATACTTTGCCATATCAATGCAGGGCCAGTCTTGAAATGCTTTCATTCTTAAAGTTCTCCAGTTGGTATTTCAATCTTTATATATGAATTTTCATCGTCTCGATTGATTGTGGGAATAGATACCCACTCAGATGACCCCTGACGCTTGTATTGAATTTCGTGACGCACCACTTCCCAAGTTCTAGCTTTTATAGCTGGCGCAGAATTAACCCAACCATAAAAATTGACTGCACGGATATCAATGATGGAATTATCCAGCTTTGTTTTTAACTGCCGGATTTCTTTTTCCATCGCTGTGATATCGCGCTCTAACCGATCCGTCATCAAAATTCTCCAATAGATTCCGTTAGTGTACGCAAGCGGTTCTGAATGAAGTAGTTGAGGATCTTACTGCGCGGCTGCCGCTCGTATGAACGATAAGCCTCAACGCATTGCGTCTGCAATTCCTGAGGCACCTCATCAAGGTCGACCAGCTTCTTATTGCGATAATAGTTTCGCAGCATTTCACCAGTGCAATATGCTTCGGGCTGGAGCGTAGTCCACTCCTCAAGCTTCTTCTTGGGCAATGGCTTCTGTCTACCACCAGACACGAAGGTGTCATCGACGGACAGGAAGTTTGGCACACCATCGCCACTATCGCCTTGCAGAATGTGGTACTGCTTGAACCGCTCAGGGTTATCAATAGCAATATGCTTTCGCATGATGGGCGAGTATTGCTGGACGTTGGCATACTTCTGGAGCTGAGCGAAGTCCTTATCACTGGAAAGAATGAGGATCTTTTCAGCGGTAGGCAAGTTCATCGTCTCACCATATGCATGACACAGAGAAGCGATAACATCATCGGCCTCTGCGCGATCAAAGATCAGCACAGGATATGGCATGTTGTCGCGAATCTCGTCACGGATTCTGTGGAGGGATTCAAAGATGGTAGCCCAATCATGCCCAGAACTGTCACGGTTCTTCTTCCGATTGGCCTTGTAGTGAGGGAATACCTGCCGACGCCAATATGACGGACCATCGCAACAAACGACAATCTCGCCATACTCAGGAAACTTTTGCTTGTACATACGCAAGCTTGAAAGAACCATATGGCGGACCATTGATTCATCAAGCTTCTGGTCATTGTTGGACAATTGAACCATCAGATTGGATATCATAACTTGGCTAAAGTCAACGAGAATCATTACCACGGTTCCTTATTTCATTCTGTATAGTACACGGATTATTCGTCGTCGTCAAGCTCTTCATCAAGCTTATTCAAACCTTCTATGAAGTCATTGATAAAGATGAGGAAAGGATGGCTAACACCCATGGACTGCAAGAGAGTAGCACGAAGGGATTCCATCGTGAACGTATAGCTATCGTCAAACTCTGGCGTGGTTATATCGAAGCCTTTGGTCGACAAGAGGTACATAAGCTTTTTGCCAACATCATGTACCGCTTGGTCTACAAAGTCATGCTTGAACTTAATCCGTTCCTCATCGTTGTCGTCTATCACGATCACATGTGCGCGAGGATTATTTTTCGGAAACTTTACGATATTATTTGATTGCACGAAGAAGGACTGTGTATTCGTTGATTCGTCCATTTGGTTCACTGGCCTTGGTTGTGATAGCTTCAAACGACCTGATGGCAGCTTTGGATGTAGATCCAGTGATACCAGGCAACACCTGATCTGGCTTACGAAGTTTCTTTTGCGAGGACAACTTATCATTTACATTTTGAAGAGTTGTTCCCTTTACAGACAAACCTGTATCAGAAACGTAGTGCGCGAGAACATTATATTTAGTGTTAAATGTCCACAACTCTTTAGCGCCGACGATCTTGGTAGGGTCAATGCTGACGATTTTCAGGTCAACGTCTTCCTTCTGGCACTTGAGGCTTTTGACGATAACGGTATCGCTCTTAGGTTTGATCTTGCGTGGCTTGCGTACAACAGCCTTGCGATTATTACCCACATAAGACTTGCAATCATTAATGATTCCTTCAAATAGAGCAATGCGCTCCTTGATTTGTTTCTTGGTCATATGACGATAAGCATACTTGAAATCGGTGTCTTTTGTTGCGTATGCTTCCTTCATTTCATCAACCCACGGCTGGTAATAGTTAGCAATATCTGTAACCATCGCCGGCTTTGGTGCTTTGTTTTTCAGGAGTTCGTAAAATTTGGTGAGCTGTTCATCATTAGCATCTACCATAGACTCAACATCAGCCAGCAGATTGTTTGTCACCGTGCTTTTGGACATAGCGGACGGCGGCCTTTCAGCCTCAGCGATAGCAATACCACGCTTCACAATTTCGGTAATGTCATTGAATAGGATTATCCGACGCTCTTTGGGAGCATCGTAACCCATCGTAATCATACGCGCCATCTTCCATATGCTAGGGAGAATGTGATGGTCATCAACCTTATTCATCATCTGCAAAGCAGCTTTGGACATACCTTCAGCAACCATAAACTCCTCGAGGAACTCACGGTTCATCTTGGAGTTTGAAAAATAGTTGTACCAATTATATGCGCCAGCAATCTTTGATGAAAGAGCTGACTCACCAAGGAACTGTTGATCCTCCCAAGTCGGCTCTTCACCAAGATACTTCTGATCTAGCCCGCGCGGTGTGATCCGCTTGACCTTCTTCTTGGGTGCCATCTGTAGCAGACTCTTAGCCATGTATTGATCCTTTCATATTAGAGAACATCATATCACACAGCTTAGGTATTGTCAACCTTTAAGTCCGCCAAGGAAGCCAACCCACTGCTGAATGCGATAGTCCCAATTGTAGAAATTGTTGGTGTACATTTTCTGGAAGTTCAACTTGTTTTGATTATTCTGATCCCAGAAATTCTTGATAGCTAACATTAGAAGTCCGGCAAATCTGTTCGCATGGACGTTGGCATCTTCTGACCAACCGTACATCGTAGCGAAGTTGGCAGTTGTCTCAGGCAATGCAGCGAAATTAGGACACACAACATCACAGCCAGCACTCATGGCTTCAATAACAGAAATGCCAGATGTTTCGGGCCAGATGTTTGGGTATGCGTAAATGTGTGCTTTCTTCAAAGCTTCACGAACAACCACATTAGGTTGAAATCCATGATATGTCACATTAGGATTGGCTCTGAGCTTATCGAAAAGAGGCAGATACGGATCGTCTCGATGTTCCCAACCATAGATTGCAAACGACGAATAAACATCGAGATGGTAATCAATTCCTCGATCTGTCATAAAATCAACGACAGGTGCAAGGAGTTCTAGCCCACGATGTGGCGTGGTGTGATAGATAAGATTGATTGTACCTTCTGGCTTTACATGATCCTCGATAGGAACGATTGCGTTCTGCAATACGATACCCTTATCATAAGGAACCTGCAGCGCCATGTTATAAGTTTCTTGCTGGTAGTTCGAAACAAAGATCAGCTTTTCGAACCGTTCGAGACTAGACTTTTCTTTTAGATGCTGCGATTCAGGATCGTCCCAGGTATCATGCAACCAAAGAAGATTTCGCTTCGAGGAATCTACCTCGCGCACACGCGAACAAATGATATTGAATGGTTCTTTTAGTTCAGCTGGCAACCGGTCCATAAGACCCTTGTACATCTGCTCGGTGCCGCCCTGCGAACCGATATGCCCATACGTGCCATTTTGTGCAGGATCAATTGTCATCGGCTTTGCAGTATCGCGTAAGCCAGTAATTTTAAGTTTCATTCCATTGTCTCCACTTTAATAACCGAATTAATTCGAAATGAGCGCCAGCTTCGCGCTTGAAGATCCATCACTGCGAGAACATTTGGATTATCCTTCGTTGTTACTTCCGCATCTTCCATGATAGGAGGAAGATATTGATCCAACAATGAACATACCATAATACGCTCTGTCCCATCAGACTTGGTAAACGTCACACGGATAACACCGTCACGCGCCATCTCGAAAATTTCTTGCTTCGTCCACATATTATATAGCTCCTAGATTTTACGACCGAGAGTTTTGGTATCTGCGCCATCAGTGATATACTGGTAAGCGCCTTTGGAATACGCGGGTGCAGTACGCGCAGCCTTGTTTTGGATTTCTTTGATTGTCTCTTTGGTCTCTTCAAGCCCACGCTTCCACTTGTGGTCATTGAGCTTGTCGCGCTTGGCTGCAATGCCGCCAGGAATAGCATCTGTCAAAGGTGCCACATTGCGCTCATTCTGCCACTGGTCTGCTTTGGCTTTGACTGGCGCACGATCACGTTTGACGTAGCCCACACGCGCCAGAAGTTCTGCAGTTTTACGAGCAGACTCCTCGGATGCGCGTGTGGGCAACGAAGCCTTGCGTTTGCGAAAATTGGTGGTGGTGTAGTAGATTGGAAGGATAGCCATGACGAACTCCGATTTGAATTCATCATAACACAATCATTCCTCATTGTCAAATGGAGAATTCAATCGAATTGAGCCATGAATAGCATCACGGATCGAATCCACTGCGGCTTCGCCACGCCCATGAAAGCCAAACACATTCGAGATAATCAGGGTATCTTTTGGCACAACCATTGGCACAACGCCAAGTCCCATGGCTTCCATCTCGATTGGCAAAACTCTCAGCGATCCTTCTGCGTGCCCATAGGTACGCTCTGGCTCTATCGTCTTATCATAATATCGCATGTATGCGCTTTGCATCCATGTCAACCTAGCTTCACTCATTATATGCGATTGTGGCGAGATTGTAAAGGGTCCATTTTCAAGTTTGACCTCTTTAGGAAAATACCAGAACTTCATTGCATCATAGTAGGTATCGAAGTGCATGATTTTCTGAACATCGCCGTCGTTTGGTTTATTGTGAACGCGCTGAACAAACGTGTTATCTAGGAACTGCCTCGATGCATCCTTGTGCGTCTTGGACATCATCAAGCAATCAAACACGCAATCCCGAAGCTTGCTATCGAAAAGAAAACTACGCAGAGCAGGATTATCAGTCATTGTGCTAATGACATTCGAACCATTCTTATTGACGCTGATCGGTAACTGTTTCATTTCTCTAATCAGATCCGTATTATCGGTACCGAGAAAATCATTGATGACCACAAGCCCATCGTCAATGTAAGTTTGCACCATTGCTGATTTGTTAGCGGTCTTGCGCTGCCGAAGCTTGAGGACTTCATTAGCAAATACAGACCGCGCAACATGAATGCCTCTGCGAGCATCGAGGATGCTATATGGCAATTCATGTAGGTTCTTGGTACGACTAAACAGAATCGGATCAGGTTCCTGTCGCATGATGATTGTTGCGACATTATGCAATGCATTCCTGATCTGATTGGTCTTTGTTGCGTGAATTGCCATTCCATAAAATTCACACAATCTCGACATATCATCGACCGAGAAGGTATTCAGTGAACGAAGAAATGGATAGAATGCAGACATTACATGCTCCGATAATCTGTAATCATTTGCGATATGCCTGTCTCTAGGCTAATCTTTTGTTTCCAATCAATGCTATCTAGTAGCGAGGTATCAAGGAGTTTTCGCATCATACCATTAGGCTTTGTTGTATCAAAAACGATATTACCATCCCAACGCGCAATATCTATGATAAGACGAGCGAGATCATGAATTGAGATATCTTCTCCTGAACCAATATTTATATATGGACCATCGAGTTGTGTTGCAGCCACGATAGCATCCGCACAATCGTCAACATGTAAGAACTCACGGCGCGCAGTACCATCACCCCATACTGTAATAGATGATTTACCATTCTTTTGAGCATCGCACACCTTGCGAACCAATGATGCTAGAACATGTCCGCTCTCCGAGAAGTTATCCTTGGGTCCATATAGATTGCAAGGAATCATCGACACATAACCAGCATATCTAGCAGCTTCCATACCAACAAGTTTAGCCATAGCATAACCACCGTTTGTTGGTTCTACAGGACCAGTTAGAATGTGCTTCTCTTTCATCGGCTGTTCACACGCATTTGGATAAACGCATGATGATGAAATATAATAGACCTTTTCAACGCCGCATGTCCTAGCCATGTCGATGACGTTAAGTGCCATCCTTGCGTTATCCATCAGAAAATAATATTGGTTATTCATGTTGTCCATGATACCACCTACAAGCCCAGCACAATGGTAGATCACATCAAAATCAAAATCGAAGATTTCATGGACTTGTCTCTGATTGAGTAGATCACAATCCTTACTTGATATTCCAATAGATCCAGGTAGTCGGCGCATCATGGCTGAACCGAGCATACCTGTTGCGCCGAGAATGAGGGCTGTCATCCGATTAGTTTCCTTGTTGCTATAATCTTTTTCTTCAATGGGCGCCAATCATTACCGAAGAAGAACCCATTCTTATCCAACAGTTGTGCATTCGTTAGCGGTCCAACGACGCGATGCTTCATGTACGCGAGAACGGGTTGATTGACAAAATTACCAGCAACGATTGGTCGAACTTCAATCTTTGCCCTTTTGAAGTCGGTGAGAAGAGCTTCCCGCGTAACTGTTCTATCTTCCTTGAGAACGACACCGAAGCCAAACCAACTCGACTTCATTCTTCGATTCTCAGTCTGAATATGAAAGTCATCACCGAAAAGCTTAGTGAACGTCTCAGCATTCTTTCTGCGAGCGTCAATCATTCGATCCATCTTAGTGAGCTGGACAGATCCAATAGCACCACTCATTTCTAATGGGCGAACGCAATAGCCGGGAAGCACAAAGTGGAAACTCTCATTGAATGGGTCAACAGAACCCTTAGCGTAAAGATGATCGGTACGAACATCACGCACCCATCCGTGTGCGCGAATGGATCGCATGTAATCTGCCAGTTCATCATCATCTGTCACAATCATACCACCTTCCATTGTCTGAAGATGGTGTGAGAAAAAGAAAGAGAAGGTACCGAACTCACCGAATGTGCCAGCTTGCTTTACATCATACAATGCACCAAGGCTTTCGCAATTATCTTCCATGAGATAAATGTCATTAGCATCACACAGTTGCCGAAGCTCTGTCAACTGGCATGGTAGCCCGAGAAGATTGACAGCGAACACCGCACAAGTCTTTTTGGTAATCGCACCTCTCACAGTTTCTAATGTGAGATTGAATGAGTTGATACCAACATCAACAAACACAGGCACAAGTCCGAGTTGCGTAATAGGGAAATAAGTGGTCGACCAACTAACCGCCGGCACAATCACTTCACTACCAGCTGGAATCTCTTTTAGATAAACAAGCGCAGCAAGGCCAACGAGATTAGCTGAACTACCACTGTTTGTCATAACAGCATTACGAACTTCCATCTTCTTCGCAAATTCATTTTCAAACTTTGCGACCTCTGGTCCCATCGTATATCGCCCGCTTCGCATCACGCGCAGAATGGCAAACTTTTCTCTCCAGTTCCATGTATCAGTTGCTAGTGGGTAATTCATTTCAAATCCTCCAGATCACTTTGGACCATTTCGTGTATAAGCTCGGTAAAGGTAACCTCTGGTTTCCAACCTAGAATTGCATTTGCTAGTGCTGCATCACCACGCAAGGAATCAACCTCGTTCGGGCGATAATACTTACTATCAATCCGAACGCGAGCGATTCCATTATCATCATAACCAACTTCTTTAATTCCTTTGCCTTCCCAACGAATGGTCATATTCACATACGCGAACGCACATTCGATCATATGCCTAACGGTATATGCTTTGCCTGTAGCAATGACAAAATCTGCTGGGACTGACCGCTGAAGCATCATCCACATTGCAAGCACATAATCCTTAGCGTGCCCCCAATCGCGCTCAGCATCAAGATTGCCAATCAAAATATGATCCTGCAATCCCTTTGAAATACGAGCTACAGCCTTCGTGACCTTGCGCGTGACGAAGGTCTCACCACGTCTCGGGCTTTCGTGATTGAATAGAATACCATTCGCAACATACATGCCATAAGAATCACGATAGTTTCTACCGATCCAATATGAATACAGCTTCGCGCTACCGTACGGGCTGCACGGATGGAATGGTGTGTCTTCATTTTGTGGAGAAGGAGATGAACCAAACATCTCAGAGGTACATGCTTGGTAAATGCGGGTGTCCAAATCTAGTGATCGAACTGCCTCGAGAATTTTAAGCATACCGACACCATCAGCTTGAATGGTATATTCGGGAGTTTCAAAGCTTACCTTCACATGCGACTGTGCAGCCAGATTGTAGATTTCATCTGGCTGGATTGTGCTGATTAGATTGAGAAGATTAGAGCCGTCTGTCATATCTCCATAGTGCAGATGTATCTTATCAAAGAGGTGGTCAATTCGCCCGGTATTGAACGACGACGACCTACGAATGATTCCATGGACTCGATAGCCCTTCTCAAGAAGAAGTTCCGCGAGATAAGATCCATCTTGTCCGGTTATGCCAGTAATCAGTGCTGTTTTCATATTCACATCCATTCAACATTGCCAAACAACTCAACCAATTGTCTAATCTTACACCAATCGTCCTGTAAAATCAAGCTCGGATCGTCGCATTTCTCTTGTGAGAAGAAAAATAATTTCTGATCTGGATTCAACGCAGCTGCCAATAATGTGAAGGTAGAATAAGCGCCATATACAGTTTTGGCATTTAGAATACGCTTCCAGTCCGCCAATGCATCCGATACAGGTTGAAGCTTGTATCGCTGAATGACGGACTCATCTTCGCTTATGATGATTGGCTGGTAGTTCTCATATGGATAATGAGAAGCCAACGATAACGAATCAATCAAGGTGTCAAACTTTTCGATAGCAACCAATGGTCTATCTGTTTGCCTAATATGAACAATCGTTTCGTTGGTTTGATTTTTGATGGTAGGCTTTAACCAAACTTTGGTCTTCACTTCATCCCAATGCTTTAGAAGCAAAGAGAATTGTGGCTCTTTGAATGGCAGAGTTTTGTTGGTACCATTGATGGAAGATATGTTTGGTCGAGATTCAAATTCGAGAAGATCGTCAATGTAGATCCTATCCAGGTCGTGGTCATTGCGTGGATAGTTTCCTGTGTTGAACTTGATATCAGATACGGTTGTGGTACGTTCGATAGCAAGCGCATAGGCTGCATACACGGATAAAATCTGCGTACCTAATCCACCTCGAATATGAAACTCTGCCATTATATCTCCATCATCAATTTAGCAAATGCGATACATCATCATCAAAATTAACATTAAATGAAATTCGAGGCTCTATTATGTCTGGGTTACAAAATACGCCATGTGGGTATCCTGCATTAAATAGATATGCATTATTTAATTCGAATTCGCCAGCAATTTTAAATTCTCGATAAAGCCCTTTATACAAATTATCGTATTGATATTTTTGTCGATCTTCTAACCAAACTTTTTTGAAAAAACGAGGAGGAACATCTACGAATCTGGTAATAGACCCTTCGCAATTCCTAACTGGTAACAAGAGATTAACTCTCGTTGGTGTTGGATCTATATGATACGGATCAAGTCCTGGATGCCATGCTGGTTTTGGTTTGATTTGCAAGATCATATATCGAATAGGTTTAGCTCCTACCCAATCACACAATTTTTTTAGTTCCGGAACTTCCTGATTTACAAGATCAAAGTCTGGCACTATTGAATATATGAGTGTTTTGCGAATAGGGTTCTGCAAAATATCAGTATGTTGTTCGACAAATAAATTTAATTTTTGCGATATCGTCTTGATCTTATCGACGGGATAATTTAAATTTTTATAAGGAATTTCACTAGGTCTTCTATAAACTTCATCGTCCGACATATGATGTTCCTTCAATGATAAGTGGTAGACGGAGCCGGGTATGATCCGACATCTGGGCCGTTATGAGCGACCGGCATTTTCCATTTATGCTATCCGTCCAGCGCAATCTGTTAGGACAGTTCAACCCATCCAGTTAGTATATATTTGGTATTGCTGAGTGGTGGGTTACCACGATGCGTGTGAGTATATCCTGCTGGCCATAGAATGAGCTTACCAGCCTCAGCCTTATATCGTTTCGAGTAATAGAGGAACTCGGTCTCACCACCATCAGGAATATTGTTCAGGTAAAGAATGAATGTCATTAATCTACGCATTGCATTTGGGTCACCATCTTCGCAGTGCCAAACATGATAGCCTTCGCTCTTATGCGTCTTCTGAATTTTCAAGAGGCGAACGGTGTGTTGACTTATATCTGTCAACACACCATATTTCTGGCGATAAATCGGATACGCTTGATCCCAAAACTTTTTCACAAAATAGTGAAACGGTTCTAGGTCAGAGATATTCAATTCATTTGTGGCTAAAAGCGAAGTGACAAACATCTGGTCATCAGCTTTTCTAATCGACGGTTCACCAGAGGCTTGGCGATTAATTGTGAGCCCCATTGATTCATACCGATGATAACAATCAATGTATCCCATACATTCTTCAGGTGTCAGGAAGTTATTATATTCCAAAACAAAATCATCAATTGTAACACTCATGTGGCAAGAATCTCCTTCAATCTATCGGCTGCGTATGATGCAGCAAATGCTTCTGGCTTTACCTTTGGTGTGAACCCACAAAGCCCACGAATGTATCCAGTCGCTTGCTGAATAACGCAGCTTGATCCATGCATTTCATCGGGATTGATATCGAGGTGGACTTCCACATGCCTGTCGCCGATTGCTTCATACAGTTCTAGGTACATGTTCGCTGCACGATAGACTTCATTCATCAAACGGAATGATGGCCGATCATGGCGCTTATCGTAATCAAACTCCGATGTCACATCACCGAATACCTTACAGCCCTTGTTGCCATCATAGTGAACAACAACCGCTACCGTGTAGTCGGCAATCCACTTACCGTCTTTGCGACAGTAGCGTTTCGAATCTGCACCGATATAGATTTTTGTAGTTGCTGAGGTGTTGCTGATAAATTCACGGACTTCATTAATGTTCATTGGTTTTCTCATGCTGGTATTTAGTTGGTGCCCATGGTCGGACTCGAACCGACACTGTGGAGATTTTAAGTCCCCTGACTCTGCCATTGGCCTACATGGGCATTACTCACTATATAGAATAGGATTATACACTCGGAGATTATTTATGTCAAGCGATGATTTTTTTTGCCCCGCTCCCTGGACAGGATTGTACTACCATGAAAATACTGCGTCGCCGTGTCATGTAAGTTTGGAAAAACAAACAATGTCACCGATTGATTATTTGCAAAGCGATTGGCTTGCAAACATCAAAAGCGAATTGAAAGAAGGAAAAGTTCCGAAGAACTGCGAAGTCTGTTGGAAAAAAGAACAGCGTGGGCTTAAAAGTTCAAGACAAAGTGAAATTAGAATGATGGGTGTTGGGAACTATGGTTATGGACTAGGAGAAGATAGACAATCATCAGATTTTAACGCAGAAGATCCTACAGAAATCGTTCGTATCGAATTGCGAGCGAGCAATCTTTGCAATTTTAAATGCAGAATGTGTAATGCAGATTCAAGTTCTGAATGGCAAAAAGAAGTAGAAGAATACCCAGTCCTTTTAAACTACACACAATTTAAATTCAGAGATTTCACAAACACGTCCGAAAGCAATTTCGACGAACTAAAAAAGCTGTCATTAGATAATGTCAAAACTGTATGTTTTACAGGTGGAGAACCATTGCTGATAAAGCAGTACTATGATTTTATGGATCACATGATTGAAAATGGATATCATAAAAAAGTGGTATTGGAAATGTTTACCAATTGCAGTGTGTGGAATCCACTTTTCATAGATAGGTTAATGCAATTTGAAAAAGCTAGAATCGTAATGAGCATCGACGGTGTTGGGAAAGCTGCTGAGTACAATAGAAAAGGTACGAAATGGGATGTGGTTGAAGAAAACTTCATAAAATTTTCAAAGCTTCCATTATGGAATTTGCATTATAATATTGCTATCAGCCCGTATAATCTTTTAGACTTTGCAAATCTAGCTGAGTTTTTGATGAAGATTTATGATATCAACCCAATCTTGCAGACAAGATGCTATTCGGTAACTCTACCGTATGCTCTTCACTGGGTACACCTAAACAATGATCTTCGCGCAAGAGTTATGAATGAGATTGATAAGTCGATAGAAATTCTACACCCGTCAAATTTTGATGTTCTCAAGAAGGAGCTTCTTGCTATCAAGGCTCATATGCTTGAAACGAAACCTGAAAGAGAAGACCTTTTCATCTCATTCACGAAGACACTTGACACCATTCGAAATGAAAAATTCGAAGACGTTTATGGTTACAAGCTATATTGATTGGAGCGGGCAATCGGGGTCGAACCGACGACATCTTCGTTGGCAACGAAGTGCTCTACCACTGAGCTATACCCGCTTAACTTAATGAAGCTTTCTATGTGAAATGTAATAGTGATACGCTTCACCAACACGCTTCATGTAAACATACATCCAACCACAAAGCATATAAACAAAATCACCATGTACTGTTTGCATCTGAAATCTCTCTTAAAATCTCTCTGTTGATTTCTTTTTGTATTTCATCTCGCAAAGCTTTTGCCAATTCAATTTTAAGCTTTTCAAAATACTTTGACTTACGTTTCTTCCACGATGGTCGCCGTCTTGCTTTATGAGCCATAACATAATCCTATATTTGGAGGAGCCACCCAGATTCGAACTGGGACCTCAAGGATTTGCAGTCCCGCGCATTGCCGTTTTGCTATGGCTCCATATTGGCTGGGAATCAAGGACTCGAACCTCGAATAAGGGAGTCAGAATCCCCCGTTATACCAATTTAACTAATTCCCATCATATTTTAGAAGTTGATTTTCAATCCAATCATACCAACTGCGCCGGTGTAATTAGAACCTTTATCAGCTCCTGCTGTTAGTTCTATATATGCGTCCTTTACGATTTCAATCTTCGCGCTTGCGCGTATCTGCGCGACAGTACCAAAATCTCTGGAACGTGTCACTCTTGTTTCAATACCGAAAACATCATCAATGTCATATCTGATACCAACATATGGTCTTGCTTCGAATGAAGAACCAACACCAGGCAATGTGGATAGCAATGCACTACCACCTTCGGCCTGCGATACCACCTCAGACTTGTTTAGCACAACACCAACAAGTGGTCTGAATCCTTCAAACTCCTTAGCGGAATAGAATGTGATATCGCCGTAGTAGTTTCTTGTCTTCACGGTGCTACTGTTCACAAGTGCAAACACTGGCAACGATGTTGTCGTGGCATATTCAGCGGCACTATAACCAACTGCACCCTTGATCCAAACATCTTCCTGCTTTGTTAGAAAGTAAGCTGTACCCGCGTATGCGTCCGAGCTAGAAGATGAACCGACGAAGCCACTGTTTTCAATCTTGGATATATTGCCAGCAATACCAGCTGTGTTATTCTCAACGGTTGTCTGATAGCCAAATGATAGCCCACTGATACGGAATGAACCGCTTGTTTTCGCATAACCCAAGCTAGGCGTAGCCCATGCACCATCTTTAGTTGATAGAGCATCGACCAAGAATGGATTGAAATTACGAACCGCAATTGAATCCTTTAGAGATACGCCAGACACAGATGCAGTCTGCGCTACTGGTTGACCGATTGTTATAGTAGCACCATTTTGCGTTGTTGTCAATGGTGTTCCGTTAGTTGTGACAGTAGTGCCATCGCTATATGTTTCTACCGCATGTGGTGTTGTCACTGTGGTAATGGTATATGGGCGCGTTGTCACTGGCGTTGTGGTGCGTGTTATCGCAATCCACTGACCAGAATTTACCCTCGCATTAGCAACATTATAAGCAACAACAGATGTTCCATATGCGGTTGAGGATGTTGCTGTTGATGGTGCGTTGGCTGTACTAACAAGAGTGACAGGTGGTGGTGTTGGATTACCTGCAGCTGCTCCTTGTGATGGAGTTGCTAATGTGGTAAAGCCAACAGATGATGGAATTGTACACTGGTCAGGTGAGATGCTTACAGTTGAGCAAGCGCCGCCATATACGCCAAGCTGAATAGAACTACCGTTAGAAGTGTTATTCCCAGAGACTTCAAAAGCAATAGTGTAAGTGGTGCCAGCTGTAAGAGCCACACCTTGGTAAATGCCATCAAACGACCCAACAGCGCCGTCATACCATACGCCACCATGAGCACCCCCAATATCAGTCCAAGTGCCAGCGGCAGCAGGATATGTTCCATTTTGATACCAAACTCCCCAGTTTGTTGGGGCTTGCATGTTAGAAACACCATTGTTGGTTGTTACGCTAAAACGACCACCTGTAGTGAATGTTCCGTTAGTTAGAAGATTTGTGGTTGAACCAGCAGCGGTCAAAGTAACATTGTCAAATGTCCAGAATGCTGGATCTTCGCGAAAGGCAAAACCTACAAAGTTTGCTCCAGTTGTTGATGGAGTAAACGTGTAGGTAAATGGTTGCCATGTGTTTCTTGTGTTGCCTGTTACCGTACCAAGCGAACCTGATGGTAGCGTTTGTGCATATGGTGCTGTAATTGCCGCACACAATATTGCAGCGGCTGCTAGTAATCTTTTCATTTTTGCTCCTATGTTGCATGAAACAAACCTGTCATCAATACAACATAGTAAACAGAAATGGCGGAAGCGGTAGGATTCGAACCCACGGTACCCTTTCAGGCACGCTAGTTTTCAAGACTAGAGCAATAAACCAGACTCTGCCACACTTCCGTTATAAGCAAGGGTGCGTATCTCCTACGCTTGCCTGCTGCCCCTTTACAGCTCCCTCAAACGAAGGATTCTCTGGTTAGTGAGAACCCATGAGGCGAGAACTTTTCGGATCGTAGCGGAACCACCCGCAGTCGATTTGTTCCAACTAAAGTTTCTCGGTTCATTCTGGCACCGGTGCTAGGAGTTGAACCCAGGCCCTCAGTTTTGGAGACTGATGTGCTACCGTAACACTTCACCGATATTTAGTCTATTTATATGGCGGAGAGTGTGAGATTCGAACTCACGGAACCGGTTAGGGTTCGCTCATTTAGCAAACGAGTGCTTTAGGCCACTCAGCCAACTCTCCAAAGTCTATTCACAAAATCTAGTAGCAACTGGTGATGTTTACCATCGTGCCAATATCCATCAAGATACTGATAAGGGCTCTCATACCAAAATTCCTCGCTCTCAGGATGGCAACCAATCAAACCAAGATTGCCTTGAATGATTGCCATCGGTTCATCGTTAGCATATTTGGCAATAGTATCATATTTTCCAGTGCCTGTAAAGACACAACCGTCATAGAAGAACATCTTTTCTTTTTGACCAAGCCATTCAATATCAGCGACCGTGCCATAACTTCGGCGTATCTCAGCAGTCGGCCGCTTGATATATTGAACCGCATCTACTTTATCAAGGATGTCAAAATATCTAGAACCAGCCCAATAAGCACCCATGCAAATGCCGATATACCTACCACCTCTATCAAGAAACGCTGCGACTTTGTTAGCTTTAGAACGTGTAAAGAAATCGTGATAACTGTCACTGTCGCCAATGCCGCCAGGGAAAACAATTCCATCCACATCATTTAGCACCTCATCAAGATTATCTTGAACCGTAAACAGCTTCACTTCATATTGCGGAGATAATGCTCGCTCAATTCCATCACAACATTGCCTGGAACATTCAGGATGGTGTTGAAAAAGAGCGAGGCGTTTCATCCGACTAGCAACCTATTCTTTTTTGCTTTCTTCGCATATTCTTCTAGAAGTGTGAAGTCTGCATTTACAATAGCCACATGTTCCTCTACGTCTGGATTATATGCTTTGAAATTGCCACCATGACCCAACTTGATATGGCAATCTTTATCGCCATCCATGCATAGCGTGATTAGGTTTGTTGGTTCTAATTCTAATTCTGGGAATAGGTGAAATGGTTTTTTATGGTGAACATTAAGATTCAAACCGCCGCCACATGCAGCACAAGCTGGTTCAAGTTTTAAATGATTATGCTGTACAGTTGACCAATGTGGTGATCGAGCAACTCCATGACCAACATGTTTATCGCGTATATCTTCTTTATATAAATCTTTTGGTTTTCTTGGCATTATACCTCCGTTGTTACGGATGTATTTATAATGGTGCCGTCTCTTGGTTACGCTCCAAGCTCTCCAGCTCTTCAGGCAGGCGCTTTCACTAGATTAGCTTAGACGGCATGTATATAGTTGGTAAGAGCGAACCTTACCATGCAGTACCACCACACTCGCTTTGTGACCGTGAACCTTGGATTTCAAGCCCTAGGTAATCCAAACGCTGCGAGACTATATTGGATGCAGAGGACGGAATTGCACCGCCGACCTTTTGGGTATGAACCAAACGAGCTACTACTGCTCCACTCTGCTTCAATTGGTGCCGAAAACTGGACTTGAACCAGTGACAATACCCGTATGAAGGGTGCGCTCTACCAACTGAGCTACATCGGCAAACTGTTCCCACCGTTAATTGGCTCCATAAGCGCCACGGGTTTGTTTTACATCGGCTGCCGCACGGTGGGCACACGATCCGATGGTAGTGGTGGGTGAGGTAGGAGTCGAACCTACATTGTTTACCACATAGGGACCGGATTTACAGTCCGGAGATGCACACGCCATAGCATCAACTCACCCAATTCTTTTATACTTGAACCCAGACTTGACCTTCAAGCCACGCTACGACCTCGTCGCGCACGGCTTTTACATCGTCTGGCTTCATAAACTTTTCAATTTTTCCATGCTCATATTTGATGACCATTGAAACAATACGAGGCAAAATATACGTCTTGAACGTACCATTATCTTTACGACAATGTTCTACCGTTTTGTAAATTCGCCCTTCTATGTATGCGCGAGCGAGAAGAGTAGCACGAGCTTCATTGCGAACATCAAAACGACGATGGCTATTCAATGACTTCCACATAAAACGAACTTTAGTCTCGTCCTTTTGGTGTGTCTTGAGCCATTCAATCTGGCGCTTGAGTTTCTGTTCCTCGAACCGAATGACGCCAGCTTCCAATGCGAGATGTTTAGACTTGATCTTTAACTTGATAGACATGTTGGTTTCCTTATTGATGTTAACATTATACGATAGTGATTATTCAAAGTCAATAAGAAAATTCATGGGGGACGAAAAACCTACAGAAAAAATACCTTCATGTTATTACTCCATTATCAGTTGGTGATCCTAACGGGACTTGAACCCGTATTCGATGTTTTAGAGACACCCGCATAGCCAGTCATGCTCTAGGATCTATTTATATTGGCACTACCTCCAAGATTCGAACTTGAACTCCGGCGTCCACAACACCGGGTGCTTACCAATTACACTAAGGTAGCATAGTGCTTCTGAATAAGATTCATATTTGTTGTCACTGCCACACGATCTTTATCGGTTTGATTGTGCGACACTTGATGAACTAGCCACCCAGGAAACATAATCATCTGTCCAGCTTTTGGCTTATAGTTGAACACATTATAATGTTCAGGATTAAGACTAATCCAACCTAACGTCGATCTAGGATCGAGTAGTCGAATGATCCCACCTTTATCTCCTACATCCACATAATAAGTGGCTGCAATCGTAGTCATTCGATGACTATGAAATCTATATTCTTGCCCATATTTACAAAAATTAATCCACCCTCTAGCATGTCTAAAGAAATCTGGTTTATATTCCATCTCAAAAAATTCAGTTGCATATTTGGCAGCAGATTCCAAAAAGAAATCATGAAGAATATTTATACCTTCATTATATCTATGACTCCAGATATTTCTGTCTTGTGAATACTCAAAAGTATCTGAACCATTTTGCTCAGCAACACCTTTGAGATTGCCATCTAAAATAATTTTATTGATTCTTTCAAAATCCGGCAAATCAAAAATTGCTACTGGTGTTGAAAACAAATTGAATTTCTGCATGATATACCTTTAAATTGGTGCCCATAGTAGGACTCGAACCTACAACATTCGGAGTTTGAAACCGACGCCTCTTCCAATTGGACTATACGGGCCTGTTATTCCACGGATTCATACTAATTGCAAATCGTGTGCCTGTGTAATCATACACAGCATGGTAAATGTCCGAAGAGAACATAACCAATCTATTTGTCTTAGGTGTGCATCGAAAACTCTCGGACGTGAAATCGCCACCTTGCATGTTTTCAATGTGTGCATAGTACACGATGCTCACAGCAGGAAATATCAGTTCCTGCGTTCGCTTATATATGTATTCATCATGGTCAAAATGCCAACCAACGGCTTTTTGATTGACCCACATTTCATAACCAGTTGTCTGCGATAGATCAAAATGTTCCTTCGCGATTTCAAGGATCTTTTCATGCAATGCGCTAACGCCGTAATCGTACCAACGCTGTGGCATTGGCGGACCATAATCAAACGCTTTCAACTGCTCTACTATAGCAGGATCAAACACATTGTCAAGCACGATCATCTTTTGCATAATATATCCTTAGATTGGTGCCCCTGGAGAGATTCGAACTCCCACCACCCGGAACCTAAATCCGGTGCCTCTACCAGTTGGACTACAGGGGCAAACTTTGGCGATCCTGAAGGGAATCGAACCCTCCTCAACCCTTAGACAGAGGGTCAGCCTCACCAGATGCTTACAGGATCAAATTTCGGTACTGGTTACTGCCATCCAGCGGTTGCCTTTTCGCGCAACAGGTTCTGAGACAAGACGGTTCAAGAAACAGGGACACTTCAGGCAGCCCTAGCCTATATCCACCAAGGCCGCTTGAACTCAGGTTAGGTGGTGACGCAAAGGATCTCATCCCTTCGAATTATGGTGCCCCCACGAAGATTCGAACTCCGGACCTACTGATTACAAATCAGTTGCTCTACCAGCTGAGCTATAAGGGCAAAACTAGAGGGATGGTGTTGTGTACACAGGCCTCGCCAAGCCACACCATCCCGTACGCGATATGGAGTCCCGTGAGGGAGTCAAACCCCCAACCTTCGGTTTCGTAGACCGATGCTCTATTCAGTTGAGCTAACGAGACAATTAGATAAGGTTCCTACAGCTTAGGAGTGTCACCAGTAACCACACACACAGCATCGGATTAACGAGCAGCCTGTGATTGCTCGGATGGTTCCGCAACTCCGGTCCATCAACCACGCTGAATCAGGACTTGATTACTAGATGCAACCTATGGTTAGGATTTAACGGGTCTCCCAGCATCAATTCGTCATTCACAGTAGGTAACCATTTGCTTCTACTGTTAGTCCTGAACTTGGTGGAGGTAGCCAGAATCGAACTGACGACATCCTGCTTGCAAAGCAGGCGCTCTCCCAACTGAGCTATACCCCCTGGTAGTCCGTGACGGGATTGAACCGCCGACCTTCGCCGTGTAAAAGCGTTGCTCTACCGCTGAGCTAACGGACCGTGGATGAAAAGAAGAGGCGTTCCCACTAATAGGGATACTGAATACCATCGCACGACCAATGGGATGTTCTCTCGGTGTTCGTGAAACAAGCTATGAAGCTCCACCGATACCGCCTCTTCTAATTGGCTCCTCGACCTGGGCTCGAACCAGGGACATTCTGATTAACAGTCAGACGCTCTACCAACTGAGCTATCGAGAATCAAACTATAATAACAACGAATGCTATTATAGTTTATATATGCATTTGGTTGGGACAGCTGGATCCGAACCAGCGACCTAACGCTTATCAAGCGTTTGCTCTACCACTGAGCTATGCCCCATCATTTGGTGAACCATGCAGGGCTCGAACCTGCGACAAAGAGATTAAGAGTCTCCTGCTCTACCAGCTGAGCTAATGGTCCTAAATTGGTCGGAGATGCAGGATTCGAACCTGCGACCCTCGCGTCCCAAACGCGATGCTCTACCAGACTGAGCCAATCTCCGAAAACTGATTAGGCATGGTGTTATGTTATGGATATGGATAGACTGTCATACCGTTCGCTTTAATCTGTAACCTTATGCGTGGGAGCAACCCCACTTTTCAGTTACAACTCAGTTTATGCCGTGCCTGCAGGACAGAGGGCTCCAGGGACTGTGCGCTGCCCAGGAACACTGGGATTTTCCATAACACCATACCTAATCAGTTGTTTCTTCTAAAAGAGCTATCTTGCATACCCCATACGAGATATCTTGTAGCTGCCACTAACGATGTGGCAGCATCGCATAGCTCTTTTAGAAGAAACAACCGTTACACCCACGATGGGGTAAGAATCCCTACTCTAAAAGCAGGAATCCCCGGCGTTTCTTTTTCTTTACCAGCAATGTCAAACAGCGTATTCTCTATTCTTATATAGTAGCAGGTTGGCACTCTTTTGTCAACCACTCTTTTTTGGTCCTCCGTATCGGATTTGAACCGATGATCTCCGCGCTTGAAAGGCGGGTATGTTGGACCGCTACACCAACGGAGGTTATATGGTGGACTCTCTGGGACTCGAACCCAGCACCAACGGTTTAAAAGACCGCTGCTCTAACCAACTGAGCTAAGAGTCCGAAATCTTTACGGGATATGGTTCCCGCAAACCTGACGCTCTACGTACCCATGAGGAGTGCGATCCCACACAGTAGCACACCGCGGGCGTCGGAGTGGTGCATAATACGGCCTAGCGACAGGCTGTGGTATATACACTGGCTCCTGCGCGATATACCGCGGAGGCGGAACGTAAACATCCATGGTAGGGCGAGGACCATACACGGTCGCATTGCAGCCCGCGAGCGCGAGGGCTAATGCTGAGACGGCTGCAATGCGGATCATGCTACACTCCATTCCATTTCATCTTCGGTTTCGATCCATTCGGAACCGTCATACTCTCGCAGAATGTACCGCGTACCAGGTGCTAACTCACGGATGCACAGGTCAGCACAATAACCAGACGCAGCTTTACCAAGCTCTTCTACGGCTTGAGCGAGAACAGGATCTGTCCGCTCAATATTCCAATCATTGAAAAAGTCACCCTCATTCATTACGCTAGTACCGATACGAAATCGGACATTGCGAAAGCTAGGATATTCCGAATCTTCCTCAGTAAAAGGGACACCCTTTATCTTGAGGTACCTACGAATGCAGGCATCGGACAAACCAAAGCCACCGAAGCAACCATTATAAACGATCTTTGTCACCTTGTCAACCTCTTTGTTAGTGGCGGTCGCGGAAGGATTCGAACCCTCGGCCCACGGAGTAGAAATCCGTTGCTCTATCCAGCTGAGCTACGCGACCTTTACGCTTGTAGCCTTTGCGAGATGCAACGACACGAGCATGGTATTTAGTAGTAGCCAAATCAAGCGCGATTGGGTTGCGCTTCGATCCGCTTGAGCTTACCGATGATTTCCCAGTCATAGGTTTTTACCTTCGTCTTTCTATCGACAACAAAATCCATTTTGTGCCCAGTTTTGTATTCTAGGTACTTGACTGCTTCTGCCAACGTATCGAACACCTTTTGACCTATGGAGTTATTTAGATTAGGTTTGGCTAAAAATTGCATCACACTCTCCATTATTTTTATTTTATATGGTCGGGACGGGATTGTCAAGGTCTATTTTAGCTGTTTTCGATATCGTTTAGGAGACGCTCTAGGTACATAATTTCCTCATGGATGCCAGCGCGATACCCAAGCTCGGACGGAGACAATCCCGCCATGGCGGAATCATATTGGTGCAACAGGTGACGGCTACGGGTTAGGCGGTCATACAACCGAGCCTTGATTTCAGTGATAGCCGTCACAGGATCCTTTGACAAAAACTGGTTCATTTGACACCTCAGAGAATGGACAAGCTGGCACGGCCAAACTTATAGAGAACGATGGCTTCACGCCTTACGCCAGCTCCTGCACGGAACGCCTTGAGTCCCGTAGCAAAATAAAACAGGCGGCCGCGCTCATACGACCACTGTTCCGCTGTGGAAAAATCATCGTAATCGGAACAAAAGCCTAGACCGTTTGCGGCGTCACGGGCACCCTGTAGAAAGGTAGGGCGAGCCATGATCTTACGGATCGAAACTGACTTGGTTGCTACTTGCGCCATCACTTTTCTCCATTCATCATCATATTACCATAATACCACGAGCTGGCAGGATTGTCAACCCTTAGGCCGCAAGATTTTTCATAATCTTGCCCATACGACGCCCGTGCGCGGGGTACGCAACCACAGCCACATCCTTGCTCCAGCAAGCGCGGCAATCGCCACATTTGCCACCACGCTCATATGCGTCACACACCTTGGACGCTTCGGTCTCGGAGTCGGCAAACGGAACAACCGTCGAGCCATGCTCACCATGCTCAAAAGCGCCATTGATAAAGTCCGACGAATAGCGAACCGCTGCGTTCGGCAGGGCCTTCATCCGCTCAAGGATCGCACGGATGCGCGGGACCTTGTAAGACTTCGTGGGCAGCCAATGCTGGACATGAGGAGTCTTTTGCATGACCAGAAAAATCTTGAAAGCCAGAGCCGGGTGGTAAACGTCACCCGAGTCGAACCAACGGAAAAATTTCTGGCGCTTCAACTCCTTGACCATATCATCAACCCACTCGCCGCGCTTCCAATCCTCGCGGTTGTGTTCGCGCAATGCGATGGCGTCAGGCATCTGGTAGAAGCCTTCGGTGGCATAGCAGCCAGCGCACACCTCAACCGGGGCCTTTGTCACCGGATCGATAGAACCGGGGCAGGTCTTGCGAGCCTGAAGCGACCAGGATTTGGCGGGCATTTTAGAGGCTTTGGAAAGCTTAATCATGGCCATGTTCTCCGTGTTCATTTCATCTTAACTTAATGATACCACAGACGGGCTTGATTGTCAAGGGCCTGTGGTACTCTTAAATTAAGCTGCTATTCGCTATAAGATTCCTTGAGAAGGAAGGCGGGCATATATTCACGCGGGTCGATCTTGTCTGCCAATTCCATTCGGGCAAACTCCTCAAGAACCTCTTCTTGGGTCTTGGTCATGGCTTGCTTGGTGATAGGATGCTTTTTGGCAGACACAACCTTCATGGTCTCAAGGTTCTTAGCCTTGACTGCCGCCTTAGCCTCGTCGGACAGACGAGAGGTATCGACAACCTTGACCGCCTTGTCCTTGACCGCCTTCGGCGCTTGCGTCTTTACAACCTTGGGAGCCTTGACCTTAGCAGCTTTGGGCGCTGCGACAGGAATGGCACTAAGGTCGCCAGACGCAAGGACGTAAGCGGTAACGCCACGGCCGCCATCACGAACTGCCTCGATAGCCAGACCCATCTGACGAGCGAGAAACAGCGCCCGACGGGAGCGGCGTTCGGAACCCGTCGCGGCGTCAAGCTGCGCGGGAGTAAAGCGGTTGCCATTAGCCTTGAGAAGGTTGACGACCGGATCTGCTTGCTTAAAGTTCATGATGTACCTCTGATTTCACCCTACTTTTATATTCTACTAGGAGCGGATTGGATTGTCAATGGCACCTAGCGGCGATTTGTCGGTTATTTTTGTAATTGTTTATGTTACGATCTTTGTTTATTCTGATGCAAGCCATGCACGGATTAACGCTTCATAATTGATATCGTACGGCAGCGAAAGAGTTGCAAGTTCTTGCAAGTATGTAACACGCTCTGCAACAGTCTCAAGCGCACGAAAGGTTTCGAAGATATATTCTATTGTCATGCTTTAGCTCCGTTTTCTGACTATATAACCATCTTACTAGGCTTCTGCTTGATTGTCAAGGTAATAATGGTAACAAACTGTGATACGCTCGTTATTGCTACGCTCATGCCTTAACCTCAACTCATATCCCTATAATACCAGAAAGGGGGCCTATTGTCAAGGCGCCCTAACCACTAGATGATTTGGTGTTGCTAAATTATCACACCACTAGAACTTAGCAATAAGTGCGTCCACCTCGGGTATTGTAGCACGCCAATCTGTGCCACGCGACCGATCGAGAGAATTCATATAATGTCTGAAAATCGAAATTTGATTTCGCGCCTTTTCATCTGATAGAGCATCCAGATTGTTTTTCAGATAACCAACAACATGCTTTTGGTCTGAATGCGGAAGATCCGATTGCTCATAAATTTTTATCACGGCTTCTTTGGCCGCTCGAGGTAGATTGATGATATCGACCTGTGGTGGAGAGCGAAGGATACGGAACACATACTTATCGTAGCCGAGCGCACTAAAATATCTGTGAATGGTAAGTGGAGCAAAAATGGTATGAATACCAATGCATGATGTGATATTGACAATTTTTTCGTGGAGCCCATATTCCTTTAGTAGTTCTATGTTCTTGGTGATGCGATCAAACTTCAATGGAAAGCGAACAAGGTTATACCTTTCGCCGACATCATCGGCACTGATGCGAATGATAACATCTTTGAACTCTGTGAGATAATTCAAAATCTTTGGATTCAAAACGCTGAGATTGGTATCATATTCGATGATAATGTTTTTTGCGAAGCCGCGCTCGACAAGCTTTTCGATGAATACATCATGGACAGGCTGGATGAAAGGTTCGCCACCTGTGATATAAACGTGACGAAGATGTGGTGCTAGTTCATCAAACTGTTTCCACCAACGAGGGTCATCATTCCAATTTGGCATGTCATCGGTATATGTCTTGCGGCCGGTAGGAGATGTTTTGGTAATGATGTTATATCGTTTTGGTCCTACATCAAAAAAATCTTTTTGATTTACGTCGATTTGATCTCCGTACCAAAGTGTGCTATAGAGAGGTTCACACATGATGCATTTAGCATTGCATAGATTGCTAAAGCGCATATCCAAGCTGATTGGCATCATGTCAATCGAACCACCAGCGGTCATGATATCAGATGCAGTCTCAGGTAGAACAGCACCCGTCATAGGATGCCCACCAAAATGTTTACGGGATTGATTTGTTCCGCTATCAGCATTCTGGTAGTAGGTTCGCACGACGCGCAATGATGTTGCAGCCTCATCATGTGTCGCTGCGGCATCATCACGATCCCAACACACCTTGCATATCTCGTGGCGCTTGCCTTGTGACTGCGCTACTCGCAATTCTTTATGCCATTTACTATTCATTGCTTCTTTGATAGAATGCGTCAGGACATTCATTGAATTGCCGTCATCATCTATAGCAACACCATGGCTATCACGACCATCTGATGTCTTGTGGCCTGTGAAACAACAAATCTTGAAATCACCTGATGGCAAAATCATAATAGACGACCAAGGCATCGTACAAAATGTTTTATTGCTGAACGACATCTTTTTCTCTCTTTCCCCAAACAACACCATTCCAAACTCGTTCATGAGCATAATATACGATAATATTTAGTACGGTAGCTATTCCTAGGAACGCTATAGCCGATTGCCAAGAGCCAGTCATTATGAATGGAATCATAAAATTATTGATTGTGATTAGTGCCCGCCACGTTATGCTCTTGCTAATAGTTCTTGGGTGCCCGTCAACAAATAACTTGGTGTCACCTGGTTTTCTATTGAATGCCGCAAATTCCCACGCACGGTCGTGAATCCAAAATAAAACCATATTGATGATGGCTGCTACGCCTGCAATCTGCGCTCCAATAACGAAACTACCGGTAACGATGAATCCATTCAAGAGATGGCTTAGAGTGAATAGAACTCTGATCGTCAGCGTCTTCGCTATCGTGCGCGTGTGCGTCTCATAAAATTTGTTCATTCTAAAAAATACCTTGAGCTGTAAAATGGATAATAATTATGTCTGTCGTAGAAATCTTTCTTATAGATACCTGAATATATTGAATCCATTATTGACATGAACTTATGTCTTTCGAGCAATGACGACTTGATGAACCATCTATCACGCTGGCTATATGTCATAGATCCAGCTTTACCATTACAGAAAATATCATTTGACCATTTTGGATATATAGCTGTCTTGACATATGCATCTTTTAGATACCCATCGAATCGTTTCGAATAGCCACCTGTTTGAAATTTAGTGTCGCTCTTTGGTTCGAACTGCGATTCGTCAATACATGATTCCACATAGTTCTTTAGAACATGCGCTTGCTTGATAGCCAGCTGTGGCATATCAGGTGTCCAATAGAATAGCTCATCATACCACCCTTGATGATACTTTTTCTGAACATATGGACCAACCGTGTTGTCAATGTTATCGGAAAACACGAAGAAATGTTTACCGTTCTCATATTGAAGAACTGGCTTTTCTTTACCCCAAACAAAACATAACTTCTTACCATCAGCGATCATGTTTTTATAATCGTCAATCTCATTTCGGAATATGTGTTTTGCAGGATTGTTTGGACTGAGATGGAAGTTGACGTTATATTCAAACTCTGTATTCCATGTACTAAAAAGTTTTATACAGAAATGTGAGATATCAATCAAACGAAACTCGAATTCGTAACCAGCATTTTTCAGCATTGCGATATCTGGCAAAACCACATTTGTGATTTCTGCGTTATAGTGATTCTGTTTATCGCCAGTAGCACCGTAATTCCATGTTGTTGCAATCTCGTCTATTTTAAGACCTGCATCCAACCATGCCCAAAGTAGATTATGACTATCAGAACCTCCGCTATACCATAGTACAACATAATCGTATTCTTCACGGATTTGCCTCGCTCTCTCTTTGTACATTTCCCAAAGAGAACCAGTAGGCTCTTTCTTCCAATCCATAGACTCAAAGGCGGAGCGATTAAAATTCCACTCCGCCTTCATGTTAGTAGTGGAAGCCCATTCAAGGGCTTCCATTTTACTATATGTGGTTCTACCCCCCACTTCATAATAACCAAACTTATCCGCAGTGAGGGATATTTTCATCATCAGAACTTATAATTAACTCCAAGAGACATACGATCTTCGGGACGCTTGTAGTCAAAGTTTTCTACGCGATGGTACCGAGCATCAAGCTCAATTGCGGACGTGACCGCAAACTTAATACCACCACCAGCTGCCCAAACTGCCTCATTCTTAGGACCACCAACACGAACAGGAAGCTTGCTATCAACAAAACGATAGCCAACACCACCAAGAGCGTATGGAGAGAAAGGACCAAACGTATATGATACAAGCGCATTGCCTGAAACCATGTTAGTATTGCCCTTGGTGTAATCATATGCGGCTTCTGCTGTGAAACCCATCGGACCAAAACCTAGAACCTTACGACCTGCAATAACGCCGAAAGCTGTAGGAGCTTGTCTGTTGACGCCATCAGTGACATTCGCTCCGACATTAACACCGATATAATTGTCGGCGCTTACGAAGACGGGTACGGGAGCCTTTGGAGCGACCTTGCCGCTTGGTACGTCAGTTGCATAAGCGGAAGTGCTTAGTGCAAGTGCGAAGATGGTAGTGATTGTGTTTTTCATATTTACTCCTTAGTCTAAAAAGACATTATATAATAGTAGGAAGATTCCTACACTCAATGCCATCCAATTACAGATAGCAATCACGAGGGCTATTTCTAGCCACTCGCGAAAGTTGGAGCGGGTGACTGGAATCGAACCAGCGACACTCAGATTGGAAATCTGATGTTCTACCCCTGAACTACACCCGCATTCTCTATGCATTATATATAAATCTTTAATGGTTGTCAAGATAATTACGCCTGTCTTGTGAGATAGTTTGGACGCACATACTTTGCACCAAAATATTCCTTGACCAGCTGGATGACAATCTGATCGTCATATTCCTTACATGAGAATACATCAAGGTACATAGCATTACCACCCATGCCATCATCTGGCACAAAATGCGCTACGATATTTGATGTTTCGATTAACTGTACCAATGTGTAGCCGGCCTTGTTGCCTGAGCCAAAGTTTACAATCTGTGGTTCGCCGTAAGCAACCATATCAATGTCTTTGACCAAACGCTTGACGAAATAATAGATGTTATCCGCATCTGTGATTGCTGCGTGGTCTAGTTCAGCGCAGTCCAATAGGAGGTGATAACCCCAGTATGACATATTCGTTCTCCTTATAGCCCGTTAAAAGAATTACCGTTTCTTGTGTCGTAAGTCCATTCGTACCACGACTCGAAAAATGCTCGTACTTCCTTCTCGTTGAACACAGGAGACCTGAGAACGTCAACGATATTATCCGCCGTAGCTTTGTTACTCACGCAATCATACTCACATCTACCAAAGGTAATCACTGGGCGTTTATGAAGCATTGCTTCCATACCAGTCCCAGAATTTACGACGACAACCGCATGTGCTTTGGGAATCAAATCGTGAATGGACACATCATCAACCCAATGAACATCATCGTATTGCTTAATCGCTTGATATAGTGGTGCCATGCTACCTGGATTTACAGGATGCCCTTTTACCACCAGTGGCATATTTAGTTTCTTTGTAGCCTCACATGTAGCCATCAATGCATCAAGTACCGAGATGTCGGAATGGTACTTGATTGTTTCATCGTGTGGAATCTGGCATGGAAACAGAACATATGGGCCATCAGATTCAACTGTAATTTTACCCATAGGCGGTTGTGCGAACTTACTCTCACCCGCGAGCGCACGAGCCTGCATCTGAGCATAGAAACTACCAGGTGGAATCTCACGGCCTCTGTCAAAATCAAATGGATACCTTGATGCACCACCAGCAAATCCCTTTGAGTCAATATAGAACTGAAAAGGAAATACGCTCTGCATATAGTAGCGAACTTCTTTTCCACTCACAGGAAAAGTATCGGTCGACTTATGTGGAATATACACGATATCAGCGTCTAGTGATTCTACGAACTCAGTCGTAAATTGCCAAAGTGGCTTTTCAATAACTGAAACCTTATCACCAGCCTTAAGCATATGATGCTGCAACAGCTTATCTTTGAAATTCTGCCAGTGAATACGAATCGGTGGAATCTCACCACGACCTTCAGAAACTGGACCTTCCTTGAACGCAACATCCAAGCGAGGGAATAGGATTGTTACTTTTCTCAAGGCGTACTCTCCCATGCGTTATTCAAAATAACCCAATCATTGATACAGTTTTCTTTTGTTAGTTCTTTTGGGTTTGTTTTTTTACGTTCTTCGCGCACCCAATCGCGCCAATCCCAATCAAGAATTTGTTCCTCTGATACTGTTTCGACTTCATAGGTTTCGCCTCGTTCACCGCCTGTTATCAGGTAACAGAAGTATCTCACCGCATCATCCTTTCGAAGAAAGCTTTCTTGGCAAGGTACTTTTCGTTCTCATACTTCCGCGGTCCTTTACCAGTCCAGATCGTAGTTCCTTCCACGAACTCCCAGTCCATAAATTGCGCGTCGAAATACCTAAAACGATAGTCAGTAATATCTTCCTGATAAGCTTCATTGATAGCTACCTGATCTAAGAACCACGCGAGAGGCCCTTTCCTGATACGATTTTCAACCTTCTCAAGGAATGGTACAGCCTCTTGTGAAATAAACACAGCACCAGCTGCTACACGACTACCAGCATTTTCCCAACCCTGTGTGCCGGGCAATGACTCACGAAGAAACAATCCAACCTGATCATCAAGAATTGGTTCAATGTGTTGCATAACCAAACAGTCGGTGTCGATGATAAGCAAATCGCATTCGTGGTTCTGCATAACGAGACCTGCGGTAAGGAACCTATCGCAAGCATAAACCGTACGCAGTTCTTCTGAATCTTTAGGGCAAGCATACATGGTACTCATAGACCAACTAAAATCACTATGCGGCCATTCAGATATCTTGTGATACTTGGAACTCATATCATCAAGGATGTCACGATCATCTTGCCCAGGAGCAATCACATTGATATGGATAGAGTTATTATGATATGCAGCCGACGCTACGAGCGCGGGCGCGTGTACGCGAAGGTACTTGGAATCACAGGAAGCAAATAGTTTCATAGTGTAATCCCATCAAGAAGATGCCGAGAACTGGCCATAAAATCATCCGAGAACTTTTTGCATTCATCAAAGCGGCCTTGAAGAACGCTGATGGTAGTATGAATGTGACCCATATCATGAGGCCCATTGACTTCAGCGTACCTCGTAAGATACGCAATCTCCTTCTTCAGGAAATACATGTGATTGAATATCTCCATTGCACCTCCCATATCTTCACGCAAAGCCATATTATCTTCCTATGATGTTATAGTCGCCATATGTTTCATTGGTAAGCTGTGGCGCGTAGCCATTAAGAACTGCTTCGGCTCGCATATCATGCCAAAGCTTCACAAGGTCTTGCCGTGGATGTTCCTCAGCTTTGCCAGTAAACCACGCAGGCTTCCAAGGTTGTGTACTCATTTTAGTATAGTGCAAGTGCCAGATATTGTCAAGCACTAATCCGTCACCATCGTGACAATTCCATCGTGGATCAAGATCGGTTACATATTCCGCATTGCCCGAGAACATGTTGATATATCTATGATGTGCAGAAGGGTTAGGCTTCATTCGCGCCACAGGTGTAAGAATACCATTAAACTGCTCACAATCCATAACAATGACGCAAAACTCATGACCACCAAAACGAGCGCCGCGCCTAGCAGCCATAGGACGCCCGTTAAGATCCGTTGCGTATAGATCAGCGATATCACGCAAATTAAGCTGATCCACATCCATGTAAATTGCTCGCCCATGATAACCACATGCCTCTGGAATTGCCCAACGAAAACCACTGAAAGGGGTAGACCAATTTTCTGTTTCCCATCCACCCCAATGCGAATTGGTGTCATGCGTCTGCCGCATCCATGTAATCTGGATAGGATGCGTGGCGTGCTTCTTTAGTGTATATTCCAACACCATTTCAGCCTCAGCATCTTCATTGTTAGAAGATGTGCCTACGAAAATACGAATAGGTTCAATCATAATTAAATCCTTTATTACATAGAATTATCAGGACGCACCATAATACCTATAGACCAATCTTTAGCCGCCGCTTCAGCTTCTTGCTGATCGGTTGAAAAATCTTGTGTCTTAACTACAGTCTCGTATAAACGAAACCGAACTGTAAATGTGCCATCTTCATATTTGAGAACGTCAGCGCAACGGTGGTCATCATCGCAACTATGTGTCGTTAAAATTTGCATGTTATCTCCTAAAGATTTAGAATACCAATCGTCCAGTTATAGGCTGCGCTATCAGCATAGGCTTCACTCTTGCCAGGAAAGTATCTTGTCTCGACAAGCACACCATCGCGCTTGAAATCTACCGCGTACATGTTAGCAGCCGCGGCCGTATCAGGACCCAATCTGCGTTCTTCAAACAAACGGACTTCAGCACAAAGCTTTTTATCAGTGCTCCAATATTGCGAAATCATTATGCTCTCCTTGCGAAAAACATACCAGTGCGCTGCATGAATGGCTTCTGCATGGTAGACTTGTGTAGACGAATTTCCTGTGTGGTCTCGTCATCATAATCAAAACCATACTTATCAAAAACATCAAGCCAATATGTAGGTAGTTGGCAGTTCACATGATGATGCCCAGGTGCACCAGGACCAGCAGCGGTACATGCAACATACTTACAGCGAGCAAAAGCTTGCATATAGTTATCCTGATATTGTTCATCCACATGCTCAAGAAACTCGACAGACCAACCAAGATCGAACTCGCGGTCTAATGGCGCAGGACCAGTTGTGAAATCGTGGATGATAATCTTTGCTTCTTTTTCCTTAGGAACTTCCCAATCGCCGTCGATACCTAATGAGAATAGATTACGCATTTGTGCGAGACGAACCATACCGCCAGGGCCACAGCCAACATCGAGGAATGATTTGATTTGAAACTTCTCGATACAATGAAGGAGAGTGCCACGATCATTGTGGGTTTTGTTTAGATGCCCGCCCAGATGAGAGGGAAGAGAATCTTGATTTGCTTGTGATGTGTTCTGGTCCACGGTGCCACTTTCCATTGATATTGTCATTGATATAGTCGTCACTTTCCAGGACGCCATTTACGAATTGCTCTTTTACTTCTTCATAGTTTACACGACCTTTGGTCGAATGTAAAGAGATAATTTCTCTTCGGAAGAGTTTTCTGTCTGATTCTTTGATTTTGGCTTTGAGTAAATCACTGGAGCCATAATACTTTTTCCAGTCAGATTCGGATCGCTGACGACGGGTCTTACCCTTAACTTTTCTGATAGACCAGAAGTACTTTCTACCGATGTACTTCTGACCCTCTGGTGTTGTGATAAGGTAAACGAAGCCGTACGCATCCCCGATATTCTCACTGTCAAATTCCTTACCATTAAAAGTCCACGCATTCTCATATGTCATAGACTTATATAGTCTACTTCCACTTCACAATTTCAAATGTACCATCATGGTTCTCAACCAATGCGGTACACGATTCTACCCAATCGCCACAATTCATATATCTAATACCGCCAATATCACGAATATTAGCATGATGAATATGCCCGCATATAATTCCGTCAAGATTTTTGCCTCTCACATAATTACATAGCGTCTCTTCATAGTTGCCAATAAAATTTACCGACTCTTTTACTCTACCTTTTAAATAGGCAGACAATGACCAGTATTTCATACCAAACACGGTTCCGATTTTATTAATAAAAAGGCTCATGTCGATACTAAGATCATATGCCCATGAACCAAGATGTGCAAGCCATTCCGCATTTCTAATTACCACATCAAACTGATCGCCGTGAGTAACAAGATATAACCGATTATCGACTCCCACATGTATGGCTTCCCTAACCATAATAATATGACCGAATTCGTTATCGCAATAGTTACGCATAACATCGTCATGGTTTCCTGGGATATATACAACTTCTGTGCCCTTTCTAGCGCGACGTAAAAGCTTTTGAATTACGTCATTATGAAATTGAGACCATATGTTTTTCTTTGACATGGCCCAACAATCAACAATATCACCAACAAGATATATCTTCTCACACTCAAATGTTTTCATAAACTCAAGCAGCTGGTCTGCTTGACTCATTTTCGTGCCCAGATGAATATCTGAGATGAATACTGTTCGGTATGACTTCATCTATAATCCTTGTAATCATTCGTTGTGGATTTATTTTTGAATGTCACGGAAAAATAGTTAGTCAAATAAAGCCAGGTCGTCTTGAGGACGCCTTGCTCTTCAAGTCTTCTAGGTGAAGTCGTGGTAATCATGTACATATTAAATACTATTTTACCAAGATGATGAATGCGCTTTGCTGTCATAGTGTCTTCGCCATAGAAAGCAATTGATAGATCATATCCACCAACTTTATCTAGAGCAGATTTTTTAATCATAGCGTTTCCACCTTGAAGAAACACACCAATATAATCGTTGCTCACTTTGCCAAGAAGATAATATAGTTTCGTCATTACCTTTAAACCAAAACTAGCACCATCATATTCAAGAGGACCGCTTACAGCGACAACATTTTCATTAGATAGGCAACTCAATGCTTCCCAAACCCAACCATCTGTTATCTTGGAATCAGCATCAATGTTAGCAATCAGAAAACCTTTAGCAGCTTCATAGCCAGCTTGTCTCGCAAACACAACACCCTTGCGAGATTCTTTGATAACAAAAGCACCTTCTAGTTCTGCGATTTCAGCGGTCTTATCGGTACAATTGTTATCAACCACAATGATTTCATACGGCACGTACCACACATGTTTACGAATAGAACGTATGCAATCTTTGATATGTTCTTCTTCGTTATAGCATGGTATGATGAATGAAATCATTATTCGTCCTTCTTTTCCTTAGTCTTGTAGTACTCGTCTACGAGATCAAACCTATCGGCTTTTAAATCACCGATATACAAATCTAGACGGGTAAAGTCTTCGATTTCATCATATTTTGCCAATCGACCAAAATATGCAACATATATTGCCATCTGCTTCTTCTGAAAAAGCCTTTCATTGTACAGCTTTACCAGTTCTGCTCGGTCCTCTTTACTGTGGAAAATTGTCCACGATGTAAAGAGAAACCAATGTTTGAATGTTACCCAACCATAATATAACCACTGTTTCATAATTTACTCCTCATCTTCCTCGAGTTCTTCAATCTTCGCGTCTTCTACATCTGCGCCACAAAAGGCGCAGAATGATGGTTCGTCTTTCTTACCATTCTTTTCAAATGAAATGGTATACTCATATTCGCCGCAAGGGCATCTAATATCTCTATCTGGCATTAGATTTCACAGCCTCCTGCAACACACGCTAATTCTTGTGCACCTGTGGTATTATCTGTCTTCTCATATTGTCCGAGACGAGACCAATCAATTACCTTAGGCATCTTAGCAGCGAAGGCCTCGTATTCTTCCTTCGTGCAGTCTTGATATGGTGCTTGCTTGTACACATGGTCAGAGAATGGAAGAAATGACACGCCTGACATCTTGTCAAAATGCTTATAGACCCAAGCACCAACTTCAAGCCATTCGTGTTCCTTGACAGAAATGGTAACCGAAGGCTTATGTTCGCACCAATGATCCTGATATGTAACCCACAGTTCAAGCTGTTCAATGGCCGTCATATCTGTGCGGAATACCGAATTCTCTGGTGCCTTCATTGGAAACGAGAACACATAAACATTATTAGGGCGCATCGCACAATCTTCAACTGGAATGCCAGCATCAATCATGAGAGCAGCCAGTGGATCTTTCTTATCAGCACGAACGGTGCGGATATAATAAGGATTATGACGAGCATGAATACCGGAAGCAGCATCAGTAAGCTGAGAAACAGTCCCAGAAGGCTTAACACAGGTAACAGCAGCAGATTGCGGAATACCCAATTCTTTAGCAAACTTTGCATTCGTGGCGACTGCAATTTCACGAAGCTCTGCCAAGCGGCCTTCAATTCCTGGGAGTTTTCCATTTGTGAGGTCATTATCCATGATTCCTGTCATTGACACACCGAGCAAACGCTCTTCTTCACAGTTGCGCTTCCAAGATGATGATAGATATTTAAATCCAGTTAGTGTTGACTGCCATGTACCAAGAATGGTAGCCCAGTAGACCTTCTCCTTAAGAGTTTCCATCGTGTCAGTATCGCGCACGACAACTTCGGATAGATTGCAGAATTCCTTGTCGCGCAAGATAATCTCGGAGCATGGGTTGGTACCAAAATCATAATCAGGGTTACGACGACCATGCTTGATAACTGTAGCCTTCGCGCTCGCACGATTGAAGATACCGCGTTCACCAGACTTTGATTCATAGAGAGACTTCCACTCTTCCATGAACAGACCCATATCAGGCTTCTCTTTATAGACCGCAGAGTTATTAGCTAGTGCGCGCTGAGACTGATCCATCCACCATTGACCAGACTTGGCAACGCGCATACGGTCATCAGAAAGATCAGATAGAGAAATAAGAGCGGAGCGACGAACACCACCGACAACGACAATATCAGCAATCTTACAAACGATATCATGGGCTTCCAATGTGTTTAGACGACGACCAGCGGCCTTCTTGAATGTTTCGACACAGAACTTGAATAGAGCCTCAAGCGGCTCTGGACCAGATGCACGACCACCGAACGTCTTTAGTGGTGTACCAGCAGCACGAACCTTGGATACGTCCCACTGAGGAATCTGCCCGACATAAAGCATGCCGATAAGTTCCTTGAGTGATTTAGCCCAACCAAGCTTAGAATCGGCCACTACGATTGTGGTGTCGCTGGTATGAAAATCTTCGGAAACGATGGGGAGTTGTTCTACGTCTTTGGACTCTACAGAGAATCCAACGCCTGTACCATTCATAAGAATATAAAGGATCTCATCAAATGACCGTGGACTATTCACAGCAACATAAGAGCAATTGTAAGCTGCGATGTTCTCACGCTTCAAAGCTTCACCAGCAGTCATAATGCAACGCATAGATGGCATGACCTTGAGAGACAAAACCGCATCTTCAAGTTCGGCTCTAATCTGAGTCGTATCATAACTATGGTTACTCTTTAGATGACTCTCAAAGAAATCAAAGAATCGGCTGATCGTTTCACTCCAACTTTCTCGTCGCCCTTCATCCCACATGAACCTTGAATATCTTGATAGGTGAATGAATTGCTGATAGAGGGAAGGTAACGAGTTAGACATATAATTCTCCAATTTTCTTTTTGAACAAACGACATCGTTCCGAGAATTGCTCTCGGCTATTTCAACACTTTTTCCAGGAACGTATCGCAAGCTTGAGAGACAAGCCAGTATGCGTAGCTGTATTTATTATAGAGTGAATTGCTTCTGGCGACAAACCATCAATAATTGCTTCATTTATATCTTTATATTTCCAGTGATCTGGCCAGATGACGACCCCGTACCCACCAGCGACAAATGATTCAACTTTCTTTACGACCTGTGGATTACGCGGTTGATTATCAAAAACAAGCACAACACGATCTGTAGGTATGGTACGCACAGCGCGTGTGAAGTCAGTACCACCAGCAGCAATTGCGTTCGGTAAGAACATGCTGTCGATGGGACCTTCTACAACGTATATAGTTTTTGTTGTATCTACCTTATCGAGCCCATAGACAAGGGCTTCGTCTTCAATACGCATAGTGACATATCGGAGTGTGGATGTACCGAGCGCACGCCCAGACACGCCTGTTAGTTTACCATTCGCATTACGAAACGGTATGACAAGGCGAGCATCTGATACCAGGCGGCCCTCATATGCAGGGTTAAGTGTTTCTAGGGCTTTCATATCCCGTGCGAAATATAGATCGTCGTAACGATCCTTTGGTATCTTGCGACCCTTGACATATTGCACAGCAAAATGATCTGACGGAAGATCCTTGATCTTTATCAGCATATCATCCAGAACTGTCTTGGTTATGATTTCTTTGCGAACATCTGGAATAGAGAACTGCAATGGCTCGTTACCTAAGCCACGTTCCTTGAATGATTCCAGCTTGTATGCGCGAGCGAGATTAGGATCAATGGTATCAATCACCTTGTACAGTGAGGTACCTAGATCGCAGTTGTGACATTTGAATATGTAGCCATCTTTCTTTGGAAAAAGATAGCCTCGGGCTTTGTATTTGTTTTTCTGGGAATCGCCACAGAAAGGACAACGAAAATTATATGCGCCGCCCTTCTTCTTGAATACCAAGAGTTTGGGAGAGATGAGGGCTATGTATTTCGAATCAGTGATATTAGACATAGGTTCATTATAATCAGAATTATCGCACTAGTCAAGTTATTTCTGAGCCTCTAGCTTGTAGTTACGGTAGTATTTTTTGTAGCCAGCAATTATGGTATTTTGTTGTACAACATAGCGGCGCATCTCAGCCGCATTGATTGCAAGAGTTTCATAGCCTGCAGGTGTCACAGCGAATAACACCACCGGTCCGCCATTGGCTCCCATTTCTTTTATCTTAGCTTCGATATTGTTTGGTGTGAGAACAATCCACTCCACATCGTTTTGTGTGGCTGGCATTACCGTTGGTAGAATAAGTTCTGGGCGATCAATCAGAACTGGCTTATCAAATACCTTGGGTGTTGAATTGCAACCCGCCAACAATAGTGTAGCGCATAGCAGTAAGATTTTATTTTGCATTTGCAGCCACTCCCTTAGGCATAAGAGAAGAAATTAATTCTGGACATATTGCATTTTTCATAGTACCAGAACGCTCGTCTTTTGTCAAGGGTGAACCTGTAGCAATCGCATTACAACGAAACGCTGCTTTGGTACCACGATTGATTTTCATTTGAACATCGTCAGCATTTGCGATAGATGCGGCTGTTAGTCTTGGCGCTGCAACCTTCGAGCGAAGGTCAGATGCTTCCTGTTGTGTCTTGATAAAGTCTTTGGTTATTTCGGTGTTGATTTCCTGCATCTTCTGGATATCTTCATTCTGCCTATCCATCTGCGCTTTTTGCTGGTTGATAACACCTTCCATGCGCTGCTGAACTTCCGCAGCAGCCTCTAACTTACCTTCTAATGCTTGAATGTAGAAATATCCACCTGATACGATGGAAAAAAGAATTGCCGCTATTGCGACTTTGATACCTATACCCATTACTCGCTCCCGTCTGAACCGTCTCCCATTGCGCTTGTGCGACTGACCGCAGGCAAACGCTTCTTTAAGACTTTGTAATATACGGATTTTGATTCATTTGCACCAGCATCTTTCTTACGATCTAATTCATGCTGGTAATCCACTTCTGTGCGTCTGGCTTCTTTTATAGCTTTACGACGAAGGGTCTTGAACAGTATGGGTTGCCCATACTTTTTCATGGTACCTTTGAGGCCCAATTTTGGTTGTCTCTTACTCCAATGAACACCGCCACCTGTGCCTGCGACTGCTGCGCCTGTAGCATTGACTGGTGCACCATCTTCTTTGATTTCGCTCATTAGATTTTCCTTAGTGTATCCATTATTTGTCGATCCATCATAACGTCTGTGGATCTAATCGTCTCGTTTCTTTGACCAATGCCGTGTACAGCTTCGGGCCAATAATTCAATAACAACAAGAATGGCTTTAGATACTCAAGGTAATCATATAACTTAAATGTCAGCATTCGCGTCAAAGCTTCTGGCTCAAACACATTGTAAAGAACCACCAAGTGATTCAGTATCAACCGTTCCTTCAACTCACCTTTCTTTTCATAGCGATTGAATAAGCGACGTAGATTTTTAATCCTATCTAGGTCTTCGTTGAACTCTATTGCGTCAATGCACGGATTGGTATAATGCTTTGCGGCAAATAGAAAAAAATTTGATTCGTCCAAGGTACCTTTCATATCTCTTTCACTAGTGCCCAAGTACCTTAAAAAATGTGACTATAAACGAGAACCCATAGCCAAGTACAGTACCACCTCCAATAGCCATCCATATGTATTTCTGAATAGCAGCTATCTTTTCATTCAAACATGCATAATGTATATTTTGTTCTTCTCTTACTGCTTTTATTTCGTCTAATATGGCTTTGTCTTGTGTGCGTATCGTATCATAAACATCTTTCAATTTCTGATCCAATTCTTCACGACGTTTTTCCAATTTGGTTTCAATAACCTCAGCTTGCTTTTCGTGCTGAGTCAGTCTGGTTTCTTGAACCGCAATCATAGCTTTCAAGTCACTGGAAATATCAGCGAGCTTGTCTATAGCAGCTTCGATTCTTTCTGTTGCACCGACCATTAGTAGACCTTTAAATAATTGATTACGCTCTTGCGGACTTCATGTGGTAATGATATAGCAAGAGCAGCAGCCAAATGATGTGGCTCAACTTTCTGCTCTATAAGGTTCGCGCACTCAATAACAACTAAATCTATTTCTTGGTTTTTTATAAACGAAACAATGCGTGGGTTCTTGCGATTGCCGAACTCCCACGCTAATGCTTCTGCCTTCTCTCCTATCAACGCACGAACTTCATCGCGCTTTGATGGATCTATGGTAACTGTATGATATGAATCTGTACCATAAATTGAGTGGCATAAACCAGCATACACAATATGATTAGAGCAGCCCCAGTCCATAAGTAAACTTGCTGTACCAGTTAGATGCTCTAATAGTGATCGGTGACTATGTTCATTTTCATCTGCACCATTATCTAAAAGAAACTCAATTATCTTATGAATCAAATCACACCTCAAAATGTATTAAGCGCAACTCTCTTTATGGTAGTTGCGTTGACTGCAATATAGATGTATGTATTTGTGAAACGCATTTCTCCTACAGCCATACCAACAGTTGTCGCATTATTGGAAGCTGGTGTGCTACCTAATGTGACGTTGACAATATTTGCAGTGAGAGTTTTTGTAACATTGACGTTTGCTGTAGTTGTGGTACGTGCGCGTACAGTGAGTGTTGACCCACTGAACACGGTGTTGGATGGAACTGCACCAAATAGCTTCTTTACAGTAATCTGTTTAGATGTAGGTGTTCCATTAGCGTCAGTAACAATCAGGAGCAAATCGGGAGATGCCGCTGTTGTCGCTGATGGTAGTTGTGATACTTTCTTGTCAGCCATTATTCAGCTCCCGATCCTTTATTAGCGCCCGCCTGGTGAAACTGTGAAGTTGGTAATACGCTCGCCGTTGAAGCGAGTAAGATTATTAGCAACTGCGCCTGTGATTACAAGGTTAGCTGTAATCGTAACACCGAAGTCTGGATTATAAAGTGGGTTACCACCACCAGTTACTGAGATTGATTGCGCGTTCACATGATATGTAGCCTTTGCAGAACCAACACCACCACGCATTGCAGGTAGAGTGAAGATCATTACGTTATTGGCCACGTTTGCACGAGCGGCCGAAGCTGCTGTGATACGAGCAACTGCGTTATTACCACCAGCAGTGTTTGCAATGCTAATTGACATAAGGTTACCTGATGGGCGCTTATGAACTGGCATATTGAACACAACATATAGGTTAGCACCAGATGCGTTTGCAGAAATAACTCCGTTAGCATTTAGCTTCACGAAGATTTCTACAATGTCTGGACTACCAAGAAATGTATTAGATGTATATCTAAATCCACTGCCTGGATTTGCTGCAACCAATATTTCATCAAACTGACGTTGATTGCCATCTGATACGCGATTGGTACGACGAACCCATCCAGCAGATGTTGCGATGACGTTACGCTTGTTTGCATAACTACCACCATCTGGTAAATCAAATGAGTGACCAATACCGCCTGCTAGTGGAAGTGGGCGATAACCTTTGCGGATAGCAGCTTCCGTATTTGCTCCGGAAGCTACCTGTGTGCTTTCTCTACTAAAACCCCATAGTGACATTTTCTTATTCCTTTTCGCTTTTCGTTGTGACTACTCGGCATAATATATGTTTCGCTATTCCTATTTAGTCTCTGAGTGGTGGGTTCATTAGGATTGGCTCTTTGCCACCCTTCATTCCCTTTGCTTTATCACCGTGTGTCTCACATGTCATAGACTTTTTACCTTCAGTGCAAGAGCATTTACCCTCTTTCATTGAAGACATTTGCTTGTTAGCTTTAGACTGCATAACCTGCAGTTTCTTCTGAACGATTGTCTTCTGAATCGCAGCCTTCTTATCAGCCAGTTGCTTTGCCATTGGATTCTCGGTTGCTTCTGGCAACTTACCCTTTGGACCATGAGAACCTAATGCGCCCTTTATCGAATGCTTTAGTCCTAATTGTTTTCCAGACTTAGTTGCTTTACTATCTTTAGGATTTGATGAGGATCTTGTTGATAGTTTATCCCAAGCATATCCGGTATTATTTGGTCTATATGTTTGTGGTCTTGAATCACGAGGATCAGTGGCTTCTTTAGTAAGTTTACTGATTGCTTTATCAACGCCCTTACGACGATTCATAAGCTTGCCCGTATTAGATTTGTCGCCTTTACCAAGAGCATACTGACGAGAAGCAATGTCTCTTACTCCTGCTAGAGCATAATTACCAAGAGTATTTTTTGATAGTTCATCAACAGATTCTGCTTCTTCAGTAGCAGGTACCTTTACCTTGTGGCCGTAATACTTACCGTAAGCCAACTTAGAACCCTTTTCACGATTGGTGCGCTTACGAAACTTATCAGGATCAGATGGTTGATTACCTTGCATTTGTCTACCGGCCTTATAACCATAAGATGCAAGAGTTCCTTTCGAGATTTCATCAATCTGAATCTCTTCTTCCATATTCTTATCACGCTCAGCACGATAAGCTTTCATCTTTGCAGACTTAGCATCCTTAGACGCCTTCTCTTTCTTCTCCTGATCCATACCCTTATCACGGAACTTATTAGCCATTCCAGCATACTTCTTGAAGATAGGACCAGAACGACCCTGAGCATCACCCATAGCTTTCTTAGCAGCTTTGTGTGCTGCCTTGTGATATGTGTCAGTTGATAGCTCATCAATTTGAGTGTCTTCTTTAGCCAATTTACCTACAGCTCTTTTGATGCCAGCTGATCTCTTGTTTATAGTATTAATATGTGGATCTAACTTAGCCGCAGTGCCATCGGTATTGCCCGCATTGTAACCAGCCTTTCCGAGACTTGCTGCTGATTTGTTTACATAAGAACCAAGAGTAGCCTTTGAAAGCTCGTCTACCTGCTCGACTTCTTCCTTGTGTGTAGGAAGGCTCTTTGTTTTTGTGCCAGCAAACTTGCGAAGCTCGGAAGTCTTCATAGAAGCCATGCGATTGATTGCGCCGCCTTTCTTACCACCATCATACTCGCCGCGCTGTGTAGCAAGTGCTGCACCGGCTGCGTGTTGTTGAGCCTTTGATACAGATTTCTCGTCAACCTGCTCAACTTCTTCGTGCTGCTGACGATCTTTACCTGACATCTTTTCGCGACCACGAATCTTATCAGCGACAGATGGATTCATTCTGCTTAGATATTGGCCATCTCGGTTCTTAGCACCGACAGCCGCCGCAGCTGCGTTCTTCTTTTCCTTATTAGCAGGATTGCCTTCATCAACAATTTCTTCCTTACGAAGCATCTTGAAATCTTGACCATCAATCTTACCATTATGATTCTTATCAATCTTGACCTGACCACCTTTGAGTGCTTCATTTACTGCATCAATTAGCGATTTGCTAATACCAAATTTATTTGGATCAATAGACATTTTAGTTACCTTTCTTTGTTGCTCTTAGCATCCAAGCATGTTTATTATGAATATCAATACGGTCTTGTAGGTAGTTTGCAATTCCTACCGCACCAGCAATCTCCGCGGCTTTCTGTGCAGGAACAAGCGTAGCAATAACTGCATTGTTATCATCGTATAAACGATTCAACATACCAGCAGCATTAGGAACTGTTAGTTCGTCTTGAATAGATGATAGCTCACCGAAACGCTTGAATGAACCTGGCGCATAAACATTCAATGTGCGAATATGTTCTGCAAGGCCATCGGTAGCTATAAACGCATCGGTGTATAGTGTTTCAAAAAATTCATGGTACTGCGAGAAGAATGGTCCTTCTACGTTCCAGTGAAAGTTATGAGCCTTCAGATAAAACGCAAATGTTGTAGCGAGTGACTTTTTCAGTAATTCTGAAAGCTCATCCATTAGTTCTTTCCTTTTCTACCTCTCTTAGGCTTCGGCGCATCTTCTGGCTCAATAACAACCACTGGTGCTTCTTCCACAACAGGTTCAACAGTAGCCACTACTTCTTTAAGAACTTCTCCAACTTCCTTATCAAGCTTAGTAGCTTCTTCCACTACCTTAGCAAAAATCTCTTCTGTCTTAGCAGCCACTGTTTCTGCTGCCTTTACCTCTTCAACCGCAGCCTTTGCTTCTTGCTCATCAGCAACAATGAACTCTTCATTTTTCCATGGCTTTGCATATACCAAATACCCAACAATAGCTAAAAAAATAACGCAACCAATAATTACATCCATATCCATTTTCACTTCTCCTTTTTTATTTTGAACTTATTCTCGTTTACCAGCAAGCGCCTTACGAATCTCTTTGAAATGTGCTGGTGTCTTTGTGACCTTATCTGGACCATCGGCTGCATCGCCAACAATCGGCTTGTCAACTGAATATTTAGCTATACTAATAGGTTCTTCATATACCTTACGATATCTGAAGTTACTGCCGTCTTTCACGCGAATCACTTTATGGGATGCATGGCGGGCCGTAATATCTTCTGTTCTTGAAACTCTGAGATCCTTGTTTGATGGAGATCCTTCAGAATCTGGCTTACGCATATGCTCGCCAGAACCATTCTTGATACGGTTCTGTTTAGCGTGAATATTATCCCATAGTCCACGCTTCTCGTCAATGCTTGTTTCTTCACTACGGCAGTTCCACTTACGCAATGCTAAGGCTTTACGAGATGGCTCACCGTTTGGTTTCTTCATCGGTCCGTCAACACCACTCATGCGAGCGCAGAATGATTTACGACGACCAGCGGCTTTTGATCCAGCTTTTAATTTAGATGGTGGTGTAGTAACTGGGGCTTGCAGATTACCACCAGTTTCTCTATTATAGCGATCTCGGCCCTTTTGAGTTAACCCACCGGTTGGACTCTTATACCCGCCATCTTCAGCTAGATCCTCATCCAACTTAGCAGCGAAGCCGCCAGCAATAAATGAGTCCACGCGATTATATGCGCGACTAACATTGTTTGATTCCGCCATTTCACGAGCGAAGACTTGATTCAAAACATCTTCAGCCATACCAGACTTCTTTGCTTTCTTGCGTAGGTCCGGATTTGGTTGACTATCAAGTTCCTTATTCACTACGTTATAACGAACGCGAGAATATGTTGCAGGATCTTGCGTAGTCAAATCAATAAGCTTGTCAAGCAAGTCCGCAAGGTTCTTACGAAGCTTTGGGCTTTGCAAAGCAAACTGCTTGCTACTACGCAACGCACGACGGTAACCTTGAAGCTCGGTTGTGTCAACAAGGCCAAGACGCAACAGAACATCCATCTTTTGATTCAAACGCTTTGATTGATTTGGATCTTCCGAATCTTCTTTTACTGATGGTTTTTTCTTTTCATTAGCCTGTGTGATACCAGGAGGTGCGTCTGGATCATTTGGATTCCAATTGCGAGCATTGAATGTTACCTCATCAAGCTTTCTGCCACCGAGAGAAATCTTAGGCTTATCTTTTGGAATACCGTGAGAAAGAACACTTCTGAATGCAGTCAAGCTCTTACCAGCAGCCACTGTTAGCTTCTGCTTATCAGCAGGCAAACGTGTGTGCTGAAACAGGTCCAACATCTTTCTCGCATCAGCCACAGAAATTTTTACTTTGTGCTTATCACCAAATACAACATCATGCTCACCGCGAGCAATGATGACCTTACGCATTTGATATATGATGTTTGTATCACCAGCATCTATAGCATCGGCTGCACTAGAGCGCGCTTCGGTGCGAAGGCGGAACTGCGATAGACGTTTTGCACCAGATGTTGCATGTGTTGGATTAGGTGCAGCACGATCAACGGTTGTCGAATCGACCTTTGTTGAGTCAATCTTTGTGGTGTCAATATGCAATGGGCTATCATGTGCAACATCAGCCTTTGATTTTTCCCAATCTGATACCGAAATCTTCTTTGCTTTAGCCTGCTTGATATCTGTTGCTCTGTCTTTTGTAGAACCTTCTTTGCCTTCTAGGAACATGTGAAATGCCTCGTTTGTAGTTGAGCGAGCCTGCGCTACAGATGCCTGCGCTTTGCTACGGATACGTGGAAGAATGCGAGTGGCTATTCTATTGATAGCACCCTTTAATGATTTACCAAAACGCTGTGTCAATGCATTATCAACTGAGATGCGCTGCGAACGTGATAGCGCATTATAATCTAGGTTCTTACGACCGCTTGCGCGAGCGCGAAGGATCATAATAGCAGCCTTACGCGCACGAAGGCGTAGACGTTGCCCAGCTGGCATCTGTTTTGATTTAAGCTTACGCAGACGAGCAAGACGCTTGCTCATGGACTTCATCTTTTGTGAACGCTTCTGGCGTTGCTGAGATGTTAGGCCTTCATGAACATTCTTTGGCTCGTCGTCATATACAATCATATCCAACATCATAGCATCTTCATCGCGAAGATCCAGCTCACTCATGTCGGTTAGCTTGTCGAGATATCTGTCAATCTCAGCGTCAGATGGTAGTGGAATTTCTTCCTCAGCAACTACGGATTCATTCATTGTTTTTCCTAGACGCGATTGGATGATGCGGATCATTTGCTTTACATCTGCATCGGTAAGATGTTCCGACATAGCATCTTTGACCTTAGCAAAATTACCAGCTTGGGCCCACTTGCGAATGTCGGATGCGTGAACGCCATCAAGATCACCAACGCGAGTGTTTACGATAGAGTGGCGCGAATGGACCTCAATCTTATCGTAGTTGTAATCAACGCCATTATACTTATCAACAAACGCTTTTATTTCTGCAACTCTATCGTCACCCAATACGATATGCACGGTATCATATTTACCAGACAAACTCTTTAGTACCCCAACCATTGATGGATTAGAAATCGGTGGCACATCAAATAGTTTCTTATGACCAGGAAACATCTTATTCAGGAATCGGATCTTTTCCTGTGGTGTCAGTGGATCTTTCTTCTTATTGACGGTGCGCGAAACAAAAACTTTGGCATCGCTGTGTGTTGATTTAGCAAGCTTGATAACTGCGTCAACTAGGTGCGCGTGTTCTTTGTGTGGCGGATTGAAACGACCAAGCGGTACGATAACGATAGATTTACTCATCTTTCGGTGCCGCCTTTCTGAATGAACCCTGAGCAAAGTTCTGCATACTGAATACGCGGCGCTTGACTAGCTTTGCAGTACCGTGCTTACCGAGAAGAACATAACCTTCTGGATTTGTCTTTATCAACGCACCAAACTCATTCTCAAAATATCTGCGGATAGGCTGATATGTGTCCAGCTCGTCAATGATCTTATCCTTGATATCAGCAAGCTTGTTGTGAACATCAAGGACATTTGTGATTAGGTTTTTATTGGATTCAATTTGGCTGGTAATGGTATCATATACCACCTGCTTTGAAGCTTTACCTTTTTCACTAGCAGCCTTGTCAATGAACTTCTGGAGCTTCTCTTTCATGTACGCAAGGAAACCAGCATACGACTGATCGGTGTTATTACGGATCACATAGTTGGCATATGCAAGAAAATGTGGATTCATCTCTTCGGATGAAATGTATGCAAACGCATCACCCGGTATAGATGCAAGGAGCTTATCGACCTCTGTGATATGGGCCTTCAAATGACCAACATGATCCAACGATGGTGCGTCAATTGGCATCAGGAACACATGTGAGTTTTTCTTCATGTCACGCGCTTGGATGGTTACGCGACTACCAGATGCATTGTACTTGGTATGTGGTGCGAATCCAACAACAGACTTAGCAATCTCACGACCAAGCACCGAGTTCACAGGTACCGCATTGATAACTGTGTTTGGCTTGAACAACCAGTGCTGAACACCTTCAATGTCAACCTTCTTCAAGTCAACCTTAGCGAACATCATATCGCCTTGAAGGATCTCATTCTTGTTGTTTGTAATGTATGGGAAATATTCTAGAGCGAGCTTTAGTTTAGCTACAAGCCCTGGTGCGTGGCCGTGATTACGCTCGATATCCTCAACAGTGAAATTGACCTTAGGATCTTTGTTGAAGATTGATTTGGTCGCTACGAAGAACTTACCATTCTGATAGCCATAAAATACGCTAGGAGCACCGTCGATCTTAGTTTGATTTACAGTTTCGGGAATGCCCTTTATGAGGTCATGGAAGTAACCACTGATCTTAGCAATGGACTTCTTTCCAGAAACATAAATCTCGTCTTCAATGTGGGTATAGTGCGACTTGTCTTCCTCAGACGAAAACGCAGCTTCTACCACGAAGCTCTTGAAACTTTTCATCATACTCCTAGCGGGATTGGCGTACCCTAACCGCGACCATGCAGGACTGCCTTAGCTTTCTGCTTGTCTATTTATAATACTTGACAAATTGGTGTTGTCGTGGTATAATAAGGATGTTGTAACCGGTCAGATACTACGCTTTAGTGTCAAAGCTAACTACCACTTCATTCAATCTAACTTCTTTACCGGCAACCATTTCTTTACCACGACCCTTAAGTCTAATTCTAACTGAAGTTTTATCTGAAACGGTTTTGATGAGTGCTGGTGTAACCAATTCTAGTTTTTTGTCGGATAAGATATGATCTGCTGCCAATTTTGATGTTGCACCAAAAGTGTATTTCCCTGTTATCGCTTCTTCAATAATAGCTAATTTTATTTTTTCATACTCTTTTGAAACCACAGGATTTTTACCAGATCCTAAAATATTTTGAAGAAGGTCATTGTATCGCTGTGCTTTCCCTAACACAACGTCAGCTTGTGTTCTACGCATTTTCCCAAGATCACCATATCCCTCATCTAATTCAGCTAGAACAGACATTATTGATTTGATTTTTTTAGCGTCATACCCAGGCTTCTTTGACACATTCTTCAATACACCATTGAGAAATTTTACTGTCGTTTTAATACCACCAGATGATAGTTGAATAGAACCACCATGCTTTAGAGAGCATTTGATTGCTTTCTTAGCGCATGTAATATATAGATCAGTTTTCGGTTCTACCCCACCACCAGATGTTTTTTCGATATCTTTGATTTTACCATACGCTTTTTGTATCATAACGATAGCATATTCGGCATCTTTTTTTACATCTGCATCAGCCGTGGCGTAATTGGCCTTGGCTGTTTTGGCATTTGCATCGTTAGCAAATTTTTTAGGATCCACTTTAGCTACGAGATGGTAGATGCACCATTCAAATTGTAAACCTTTATTTGCCATTTGCCATTATACCTCATCTATCCAACTTTTTAACTGCAAGCTTGATACCTGCTTTTCTAGCTCTCATCTTATCCACAGGATCTTTACCAAGTTCCTTGTTCTTGCCTCTGTAATGACTTGGAATACCAGCCTTGTGACTAGGACCAGTTGCATCAACTTTACCAAGCTGATTGTCTGCCTTGTAAGCATATGAACCAAGTGTCTTTCTTGATAGCTCATCTACCTGCTCGTAGTTTTCTTCAATGTACTTTTCGGTTAGCTCAGGGAAATTTTCCATAACATAATCAAGGAAGTGTTCTACATCAAAATCAATGTCCATTTCGGTATCATTTACCTGCTCAGCAGATTCATTGATAGAAACAATTGGTCTACGACCGTTTGGTGTTAGAATATATGTCATGCTTATACCTTTCTTGTTATCCGTTGTAGCGGGTTATTCTTCCATCTTCGTGGATTAGGAATGCTTCAAAATTAATCTTTGGAAATTCGGTATGCAGTTCAATGAACTTGTCCAGATTGGCCTTAGCATCATCAAACATTCTAGCGACCTGATACTTGCCAGCTTTTAGTTGGTCACGAACAATTTGCTTTTTGGCTTCTGCACCTGGGGCTTTAATATTGCCTGCGCGATACACATGCACCTGCGTGATATCAAAGCCATACTTTTTAAACGTATCAAGGAACAGCTTCTTATCGTCTAGATCCGCGCGAGCGGTACAGATGATAATACGCTTGTTAGGATGCGCACGGAATCTGCTAATCATTTTCTTAGCCGTCTTGAATACCGTCTCAATTGGCTTTGCGGTATCAGCGAACACCTTAGATGATCGGAATTGAGCGAAGTCAAATTCCTCACCAGGTTTTAACGCATACACATTGAACTCGGCTGGTGTCAATTTCTCAACAACCTTGCCACCTTTTCTGACGAGGACTTGTGTCGTGGTGCTGAATAGCGTATCGTCAATGTCAAACACCGACAGACTACCAGAAACATCCTCAGCTATGAACTCGCGGAATTTTAGCATCGTATCCTATTTATAATAAAACGAAAAAGGGGGAAGCGTTATTGCTCCCCCCTGACTAACATAATAAAAGGCACCTCCTTGTATGCTAGCCCAATTTTCTGTAGCCCAGCAGCTTGTTTGCTGGGTAGTAAGCTACGCTAACTTCTTTGTTCTGGTTACCACCAAGAACCTTGATGTATCTAACACCATCTAATGTTTCCTCACCGACATAGAATCCAACATGGCCTGCCGAGCTATTCTTGCCTCGTGAGAACACCGCAATATCACCTTCTCTTGGATATGTAGTAGGAATTCCGTACCCTAAAAAGCTTCGTGCCATTAGAGAACCTGTGCCCTGGTATCCAGCCTTGTTTAATACCGCATTTGCGAAAGCTGCACACCATGGAATACGACCTGGATCTACTGACAATAATTTGGTAAGATCGGAACGATCCTTTCTCACATTTAGTCCTTCCCACTCTCTTGCGATCCGCACTGGCTCTGGTGCAAACATAGGGCGTGGATTTTCACGGCGCACAGGTTGTTCGTGGTGCGACTGAGATAGTGTGGTGCTACCCTTAGGAAGCTCGGTATTCAAATCAATAACAGCCATTACCGGTTTAGCTTTAGGCTTCTTATGCTCTACCGGTGGTGCATCTAGCTTTTGCCAACCAGCAAAAAACTGTGATGCTTCGGCTCTCTCCCTATCCTGTCTAAAGAAATTTGCAGGCGTGTCGTCATCATATGTAGACGCAACAACAGCCGCAGCTGGAACTACCTTCTTTGCTTGTAACTGCTTGCAGAATTTTGCAAGATGCGCGTACCTGTCTTGTACGCTTAGGTTGCAGTAGCGTTCCGCGGTCTTCGCTGAAACTTTCTTCTTTGGTTCGGCTTCTGCGGTGTTACACAAGAACACCAACATGAGTATAGCCATGGTTGTTTTTAACATTTTAGTCTCCTATTTAAATCTAGGATCCTTAACTAAATCGTCGTAACCACCAACATGTTCGTCATTGATAAAAATCTGCGGTACTGTACGATAGTCAGGATACTGCTTAACGAAATCTTCACGGGTAATATGTTTGCCAATCTTAAACTCGGTGAACTCAAGATGGCGGTCGTTGAAGAAATCTTTGGCCGCAGCACAATAACTGCACACGTCCTTTGTGAACATCTTAATCTGCATTACTTAATTCTCCAGCCGTCGAATATCTATTTAGAATTTGAAATTACCAAACTTTGACTTTGGTTTGGTACGCTCACGGTCTTCCATACCAAACTTAGAGTTGTCCATTACAGAATCAGACCGCTTGGTCTTACCACCACGACTATCATCAATCAGGTCATCCTGTGCGCTATTCTCAGCATCAAAAAGACGCATTTTGGTTCTGTCGATGCCGAGCATGAACCTCTTATTGATAGCTGGATCAGCATAACGGTTCTTCAATTGCTTTACCATTACCTGCCCACGCTCGTCTGCGTCTTCGGTACGGATAAGAGCAATCATAAAGTCGGCTGTAGCTGGTAGACCAAACGACTCGGATGTATCTTCAAGCCCAGGGTCGCTTGAAGTATAGCCAGACCTGGTTGTCTGTGTGGCTGATACGATGGGTAGATTTTTCTCTACCGCAAGGCCACGAAGCTCTTCTGCAATAGCCTTAATGTATGTATAACTATTCACATTTGCACCAGGCTTGATTCGTGCGGACATGCAGATATTCAGGTAATCAATATAGATGATATCTGGCATAAAATTTCGCTTTAGATTTAGCTCATTCAGAAGATGCCTAAAATGACCCGCGTGTGCGGACGCGGTAGGATACTCCTTGATGATAAGCTTGCCAGTTGTCTTCGCACGAAGGCGTTCAATCTTCTTTTCGTACATATCACGCGGTAGCTGCCCAAGGTCTTCTAGTGGCACATTCAGCAGGTTGGCATCAATGCGCTCTGCAATCTTCTCTTCGGCCATTTCCATCGTGATATAGAGAACATTCTTACCAGACGCAAGATTATTTGCTGCGAAGTGGCACATCATCAAAGTTTTACCAGCACCGGTGCCAGCGAGGATGATGTTGAGAGACTTACGAGATAGACCACCACGAGTGATATCGTTCATCAAACCTAGATCAAACGGAATCTTTTCTTCTACGCGATGGTAGAAATCATATCGCTCACCGAAGTCCTCGATGAAATCGTGACCAACATGAGAATCAAAAGACACACCAAGGGCCTCTGATAGGATCTCAGGAATGCTACTAGACGAGCGGTTCTTATCTTTACCATCAAGAATGGTAATGCTTTCCATGATAGCGTTATGGACAGCCTTCTCTTGACAAAACTTCTCGGTGTTATCAAGTAACCATTGAATATCGGTTGGTTCTGGTTCGCTTAGATTAGCAACTACCTCAAGAGCCCGCTTATGTTCTTCCTCAGGCATGTTGATTGCATTGTCCAACTCAACTGCCAAAGCCTCGCGTGTCGGACGAGAATTGTACTTCATTATAAATTCATGAACGCGCAGGAATACCGCGCGTTCACTACCATTGGTAAAATATTCGTCTTTAAGAAACGGAAGGGTCTTCCGTGCGAAGTCCTCGTTGTGTACCAAGTTCTTCAGGATTGTCTGTTCTATTCTCATCGGATCCAATCTTTCCTACACTGTCAGATAAAATATGATAAATGATGGAAGCAATAACATCTTCCATACGGCGCTTCACTTCAGGATCTTCTGGTGTTGAACCCTCAACAATATGGTAATTGAATGTGAGCAATGCACCTTCATCATCTGGTGCGCCAATCTTTAAATTCTCATAGTGATAAACCAAACCTTCGAACTCACCATCTTGAACATGGATGCATGTGAAATTCTGTACGCTTGGATGATCTAAGTGAGTATATCGTGGTGCAACGGGATTGTCAATAACATTATTCGGCATCGTCATCACCGCTGTCTTCCATGATAGCACCCATAGCCATCTTGTACTTGCTTTCAATGTACTGAGAGAAATCCGTTTCCTTGAACATCTTCAACCAGAACTCTTTGTTGTTGACAATATCTCCTGCTCGGAAGTTTGGAGTATGGACTTCTCCAGTTTCCTTATCGACTGTTGCATACCATCCATTCTTAGGCTTAATAATATAACCGCCGTCGAGAGCAACATCAAGGAGGCCTGACCAACGATTAATACCACCTTCGAAAGAGACGGTAATTGGAATCTTGGACTTTTCTTTGACATAGCGCGACTTCTCAACATTGATAACGAAATGATAGCCTTGGATCTCAGTGCCGTCCTTGTCTTGCTGACGACCAAGAATCCAAATAGCATCGGATGAATAGTACGAGCCAGTACCACCACCAACGATATCCTTGGGATACAAGCCAATTTCTTTATAAGTGTGATTGACGACGATCATAGGCATATCCTTGAGCGTCAGGTGTGGTGTAATCATACGGAACAAAGACTTCAACTGCTTTGCTCTAGACATATCAGCGACCGACTTGCCATCTTTAGCATCTTCCACTTCTTTCTTCGAAGCCAAATTACCAATAGAGTCGATGACAATCATCACATGCTCCTCGCGGGTGATAGCGCCAATCTGCTGCATGATATCAAACTTTAGTTCCTCGATATCAGTGATCGGTGTATGCACCACACTATCAAACGGAATACCAAATGTTTCAAAATAAGACTGAGGAGTACCAAACTCAGAATCATAAAACAGTACGATACCATCAGGATACTTCTTTAGAAACGATGAAGCCATAAGCAAAGCAAAACCAGTCTTGAAATGCTTTGACGGACCAGCAAGCATGGTAAGCCCTGGTACGATACCACCATCAACGCTACCAGATAGTGCTACGTTAATCATGGGAACAGAAGTAGGAATCATATCCTTCTTCGCGAAGATTTTGCTATCAGCCAATGTGGACGTGAAAGCGATTGTGGAATTTTTAATTAGCTTATCTTTTAGTGACATAGTACCTCCATTAATATAAACATCATATCACAGTTATATGAGATTGTCAAGACTTCATGTAGTCGTCCATCTTCTTGATGAAAGTCTTGATTGTCTTATCGCGGTTAGGCCATACGATGGTATCCTTTTCAGGATTCTTCATCAAGTTATTCAGCAATGGCATAATCATCTTACGCAAGCCTTCTGCCTTGTCAACAGCCTGACTTTTAATTTCTTCGGTGTCAGAAAATGTAAAGCCAAAATCGTATTCGTCGTCTTTCATGTGAAGAATGCCTCCAGTGTGGATTGTTTTTCGGTGTGCCAATTAATGGTGTTAAGAATAGTGCGAAGTGGATCGAGAAATGCCTTATCAAATTGCATATCATAGTCAATATATGCGTTTAATTTAAACTCAGGTGGCAACTGAGAGATTACGGCAATCACATTCTCATGAATAGGATTTGGCATCTTCATGTAAGCAAAGCGGATCTTCTCACCGTCTTTGATTTGCTCATACTTTTTCTGAAGCTTCATCTGTTGCAGCTTCTTATTGAATACGATAGCACCACGCACATGCATGGGAACGCTTTTTGTCTCGTACTGATATTTAGTGAGGTTCTGGACACTGCGAGGAAATGCAACATCTTCAAATGGTAACTTGCGAAACTCTTTACGGAACTTTTCAATGTACCTATGCAGGTCATCTTCGCTCTGTGTCATAACGATGTTAAGAACATCTTTAATAGCCGTGCGGCAAGCTGCTGGTGTTGAGGATTTCACAGCTTCCATACCCATGATCTTTAGTTTTGGCTTAGCATAGCGCACACCTTCGGAATCATGGACATTGAGAATGTATCGCTTCTTCGCGGTCCAGATGCCACGGTCTGCAATGACTTCGCGCTTCATATTCATTTTTTGCTGGAAGGCACACATACGTTCAGCAAGATCCTGATAGATGCGATCAATAACTGGTTCCATTTTATCACTAGCCACCTTATCAAGAAAGTTAATGATCTTTTCTTTGAGTTCCGGAGTAAGCCCTTCAACCTCAATTCTCTTTTCAAAGACGCTATGTACCAATTTATCAAAGCTAATATAAAGCGAATCTGTATCAGACGCAATAACATAATCATAATCCTCCGTCTTCAATAATTTGTTGAGATACTTATTCATTTCATTTTCAGCCCAACGAATTGATAGTTGTCCACCAAGAGTGATAGCGGTAGCTTGGTCAATATCGAAGAAACGGAAATGCTGATTACCAATAGCACCATATGCGGAGTTCAACTGCACCTTCTTCGCAAGCTGCATATTCTTATAGCGTGAGATATCTTTGACGGCCTGCTTTTTCTCTGCTTCCGTCTTTGCGTTCTCGTAGGCCTTTTGAGCAAGGATCATCTTGTCCTTATATACCACACGGTCATTGTACATGCGTTGCATAATCGTAGGCAAGAACCCTTGCTTCGCTTTGCTAAAGAAACAACCATTCGCAGCAAGGCCATAACCATCAGGCACTTCTGGCATATTACCAGCAAGCAGACCATCAATCGTAACGTCTGCTTTGATTGCATAGCCTTTCGCGTTCACATGAATGGTTTCAGGTGAAATGTTATACTGCATAATCAAATGCGGATATAGGCTGTTCAAATCAAAAGACATAACCCATGAGTGTGAACCAACTTGCGGGTCTTTCACATATGCGCCAACAAATACTTCATCTTTGCTACCACCACCATCAAGTGGTACTGCGATTCTCTTCTTCCACAAATGGTTGTGCGTGATAACATCCCACATACGCACCTGCGTGAACACGTCCGCGATGGTAACCTTCGCGTCATACGCGAGCGCGAGAGCCATATCAATTAGTTTCATCTTATCGTCCATCTTCACGATAAGTTCCACGTCGATGATATTATAGTCAATAAACTTGGTATGATCTTTCATGTAGAATTCGTGAAGTGTCTCGAATTCAGAGTGATCTAGTTTCTTCTCACCAAGTTCAACGAATGCAATATGGTCGAGACGATATGATTCCTGCTGAGAGTATGTGAATTTCTTATACATCTCAAGGTAATCAAGTGTAGCCACACCACCAATATCATATGCAACCTGCACCTTATTGAGTGTGCGAATTTGCCTGTCGCGAATATTTTTCCATGGCGAGAGGCGCTTCATTTCGCTTTCACCAATAACTGTTGTCATACGCTTGACGAGATACGGAATATCAAACATGGTAATATTCCAACCAGTAACGATATCAGGATGACCATCGTGTGCCCACTCACTCAGGAATCGAATGAGCAATTCTTTTTCGTTGACACAGTGATGGTAGAAAACATCATTGCGAGTTGGTGTGTATGGCTTGAGACCAAACACATGAAAGATCGGGCCTTTCTTCAACGTGATAGCTGTGACAGTATCGGATGCTCGCTCAACCGCAGGAAAACCATTCTCAGAACTCACCTCGATATCGAGATATGCAACCTTGATTTGGTCACGATCATATGGCACATCGGTTGGATATTCCTCATTGAGGTATGTGTAGACGAACCGCTGTAGACCAAAGATATTGAAATTGGTCACGTCTTCATATTGCTTGAGAAAGTCTTTAGCTTCATTGATGGATTCAAATTGGATTGGCTCAAGCGAAAGCCCACGAATGTCGGTCCAGCTTGCATTTTCATGCTTTGACTGGACAAACATCGTGGGCTTGTAGGGAATCTTTTCGTTGAACTGTAGCCCGCGGTCGTAACCGCGAACCAAGATGTTGTTGCCGAACTGCATCGCATTGGTGTAAAATTTGCTCATGGTGTATAGTACACCATCGTCATCAAAATGTCAACCCGCTTTTCGGCAATACCAAACCGGAACCAAATGAGGTGTTGTAAGCATTTTCAACATCAAGCATTGGCTCATAAACAAAGAGAATATTGGACGAACTGACCACGATCTCTTTATTCTTTGCCATTGGTAAGTAATCAAGAAGGCCCATACTGGCTTTACCATTTGTGCCCTGTTGCATCACGATAGCAGCAGGCTTCTTGATTACGATGTTATGTTGACCAAACGCACTCACTTTACCAATCACTTCATCGCCAGTGAAAAACCTAACGACCATCACACTTTCAACATTCTGAGCATCATCCATTTTATAATCCTTATTTGGTTACACCTTGCATTTTCTCTTGTCCTCTTGACCAAGCAGAGATACCAAGAACTGCACCCATTGCTAGATGGAACAAACCAGCGCCTTGCAGCGTAAGTGGATTCCATTGGGTTAGTGGTTGCTTCATCATAACTTGGATCACATTCCACATGATTGGAAAGATAGCCATGTCTAAGCAACAGATGACCATATAGCACCAACCCATTGCGGGTCGCCACTTCTTGACCATCCAGTCTTCATTCTGCTTTGCGTTCTCTGCTTCCCACTGTTTCTTTTCCAGTTCAATCTTAGCAAGCTGAGCTGCTTCGGATAACTGTGGGGCTGATGGTGCACCTGCTCTAGGGGTTGAGTCGATATATGTAGTCTGGATTGAAGCGCCTGCTCCTTTAGTTGCAGGGGGAATCTGATCCATTGCTGGTTTAGGTTCATCCGTTTCTACTGTAAATTTAGGCATCGCATTTCCTTATGCTGTGAATATCTCCAGGGCAGCAGCATAATGAGATTTACGATCTTCAAGTCCAATGGTACCACCATTGATTTTTTTAGTTACATTAACAACGTCACCTTTATCAGCCCAATTGTTTAGTTCACGCGAGTCCCAGAACCATCCAGCACTCCACGCAGCTCCTTCTTCTGTACTCAACCACTCGGTTGCTTCTTCTAGTGGCCACCCCATGTCTTTGGCAAAAGCTTCATAATTTGATTTGCCTGTCAATTGGATAAGCCCACGTCCGCAGTAGCGATACCCATCTCCTGATGCTTCATCACCGTTACCCATGCGCGAAGCATAGACACGATTGGCAATTTTCTGTGGATTCTTAGCGAACGGTGCTGGGTCTACTCCACGAAAATACTTAGGGAAAATTACCTTCAAGCGATCTGCTGAATAGTTTAGATTTTCCTTGATCGTTCTTAGTCCACCAGATTCATGACCAACCTGAGCAAGGAACATTGAGATACGTTGAGGGGTATTGATTTCATAGAAGTCCATTACATCATTTAAAGGTTCCACATATTTCTGAATAACATCTTCGCCCGTATCTTCGAAGAACTCATTCAACTGTTCGAATGTAATAGCCATAGTCACTCCTTATTGAGTTACTTTCTATTTAGTACCGTCATAGCAACCATAGGAATATCACCGCGATATAATCCAATATCAGCCAGTTCTCTATCCGATAAACGATTCAATTCATTCAATGCCTTGTAGTAGCGGCGTGTGTCTTCGACTTGCTTTGCGATTAAGTTAAAAATATTTTGCATGTGTCTTTCTCCAAACGGTAATAGCGAGCCAGTTTCCCAGCTCGCTTGCATGATGTAGGATTCAATGGGTTGTAATTAGTCGATCTTGATGCTCTTAGGCTTCTGGTTCTCAGGGATAAAGTTTTCCAACCACACCTTGAGAATACCGTTCATCAATTCGGCATTGTTTACCACTACAGTATCAGCGAGAGTGAATGTGCGATTGAAGGCACGCTCTGCAATTCCCTTGTAGTAGTAAAATTCGGTAGCCTTATCCATATCACTGGAGTCCTTAGTCTTACCAGCAATGGTTAGCTTACCACCATCGAGAGTCAGCTCGATATCTGTCTTCGCAAATCCTGCGACAGCCATTTCGATAACATACTTATTATCATCGACCTTCTTGATATTGTAAGGTGGATATCCAGGAAGGTTCTTACCGATACCATCTAACTGCGAAGACAGCAGCTTGAATGTCTTGTCGAAGCCGACAGAGAAAGGATCGAAAGATGCGAATGGAGATGGAATTTGTGCGTAGTCTTTAGTCATAGTATGACCTCCTATTAGGCAAGGTTGATTATGTGACCCCGAGGGCATCACGGTTTTATTTATATGTAGCGAAGGAAATAAATTCCAAACACTACACATAAATTCAAGAAGGTAGAAGCTGCGTCGATCAAGCGACCTTTCCGCGGTTCTTACCGATGTTGTATTTAGCTTCCAACTTCCAATCATTCTTCTCCTTGTGTGTAAGAATTTTGATTTGGTTGAGTGAAGCGATAGGATCTTCTGAGGCCTTAGGATCAACAAGGTCAATCAACTCCCATTCAGCAAGGAGATTGGCAATCTTGTTCCGACGAGCTTTGTCGTCATCAGAGAAGTTGGTTGGTTTGCCATCAAGCGCAAATAGTTCCTTGAAGTGGACCACATAATAGCGGCCCTGCTTATGGAAGATATGGCAAGATTGGTAGAGTGTGGATTTTTCTGCGGACGCGACACCGATGCGGCTGAGCGTTTCGCGAATCTTTAGGAAATCTTCTGGTGTCTTTAGTCGTACCTCAATCATGGATTCAATAATGGATTGCATTGTGTTTACCTTTTGCCAAGTAGCAACCTGATCTGGTCTACTTGGCTAGGTGTCAATACCGTCAGTGCTTGTTTAGCTTCTGAACGCCCATAGCCGAAGAACTCCATAATCAGGTCGACAGAATCGTTTTTTTCTTCTTTTTGCCACTTGGCAAACTTACGGTTCTGTTTCCTGATTATATTTATAAAATACTCATACTGGAGTAATTTGTCTAGATGCCCACGCATGTTCATCTCGTTGGCATAGAGGATGCAGTCTTGATGATACGATAATGATTTATTTGTTAGAAATGGTTTATAATCCTTCTCTACGCTCTCATCGTGGCCGCGCATCATGTTTGATTGCTTTGGTTTACATATAGAATTAACGTAGTCAAAAGGGTTTGTAGCCATCAAATGTACCTCTGTCGAGTTTAAAGTTCCAGTCGATTGGTTGCATTTTTATCGACGTAATCATTTCGACGATATTGTGTTTTTATTTTGTCATAATATTTACGTTCTTCACGATCTTCGTCGCTTTTCTTATTGCTAATGAATACCCTATTGAGGGCTGTAGATTGTGGTAAAATCATATGCTTCCCATACGTCGGCCATTCTTTTGTTCTAAAGATAATTTTAGGACCAACCTCACGCATAGTCCCAGCATCTCGCTCTGGATAAAAATAGCACTTTGGTTTAATTGGGTATTGATCTTCACCTGTAATAAACTCGCCATCAAAATTCAGTCTTGCAATTTTAATAGAGTTTGCAGATTTAAAGTTAAGCGTATCGTTTGAACGCTTAACATATTCCTCTATCATATCTAAAGGAATATTTTTGAACCACTCAGTGTTATGAGCCACGCGATATGCTCTAAAATGATTATGTGCTTTAACTTCTTCTCTCGACAATTGATTATAAGTGCATGTTAGAAAATTTATCTGGAACAATGGTCTAGGGTTGCCGGTCTGCAACCCGGCAATGCGTTCTTCTACAAGTAATTCTGTCTTACCGATCTTTACATATTCTGCGCCATCATAGTCTATGGGATGATTTTCTAGAAGAAAGTATATGCCAGCCATAACTAAATTCCTTAGCTCACTTATATCTACAGTCTAACATAAGCTGCGTCATACATGCAGCCAGATTAATTTCTTGGTCAACAACAAATGCGGCCTTGTACTGGTAATCAGCCAAGATAATGACCAACTGTGGTACATAATCTTGTTCCATGAAATCATAAGCATTATCGTATAGAGAACGGAATAGAGTGTTCACGTCCGCGCTAGAGTTAGCGCCAACCCACTTTCGCATGTTCTCGAACTCGCGGTTCTTCAAACACTTGACAAGCTCCTTGATATCCACATTCTCTATCGACGCAAGGATACCAGCGTCAATCTTACCACGCGCAGCATACCGCTGAAACTCATTGAGTACACGACGCCAATCGGGAAGATGCTTTTTGATTACCTCTGCGACTGCACCTTTATCATACTCAACATTCTCGGTCTCAAGGATCCAAATGGCTCGCTTCATAAACTCGACCGCGAGAGGGCCAAGGTGCTTCTTCTGGATCTTGAAGTCTACAACAGCGCACCGAGAATGTAGTGGTTGGATAATTCGGTTCTTGAAATTGCAGGTGAGAATAAATCCACAGTTACTTGAGAACTCCTCCATGAAGTTTCTGAGTGCGGGCTGTGTGGAACTAGCGTTGAGGTAATCCGCCTCATCCAGGATAACATACTTACGACCTCCACCAAATGATACGGTACCTGCATAGTTGCGAATTTCATTTCGCAGTGTGTCGATGTTACCATTCATTGACCCATTGATAATTAAATAGTCAGCATTGATCTCGTCAAGCATAGCACGAGCGACCGTTGTCTTACCGACACCAGCAGTGCCAGCAAGCAACAGATTAGGAATGCTGCCATCGTTTACAAATTGTTGGAATGTTTGCTTCAGGTCATCAGGTAGAATGCAATCGGCAATCTTATGAGGACGATATTTTTCTACCCACAGAAATTCATCACGCATGTTGGCTCCATGTTCATAACGAAAGATGGGGGCTTTCGCCCCCATTTATTAGGCATCAAAAGACGAACCAGATTCCGTTGCGACCCAGTAATGACAGATGCCATCAGTGGATGCAAAGTATGCGATACCCTTTGAAGATACCTTCACATCATAGTCCTTACCACCCATGACCTTAAGGTTATCAACCTTGAAGATCATCTTATAACTCTTCTCAGCCTTGCCTACAGGGCTCTTGAAACGATTCGTGGAATCGCTGCGCGAATCAATAGCGCAGAAGTATGCGTTACCATGTTCACCAACAAGAGCAATTTCTGGCAGAACGAGAAGCGAAGCTTGACGCAATGCTCTTTGAAGCTTCGCTGCTTCCAGAACAAAAGCTACATCGACCGAAGGTAGAGTAACTTCCTTGGTAGGAAGACTGGGAAGAAGCTCTGCCTTTGCACGAACGATATCTGAGATATCGCCAGTTCCATTTGTGATGGAGATGAACGTGTCATTGACAGAGATATCGGGATTTTCGTAGTCACTCAAAACATTAATGAACTGAGACAAATCGAAGACACCAAATTCAGTGTCAATGGTATCTTCAATCTTTACCTTAGCGAAGACTGTCTTTTGTGGTGAGACCGTCTTCAATTCAGAGCCAGCAGAAAACAACATGCTGGGATTGATTGTCGCAAAATTCTTTAGTACGTCGATTGTGGTCTTAGAGATTTTCATGGTATATTCCTTCACTCAAGATAATCATAATAGCAGGTGTGAATGCAAATGTCAAGTTACTTCTTACGAGGAGCTAGTTCGCCCATATCTGCGGTAGCACCAGCGCCAATTTGAGCCAGATCAATGAGAGAACCAGCAAACACATATGAACCCATGTGCTGGAGCTTCATCCATGGGCAGAGCCATGTCTTCACATTGATGTCCCACATCTTCTGGCAGAACCAATAATCTTCTGATAGGTACCGCTTAGACTTAGGATCAATCTCAGCCTGAAAGAACTGCATGATTTCGCGGGTACCATCAAAGTGTGCGGTACGCACATGGTCAGGCAGATATGTGTATTGTGGGTAAGCGGCTGCAAACTTTTCCAACGCAGAACGCTGGATCATCATAAAGCCAGTGCCACCTTCAAGCACCTCTACTGGTTGATCGAGAGCAATGGATCCAGATCCTTCCTTAGGATTGAAAACATAATCGCCAACATACTTCTCGAGGTTCTCTGGATCCTTGTCAGCGAAGCCACGGTCGACCGCGCGCTTGATCTTTTCCCAAGCAATACATTTCTTGGGATACGGACCACATACGATTTCCTTATCATTGCCAGCTTCCGCAATGACCGACAATGCAATAACATCATTCGGATCAAAACCAATGTCGGCGTCGATGAACATCAAGTGAGTACAATCAGAACGCAGAAATTCGTCCACGAGGTAATTTCGCGCACGAGTAATTAGGGATTCATTGAAGAGATAATAGAAGCGAACATCCATGCCATACTGTGCTGCCATGGACGCAAGATCGGCAGTTGACTTTGTATAAGTACCACCACACATACCGCCGTACATAGGTGTGGCTACTAAAATCTTACGCTTGCGTAGTTCTTCAATTGTTACAGAAACTTCTAGTGCGGACATAACGACTCCATGTTAAAAATTGCAATAATATATATGGAAATTCAAAGCTGTTCAGCAACTTCCTGCTGCTTCTTTTTCCAACGGCGAATAGCCTGAATTTTATTCAGACGGCGTTGCATGGAAGGCTTTGTGTAATGTTCGCGCTCAGCTAGGTCTCGCATTATACCATCAGCTTGAATTTTCTTCTTCAGGACACGCAATGCACCATTGATATCATTGTTCCGAACTGTGACACTCAAACCACGAAGATGGGCATAAGGAATTTCATCGTTATTCAATTTTAGACTCCATTAAAAATAGGGTGAGGAATGCTCCCCACCCTATATAGCACAAATTAGGCAGCGATGCGGTAGTAAAGCTTGCGCTCGCCATTTACCTTGCGGTAGTTGCTGTAGATTGTGTGCGCTTCGCGAAGGTCGCTAACACGCTTATAGATACCTTCCTTAGGAATGCCAGTAAGCTTCGAAAGCTTATCGACAGTGACACCAGGGCCAGTGTTATTACGACGAAGGTGCTTTTCAATCAAGGACAACTGGGACATATATCTCTCCATAATTTAAGTTTAGGTTTATATTAATCTCAGAAAGAAATTTCCTGAGACTTCTCCGAAGCAGCATCGGCTGCAGGAGTGGCGGGGATGGGATTGATCGTAGGATCAACCTTGCTATAGAGATCAAGGAACGCGGTCTTGGTCTCTTCATCGAAACGGTTAATGCAGAACTTGATGGCCTTCATGCGGTCACCGAGCATCAGGAACGTCTGTGCGATATGCACCAGACGGCGAGTGGAAATGAGTTCATCAATGGCACCATCAGCAAAGGTCTTGCGGATGATTTCAGACCAGACGGTCAGATGGTCGATGAACGAAACATCAGCCTCGGGCAAATCTTTGCCAAGATAGTTGACGAGGATCTTCTTTTCGATCTGGACAGTAGGATATTCCTGCTCGACCGTGATCGGGAAACGCTCAAGCCAAGCATCGTCAAGCATGGTCGCAGCAACATAACGCCCATCCTCAGAGCCACGGCCCTTGGTGTTTGCAGTGACCATGATATTAAAGCCATCGGCTGGCTTTACAATCTCACCAGTCTTCTTCACATAGTAAGACTTGCCCTCGAGGATACCCTGGAGGCACATAGCCTTGCCAGGATCAGCACGGTCGGCCTCGTCAATCAGAAGCAAAGCACCGATTTCCATCGCACGGAGTACCGGGCCTTTCATGAACTTGGTCTCGCCATTGATAAGACGGAAACCACCGATCAGATCGTCCTCGTCGGTCTCACGCGACATCTGCACACGGATCATGGCTCGTTTGGCTTTGCTGCAAGCCTGCTCAACCATGAAAGTCTTGCCGTTGCCAGAATGCCCAGAAATGAACACAGGGAAGAACTTGCCAGAGGCGATAATCTTTTCGATCATCTTGAACTCGCCAAAAGGCACATAGTTCTTGTCCTTCTCGGGCACCGCAGCATAATCATGCTCCGACACGGCGTTAGGATCGAACTTGGTAGTGGTAGCCACTGGCTGAGCCTTGCGAATGGGAACGATATCGGCTGCCATAGCGGCAATGGACGTAGTATCAACACTAGCAGCGCCAGAGACGGCAGGCAGCTTGTACTTGCCATGGCTAGCACGATACTCGTCTTTAAAAATCCAACGATAAGAACCCCGCTTGAAATTGCTTGCCAAAGCAAAATCGCAAAGCTCAGAACGAGCCACGACGGCATTAGCACCAAAATGATTGGTAGCCTGCTCAAGGAACTTGGACTGATTGGTATTCATTTCATCGCCCTTTTTTCATCATCATATAAGTATTATAGCACGGATTAGGTCGGATTGTCAATGGTCAAAGCCGCTCGATGGTGGGTTTACCAACAAGTCCAGTAGAAGCCAACAAACGACGCATGAAATCGAAAGCATCCTGTAGGTAACGAAACTTGGCCGTCTCGTCCGACAGAAGCTTGTTTTCATCCTTGAGAGTATATGATACTTTAAACATAGCCATCTCCTTTTGTCATTATGTTACCATTGTAGTTGGTAATGAGGGATTTGTCAACCCCTCATTTTTGCTTTGTATTTATACGGCGATCTTGTCGATAAACTTAGCCAACACAACACGGGACGTACCGCGCTTGGATTGTGCGTTGGCAAACGCGGTTTTCAGTTTACCCTTGGATGAATCCGCAGCAATATCACCCATGCCAGAACTCTCGGTACGCAAGTCTTTACCGCCCTTGATATAGTAGAACTCATTGTGGCCGTACAAGCCGGGCACAATGGCATACTGATTAGAGCGGAAAGACTTAGCCATCAGGTCAGCATCATACCAGTTTGACCCAGCCATCTGGGCGCCGCTGGTAACGTCACGGGCACTGTTGGTAATGTAGAAGCCAACAAGATTGACCTTCATCGTGTCACGGATGAGTTTAGCATACATTGAGGTATATTGATGGTTATGCTCAAAATTCAAACGAATTTGGCGCCTGCTATGCTCGTCGGTCAGGAACGAGGTGCGGTTATTGTGGATGATACTAGAACCAGCCAAATTACCACGTTGACCATTCTGCTTGTGCAGAATATATGATGGATGATCGGACTCACCATCGGTAATCGTCACCATGTTCACAATCTCGAGGTTCTTCTCCTTTGTGAACTTGGTAATGATATCGCGACCAAGCATCAAGGAATCATTGAACGGAGTCGATCCAAGGCTAAGGAACTCAAACGGGTCACGGAATTTATTGAAGATAACATCACGGACATAATGCTTCACATTATTATAGCCAGCAGGAACCAGATCGCATGTGGTATAGTTCTGGATCATACCTGAAATAAGCAATGTGGAACACATGAAATTAAAATCACGCAGGTTCATGCCCTCGTGAAACAATTCCAGCAGTGACAGTTCCGTGTTAGGGTATACGAAATGCTTGTCAACACGATTGTCAATGTTACGCCATTCCGTATTGATTTTAGACCGCATATCGTGGTATTTCAGAGTAGCAGGATGATTGTAACCTGCACCAGACAAGCTCGTCGAGAAACCATAGATACGGTGTGGAATGTTAGCACGGCGACAAAAAGTAGCCAGGGTAATCATCTGTTCAACCGCACCACGGATATGCCCAGACATTGAACCCGACAGGTCGAGATAGACGACAAGCCCGTGGTTCTTACCAGTTGGCAGTACCGTGAGACGACGGAAGATATCCTCGCTGAACTTATAGCTATGAATCTTTGTCGTATCAATGGTACCAGTCTTGGATTGCTTGCTACGGGAATAGGCCGTAGCAGCCTTCTTCATTTCGAACTCCTTGACCATATAATTGATGGCATTGTTATTGTCGCTGCGGAACTTGAAGAACACACGATTGGCAAAAGCCTGATAATTGGCTGCCTTGCCGAGGTTGATATCGTGCTGCGCGAACTTGAGGATATCGCCATACTTCACAATGAAATTGGAGGAGTCGATATCCTTCGGCAGCACCACATAACGGAGCTCCCTGCCGAGCATAGTAGGATCAACCAGATCCTGCATCTTATCGGACAGAGCCTTATCAGTGGTAGCCTCTTCGATGGGACCACCAGACGCACGGCGCGAGGGCTTCGGTTTGTCTTCATCATCACCATCGCCGACTTCATCCTGATCGGACTCGCCTTTTAACCCCTCATCGCCGTCTTCACCGTCTTCCCAATCGTCACCTTCCTCGCCGTCATCATCAAGGGTACGGGTAGAAACGTCACGCTTTTCTTCATCCAGGTCTTCCTCTTCCTGCTCCGCCTTTTCTTTGGCAAAAGCAAGGAGATCATTAGCAAGCTGGACGGCCTCATCCCATGTGTGGATGTCCTCAGCCCGCTTTACAAACACCTGTTCTTCATCCGAGAACGGCACCTGCATATGAGAACCAACCTTGAAATACAGGTTGATACGGTCAATGGTTGACAGTTGATCGGGATTGGTAGACTTCACATTGAAAAAGTCCGACTCGAAAAGCCACTTGTAGCCATCGTGAAAATCACGGCGCGAGCCGGGGAACTTAGCCTTGATCTTGCGCTCGATCCGCGCGTCCTCGACCACATTCAGATAGCCCTGAAATGTGCGCGACACACGGCGGCCGTCTGATTCCTCAACGGCGTCAATAGCACCTTTCCAGCCATCGCACGGAGTCTCAAGGGCGTGCCCGACCTCGTGGAGCACCAGCAGATGATACAGGCTCTCAGTCATTTCCTGCCACATGGGCAGACGCAGGACGCGGTTCTTAACATCAAAAGACGCAGTGACCACGGGTGCATGTTCCACAGCAATGTTCTCAGCCGCGAGCAATTTAGCCAACTTGTCAAGCGCGCCAGGCGATACCAGTTTCTCAGCCATTACCTTCTCCTCAATTCATTATGTATAGTACCACATGGCGCGCGGTTTGTCAACTAGCAATCTCGGTCAAAGTCCTGCCATTCCTGCATCTCGGATGGCTGACCATCGTTGGCTTCTGGCGAAACGTCAAAGGTAAATACCGAAACGTCGCCAGGCAATGCGTTGAAATCAATGGCATCATGGTGCCACGAGAAAAAGGAATCCTCTTCTACGCCAATGCACCAGCATTGACCATGCTCCTCGAGCATCCACTCGGTAAAAGCATCGAGGGCTTCGCAGTCGAATTCATCCAGACCGCTCTCGTCGGAGTTGACAAGCGCGGAAGCCCAATGCGTAGGCAGTTCAAAGGTTACAGTGTCCAAAGCCATGATATCTCTCCTCAGTCGGAAGCCCAATCGGTAAGCTTGTAATCCCAAAAGTCGGCGTAGTTTTTGGCTTCCTCAGCCACCTTATCCACAGCCGTGACCTTACGGCTATAGCCACCACGAATGGCTTTGATTTCTTCCAGCTTGGCAATTAGCTGGTCAATGCCTTGGTTCATCCGTTCATCTAACGTGGTCATAGGATTCTCCTCAGAGGTAAACACGGCGGGTGTTGTCGGTGTCGGCAAACTGGTTGGTAACGCCACGCTCGGGCCGAATGCCGGGCTGCACACCTTCAAAGCCAATCTGCTCGGCATCAAGGTAGTTATAGCCACGGTAGGCGTCGTCGGTGAGGAGTGAAGATTCCAAAAGAACGATAACACCGACCCGCTCATCCCGCGTGGACGAGGGCGAAGCTAACAGACGGTTGGCAATCTCGGTGAGAGTGGAAGCGCGGACAGTTTTGCGAAGGACTTTTCTCATGGTGTAACCTTTCTTAGTGGACGCCGGTCCATTGGACGGTGGGATAATCGCGGAGCACTACATTGCCGCGAGCCTTGTTTTTTGCAGGAGCTTTCCAGCTTGCAGCCTTCAGGATATCGCCCTTGCAGAATTTACCCATATCGGTCATGCAAATGAAGGAGTGAACGGAATTGCCTGCGATAACCTTCACATAGCGGCTACCGATTTCATAGCGGAGACCAGCGTTGAATTCAGCAATCATTTCCTGCTGAACTTGATCGTTGCTATAAGGCGAGCGCGCTTTGAAAGCGGCATAATCAGCGCGGATAGCGGCAAGGTAGAGGTCGAGCTTGCGAATGGAAAACATGGTTGAACCTTTCAATTAGCGAGAAGCAAAGCCGGCATTGCGGAGGGTGGTCAATTTGCGGCCTTGCGAGGCAATGGAAGCAAAGTGGCGAAACGTCTTGACCTTAGCAGTAGAAGTCTCGCAACGGGTCACATTGCCGCCGTTCTGCATGAACTGAGCAATAGCATCTTGGGTTGCTTCGCGAAGGGCTTGACGGCGGTTGGGGTTTGTTGCTACGCTCATGGTGTGTCTCTCGTCTTTCAATTCATCTTATATTCTTATAATAGCAAAGAACCACCTCATTGTCAAGGCTAGAAAAACAAGCAAAAACAATGGCTTAGGGATCATCTCCGCTAAGCCATTGAAATTGTTTGCCAATTATTTTCAGGTATTTTGGTGTTTTTTCAATTATTTTTGAAACATTTTATGTTACTTTTGTGTCGTTCCCTTCAACGCAATGAACCCTGTAAAGGCGTGGTTTTGCCAGAAGGTGTCAACCGCTTGAAAGCCGGCGTCTAGACAGACCTTGATTAGCTCGCCACGGGTGTTTGGTTTGGTCATATGACGGAGCTGATGCTCCTTGTCCATGATATCGTCGGTGGTAAACGTGCGGCGCTTGTAATCATAATAGGTAAAGGTGCGAATTTCATGGATTCGTACATTCTCAGGCATCGTCTTCTCCGCGAAGACAAAAGCACCACCAGGGTTCAATCCATTGAATACGCGACTGATTAGATGCATACGATCATGGTACGGCATGAACTGAAGTGTGAAGATGGACGTGACATATGAACAGTTGTCGAAATAATACCCATTAGCATCACCCTTGTGATATGTGAGGTTGTCGAAATCCTTTTCGTCCTGATCGTATGGTCCCCAAAACTCAGGTTCAATCTCTAGACCTGTATAAATTGCGTTAGGTGCAAACGTGTTCTGGTTAATCATACTCTTTAACATCTTACCTGTCGAGCAACCAATATCGACCACGCTGGTATCATTCTCAACAAAGTACTGGGAGATATCCACAACGTCTTGCCACAGATCACTGTAGCCGCGAATGGATGTGTCGATGTGCGTATCAAAGCCTTCTTCGCGTGTCGCGAACGTGAACTGACCTGTCATTGTGTAGCTTCCTTATAGGGTTTCAATATTTTATTATAGATGTTAGTCGCAAGGGCACCCATCATTTTAGGAGCAACCATGCGCCCGATTCGTTCTGCTTGCTTATCAAAGTTTCCAGACAATATGTAGTCTTCTGGAAGACTCATGATTCGTTTCAACTCTTTGATGGTAAACTTTCTATTCTCTGCGTAATGAAACACACCAGACACAGAAAGCTGTTGCCCTCTCTGCGTTAGAGTAGGGCATGGAAGTTCCGGGCAAGGGCGAATCATATTGAAACATGAACCTGTAGGATTCCATGACCGATACTCAGTATCGCTCGGCTTGGTATGACGCTTGGGATTAAATGGAAGCTTCGTGATCCAATCTTTTTGAAAGCCACCCATCACATAATCCTTAAGCATCTGGATTTCTTCAGGATCATTTTCGATATCTTCAATTGCTTCGCGCAATGAGATGTGTTGACTATTCTCGCTTAGACGACGCCCACCAGAACGAATGATAGGAGTTGTTTCGGGTGGCTTTGTCATTGTCTCGGCATTCATCCAGTTCATACCGATCACACTAGCAACATCACTACGCACACAGACAAAGAACAGTCTCTCACGCGCTTGCGGAACTCCATAATTTGCGGCGCTCAAAACGTGATGCGTGACAACATAACCAGGTTCAATGTTTTCAAATGCGTTCTGAAACTCTACAAGCTTCTTGCGCGCTTCGCCCATTGTGATACCCTTGACGTTTTCTGCAACGATAACCTTAGGCTTGATATCTTTTGCGATGCGAACGAACTCTAGGAATAAATCTTCAATAGCTTCAACAACCATACCATCACTATAAGTTTTGATGCCTGTTTTCGTAAACGTCTCACCCTCGACGAATTCTAGCTCACCATATTCGTCAATCTCAAACGAGCTATCGGTTTTCTTTACAGCACCCTTCCATTGCTTCTCTCGTTTACCAGCAACAGAGAACGCGGAGCAAGGAGGTGACCCATCGAAGATATCAAGTTCACCAGGCTTGAGATTTGCTTCACGAAGAAAATCAAGCCCAGTAAGCTTTTTGATATCGCCTGGGATAATCTTGGTATCTGGAAAATTTGTTGAATATGTCTTTATGGCTTCTTCTACAAATTCATTCATGGCAATAACTTTACCACCGGCGATGCGATAGCCAGTTGATGAACCACCACCACCAGCAAAAGTGGATACGACGGTGAATAGCTCTCGGGCCGAAGACTTTTTGATATCGTCAACTGTGTATGGAATATATTTTGTCAATGTTTTGTCCAATCTTTATTATTTGCATTATAAACAGATTTGAAGAGTTTGTCAAGCGTTTTCTATGCATGTTTCTTTATTCTATTCATTTTCTTTAATTGATTGGTAGCTTGTTCCAAATGAAAACGACTAGCCTTGCTTTGAAAGGTAATGCCATCGAGATGGTCTAGCTCATGAAGAAACACCCTGGCCGTATAGCCTTTGAACATCGTGGTACCAGCAACGCCATCCCAACCAGAGAAACGAACCTCAAACTCTTTGGGGCGCTTCACTTTCATAAACAAACCAGGATATGAAATGCAACCCTCTTCATACACAACAGTATCATCATTCATTGTTACGATGCGTGGATTGAAAACAGAAATCACACTATCGGGGTCGGTAAAGTTACCAATGACAAATGCGCGAGTCATAATGCCAATCTGACACGCGGACAATCCTACACCTTTGTTAGCAATCATCTGTTCCTTCAGCATGTAGAAAAGCTTCTCGGCTGAGAGGATGCTACCATCTTCCATTGTGTAGCCAACATCAAAATTGAATGGCTTACACACTTGCTTCAAACGTGGATCGTTGCCCGGAATAATCATGATATCATCCTACTAAAGTTTTTCTGTTTTGTGAATCGGAGTGTGCTTGTGAACTTATCTTGTAGAACATCGCCCTTATGAGAGATGACGAAGATGTTGGTGTCTTCCACATTATGTATAAGCTTTAGAAACTCGTCACAGCCGTTAGCATCAAGCGAGGCATCAAAAACCTCATCGAGGATAAGTAGATTGGTGTTGACGCTATTCTTCATACGAGCGATGGAACGCCATGTAAACAATAGCGAAAGGTCGATACGCATTTTTTCGCCTTCGCTAAATGAATCGTATGTGAAATCATCGCGATGGCGTGACAAAATCTTTTCTTCAAATTGCTCGTTTAGTTCGAACTTGACAAAGAAATCCATAGCAGCAAGGTACTTGTTGACAAGCGTATTGATAACGGGCACATATTGCTTGATGATTCGAGACTTGATACCTGAGTCGCGCAGAATTATTCCTGCCAGATCGTGCATTTCTCTCTGTGCAAGTAGATGCTTTTTGCGTTCCAAGAGATTGCTATATTTCTCTTGTAGGTCTTTGATGATTTCGTCGTGACTGGTAATGACGGTCTCTTTCTCGAGGCCTTCAATTTCTTTTTGCCAGATAGAGATTTCTTTTTGGCTTGTGCGAACATCGGCTTGGATGCTATTGAGGCTCGATTGATGTTTATGGATTTGCCGAAGTACTCGCTCAATCGCTTCTCTACGAGCTTCGCATGTTGCAATTTCTCCAGATAGCTTAGTGAGCGCATCTTCAATTTCTGCGATTGTCTTTTCTTTCTCATCTATTTTCTCACACTTGATTGCTTGGTCGATATCCTGTGTGCATGTTGGGCACTCATTATTATCGTGGTAGAATGCGATTGATTTTTTTGCATTAGCTTTCTTTAATGTCAGGCTTTTCTCTAACGCAAGGAGTTTTCGCTGTCTCTCAATCACAGAATCATGGTCATCTGTAGACTCGGTTAGTTGAGCGATGGTTTCTTGTTCTTCCTGTGCATTGGCCATCGCGCTATCAATAGCCTGTTCCAGCTCAGCAATGCGCTCGCGGCGCTCGAGGATCTTTTCACCCTTATGATCCTCTTGTTGCTTGCGAAGTTTTTCCTGCACAAGAATGGAATCGGATGTGGATGTCATATCACGTTCGTTTAGATTGTAGTCCTCACGCGCACCCGTGACGCGATCCTTCAATAGCAAGGCCATTGACGAGAATACACGGATGTCCAACAGGTCTTCAATAACCTCACGGCGATTGTTAGTTGATAGCTGCATGAATGGTACGAACGATGACGAACCAAGAATGACAACCTGCGTGAAGGACTTCATGGTAAGCCGGAGAATATTCTTCTCAAGCATTTCTTGATAGTCACGCGAAGCAGCTTCCTGATCCAGGAGCTTGCCATTCTCGATGATTTCAAAGATAGCTGGCTTGATACCACGCCGAATTAGATAGTGCTTGTCACCAATTGTAAACTCTACCTCAACGACAACATCTCGGCCATTGACCGAGTTGACTAGCTGATCCTTTTTGATCTTACGGAATGGTTTGCCATACAAAGAAAAACACAACGCATCCAACACAGTAGATTTGCCAGCACCATTCTCACCAACGATAAGCGTTGATGAATTGGCATCTAGCGAAATCTCTGTGAAGGCGTTGCCAGTTGATAGAAAGTTCTTCCAACGAACGGATGTAAAATGTATCATTTCTTTCCAATAATATCACGAGGATGGTCTTGATTATCCCATCTGTATCGCCCAGTAGAATGTTGAGCGAACCGTTTCTCTTCGTTATTCTCAAAGACAGTTACGCCACCAGTCTTATAGATATATCGGTATTCATTACCTTTACGATCAAGGTAAATTACACTTGGCTCAAATTCCATATCAAACTTCCATTTTCATTGCTTCATTGTATAGAGAATGCATTAGATTGTCAAGCTCTTTTGTGTCAACGCTTGTTTCTAGTGTGCCAATATACTTAGACAAAATCGTAAGGGTATCTTCGGCCTCGTTCAATAGGTCATTCTCGTCAATGGTGTCCATGTTGCGATGGTCTTCAACGATTACCACCTCAATTGGATTGGCTTCATAAAGCTTAGTGGTAAACAAATCAAACGCAAACGGATTATCTTTACCCTGAACAATAAGCTTCACATACGCGCCCGCGTATTTTGAAAAGTCTCTGTCAAGCAAAGCTTCGGTGGTAACGTCTTTATCGTTATACCACATCTTACGAAACATCTTGAATGGGTTTTCTATAAACGCCAGTTCACGAGTTTCCGTATCAAGGATATGGAATCCTTTGGGGTCATCGTAGTCGCTCCAAGTAAACTCAGCATGGCTACCAAGGTAGTGAATGTTCCCAGCAGAAGACCTGTGATGATAATGACCGCTAAGTACCATGTCGAACCTACCAAACAAACCACGATCATCTCCATGGCTGACTGGACTACCTCGATACATTTCAAAACCTGCAAGCTCGAGGTGGCCCATGCAGATTTGAGCGTTTGTTGTGCTGATAAGCTGTAGCGTTTCATCGCGGTTATCATCGCAGATCCATGGAATGAAAAGAATTGGAACGCCATCAACTTTTACCTCTCTAGCGGACTCATAGATACAGAAATCATTTCCGTAGATTTCTCGGATTGAATTTACAGAGTTCGTATTTTTGAAATAGGTATCGTGGTTTCCAATGATGAGGTGGGGGCGGATTTCTCTTCTATGGAGAGGCGATATAAAATCTTCTCGTAGTCGCTTAGCTGTATTGATATTAAGATATTTACGACGGTCAACCAAATCACCGAGATGGATAACAGTGTCAATGCCATGAGTATCGAGATACGGAAAGAAAATGTCATCTAAGAATTTCTTGTTGTTGTCGAGAAATGCGGAATTGTCATTACGCACACCCCAGTGCGTATCAGTGATAAGTGCAATCTTCATTGTGGATTCAACTTCGCTTCTTTAGTTTCAGCGGCCTTAGTTTTTTTAGCAATGCTGGAATCTTCAAAGTCTTTCATAAAGCGTTCCATCTGTTCTTGTGACCACTCACCATACTTGATGTCCGTATCATAAGACCTGATATCACCGCCTTGATTCTCAGATGTAGCACCCATAATGTTTGCTTGTTCAATGGCTGCATACTTGGTATATAAATGACGCTTCTCTCGTTGGATGCGGCGAAGAAATGCAAAGTAAATAATCTGTGTGAAGTATGCGAATGGATTTTTAGACTTCGCAGGATCAAAGTTATTCAGATACAGCAGGCAATTCTCAATGCCATCCGAAATCATCTCTTCGCGGAACGTGTAGTTTGAGAAGTTTGGCTTGTATGCAAGATGGGTAGCAATCTTCATAATCGCTTCACCGATATAATGTGGAATGCGAGGCAGTTGTTTGCCAGCGTCCTTAGCAGCTTGCACCTTTTCTCTATGGATTACCAGCGCATCAAACAAATCCACGTTGTTCACATAATGCTTTTTCTTCTTAGGCGGTTTAGCATAAGTGATTGGCGCTAATTCTTCAGTCATAATATACTCCTAGTGGATTGATAAGCTAATGCCATTTGCAGATTCGGCCATATCGCGAATCATTTCTTGGCGCGCTTCATATTTACGCTTCTCTTCCAGCATAATAAGGGTGCGTTGGTAGCGTTCTGCGATATCTAATTCTACTTGAGAATACACCATTACGTTGCATTTGTCAATAGTTATTTTGGTTTCCATGAGCGAATCAAATGGAATCCAACGCATTATAGTTGTTGTCAATATGCCAGTGTCAAGATTTGGTGTGGCATCAACGACGAATGGCTGACAAACATAAAGACAATCCTCGTCCTCACCTTCGTAGGTGCATAGGAGATCATCGCCGTTATTCATCTTCAAATAATACACTTCGGTCATTAGAACTCTCCTTTAGTTTGATGGTGTGCATTTCATATGCAAACCCCTCAGAGTTGTACATCTTCACACGTTCAATAAGGTGGTTCAATGTGAAGTTCTTATTGTTGCCGATAGTAAGATTGTCTGCAATATCGAATAGTGTCATACTGTCTTTGGTATCTGATACGCGCAAGCCGCGACCGACTGATTGCATAGTTCTAACGCGGCTTTTAGTTGGGCTTGCGAATATGACATTGTGTAGGTTCTTGATATTTATGCCTGTACTAAACGTGCCGTAGGATGCAACGATGATAGCATCTTTTTCCTTCTCGACGATAGCACGAATGGCCTCTCGCTCTTCACCATCGACACCACCGTGAACGAAAAACACTTTGCGATTGCCTGCTTTCTCACCGATCATGTCATACAGAATAGCACCATGCTTTTCAACATATGAATAAAGGATCAGTGTATTCCCCCCGAGAGATACAGCAAGATTACGAATGAATTTATTGCGAGGTTCAAAAGAAATAATGTGTGCAATTTCATCTTGATATGTACCACCTTTTAGTTTCTTTGCTTCTGCAACAGGATGATTCAACACCAGAACTTTGATTTTCAAATCAGCAAGTGTGCCTTGATCCATTAGTTCGCGTGAGGAGATGATCTTGGTTGCTGGACCAAAAAGACCCTCAAGGACTAGTTCATTGACTTGTGAGCCATCAAGCGTACCTGTGAGACCAAACCGATACTGAGTATTGCCCATGGATGTCATAATCTTAGTAAGGCTCTGTGCTTTGAACAGATGTGCTTCGTCACCGACAATCAACTCAAAAGATTCGAAAAATCTTTTATCCATTTCGTAAACGGATTGCCAGGTTGAGATAACAATTGGTTTATCAGTTTGTTTGTCTTGCCCTCCAAAAATTCGGTGAACGAACTCATCAGATACAAAACCATAGTCGGCAAAATCAGAATACAACTGGTGCACCAAAGAAATAGTTGGCACAATAATAAGAGTACGGCAGTCATAGTACCTCGTCAAAAGATAGATGATAAGTGATTTACCAGAACCAGTAGGAGAAACCAAAACACAGCGTTTGTTCCTAACAGCAAGAGCAAATGCGCGTAGTTGATGATCGTGGGGTTCGAACGGAAGCCCGAGCGAATGTGCAAATTCTTTAGCTTCAGTCAATGAGAATTCTTCTGTTGCGTCAAAACCATCAACCGACTCTACGGTGTAATCATGCTCTTGCCCCCAACGCATTACCTCGCGTGAGAGGCCGTGGTAGATTTGATTGTTGCGAGAGTTGAATAGACGGATCTTACCGTCCCAATGTTTTGCTTTGAACGCAGGGCTATACTTAGCACCAGGCACTTCAAATGTAAGATGCTCAGATAATTCTCTAGCAATACCAAGATCACACTCAACACTAATAAAAGCTTCATTTACTTTGTGCAATCTGATATCAGAATCCATTCGTGAACTTTCTCCACTCAATAGCCGACTTGATATCATAACCACGCTGATGAATAGCTTTGATGATTGAGGTTAGTGTCTCTACCTTTTCTTCCTGCATAGAGATGCGGTTGTCTAGCTTCATCAATTCGCTATCAGAATCCACATAGTTATGCACCTCATTCTTCAACACCTTGTGAAGAAAAGGCTCACGGCTCATGCGCTCGAGGTCATCGGGATTGTTTAATGTGCCAAGGTAATACTCACGCAAGTCCTTATACAGACCTTTTTTCTTAGCCATGCATGATCTCAGAAGCGACCTTTCAATGGCTAAGATTTGGATATATTTGGCGTGAAGGGAAGAAATTGCGAGGCTATCGCGATCTAAGTTAAGATCGTCATATAGCGCGTCTTTTGACCAGTTCTCAAGGATGTCTTCAAGTTTCATATGTACATAATACCATTAAGTTTGAGCATTGTCAATGCATTATTTGTATTGACAACCGACTATATCTAAGGTATAATAAGGATGTTGTATCGGGTCAGTCTATCACTCGTCTAGCGCATACTTACGATATCTGAATACCGCTGTGGCCTCTAGATAATCAATTGTGGTATTGGTAGACGTAAATGCTAATTCTGTAAGTGAGATTGGGAAGCAATCATAAAAGAAGATATTGATATTTAGATTCTTAGCACTAGTCAATACCGAAAGAACTGCGTCTGATACGAATGTGGTTGCATTACCAACTGGTCTAAAACCAACTGAGTTATTGCGAATGTCTTTTGACAGGTCGCGTGTCTGCCCGAGATCATCAGGGTGCCCAAGCCCTACAAGCCATCTTTGAATTTCAAAATAGTTTTTTAGATCCTCATCAACCTTAAATGTAATTGATAACGGGTCATATGTCAACCTATCTCCTGGACGTGGTACATACGCAAACGGAGTTGGTGTCTCAATTGCATTCATTGATATGGCTGGAATAGAAACGCCTTGAGCAAAATAGTTCACGGTAGGCAGTCGCTTGATAGCAAACTGGAAACCATTTTGCCCGAGCATATTGATGTTATCTGGTTGATTTTGATATACTGACATACGACTATTTATAATAAAAAAGGGAGAGCATTTCTGCCCTCCCAGTTTGCGGTTTGAACCCGTCTTGTATTGCCTCTCCTTTGAATCAGAGAGGTTTTTATTACATAAGGTTTGTGACCTGCACAAAGCGGTAGTAAAGGTTTGCGCGGGCATCGCCGAACGTACCAATAGAACCAGTGGCATTCGTTGTTGCGAATGGGTTTGCAACCATTCCGTAACGAGTCTTGAAGCCAATTTTTGGCTGGAAGCTGTTTTCACCAACTGCACGAACCATCTGAAGTGGTACGTATGGACAATAGAACAGACCAGCGTCGAATGCTGAAGAGCCCTTATAGCCGATTGTGAAATACTGCTTACCAGATGCAGAAGAGAAGTATGGATCAATGTAAACCTTGATACGACCACCAAGAACACCAGCGAAGGTATTACCAGTATCGTCTACGTTTAGATTGTTTGCAAGAGCTGGAGTGTAATCAAGAACGCCTGCCATCTGAAGAGCCGAAGCTACGTCAGAACCGCAGATGATTACGTTACCCTTACCACGACGAGTTGCCTTGGCAATTTGGTTAGCTTCGCGTTCAATCTGGAACAATAGCCCCTTGAACTTTTCTACCATCCAACGACCGTTAGAGTCAACGTCTAGGTTGAACGTACCTGTTGAGGTTACGTTTTCCTGAGCGCCGGCTGTAGCAGTGTAGTTGATTGTACGAACAACTTCACGGTTGATTTCGGCAAGGATTTCAGCAGCAAGAATATTTGATAGTTCCTGCTCAGCGTCAAGACCGTGAATGGCCTTAAGATCCTGTGCAAGTTCCATTGTGTATTCTGCCTTGAGAGCGCGGCTAACTGCGGTTACAGCAACCTTCTCAATGCTGAATGCCATTTCCTGGAAATCGTTACCACGTCCGTCACCAAGAGCTTCTGCACGAGCAGTAGTCATACCTGTTGACACGTTATAGCCAGCAGCACCAGCCTTTACACGCTCAGTTGGATCAGTACCAGACTGTGCGCGGGCTGAGGTGTTAGCAACAACGAATGACGATGCTGTGTTAGCCTTAGCAGATGCAGAGTAGGTTGTGTTAGCTTCGTTGAAGAGAGCTTCTGTGCCAGTCTGTGATGTGTAACGTGAACGCATTGCGAAGATAAGTCCTGTTGGACCTGTCATTGGCTGAACGCCGCAGATATCATACGCAATTAGGTTAGGCATAGAACGACGAACCAATGAGATAAGCACTGGATCGAATGTGTCGATTGAACCGTCGGCTGCTGTGGATGACGATGCACCCATAGCGTTTGTTGGAGCTGTTTCACCTAGTAGTGATGGAGCCTGGTAACCACCAGATCCAAAACCTTGTTCGCGAGCGGAACGCTCCTGATTTTCTAGAAGCTGTGCTACTACTGAGCGGCGGTGCGTATCCTTGATTGGAGCAAGGTCATTGTGCTCCAGGACTGGCTGCCACTTTTTCTGAACTTGTTCATTCAGAGATTGCATGTTAGTTCTCCTTATTGATTTCAACTAATGTTATAAAAACTTACTTTCTGATACCGCGAGTGATCGCGTTCATGTAAGCAGCCATTTCGCCCGGAACCTGCTTTTCAGCGATTTCTTCGCCCACTGGTTCCTCATCGAGTGTTACGCTTTCGTTTAGGGGGCCGGCCGAACCCCTTGTTGGGAAGTAACTCTCACGAAGGGTAGCAATCTTCTTCTGATATGACTCAATGTCATCGAAGTCAACTGCTTCAGAAAGCGATTGTAGCTTTGCATACTGCGTATCTGCAAGACCTTCTGAAACTTCATTGAACGCAATTACGCGCTCAAATTCTTTAATCTGAGCTGTTAGCTCAATATTCTTTTCGATTTCTTCGTTGATAACAGCCTCAAGAACTTCAACCTGGTCAGCTAGTTCTTCGGTTACATCAACGGCTTCATCTGGAATGTCGATGTAGTGTTCTGTGAATAGATCCTTAAGACCCTTCATGAAACCTTCTACGATCTCAGCCTTTAGCCCGCGCTCTACAGCAACGGCATTGTTTTCCATCCAGCTCTCAACAACATAGTCAAGATATGTGTCTACGCGCTCAACTAGCGACTCGCCTAGGCTTTCTGTTTCTTCGGATAGAGCCAATTCAAATCTTTCGTCAAGAACAGAAATCTGCTCATTAACTTTAGTTAGAACAGCTGCTTCAAATACTTCAGTTGCGCGAGCAATGAAATCGGCAGAAACGTCGGTGCCTTCAAAAATGGCCTTGATATCATCGGACACGTCGAGGTCTTCCTTTGTTAGACGGGCAATCTTGGACTCAGCCATACGGCCCTTTGGATTAACAGATGAACCCTGCATTGGGTTTGTCTTATCGCCCTTGAATGAATCATAAGCTATTGATACTTCGGCCTTCTTCATTCCAGAGAGTGCTTGAATCATAGAGTTAATCATACCAACCTTTGTGTATGGCTTAACGCTAGAACCCTGCATTGGGTTTGTTCTATCACCAGAATTCTGTGAACCACCAGGAGGTGATGCACTTACTCCAGTTGGATCAGGAACCTCAGCATTAACGCCAAAGCTCGCTCTCTTTGCTTCTTGTACGTCGAGCTTATCGACATTTGTGTCCTGAACTGACATATTCATTTCTCCTCAGGTGTTATCAAAAAATGTTTCTTATGTTATTTATAAAATCAGAGTTTTGATAGAAACTTTTTAAAAGCCTCAATCATTACCTCTTCTTTGTTGCGAGTGGTAGCATAACCGTCTTCAATGTCGTCGCGAATCTCAGAAATTTCACGCTCGTGTAGAACGCCGTTTTCCCAAATCCATTCTTTGCCTTCCATGATACCACGAACAAACGCTTGTGGTGCAGAAGGATCAGCAACGATATCAGCAGCGGTAGCAAGGTAGAAATCGCTACCTACTTCCATGATACCATTTCTTTTTGTGAGTGTTCCCATACCGCGTGAAGAGACACCAAGGTTGGCACCTTCCTTCATAAGATCCTTGACGATCTTACCGTATGGTGTGTCCATGATCTTTGCACGACCAATAGCATTAGAACCTTCCATGTGAAGATCCTTAATCATGTGTGATACGCGCTCTAGGTTAATGTTTGGACCTGCAGGATGGCCTAGTTCACCATATGCACGGTTGGTGTCGATATATGCACCACGGTACCTATCGACTTCGCGTGAGACAATATCAACGGGATAAACTCGACCGTTTTTGTTTTGAATACCAGCTTGCATGAAAATGCCTTCAATGAAGAAGTTCTTTTCACCAGACTCGGTAGCCTCGGTTACGATTTGAATATCGCTTTCGTTTAGTTCGCAGATTAGCTTCATTAGTAACGCGAACCTCCTGTGATGGCTACCGTCTTATGCAGCTTGAGAATAAGAGTAGCCGGACCAGTACCAACTTTAGTAATCGTTACATTTGATGTAGCCATAGCTGGTGTGTTATCAACAAGACGACTATCAGATAAGTCATGGTAACTTTGACCTGAAAGAACCAGTACCATACTTGCGCCGCGTTTAACTTCAAAATACACGCTATTAGCGCCACCACAGTTAACATCGGCTGAGATGATGTTCATGCTTGCAACAGTTTCACCAGCAGAATTAGCACCCCATACTGGAGTGCCGTTTGTCGTTGCGTCTACCGCATTTGGTTTGATTCCGCCGCTGTTATGAAACTTAGCAATAATCCAACCACCTTTGGTTTGCTTGTTCATAATGCCTTCGTTATTAGCAGCCATGAGTTACTCCACTTCTACGTTTGAAGCAACGAAGTCCATAATCGTTGAGAATGAATCGGCGCTCTGGTTAATCATGTCACGGAACATTTCCTGATTCTCAGCATTTAATCTTGAATATGTGTCGGTAATGATATCAAGTGTTTCCTCGTTTACTTCTACAACGTCACCATTTTCAAGCTCAATCTCATATGTGTCTTCGCTTGATTCTGTGATGGTAGAACGCTCGCTGAATACTTCTTCCGCATACGCTTGCACGGATGATGGACCACGAATTGGTGTCTTATCGCTAGACGCATTTGTGGCGTTTGCGCGTGTCTTTGTTTGTTGCCCCTTAAATCCAGACTTATCTGCTAGGTCAGATGTACCCTGCTTGATAACACTACGATCACCACCTACACCATGATGCTTTGATTTTGCAATCTTGTCGTCGGTCTCAAAAGCATCGCCTTCTGCTGGATAATCTGTCACTGTTTTTGTATGTGCGTTTGCAAAATCTTGCTCACCCTTAGCACGTGGCTTTAGTTCGTCAGATTCGGCATCTTTCTTTGTTACCGCTTCGCGAAGTTGTTTAAACGTCTTCATCTGATACGATCTCCTGATCTTCTAAGGCCTCTTCTTGAGGCGCAAGCATATTGGACGCAATTTCGATTCGTCTCAGATCAAGAGCATCTGAAATCTTTGCAGACAATGCAGCACCAATATGCTCGCGAAATGCGTTGGCATCTGATGAAGCGGCTGCTTGAATTGCTAGTTGAATCTCTTCCATAATTAAACCTTTCTTATGATAATCTATTTATAAAAACTAATGATTATGGCTGACCAACTTCTTTCCAAGATGTAGTCACTTCATCCCAAACATACATCTTACCATCATCTGGATAAGCAACTGGTGCTGCCCACAGCCATGTTGTTTCTGATAATGTCCAGCTAGGAAATGGCTGTGGTGCATAGAACACATCATTGATATTATCATATGTGTATCCAATACCAGCATAGTTAACTCTTAGTGCTTCACCACCATCTGGCTCATTTGAATTTGGTGCATAGTGAACATTACCTCTTGTATTATATGAGGTTTGAATCCACTGACCAGGTGATGAATCAACAAATGTGTCGAAGAAGTCTGGCTCCGCAACAATCACCTGTGATACTTTTCCGTCTACTACTTTTGCAAAATGTCCCATTGTTTAGTTCTCCTTTGAGTTAATAATATTCTTTAATTATAATGATACCAGAACCACCACCGCCGCCAGTTGTTGCTCCACTAGCGCCTCCACCTCCACCAGCACCTACAGTATATGAATAAGATGCTGCGGGAGTTGATATATATGCTTCAACATATCCACCAGCGCCACCGCCGCCGCCGCCCCAACCTCCTTGACTGTTAACAGCACCACCACCTCCACCGCCGCCAGTGTTTGTTCCAGCTGCACCACCATTCACGTTACTATAAGCGCCACCAGCATATCCGCCGCCACCAAAAGCTGATGATCCACCAACAGCGCCTACACCTTGAGCGGAACTATATGATGCAGTTCCAGCAGCACCACTACCGCCATTTAGATTTATATTACCACCACTCGACGTACCTCCAGGTCCGCCACCATATGCCGATTGACCGGGAGAAGCAGAACCACCACCAGCATTTAAAAAGGATGTTCCAAATGTTGTATTAGTACCAGCACTACCAACGGTACCACCACCGCCAGCAGTTCCACCAGCACCACCACCAACCATACGAATTTCTAATTGAACAACGCCAATTGGTGTAGTATATGTTCCAGAACCAGATGTCAGTATTGTTTGTGTCATTGATTTTTTGACAACGCTTACAGCATAATTCTCTTCAACGATAATAACACCAGAACCGCCAGACCCACCGTTACCACCAGTGCTACCTGCTCCACCTCCGCCACCAGTTCCTACTGTATATGCATAAGATGCTGCGGGATTTGATATATATGCTTCAACATATCCGCCACCACCGCCACCATGACCAGCAAAAGAATAACCAGCACCTGGACCACCGCCAGCACCTCCTCCACTACCACTATTTGTGGAACCTGCTGTTCCATTACCGACGCTTCCTGGGGGAAAACCAACACCAACACCTCCAAATGGAGTAGAACCGCCTGAACCTCCAACAGAATAAGGAGAAAACCCACCAGGACTTCCTCTACCTCCTGCTATTGTTATACCAGTAGCCCCTGTAATAGTGCCAGCACCACCAGCACCACCACCTAATCCAGGTGCATTACTATTATCAGCGCCACTACCAGCAGTAGCAGTTAAAAACGATGTACCAAAAGTTGTATTAGACCCAGCACTACCAGCACCAGCGTAACTGCTACTAACACTGCCGCCACCAGCACCTCCACCTCCACCAACCATACGGACACGTAACCAAGCAACACCCGATGGAGTATAATATGTTCCAGAACCAGATGTTAGTATTGTTTGTGTTTGTGTTGCTGATTTTGCTATTGCAGAGAATGATGAGAATGGAGCAAATTGAGTTGCTACGACATTACCATTATTAGTTATAACAAATGCATTTGGTGACGAGTC